>Ga0126381_100000253_pt1 | contig 60072 bp, 56 predicted proteins | sample PanSoiMetPlot_28_FD_96465 | JGI IMG/M metagenome (GOLD analysis project Ga0126381, IMG submission 96465) | Tropical forest soil microbial communities from Panama - MetaG Plot_28 | ecosystem: Environmental > Terrestrial > Soil > Tropical forest > Bulk soil | place: Panama | collected 2016-02-17 | reverse complement strand
GCCGCGATCCACGCCGAGGACAACGACATCGTCATGCACATGTACGAGAAATTGACCCGCGAGGACCGCACCGGCTTTGAGAACCTGGCAGAGGTGCACAACACCTTGTCGGAGGATCTGTCGTTCAACCGGGTGATCCGGCTCGCCGCCAACATAGAGGGTGCGGCGCTCTACATGATGCACACTTCGGCGGCGACCGGCGTCGCCGCGATCGGCGCGGCGCGCGCCAGGGGGATGCCGATCTATGGCGAGACGCTGCACCAGTACCTGATGTACACCGCCGAGGACTACAAAGAGCCCAACGGCCAGATCTACCACACCTACCCGTCATTGAAATATCGCGAGGACCAGGCGGCCCTGTGGAAAGCGACCGATCATGGTGCGATTCAGACCGTCGCGACCGACGAGATCTGCTGCCCGCTCAGGATCAAATTGCAGGGCCGCCGGATCGACGACACCACGGGCGGCAATGCCGGAGTCGAGCCGCGGCTATCCTTGATCTATACCGAGACCGTCGAAAAGCGCGGGTACGGGCTCTCGGACTTTGTCGGGCTGGTCTCGAGCAACGCCGCCAAAATCATGGGCCTCTATCCGCGCAAGGGTGCGCTGGCAGTCGGCTCGGACGCCGATATCGTGCTGCTCGACCCGCGCCGGCGCCACACGGTGCGGGCCGCCGAGATGCACGAAGCCGATTACAGCCCCTGGGAGGGCCGTGATCTCGCCGCCTGGCCGTCTCTGACGATGCTGCGCGGCAAGATTGTCGTCGAAAACGGCACCTTCATCGGAAACCTAAAAGACGGTCAATTCCTGTCGCGCAAAGTGCCGGAGGAGATCCGAACTCGCCTGGCGGTCTGAAGCCATGGCGCAATCGGCATTAAAGACGGCGGAAACATCAGAGAGGAACGTCCTTGCCGTACCGGCGGGCACGGACCTCGTCGAATGGTATTTCGAGCAGGGATGGACCGACGGATTGCCCGTGGTGCCGCCAACGCAGGAGTTGGTCGACGCCTTTGTCGAAGCGCTCGGCGGGGATCCGCACCTCGTCGAGTGCAAAGTGCCGCCGCGCCACGGCAATTTGAGCCGCGAGGCGCTAGCCATCAACATGGTCATGGCCGGCTGCAGGCCCGAATATGCGCCGGTGGTGCGCGCCGCAATGCTGGCGCTGACCGCGAAGGCCTTCAACCTCAATGGCGTTCAGGCGACGACTCACATGGCGGCGCCGCTTCTGGTCGTCAACGGGCCGATCACCCGCCAGATCGGCATGAACGGCGATTGCAACGCCTTCGGCTCGGGCAACCGCGCCAATGCGACGATCGGGCGGGCACTGCGGCTCGTGCTGCTCAATGTCGGCGGCGGCCGGCCCGGCGACCTCGACAAGAGCACGCTCGGCCACCCCGGCAAATACACCTATTGCGTCGCCGAGAACGAAGCGGCCAGCCCCTGGGCTCCGTACCACGTCGAGAAGGGTTTCAGCCCCGAGGATTCGACCGTCTTCGTGCTGGCAGCGGAGCCACCGCACAGCGTCACCAACCATGTGGCGAACGATCCTGAGGGCATCCTCGACAGCATCTGCTCGGCAATGAGCACGATCGCCAACAACAACGCGGTGTCGAGCGGCCATTGCGCCGTCGTCATCGGGCCGGAACACGCCCGCACGATCGCCGCCAAAGGCTGGACCCGGCACGACGCGCGCAATTATCTGGCGCTGCATGCGTACAATCTTTTTTCCGAGCTGACCTTCAAAGAGCGCTACGGCAAGATCTACAACCGCAATCTGCCGAAATGGTACAAGCGAGAGCCGGAGGCGCGGATTCCGATCGTGCCCAGCCCCGACAATATCCACCTTTTTGTGATCGGCGGCGAAGCCGGCCGGTTTTCCGCCTTTATCCCGGGCTGGGGCCATATGTCGTCGCCGGTATTGCGGAGCATCGAGACCGCCGCCCGGCAGTCCCCGATTTGCGTCGACGGCACGTGCAACATCTGAATTTACGTCAACCGATTCTCCTCATTCCCGCAAAAGCGCAGGGCTGTCCGGGCAATTTGACGGAGTTGCAGGGAATATGTCTGTTCAACCGTGGAATGCTCAGACCGGACTTAAGATCTCCGCGCGAGAGCCCTCTCGGAGAGGGAGGGGCCCGCGCAGCGGGAGGGTGAGGTGGGCGGCGCCGCTGATCGCCACCTCGGCCCCCCTCACCCTGCCCTCTCCCCCCGGCCGGCGGTGGGAGAGGGTAAACTGGGCGGCGTGTTGCGCGAAAATTTCCGGCATGTTTTCGGAAACATTGTTCCCAGACTTTTCCCGGACAGCCCTTCGCAAAAGCGGGAATCCAGGGCCCCGAGGCCTCGGCGGTCGCTCTGGACCCCCGCGTCCGCGGGGGCGACGGGTAGCGCATTGGAGTGCCTGACTATGAATAATGAAACGGATCTGATCGTCTTCGACCCGCGGGGCGTCGTGGAGACCGAGCCGCTCGCGCTTTCCCCGCGGGTAGCCAGGCTCGATGGGCTGCGGCTGGGCGTCCTCGACAACACCAAATGGAACGCTAACCGCCTGCTGCGAAAAACGGTGGCGAGGTTCCAGGAAGACATCTCCTTTGCGGCAGTGAATTACTACCGCAAGGAGAGCTTCTCGAAGGAAGCTGATCAGGCTTTGCTCGCGAGCATTGCGGCCGATAACGATGTCGTGCTGACCGCGATCGGCGACTGAGGGTCATGCACGTCGTGCTGTACGCATGACGGAGTTAGGCTCGAGGCCGCCGGCCGCCCCGCCGCGGTAGTGGTTACGACGGAATTTCTGCGCGAGGCAGAAGTGCAGCGCGATGCGCTCGGCATGCACGGGGTGGCTCTGGTAGTGATCGAGCACCCGCTCAGCACATTGACGGATCACGAGATCGATGAACGAGCACAGCAAGCCGCCGCGCAATCGGTAGCGGTTTGGCTAGGACATTCGGGAAGAGATCAGAAATAGGCGCAGTCGATCGTGGCAAGCAGCTCGGCTCGTTGCTCCGGGGTGTTCACCGGGAAACGCCGCCATTCACCCTCAAACCGTAGATCAGCGAAGAGGCCGGCGGGATCCTCGTGAAAATGCAGAAATGCCCTGCCGCCGACATAGAATATTCCTGGCCGCCGCTCGACGAGGGTCCTCCGCGTCCTCAGGCTTTTCAGCAAATCGCCCAAAGCATCGAGCGCATCGGCACCGGCGTGTTTCATCGGCTCCGATGCTATAACAGCAGTCGCGAGTACGGAAATGAATAACCAAGGAGCGTACGCCGGTCTGCGGGTCTTGGATCTGGGCCAAGGTGTTGCCGCGCCCTATTGTGCGATGCTGCTGGCAATGCACGGCGCCGAGGTCGTCAAGCTCGAGCCGCCTGCCGGGGATTGGTCGCGCGGACTCGGCATGCGGTATGGCGACCAGACCGCGATGTCGGCGCACTATAATCGCGGCAAGCGCAGTCTGGCGCTCGATTTGAAGGCTCCGAAGGCGCGCGAGATCGCAGTGGCGCTGGCGACCGCCTCCGATATCGTCATCGAGGGCTTCCGCCCGGGCGTCGCCGTGCGGCTCGGCCTCGGTTATGACGAATTGCGTGCGCGCAATCCACGGCTTCTTTACGTCTCCGTCAGCGGGTTTGGTCAGGAAGGCCCCTATACCGCCCTGCCCTGCACCGATTCCGTGGCGCAGGCCTTCTCGGGGCTGATGTCGGTCAATCTCGGCAATGACGGCACGCCGCACCGGGTCGGGGCGATCATCGTCGACACGCTGACTGGCCTGTATGCGGCCCAGGCGCTGGGTGTTGCACTCTATGTCCGCGAGCGCCACGGTGAGGGACGGCGGATCGAGGTCAGCTTGGCGCAATGTGCGGCGGCTATCCTGGGTCACAAGCTCGCCGAGCATGTCCTCGAGGGCGGGTCTCCGCGGCAATTGAACGCCCCGACCGGCGCCTACCAGACCCGGAACGGCTGGATAATGGTGGCGCTGGTCCGAGAGGACCAGTATGCGAGGCTGGCCGATGCGCTCGGGCGGCCGGAGCTGGCAGAAGATCCGAGGTTTGCCGATTTTGCCGCGCGCGCGGCAAATGCAGCCGTGCTGAGCGACGTCATCGGCGCGATCTTCCTCGGCGCCACCACCGAAGCTTGGCTCGAGCGGTTACGCGCCGCAGACATTCTCGCCGACCGCGTCAACGGCTTTGACGATTGGCTCGCCGATCCGCACGTCGTCGCCACGGGCGGCGCGGTTCGCGTAAGCCAACCACAGATGGGTCACTTCCCCACGCCGAGAACGCCCGGGGTTCCGCTCGCGACCGATGCTGCGATGATGCCGGCCCCGGGAATCGGCGAACACGGCGCCGCGATTCTCGCCGAACTCGGCATCGACCCTGCAACGGTCGCACGCCTGCGTGCCGAGAACATCCTGCTGATTCCGGAGGCGTCATGACCGAGAGCTTCGAACCCGGCCAGCATCGGTACCCGGAAAGCCGCTATTTCGAGGATCTGATGACCGGCGAGCGGTTCTTCATCCCGAGCCGCACAATGACCGAGGCGCATTTCGCCGCCTTCCAGATGCTCTCCGCCGACAATCATCCGATCCATTACAATGTCGAATATTGCCGAGAGCGGGGCCACCCGGGTCCGTTGGCGCATGGGTTTCAGATCCTGTGCTTCACCGCGGCAGGGGCGAGCAATTTTGCGCTTGCTGTCGGCGACGCGTTGATCGCCTTCACCGAGCAATCGTCGAAGTTTTTGAAGCCGGTCTACCCGGGAGACACACTCTATCCACTGCTCGAGATTGTTGCATTGACCCCGCAACGCTCGACCGGCGTCGTCACGCTCGCCGCTACCGTCCACAACCAGAAAGGCGAGCTGGTTCTGACCGGCGAGCAGAAAATCCTGCTGCGCAGGCGAAGCGCCGACGTCAGCGGCCTTCGATGACCTCGGCCAGCAGGTCGGATGCGCGGCGGCACTCGCCGCGGGTCACATCGAGATGGGTAACGGCACGCACCGTTCGCGTACCAAAGGCCGAAACCAATACCCCGGTCTCCTCGGCGCGGGCAACGACGGTCGCCGCGTCCGGCGCGCCCTCCTCCATCCGGAAGATCACGATGTTGCTCTGCACCGTCCCGAGATCGAGTCTGACGCCGCGCAAGCCCGCCAGCCGTTCGGCCAACAGCCGCGCGTTTGCGTGATCCTCAACAAGGCGCGACAAATTGTGCTCGAGCGCATAAAGCCCGGCGGCTGCGAGAATGCCCGATTGGCGCATCGCGCCGCCAAACATGCGCCGCGCGCGCCGTGCGCGCACGATGCCGTCGTAACGGCCGGCGATGAGGCTCCCGACCGGACAGCCGAGGCCTTTGGAAAGCGCGACCGAGACAAAGTCGAACGGCGCGGAGAGTTCGGCCAAAGGTACACCGGTCGCAGCGGCGGCGTTGAACAGCCGCGCACCGTCGAGATAGCTGGCGAGGCCGAGCTCACGTGCCGCCGCACAGATCGCAACCGCCTCCGCTTGCGGGAAGATAACCCCGCCCCCGCGATTATGAGTGTTTTCGACCGCCACCAACGATGTCGGCGGAAACACGATATGACCCGCTGGCTTGTAGGCCGTGCGCAGGTCCGCGGCGGTGAACAAGCCACCCTGCCCGACGACCGTGAATTGGACGCCGGAATTCGCAGCGCCGGCTCCGGATTCGTGCCACACGATATGCGCTTCGTCGCCGACGATGATCTCGTCGCCGGGCCGCGTCAGGATTTTGAGGCCGATCTGGTTCGCCATCGTGCCGCTCGGCACAAAGAGGGCGGCTTCCTTGCCGAGCAATTCGGCGATGCGCTCCTGCAGCCGGTTGACTGACGGATCCTCGCCATACTGGTCGTCGCCAACCAGCGCCGCGGCCATTGCCTGGCGCATACCCGCTGACGGGAGGGTCACGGTGTCGGAGCGAAGGTCGATGCGATCCATACCCTATCATGACAAAGCCGGACGGCGCTGTACATCCAGCCCTCGATGCGGCTGCGGTTGAAAACCTCCATGTCGGACGATCGCCTGCTCCAGGTTCTTCTGTACTTGACGATCCTCCTGTTCGTCAGCGCCGGAGTGTTGCCACTGGCACGCAGCCGGTATCAATTCGCGAAATACACTAGATGGGGCGCGATCGCGGTCTTTTCGGTAGCGGTCCTCTACACGATCGTGCTGACCGTGCGATGGATGCTGAGCCGGGGACCTTAGCGCGAAGTATTGCCCGATACCGGGTGCAAGGCGTGGTAAGGTCGAGGGTGATCAAAAGGGAGGCGAGAGTGCTTCGAAAAATGATTGTCGCGCTGGCGGCTGCCGCGGCAAGCTTGCCGGTCTCGCTAGCAGCGCAGACCGTCAAGGTCGGGCTGATCAACAGCTATACCGGCTTTGTCGCGCAGGCGGCCGACCAGGGGCAAAAAGGCAGCGACCTCTATTTCAAGGAGCACGAGAAGGATCTGCCGCCCGGGGTCAAGATCGAGATTTTGAAGCGCGACGACACCTCCAACCCGGAAGTCGGCAAGCGGCTGGCGCAAGAGTTGATCACGCGCGACCGCGTGCAGCTCTTGACGGGCATCGTCCTGTCGCCGGTCGCCACTGCGGTGGCGCCGCTGACCGCCGAGGCAAAGGTGCCGCTCGTCCTCTGCTACGCCGCCGCCGGCGTCACGATCCCGCGGATCTCGCCCTATGTCGTGCGCGTCACGTTCACGCTCTGGCAGGAATCCTATCCCATGGGAAAATGGGCGGTCGAGCAGGGGTGGAAGACCGCCTACACCGCGGTCACCGACTTCATCGCCGGCCACGACGCCGAGGCCGCCTTTACCAAGGCCTTTACCGATGCGGGCGGCAAGATCATCGACGCCGATCGCTTTCCGCCGGCCAATCCCGACTTCACCCCATTTGTGCACCGCATCAAGGACGCCAAGCCCGACGTCGCCTTCATCTTCGTGCCCGCCCAAACCCAGGCCACGGCGATGATGCGGGCGATCAACGACCTCGGGCTTCGCGAGGCCGGGATCAAAATTGCGGCGCCGCAGGATCTGCTGCCCGACGAGGAATTGCCCAATATGGGCGATATGCCCCTGGGCCTCATCACCTCCGGCACCTATTCGGTCGCAGGCAAGCGCCCGGCCAACGAGGCCTTCCTCGCCGCCTGGAAGCGCGCTTATGGCGAGAAATCCATTCCCGATTTCTTCTCGGTCGACGGCTGGGACGGGATGGCGATGATCTTCGATTTGCTCAAGGCGACCAAAGGCAAGTTCACCGCCGACGAAGCGATGGCGTTCTTTTCCCATTGGAAGAACCCGGACAGCCCGCGCGGACCGATCGAGATTGATCCCGCGACCCGCGACATCATCCAGAACATCTATATCCGGCGCGTCGAGAAGGTGGACGGCAAGCTCGCCAACGTCGAAATCGCGACGATCCCAGCGGTCAAGGATCCGTGGAAGGAGCTGAATCCCGCAAAATAAAGCGGCCGCGCCGGAGTTGTTTTGGCGGGAGGCATCGATATGGCATTCCGACGCGTTACGATAGAATGCCTTTGCGCCCATTTCGCGCTGATCGCGGCAGTCCTTCCCGCCGCCGCGCAGACAATCGTCAAGGTCGGGCTGATCAGCAGCTATTCCGGCTTCGTCGCGCAATCCGCGGACGAGGCGCAAAAGGCCGTCGATCTCTACCTCAAAGAGCACGTGCGAGACTTGCCCAGCGACGTCAGGCTCGAGCTGATCCGGCGCGACGACACCTCCAATCCGGAAGTCGGCAAGCGGCTGGCGCAGGAGCTTATCACGCGCGACCGCGTCCAGTTGCTTACCGGCATCGTGCTGTCGCCAGTCGCCGCGGCGATCGCGCCGCTGACCGCCGAGGCGGGGGTTCCGCTGCTCATCAGCATCGCCGCCGCGGGCGCCGCGATCCCCCGGATGTCGCCCTATGTCGCGCGCGTCACCGTCACTCTGTGGCAGCTGGGATACCCGATCGGCAAATGGGCCGCCGAGCAGGGCGGGAAGAAAGGTTATACCGCGGTCAGCGACTTCATTCCCGGGCACGATTCGGAAGCTGCCTTCACCAAAGGCTTCACCGATGGCGGCGGCCAGATCGTTGGTGCCGTTCGCTTTCCGCCGAACAACCCCGATTTTGCACCCTTCGTGCAGCGCATTCGGGACGCAAAACCCGATGTCGCGTTTCTCTGGGTCCCGTCCGGCCCGCAAGGCACGGCAATGATCAAAGCACTCAACGATCTCGGGGTGCGGCAGGCCGGCATCCGGATCATTTCGACGCAAGATCTGCTGCCTGAAGAGGAGCTGCCGAATATGGGCACCGCGCCCGTCGGGATCATTACCTCCGGCACCTACTCCACCGCCGCCGAGCGGCCGGCTAACACCGCCTTTCTCGCCGCCTGGAAGCGCGAATATGGGGAGAAGGTGATTCCTGATTTCCTGTCGGTCGACGCCTGGGACGGAATGGCGGCGATTTTCGATCTGCTCAAGGCGAGCAGCGGAAAGTTCACCGCCGACGAGGCGATGGCGTTCTTCAAGAGCTGGAAAAATCCGGACAGTCCGCGCGGGCCGATCATGATCGACCCCGAGACCCGGGACATCGTCCAGAATATTTATATCCGGCGCCTCGAGCGGCAGAACGGGAAGCTCGCCGATATAGAGATCGCGACGATCCCGATGGTCAAGGACCCCTGGAAAGAATTCAATCCGCCGAAGCTCTAACGGGCGAGCGCGCCTCTTGCATCTCAGCGACACAGCCTCGGCCATCGTCAGCATCGGGTTTCACGGCCTCGCTTTCGCGATGGTGCTGTACCTGATCTCGGTGGGGCTCTCGGTGACGATGGGGATGATGGGCTTCGTCAACCTGGCGCACGGGGTTTTCGCAATGCTCGGCGGGTATGTGTTGACGAGCCTGATGAAGGACCAGGGCATGCCGTTCCCGTGGGCGCTGGTCGGCGCGACCCTGGCAGTGGCCGCGGCAAGCATTCCGGTCGAGCGCCTCTTATACCGGCGCTTCTACGGCGGCGACGAACTCGACCAGGTGCTGCTGACGATCGGGCTCGACTTCATGTCGGTCGCCGCCGCCACCTATATCTGGGGACCGCTGCAGCAGCCTTTGCAGCCGCCGGCGTGGCTGAGCGGCCCGATCGATCTGGGTCTCCAGCACTTCCCCGCCTATCGTAGTTTCCTGATCCTGTGCGGCGCCGTGCTGGTGACGGCGCTCTGGCTCTCGGTCGAGCGCACCCGCTTTGGCGCCCGCGTGCGCGCCGCCGTCGATAATCTGCGGATGGCGCAATCGGTCGGCATCGACACCTCGCGCCTGTTCATGGCGACTTTTGCTCTCGGCAGCGGGCTCGCCGGGCTGGGCGGCGCGCTGGGGGCCGATCTGTTGGCGGTCAATCCTGGCTATGCGTTGCAGAACCTCGTCTATTTCCTGATCGTTGTCGCTGTCGGCGGGCTCGGCAGCATCCGCGGGCCGTTTTTTGCAGCGTTGCTGCTCGGCATTACGGATACCGCCTCCAAATACCTGGCTCCCGAATTCGGCGCCTTCTTCATCTATGCGTTGACCTTGGCGGTTCTGTTGTGGCGGCCGAACGGTCTGTTCGGCCGGGCTTGATGCTCGGTCCCGAGGCGGTCGGCAGCTTTGCCCGGCGCCACCGCTACCACCCGCTCGAGGCATTGCCGTGGCTGGTCGCGGTGGCGGCCTATTTCGCCTTCCCGACCTATGTGCCTTTGGGCGCACAGATCCTGGCGACCATTCTTTTTGCACTGTCGGCCGACCTGGTGCTGGGCTATGCCGGCATCGTCACCTTGGGCCAAGCCGCATTTTTTGGCGCCGGCGCCTACACGGCCGGGCTCCTCGCCACGCGTGGCTGGGGCGAGCCGATCACCGGTCTGCTTGCCGGTGCCGCGGTGACGGCGCTGATCGGCTTGCTGTCCGGCCTCGTCATATTGCGAACGACGGGCCTGACCCTGCTGATGCTGACCCTGGTCGTCGCCTCGATGCTTTACGAGGCGGTCAACAAGGCGAGCTGGCTTACCGGCGGTGATGACGGGCTACAGGGAATGGAGGTGTGGCCGATCTTTGGCCGGTTCCGTTTCGACCTGTTCGGCAATACCGCCTATTTGTACTGTCTGATCGTGCTGTTCTTGTGCTGGCTGGCGGTGCGGCGGCTCGTTCATTCGCCGTTTGGCCGCTCGCTCGTCGGCATCCGTGAGAATGTCCGGCGCATGCACGCGATCGGCGCACCGGTTGGCGGCCGCCGTCTCGTCGTCTACACGATTTCGGCGGCGCTCGCCGGCATCTCGGGCGCGCTGATCGCGCAGACGACGCAATTCGTCGCCCTTAGCTTCCTCGGCCTCGACCGCTCCGGCACCGTCTTGATCATGCTGATCATCGGCGGGGTCGGGCGGCTTTACGGGGCCTTTATCGGCGTCCCGCTCTACATGATCGCGCAAGATCGTTTCTCCACGATCGACCCGGTCTATTGGTTCTTTTGGATCGGGCTGCTGATGGTGTTGCTCGTGGTCTTCGCCCGCGGCGGCGTGTTGGGCTTGGCCGAACGCTTGCAGTCGCGGGTCCGGTCGCGGCGATGAGCCCGCCGGTGCTCGAAACCCGAGGGCTGACAAAGAGCTTCGGCGCGCTCGCCGTCGCCAACATGATCGATTTCCGCCTCGAACGCGGCGCCCGCCACGCGCTGATCGGGCCGAACGGCGCTGGCAAGACCAGCTTTGTCGAGCTGGTGACCGGCGGGTTGCCGCCGAATGCCGGCCATATCCTCGTGGAGGGCGCGGAGATTACCCGTTTACCGCAGGCCGCGCGGGTCAAGCGCGGCCTCGTCCGCACCTTTCAGATCACCGCGCTGTTCCGCGGTCTCAATATCCTCGAAAACGTGACCCTGGCGATTTGCGAACGGCGGGGCGTCGGCGGCCGGCTGTTCCGCCCGGCCGGGCGGTACCGCGCCGCCATCGAGGAGGCCTTTGCGCTGGTCGAGCGGCTCGGTCTCGCCGACGAGGCATTGCGTCCGGTCAACACCCTCGCCTATGGCCGCCAGAGGCTGGTCGAGATCGCCGTGGCGCTTGCCCTCACGCCCAAGGTGCTGCTGCTCGACGAGCCGGCGGCGGGAGTTCCAAGCGGCGAAAGCGGCACGATCATCGACGTAATCGAAAGCCTGCCGCTCGACATCGCGCTGCTGATCATCGAGCATGACATGGATCTGGTTTTTCGTCTGGCGCAGCGGATCACGGTAATGGTGCAAGGCAGCATCCTGGTAGAAGGGCCGCCGGAGGCGATCGCCGCCGATCCCGAGGTGCGCCGGGTCTATCTCGGGGAACGCAAGCCGGCATGAACGGGCTCGTGCTCCAGTCGGTCTCGGCCGGCTATGGCGAGACCGTGGTGATCGAGCGGATCGCGCTCGATCTGCCGCCGGGCCGCACATTGGCGGTATTGGGCCGCAACGGCGTCGGCAAGACCACCTTGCTCGTCACGATCATGGGTCATACACGGTTACACGGCGGCAGCATCCGCTTTGCCGACCGGGAAATTTCGGCGCTGCCCCCTTACAGGCGCGCCCGGCTCGGCATAGGCTTTGTGCCGCAGGAGCGGGAGATCTTTCCGTCGCTGACGGTCGAGGAGAACCTGCTGGTTGCCGAGCGCCCGGGACCGTGGTCGTTGGAAAAGGTCTATGACTTTTTTCCCTCGCTCGCCGAGCGCCGGGGTAATCACGGCAATCAACTATCGGGCGGCGAGCAGCAGATGCTCGCGATCGGCCGTGCCCTGATGGGCAACCCGACACTACTGCTGATGGACGAGCCGCTGGAGGGCCTGGCCCCGGTTATCGTCGATATTCTGCTCGCCGGGCTCGATCGCCTCAAACGCGAGCACGATCTGGCCCTGCTGTTGGTCGAGCAGCATGCTCGTCTGGCGCTCGAACTCGCCCCCGAAGCGATCGTCCTCGACCGCGGGATGATCGTGTTCGCCGGCGCAAGCCGTGAACTCGTCGAAGATCCGCATCATCTGACCACGTTGATGGGTGTAGCCGCGCGCGAGGCGTATTAACTTTTCGCGATTGGCGCTCCGAGCCCTTTACGAGGCCTTGGCAGGGCTCCCGGAGAGGATCGCCTGGCTGCGGGCTTCTGGAGACAATTCTCGGAGCGATTGGTAATAAGCTAGGTTGTGCTGCACCGAGACATCGTCGAGATCGATCCGACCGAGCCGGGCGGCCTCGGCTGTATTGCCGTTGAGGCCATAAATCAGAGCGAGGGTCTGCCGCTCCTGAGCCGATGCAGCTGCGGACATCGCAAGAGGCTGCAGCACAGCAATGGCGTTGGGGTAGCTGCCGCTCAGTGCGAGAGATAGAGCGAGGTCGACAGTCAGTGCCGGATCGCCCGGCGCTCGCGCGAGGCCGTCCCGGTAATAGGCTTGTGCCTCCCAATGCTGTCCGGCCAAATCCCTTGTCACCCCGAGAAGCAGGAGAAGTTTTGGGTCGTCGGGGCTGGCCTCCGTCGCCTTGGAGAGCGGCGATAACGCCAACTGAGGCTTGCCCGTCTTTAGGAATGCCTTGGCCAATCCGATCTGCGCGCCTTGGGTGTCGCCCGGTCTGACCAGTGCCGCGTTATAGCTGACGATCGCTTCGTTGACGGAGCCCATTTGCAACAGCGCGTCTCCGGCGGCGATCAGCGGGGCAGGATCTTGCGGTGCCATTTCCGCGGCGCGCCGATAGACGCCGACGGCGTTGGGCAAATCGCCGCCGGACTGAGCCGCCGCCGCAATCCGCATCAGCATCGGATAGGTCGGCACCGGGCCGCCGCCGTCTCGCCCATTGACGCTGAGGGGATCGAGGTTGACCGGGGATGCCGCGCATCCCGCGAGAGCCACTCCAGCGATCAGCGAAAGGAATAACGCGGCCGCGGGCATTCCCCTGGCACGGCGAGCCTTGGCTTTTGAACGTTGCATAAAGCTGCGTCGGTACAATCCACCCCGGATTGCATTATGTGGACAGCGTCGGTATCGCGTCCAGAACTTCCCGATTTCTGTGGATTTCGGCAGCCTCTCCCTGCCCGCGCAGCACCCTTGTCGCGCGAATCGCGTTAACCAAACGCGGGCTTTTATTCCGCGGCCTGATCCTGGGTCTTGGCGGCAATCGCGCGCTCGACGGCGGCCAGGGCCGTCTCGGCACGAGAGGCATCTGGACCACCGGCCTGCGCCATGTCGGCACGACCGCCGCCACCCTTCCCGCCGAGCGCTTCGGCACCAAGGCGAACCAGTTCGACCGCGTCGAAACGGCCCGTCAGATCGGGGGTGACGCCGACGACGATCGCCGCCTTGCCGTCGGCTCGCGAGACCACGGCGACGATCCCCGAGCCTATGCGGCGCTTGAGGTCGTCTGCCAGAGATTTGAGTTCCCGCCCCGGAACCTCGTCGACCACGCGGCCGTCAAAGGTGATGTCGCCGACGCGTTTCCCTGTAGATTTCGTGGAAGGGCCGGCATTGGCGAGCGCCCGGCGGGCTTCGGACAGTTCGCGCTCGAGCCGGCGACGTTCCTCGACAAGGCTGACAATTCGTGTCGGCAGTTCGGAGGGTGTCGTCCGCAAAGCTGTTGCAGCTTCGCGCAAGACCCCTTCTTCCTCGGCGAGATATGCCTCGGCCGCAGCGCCAGTCAGAGCTTCGATCCGGCGCACCCCGGAGGCGATCGCCATCTCCGCTATGATCTTGAACAGCCCGATGTCGCCAGTCCGGCCGACATGGGTGCCGCCGCACAGCTCGACTGAGAAGGGCCGTTCGCCGTCGCCCGCTCCGCCCATCGCGACGACGCGTACCTCGTCGCCGTATTTCTCGCCGAACAGTGCGAGTGCTCCCTCAGCGACGGCGCGGTCCGGGGTCAGCAACCGGGTAACCACGGCGCTGTTGGCCCGAATTCGCTCGTTCACTTTGCCTTCGATCGCCCGGATGTCCGCCTGCGTCAGCGGCCGCGGATGGCTGAAGTCGAAGCGCAGCCTGTCGGGCGCGACGAGCGAGCCCTTCTGTGTCACATGCTCGCCGAGGCGGCGGCGCAGCGCCTGATGCAGCAGATGGGTGACCGAGTGATTGGCGCGCAACAGCTGTCGGCGCGCGCCGTCGACCCGCAGTTCGACAGGCTCGCCGACCGGCAAGCTGCCGTGGGTGACGGTGCCGAGGTGGACGTGCAGATCGCCGGCCTTTTTGACCGTGTCGCGCACCGCCAGCTCGGCGCCGCCCGACGAGAAGATGATCCCGGTGTCTCCGACCTGGCCGCCCGATTCCGCATAGAACGGCGTCTGGTTGAAGACAACGCCGATCTCGTCGCCGGCCTCGGCCTCGGTCACGCGCCGGCCGTCGCGCATCATGGCCAGCACCACACCTTCAGCGGTCTCGGTCTCGTAGCCGAGGAACTCGGTGGCGCCGACCTCCTCGCGCAACGCGAACCACACCGCCTCGGTCGCCGCTTCGCCCGATCCGACCCAGGACGCTCGTGACCGCTGCCGCGCGGCTGTCATTTCCGCATCAAATCCCGCGACATCGACCTGCATGCCGCGGGTGCGCAGGACGTCCTGCGTCAGGTCGAGCGGGAAGCCATAGGTGTCGTACAACGCAAACGCGACTGCGCCGGAGAGCTTGCCGTCTTGAGTAAGGCCGGGCCCGGCAACCATCTCGTCGAGCAGGTGCAAACCGCGTTCGAGAGTTTGCTTGAAATTGGTCTCTTCGAGCTTGAGTGTTTCCGTGATCAGCGGCTGTGCCCGCGGCAAGTCGGGGTATGCCGTCCCCATCTGCTGCACCAGCGCCGGCACCAGCCGCCACATCAGCGGGTCCTTGCAGCCGAGCATATGGGCGTGGCGCATTGCGCGCCGCATGATGCGGCGGAGCACATAGCCGCGCCCCTCCTTGCTCGGCAACACGCCGTCGGCAATCAGGAACGCCGCAGCGCGAAGGTGGTCGGCGATTACGCGGTGCGACACCGCATGCAGTCCGTCCGGCGCCACACCCGAGGCTTCGGCGGAGGCCAAGATCAGCGCCCGGAACAGGTCGATGTCGTAATTGTCGTGCTTGCCCTGCAGTACCGCGGAGATGCGCTCGAGCCCCATTCCGGTGTCGACCGAGGCGCGCGGCAATGGCACGCGCTCTCCGCTGCCGAGCTGCTCGAATTGCATGAAAACGAGGTTCCAGATCTCGACAAAGCGGTCGCCTTCCGCGTCGGGTGTGCCGGGCGGACCGCCGGGAATACCCTCACCGTGGTCATAGAAGATTTCCGAGCAAGGCCCGCACGGCCCGACATCGCCCATCGCCCAGAAATTGTCGGAGGTCGCGATGCGGATGATCCGCGACTGCGGCAGCCCGGCGATTTTGGCCCACAGCGTGGCGGCCTCGTCGTCCTCGGCATAGACCGTCACCAAAAGTCGGTCGCGCGCAAGGCCGAATTGCTTCGTGATGAGGTTCCAGGCCAGCTCGATCGCTCGGTCCTTGAAGTAATCGCCAAAGGAAAAATTTCCCAGCATCTCGAAAAACGTGTGATGCCGGGCGGTGTAGCCGACATTCTCCAGATCATTGTGCTTCCCGCCGGCCCGCACGCATTTCTGCGACGTCGCGGCGCGCCGATAGGACCGCTTCTCCAACCCGGTGAATACGTTCTTAAACTGAACCATGCCGGCGTTGGTAAACAGCAATGTCGGGTCGTTGCGCGGCACGAGCGGGCTCGACGGGACGACCTCGTGGCCGTGACGCGCAAAATAGTCGAGAAATGCGGAGCGGATATCGTTGGTGGTCTGCATAGACAGATTCTGGCCCTCCGCACCGTTCATACAAGGGGACGCCATTAAGCTCCCGCAACCGGAGCTTTGTACAGGCCGAGCTGACGTGATCTGGCCCGTGCACACCGGGCGACTTGGTGTTAACGCCCGGTAAACGCTCCTGCTTTAGCCTCGGTTCGGCTTCGCGCGGCGATTAGCGCGGAAGCGGATTGCGCATTCTCGTCGGAGAACCGAGATCATGGACGACTTCGGTAGTGAGTGAGGTCGGCCAGGACATTCATGGTGTCGCCGCACTCGCTCAGGCGTCCTCGAGCGGCCCTGGCACTGTATGGGGCTGGAGGAAGTTGCTCACCCTCGAAGACCGGATCTTTACCGAGAGACGCCTCCAAATTTACGGATCTGGCATTATCGCGTCCTATGCTGCCGGGATACTCTTATCGTGGGTGCTCTATCGAGGGGTGTGGGCGGTCCTTCCAGATGGCACTCTTTCCAACATCGATTTTTGCTGGATATGGGTGAGCGGCAAGTTTGCCGCGTCGAGCGATCCTTCTCGGGTTTACGATCATTCGGCGTATGCGGCGGCTCAAGGCGTGTTTTATCGCCCCGGCGAATGCCTGTTCATGCACCAATTCATTTATCCGCCGACCTTTCTGTTCTTGTCTTATCCACTAGGAATGATGCCTTATTTGGTGGCCTTCACGATGTGGGTGATTGCCACACTACTTCTTTACCAGGCGACCGTTTGGATGGTCATTCCCCGCGCGGCTGCTGTCCTTGCAGCGATCACGCCGGCGGCGGTGAAAAATATTCAGCTGGGCCATACGGGCTTCCTGGTTGCGGCGCTGATCGGCTTGTCTCTCGTCTTTGCCGAGCGCCGGCGATGGCTATCGGGTCTTTTCCTCGGTCTGTTGACGTTCAAGCCCCAATACGGGGTTCTTTTTCCCTTGGCGCTTCTGGCGTCGCGCAATTGGCCCGCTCTCGCCAGCGCAACCGCGACGGGCGGCATGCTCGGCTTAGCGGCAGCTTTTGCCTTCGGTTCCCATGATTGGCCAGCTTTCATCGACACTCTGTTCGATCGCAACGCGGGATTGAGCCCGGATCAGGAGGTCGCGCTCAGCCTCCAGTCCGTCTACAGCCTGCTGTACTGGGCCGGAGCAGGTACGACGATTGCCTGGACCGTGCAAGTGGGCGCCGCCATGCTTGTCGCGCTGGCCATCGCCATTACATGGGCCAAGCCGATCGCGCTTCGGCTGAAGGCGGCACTTCTCTGCGCCAGCTCGGTGATCGTGACGCCCTACGTGCTCGCCTACGATCTGTGCATTCTGTCGATCGCCGCCGCTTTTCTCGTGAGCGAGGGCCTGTCATCCGGGTTTCTGCCCGGCGAGCGGGTAGTAATCCTCGTCTGCTGGGGTATCCTCTTCCTTCCGGCTGCGCCGCTTGCTCCGTTCACCTGCGCCGCCCTTATTTTTCTCATCGTCCGACGGATCGTGGCGTCGCAGCGAAAAAATGTGGCGCGATCTGTCGCGAGCCCATCCGCCGGTTGTGGCTCGGTGATTTCCAATATGTGAGCCCGGAAGACTAGGCGAGGGAACCTGGACTAGCGCAGCCGCGCCGCGACAGCCGGGAGGCTGGCGATGTCGATACCGTGCTGGGCGGCTGCGGCGACCAGCGACAGCGCGTCGTGCCCTTCGCGCATGCGGGTCAATGCCCATAGCAGCGCCGAGCGGGTGCCGCTGCGGCAATGCGCGACGACCGCCCCCGGTGCGTTGTGCAACACCGCGGCAAAGGCGTCGACGTCGGCGCGCGACAATGTGGCGGCAGTGATCGGGATGTGGTGGTAAGCGATCCCGTGCGCTTCGGCGATGCGCCGAGCCTCGGCGGCCGGAAGCTGGCCATGGTCTTCGCCATCCGGGCGATTGTTGATGATCGTGCGCACCCCGGCATCGGCCAGGGCGTCAGTGTCCGCGCGGTCGAGCCGGCCGGCGACACTCAACCCGGGGGCCAAAGGGAACAGCTGGGGTGCCATGCCGGTCCTCCGCAATTGTGCGACAGCAGATATACAGCCGCAGGAACCGGCATCACCAAAAATCAGGCAGCGAACTGCGGCCGATGTACCAGATCGCCGGCACGGATCCAGAACCGCTCCAGGCGTCGCAGCGCGGCGGTAGCGTCTTGCAGATCCTCCGCGCTCAGCCCGGCTTGCGGCAGCAATGCGGCATGGCGCTCATGCATCGCGGTCAACCGGTCGCGCAACCTGATGCCTTTTTCGGTCAGGCGGACATGGATGGACCGCCGGTCATGCAGCGAGCGTTGTTGCGTCAAATACCCGTTCTCGACCATCTTCTTGACGTTGTAGGAGACGTTGGAGCCGAGATAGCAACCCCGCAAGGTCAGCTCGCCGACCGTCATTTCCGCATCGCCAATATTGAACAGCATCATTCCCTGGACGTTGTTGATATCGTGAATCCCGAGCCCCTCGAGTTCGAGCTTTACGACTTCCAGAAAATGGCGATGGAGTCGCTCGACGAGCGAAATCACCTCAAGATATACGGCATTCATCCGAGCCTCATGTGCCGGCAATCGACCGCACCTTACCGCCGGTTTGTAAATTTATCGTTTCAAATTTTACTCTGGGGCTTGCGGATTAAGCGATAGATGCCTGAGAAATCAAGGCCGCCGGCGCCTTCGTCGACAAATAGTTGGTAAAAATTGGCAGCCGCGGCGCCGAGCGGGGTGACAGTCGCCGTTGCGCCTGCCGCCTGCTGCGCCAGTCGCAGATCCTTCAGCATCATCGACGCGGTGAACCCGGGCGCGTAGTCGCGATTCGCCGGCGATGCCGGTACCGGTCCAGGCACCGGGCAATAGCTCGTCAACGCCCAGCACTGCCCGGAAGATTTGGAGCTGATGTCGAACAAGGTCTGGGCTTTGAGCCCTAGCCGCTCAGCAAGCGAAAACGCCTCGCACACGGCAATCATCGATATGCCGAGGATCATGTTGTTGCAGATCTTGGCCGCCTGGCCATTGCCGGCGGGGCCGGCATGCACGATGGTCCGACCCATCGCCGCCAATATCGGCTGGGCACGCGCAAAGACCTCGGCCTCGCCGCCGACCATGAAAGTGAGGCTCGCCGCTTCCGCCCCAGCGACGCCGCCCGATACCGGTGCGTCGAGCATGTCGAAGCCCGCCTCCTTCGCGGCCGCAGCCACCGCCCGCGCCGTCTCGACGTCGATTGTCGAGCAGTCGATCAGCAATGCGTCGCGCCGGGCATTGGCAAGGAGGCCGCCCTCGTCGAGATAAACCGAGCGCACCTGCGGCCCGGCGGGCAGCATCGTGATCACGATGTCGCCGGCGCCGGCGGGTTCGGCGGCCGACGTGGCTGCCCGCCCGCCCTTTGCGGCCAACGCTGCGACCGCCTTCGACACAAGGTCGAAGCCAGTCACCTGATGCCCGGCCTTGACGAGATTGGCCGCCATCGGCGCGCCCATATTGCCCAGCCCAATAAACCCGATCGTCGCCATCACCGGTTTCCTCCCGCCGTTCTCGCCGATCGCGAAGGAGGGTAGCCCAATTCGGCCGAGATTTGAGCTTGGCTTCACCAGCCGGATCTGCGCCGCGAGGATGGACCTCCGACCTTCGCCGGGGGTGTCGCTTGACGGTCAGCGGGGAGAAAGCCTAAACAGCGGGAACTGCGCTTTCGACAACTGCACTTAGGGAGAGGGCGGATGGCCCGCATCAGGCATATCGCATTAGTGACCGACGATCCCGCAAAGACCGCAGAATTCTACAAGCAGCATTTCGGCCTCACAGAGCTCTATCGCCGGCCCGGAGATACCGGTGAAAAGGGTGTCTGGCTCAGCGACGGCTATATTTATTTCGCGGTTCTGAAATACGGCGAGCCCGGTGCTCCAAAGCTCGGCCCCGGACAGACCTCCGACCTGCGCGGCATCCACCACATCGGATTCTACGTGGACGACGAGCAGGACACGGCCAAATCTCTGGAGGCCGCGAATTTCAAGCCTGTGCCGATCCCGAAATCAGAAAGGCCGGAAAGGACCCCGATGGGCGACGCCGTCAACCTGAAGTATCTCGGTCCTGACGATGTCCACATCGACATTCGCAGCTGCGGCTGGAACGAAGCCATCAGCTTTGCGATGCAGCGCTACGATCTGACCCCGGTCAAAGAGGAAGCAGCCGAATAACCGCCGAACGGGAGGTCGCCGAGCGCTCCCGCGCTGGGCAAACCTTGCAATCAGGAGGATGCGCCGATGATCTACGAAGTCCGTACCTATACGCTGCGCCCCGGAACCCTGGCCGAATTCGAAGAGCGCTATGAGAAGCGCCTGCCTCTGCGAGAGAAACACTCCAAATTGGGGGCCTTCTGGCACACCGAATTCGGGCCGCTCAACCAGGTCGTTCACGTCTACCCCTATGACGACCTACAGCATCGGACGAGGGTGCGCTCAGCAATGGCGCAGGACGCCGAACGCAACGCTCTCCCCGGCGGTCAGGACCTGATCGCGGCGCAAGAGGCCGAGATCATGAACCTGGCGCCGTTCATGCGCCCGCTGGGCAGCCGGAATTACGGGACCGGCAACGTCTATGAAATGCGCACCTACACCTACGCCCCGGGCGACATCCCGAAGGTGCTCGACGCGTGGGCCAAGGCGATCGAGGCGCGCGAGAAATTCTCCCCGTTGGCGGCGTGCTGGACGAGCGAGCTCGGCGGGCTCAACAAGTTCGTCCATGTCTGGGCATACAAGGATCTGGGCGAGCGCGCCCGGGTCCGCAACGAATCCCGCAGGCCCGGCACTGGATGGCCGCCGCAGGCCGGGGTCCGCCCAGTTCGGCAGGAAAACAAGCTGCTGATCCCGGCGTCCTTCTCGCCCGTACGGTAGCAGGGCCGGTACCTGCGTCGGTGCGCCGGTTCACCCGACCGGCGCACTCGACCCCCAAGGCTGGCTGATATCGCTGATAACTACAAAATCAAAACAGCCACGGGGCCGATATGAACGGCAGAACCCTCGATTTTTGCCTCGCCGTCGATGAAATAACAGCGAGAAAACAGCCAGTTGCTGGCTGTTTTCTCGCTGTTATCGGCGGGTAACGCGTAAAGCTACTCATTGGGCGACGGCCAGCGCAGACCAGGCAATGTGAACATCACAACGTAGCATGCGATTGTGGCAAATTTCCGGGCTCAAGCTAACTTGAGCTCGCCGAGATAGGCGTGGCGAATTAGCTCAGTTTCGCGCAATTCGGCGGCGGCTCCGCTCAGCACGACCTGACCGGTCTGCAGGACATAGGCGCGGTCGGCCACCTGCAGCGCCATATTGGCGTTCTGCTCGACCATAAAGATCGTGACACCCTGGCGGTTGATCGTCCGGATGATGTCGAAGACCTGCTCGACATAGGCCGGCGACAAGCCCATCGAGGGCTCGTCCATGCACAACAATTTCGGGCGGGCCATCAGCGCGCGGCCGATCGCGACCATCTGCTGCTCGCCGCCCGACAAGGTGCCGGCGAGCTGATGGAGCCGCTCCTCGACGCGCGGAAAGAGCACGAAGACCCGCGCCAGATCCTCGTCGAACTCCGGCCCGCGGCGCCGGGTATAGGCGCCCATTTCGAGGTTCTCCCACACCGTCATGCGCGGGAATAGGCGGCGCGTCTCGAGCACCGGCGCGATGCCGCGCCGCACGCGCTCGGCCGTGCTCACTCCGCCGAGCGAGTGGCCCTCGTATATGATGTCGCCGCGCCTCGGCACGACGCTCCCCATGATCGCCTTCATCGTCGTCGATTTGCCGGAAGCGTTGCCGCCTAGCAGACAAACGATCTCGCCCGCCGCGATCCGGTAATCGACTGATTTCAACACGTGAAGGTCGCCGTAATAGGTGTCGACCGCCCGAAACTCGAGGAGAGCAGAGCCGGTCGCGCTTTCATTCCCGCGCAAGCGGGAATCCAGGGTGGCAGAGCCAGCAACAGTTTGCCCTGGGCCCCCGCTTTCGCGGGGGCGACGGTAACCGGTCCTAAACACTGGCAAGGGCGGCGCTCCTGCCGAGATAGGCGCGGATCACCTCTTCGGCGCGGCGCACGACCTCGGGCGGGCCCTCGGCGATCTTTTCGCCGTGGTCGAGCACGATGACCGTGTTTGCCAGCATCGCGACGACGTCGAGCTTGTGCTCGATGAGCAGGATCGTCAGGCCGTGGCGGTTGAGGCTCTGGATCTGGTCGGCAAGTTCCCGCGTCTCGGCCGGGTTCATCCCCGCGGTCGGCTCGTCGAGCAGCAGCAGCCTTGGTTGCGAGGCTAGCGCCCGCGCGATCTCGGCACGCCGCCGGTTGGCATAGGACAGACTACCAGCGAGGTGATCGGCGCGCGGCAATAGGCGATTGCCGAACAGAGACAGGATTTCGAGTGCGCGCTCGCGCGCGGCCGCTTCCTCGCGCCGGTTCGCCGGTAGCCGCAACAGCGCGCCCACAGGCCCCGTAGCGAGCCGGGCGTGCATGCCGATCATGATGTTCTCGACGACAGTCAAATTGGGGAACAGGCGGATGTTCTGGAAGGTGCGGGCAATCCCGCGTTCCAGCACCTCATGCGGCCGCAGCCGCGCGATGTCGTGGCCGGCGAAGCGGATTTCCACGCCATCGGCCGGGACAAGCCCGGTGACGGCATTGAACAATGTCGATTTGCCCGATCCGTTGGGGCCGATTACCGCGACCACCGCCCGCGCGGGGATGCTCAATTCGACGGATCGTAACGCGACAAGCCCGCCAAAGCGCACGGTCAGGCCCGATATTTCGAGCAGCGGTCCGCTGTCGGCGCGATCCCACGCGGCCATTGCCGTCAGCCCGTCGAAACCGCCGCGCCCGATTTCGGCTGTCTGCTCTTCCAGGCTCAGCCCCGAAACGCGGCGGGTTGCCGGGATCAGTCCTTCGCGCCGATAGAGCATCATCAGCACGAGTATCAGGCCGAAGATCAGCTCGATCGAGGAGGCGAGTTGGACACGCTGCAGCCAATCGATATGCACGAGGCGGCCGAACGCGTGCAGCCACTCCGACAGATCTTCCAGAAACCAGGATTGCAGGATCTGCAGCAAAAGCGCACCGACGACGACCCCCCAGACGCTGCCGATCCCGCCGAAGACGATCATCACCAATACCATGACCGAGACCGGAAACATGAACATCTCAGGGGTGGCGGTCTGCAATTTCGCGACATAGAAGGTGCCGGTCGCACCGGCAAATGCGGCGCCGATCGCGAATGCGAGCAGTTTGAAACGGACGCGGTCGACGCCCATCGTCGCGGCGGCAATCTCGTCCTCGCGGATCGCCATCCAGGCACGGCCGATGCGCGAGTCCTTGAGCCGCTGACTCGTCAGGATCAGGAACGCGACGAGCGCGACGCCGACGTAATAATAGGGCGTCGCATTGACGCCAAAATCGTAGCCGAAAAGTTGCGGCGCGGCGACGCCGTTGAGTCCCATCGCGCCGTTGGTAATCGACGGCGTATTGCGCGCGACAATCGGCACGATTTCGCCGAAGCCGAGAGTCACGATCGCCAGATAATCGCCCTTGAGGCGGAGGGTCGGCGCGCCGAATAACACGCCGAAAAAGGCGGCGATCGCCGCAGCAATCGGCAGCATCAGCCAGAACGACACCTGGAAATGGACGACGTCCCCGCCGGCCTGGTGATAGCGGGCGACGAGATCGAGCCAGCTGAAGGGTTCCCAGAAGCTGCTCCACTCCGGCTGCACTTGCCACGAACTGGCAACACCATAAGCGTAGGCGCCGATCGCGAAAAAAGCGGCGTATCCGAGATCGAGCAGCCCGGCGAAACCGACGACAATGTTGAGGCCCAGCGCCAGCGCGGCGAAGGCAAGTGCATTGGCCGCCGAATCGATATCGGCGTCACTACCGTTGACGAGCGGGAACAGCAACGCCGCGGCTGTCAGGCAAATGATGCCCAGGGGCGTACGCATGCGCGCCGGAATGCGGCCGAAGAGACCCAGGGTCCAGTCGCGCGGCAAAGTTACTCGGGTGCTCCTCACGACTTGGTCGGGGTGGCGCGGCCGAACAGGCCCGTCGGCACAAAGACGAGAACCAGGACCAGGATCGAGAAGATGATCACGTCGGTCCAGCGTACCGCGATCAATTGGCCGCCCAAGGTCTCGATCAGCCCTATCAGCAGCCCGCCGACCATCGCTCCCGGGATGCTGCCGATCCCGCCCAGCACGGCGGCCGTAAAGGCACGCAAACCGGCGGTGTAGCCGATGATGAAACTCGTGTAGTTGTAGTAGAGGCCGAAGATCAGCGCTGCCGCCCCGGCCAGTGCCGATCCGAGGAAGAACGCCGTGACGATGACCCGGTCGACGTCGACTCCCATCATCCGGGCGGCTTCCGCGTCTTGCGCGGTCGCGCGCATCGCCTTGCCGAGGCGGGTGCGGCTGACGAAGACATGGAGGGCCACCATCAGCGCCAGGGCAACGCCCCAGATCAGCAGCTGTTTCAGTTCAAGCATCACCTCGCCGAATTGCCAGCGCACCACCGGCAGCGGATTGGGGTAGTTCTCCGACCCCGCACCCACGGTCAGCAGGATGATGTTGAACAGGATATAGGAGACACCGATCGTCGTGATCATCGCCGCAGTACCGGGGACGCCGCGCAACGGCCGCAGCGACAGCCGTTCGATCGCAACGCCGAGAACGCCGGCGGCGAGCATTGTCACGGCAAAGGCGAAGACCAGCGCTCCGGCCAGCGCCAAACCGGTCAACACCCGGCTCTGACCGGAGATGCCTAACAACTCGAGAGCCCACATGCCGACAAACGAGCTGATCATGAACACGTTGAAGTGCGCGAAGTTGATCAGCTCGATGATGCCGTAGACGAGCGTGAACCCGAGCGCCAGTAGCGCATACATCGCGCCGAGGCTCAGCCCGTTGACCACCTGCTGCAGCAGCACCCCATAGTCGGACATCATCTGGCCCGGAGGCTACACCCGCCGTGTTAACTCGTCATTCCCGCGAAAGCGGGAACCCAGGGTGGCAGAGCCCCAGCGGCGGCCCTGGACCCCCGCTTTCGGGGGGCGACGACGAACGGGGCAAGATCGAATGCACGTTCTTACGAGCTCTGTGGCGCGACGCCGATATACTTGTACTGGTGAAGGACGTCGTCTAGCGGATATTTGTCGTTCTTTTCGATGCGGAAGACGCTGATCACGCGGCTTTGCAAATCGCCATTATCGTCGAAGGTAATCTCGCCCTGGATGGTTTTGACGCGGCTAGTTTGGATGGCGTCCCGCACCGCCTCGCGCGTCACCTCCTTGCCCGAGTCGGCAACCCTCTTTATGGCGTCGAGAATGACCAGCGCCGCATCGTACGCGGTGATCGAGTAATTCTCGGGCTGCTGGCCATATTTCTTGGCGAAGCGTTCGATGACCGGCGCCGCTTCAGGATTTTCCAGTACGTTCGGCGCCGCGATCGTCGCGTACCAGCCCTGCGCGGCGGGGAAGCCCGCGCCGCGCAATATCTCCGCGCCATAGAGGCCGTCGCCGCCGCCCTTGATCATATGGGGGAGGATGTCGGAAGCCTGCTTGACGACCTTGACCCCGGCTTGCGCCACCCCGCCATAGTATAAAGCGTCGGGGTTCAGTGATTTGATTTTGGTGATGGTCGTCGTGTAATCGGCCTCCCTGGGATTGAGCTGATCGTGACCTAGCACATTGATGCCGCGCGCTTTCGCCTGTGCCTCGAAGGCATTGGCAATCCCGACCCCATAAGCGCCGCTGTCATCGAGCACATAGACCGATTTCACCTTCAGAACATCGGCGTAGTAATTCGCCATATTCGGGCCCTGGAAGGCATCGGTCGTCACCGTGCGGAAGTAGATCGCCTTCCCCTTCGGGCGATATTGGCCGGCGAATTTCGGGTCGGTGATGTCGGGGTTGGTCGAGGCCGGCGTGATCGTGGCGAGATCGCCTTGGCTCAGTATCGGCGACATCGCCTTGCCCGAGCCGCTCATCTGCGGACCAATCGCCGCGACCACCGCCTTGTCGGACACCATCTTGCGCGCATTGGTCGCGGCCTGGGCCGGGTCATACTGACCCGCAGTGGCGGTTCCGTCATCGAGCAGCAGCACTTCGATCTTGTATCCGCCGATCCCGCCCTTTTCGTTGGCTTCGTCGAGCGCGAGCAGGGCGCCATCCTTGATCAGTTCGGCATCGTGCGCGTCGGCCCCGGTAAACGGCAAGTTTATGCCGACCTTGACCATCTTGTCGGCCGCAAGGGTGAGAGTCGAGCGCGCCGCCAACGTCCCGACGAGGGCGCTGGTCGACAGGCGTATCAGTAAAGAACGACGTGACAGCATGGTCTCAACCTCCCGGTACGGTGTTTTGCTGACGTAAATGTCGTGCCGACCCGGGTCGGACGGCAAGCCCAATCAGTAGCCTCAGCCCTGTCTCTTACCGTACGCCTTGAGGAGGCCCGAAACCAGGCGGCGCAACGAAGGAACCTCGCCGGCGCGGAACTCAACGGGCCGGCACAGCGCCATCGCTAGGATGCCGAGGCGCGCCATCTTCTGTGCGGCATAGGCGCTCTCCGCGGCGCTGGCGCTCACCCGTTCGAGGACTGCGCCCCCGAGTTGCTGTACCAGTGCGCCGCCAACAAGATCGACGGCGCCGACCATCCCGGCTCCCCCGAGCAGCCGCCGCAGCAGATGCACGGTGCCGGCCAAGCCCGGGCGCTGACCGTAGATCTCGGCGATTTCGCGAACCAGGCGCAGGGCGCGGGCAGCGAACAGCAGCGTGTCGAGCAGCGCGGTAGGGCTGACAGCGTTGATCGCAAAGGCCTGCGTCGCGGCACGGCGGATCGCCGCCTCGGCGAGGCGATCGGCAGGGGCGAGCACAAAACGGGAAAACAGTTCGAGCGCGTCGCGTCCGCTGTGATGCGGCTCGCGGACCGCGCGGTAACGGGCGACCGCCCCGCTCAATAGCGGGTCTTTCGCCAGGATCGTCGCGGCCGTGTCGACCTCCTCTCTCAGCTCTTCCGCGAGAGCGAACGGGATCAGCCGCCTGAGGCGCTCGGCAGAGCGCAGCCGCCAAAGACCACGGAATTCCGCAACGAACCAATAGCCCGCACCTCCGCACCCCGCCGCCACGGCCGCTGTCGCTGCGACCCCCAGGGCGGTGCCATTCGCGAAGGCGCCGTGGATGAATTGGACGAGCTCGATACCGATAACGCCGAGGACGAGGACGCCGAGACCGGTCGCAGCAACCTGGAAAGGCGATCGCGACCGCGGTATTCGTGGAGCGGGAAGGTCAGTTTCGGGAGCCGGTAGGACGCTCAGCTCGAGCCGCCCGGTTTCCTCGGTTTCGAGGATGCGCGGCCGCAGCCCCTCCCGTGGTGGTTCCGTTTCGATCGTCATGCGAGGATATCCTCCAGCAGGAAATCGAGCGCCTTGTCGAGATTGATATGGGGAATGCCGTCGCGTGCTGCGGCTATGATCCGCGGCGGTTGAAAGATCGGAAACTCGGTGAAGCGCTCGCCCCAGAATCCCGCAGGAGGCGGCGTCACGGGCACGATACCCGGGAAGAAGCGAATACGTCGCTCGCCGCCTTCCGGCAACCCGACGACGACGTCGACCTTGCGGCCGTCTATTGCATCGGTGCCGTCTTCGGTGCAGCGGATCGAGGCGAGCGCGGTCGCCGCCGCGCGCGCATGGGCTGCCTTGGCGCGCAAGGTCGGAGTCTCGACCAGATTGGCCATCAGTGCCTCTAGATGGTCGCGTTGCACGGCCGGTACATGGTCGGCCTTCGTCGCGGCAAAGAGCACCCGGTCGATACGGGCGCCGAACAGCCGGCGCAGCAGGCTTCGCCTGCCGAAGCGGAAGACGGAAAGGATCGTGTCGAGCGCCCGGCGCTGATCGGCAAAGGCCTCCTCACCAGCGTTCAGCGCCGGCAGCACGTCGACGAGCACGATCTGACGATCCACATTTCTGGCGAGCAGTGCGAAGAAGGGCTGGACGATGACGCGCTTGTACCTCTCGAAACGCGCCTCCATCAGAGCGGCGAGGCTGCCCGAAGCTGCCTGCGCTCCGATCGCCAGCGGCACCGGGCAAAACTGCAGGATCGACATATCGGCAATTTGCCCGGGGTTGAGAAAACGTCCGGGCTGCAGCAGGCTCAACTGCTCCCGATCGCGGCAGGCGGCGAGATAGTCGCGATAGAGGTGATGCGCCCGCAACGCCGTTTCGGGATCGCCACCGCGGTCTACCGGATAGCGGGCGAGAAAGTCGAGCCAGTCGCGGGCGCGCGAAGCGCGCACCCCGCGGCGCGCCAGGGCGAGGGTCGTGCGCGACCAATCGCCATAGTTCTGCTGCAACAAAGGCAGATCGAGCAGCCATTCCCCGGGGTAATCAAGGATTTCCAGGGTCACCTGGGAGCCGCCCCCGAAGAGGCCGCTCCCTCGCAGAAAACCCGAGGAGGAAAAGCGCAGCGACATGCGCACCCGGCGCAGATCGGTGGTACTCGCGGGCCAGTGCGGCGGGTCAGCGGCAAGCGCCGCGACCGTTTCTTCGATTGGGAACGCAGGGACGTTGTCGCTGTGCGGTGCGAGCAGCCGCGCGCAAAGGATCCGCCGTTCCGCCGCCGCCCGCAGGAACGGCAGACGCCCCGGCCTGCCCGCGGCGCTCAGGAGATTGTGGACCAGACTCGCGATGAACGCCGTCTTGCCGGATCGACTGAGCCCGGTAACCGCAAGGCGGAGCGTGCGGTCACCGACCAGCTCCGTCAGAATCGCCAGCCAATCGGATGCGCGCATGCCGTGGGGAAGCCAAGCCCGCGCCCGCTCGGCCGGTGGCAGGCGGACCGGTCGCGTCGCCTACCCGGGCGGCTTCATCGCGACGTCGAGCATGACGTTGGGCAAGATCTCCCGAATGATGCCGCGCAATGTCGACTCGTCGGCGGCAGTTGCCGCTGCGAGCAGCCGCCGCGAGCCGCGGCGGAGAATGCGCGCGGTGGCGCGGCCGTCTCGACCGGCCCGGATCGTCGCAAACGCGTCAGCGGGCTCGATCCGCTTCAGAATGCGTTTCAGGGCCTGCAGCCCTTCGGCGGTCTCGACGTCGTGCAACGGTACATCGGCGGTGTCTGGTTCCGGCTCCTCCTCGACCGCGGCGTCAACCGCCTCGACCGGGCGATTTCGCGCAAAGGATTGATACACAGCACGTCCGGGTTCGGCGTCGATGCGGGACTGCAATTCCCAGCTTTCGCCGCGTGACGACAACTCGCCAATGAGCGCGAACATGTCATCGCAATCCTCTTCATGGGAGCAGGTCAGGAAAGCGAGGCGTCCGTCATGCTCGACGATCCGGTCGTCGTCCTCGGCGAAGCCCAGTTCGGACAACGCGTTGTCGAGCGCGCGGCGCGACGCAACAAGGAGCGTCGTGACATGCAGACGACGGCCGCTCTCCGCCGGGTCCTTTTCCGCCATGACCATTCCTCCCGCGTGAATTCGTTCGGCAAACCCCTCTATCTAGGCGGTGTTCCGCCGCCGCGCGATCAAAAATAAGTACGTACTGCCCGATTGAGAACGGCGGACATCTGTGAGCCGGCGGCGCCGGCCAAAATCAATCCGGCACCATATCGAGGACGGCTTCACGATTGGGCAGCGCCTGCGCAAGCCTGGTATGAAATTGCTTAATCGGTCGGGAGGGCTGCAGCTCTTGCCGACGGAATGGCGGTTTCTCGTCCGATGGCTTACGCTAGCCATGGAGCGTGATTGGAAGTGATTTCAATGTGGCCTCGCACAGATTTCCTCGAATTGCTCGGCATCACCCACCCGGTCATCCAGGCGCCGATGAGCGGCTTCACGCCGCCCGCGCTCGCCGCGGCGGTGTGCAACGCGGGCGGCCTGGGTTCGATCGGCTGCGCCGGTTTGCCGCCGGCGACGGTACGAGACCAGGTCTCGGCGCTACGCCAGGCGACAAACCGTCCGTACAATTTGAACTTCTTTGTCCATGCGCGTCCAACGCTCGACCCCGAGGTGGCGGCCCGCATGCGCGCGCGGCTCGCGACCTATTTCGACCAATTTGCGTTGGGGCCGGTTCCCGATCCCAAGGAGCCGTTTCCGCCCTTCGACGAAGAACGGCTCGCTCTCGTTCTCGAATTGCGCCCTCGGGTCGTCAGCTTTCACTTCGGCCTGCCGGACGCGTCTGCAGTTCGGCGGGTGAAAGAAGCCGGTTGCACAATTGTCAGCTCTGCGACGACGGTCGCCGAGGCGCGATCGCTCGACGCGAACGGTGCCGACGTCATTATTGCGCAAGGATATGAGGCCGGCGGCCATCGCGGCAGCTTCAGCGGAAGCCCGGGCGCCGGCATGGTCGGCGCGATGGCGCTGGTGCCGCAAATCGTCGATGCCGTGCACGTCCCCGTCATTGCCGCCGGCGGCATCGCCGATGGCCGGGGTCTCGCAGCGGCCTTCGCTCTTGGTGCGAGCGGGGCACAACTCGGCACGGCTTTTCTCGGATGCCCTGAAGCCACGGTATCGCCGCTGCACCGCGCGCAGTTGCGCAATGCGGTCGATGACGGCACCGAGCTGACGCGCGCCTTTACCGGCCGTCCGGCCCGCGCATTGCGAAATCGCTTCATCACCGAGATGGCGGATGGCGAGCCGTTGGAGTTTCCGCTGCAGGCGAGCCTACTCGGCCCGCTCTGGCAGTTGCCGAGCGAGGAGGCGCGCGCCGCGTTCACGCCGTTCTGGGCGGGTCAGGCGGCCCCTCTGGCCAAAGAGATCCCGGCCGGTCAACTGGTCGAGCAGCTCGTTCGGGAAGCCCAGTCGATCCTCGGAGCCATCAGCGGCTCATAATCTTCCTCGTCTCAGGTCAATGGACGGGCGGGATACCCCAACAGCACCGGACCCGCATCGAGCCCGTCGTCTCGCGGCGGGGCTTCCCGGCTTTCTTGGCGCGCCAGCAGATCGCGGACTTCGACATCGGTTGTTTGGGCAAAATCGTCGTACCACGAGCCGACAGCGAAAAACGGCTCGGGAGTGATCACACAGACGACATCATCGGCTTCCGCCTTCAGCGCCTCGCAAGTATCGCGAGGAGCGGCCGGAACCGCGACGACAATGCGGCCGGGTTGTTGCTGCTTCAGCGCCTGGACGGCAGCCCGCATCGTGGCTCCGGTAGCGAGCCCGTCATCCACCAGGATCACGGTTTTACCATCAACATTGGGCGGCGCGCGCCCGCCGCGGTATAGGCGCTCACGTCGAGCCAGCTCCTCCAGCTCTTTGGCCACAACCGCATTCATCACATTTTCTGGAATGTCCAGACCGCGCACTATTTCATCATTGAGGACGCGGACCCCGCCGGTTGCGACCGCACCCATCGCCAGCTCCTCTTGTCCGGGAACGCCGAGCTTGCGCACTAGAAAAACATCGAGCGGCGCGCCCAGCACACGGGCCGCTTCAAAAGCGACCGGTACGCCGCCGCGTGGCAGCGCTAGGACGAGGACATCCGGGCGGCCGGCGTAAGCCGCCAGCTTGTCCGCGAGCAAGCGGCCGGCATCGGCGCGATTGCGAAACCGCTGCAGCGTCATGCAGCCCCCGGCCAGAGACGACGCAGCTGGCTCGGCAGCATGCCCTTGACGTCTTCGATCTCGCCGGAGGCGATCTGGTCTTCAAGCATCGCGAAGACGGCGCGCGTCGCATCCTCGGCGTTGATCGGGCCGATATCATCCAGTTCGGCGGCGACGGCTGCAAGGAATTCCTCAGGGTGGCGCGTCCGTTCCGGTTTCCCTGCAGGGTGCCATTGGTCGTAGTAAAGACCGCGCACAAGAAGGGGCATTTGCGCTCCGAGATGGGCCACCTCGTCGATCGTCAGCCGGTCGCGCAGCGCGTGCGATACCGCGCGCATCTCCTTCAGCCAAATATTGGTGGTTTGCACCGTCTTGTCGAACACGTCCAATCCGGTTGCGCTCATAATTCCTCCTTCGCTTCCGGTGCGCAACGGATCGGCGGCAGGGTCTGGTGGGCGGCAGGCCGATCCACGACTCCCTTTCCCTATCAACAATGGCCTCCGGCATATCGCTTCACATTGATTTGCATCAGTCCGCCGCCCCTTCACGCCGGAAGGGTGCTACTGCGGGCAGGGCGGACCGAGCGGCGGCACATCGGGCGGCGGATGGCGCGCCTGGGTCGCTTGCTCGAAGGCGTAGCCGAGGCGCAATAGGATCGCCTCGCTCCAGGCGCGGCCGGTGAAGGTGGCGCCGTAAGGGTAGTCCGGGGTCTCCTTGTCGCGGATCCCGGATACAAAGCCGGCGGGTACCTGGACGCTAGGATAACCGGCTTTGGCGGCGATTGAGGCGCCGACCGCGCCGGGGAACAGCACCGCATCGAGGCGGTACCCGTCCATATAGGCGTCGAGCCCGAGAGTGCGCGAGGCCCGTAGGTCCATCTGTCGCGCCGATGCGTATTCGAGCTCACTCAAATCGCCGCGGGTCGCCTCCGCGGCGAGCAAGATATCCTGGCCGAAGCGCAACGCGCGGTGAGCATGATCGATGTTGAACGCGATGATATCGGCAAGGCTCGCGATGGCGGTGCCGGCGGCCCAGTCGCGGAGGTAAAGGTTGAGGTCGTGCTTCAATTCATAAACGAAGACGATCGGCCGGCGCGCCGGCTGGTTCTTCGTCGGGCTCTCCGGGTTGCGGTTGAGGATCGCCATTTCGGTGCCCGGGCCGCCAATCCAGCCCTCGGTCGGAATGTTGGCGCGCACGACCTCCGCCCCCTCGCGCTCGAGCACGTCGATCACGCCGCGCATGACCGCGGCGGCGCGCGGCGCCAGCGGGCCATAATAGAAATCGTTGGCCAGGTCGGAAGGATCGCTCGGCACGCCGATCCGCGCGCCTTTCAGACCGTCGCGGTCGAGGAGCCTCGTGTAATCGGCAGGCCGGCGAAGCTCCCCGGTCGCGGGGTCGAGCGGGTCGGCGGCGGCCAGCACATTCAGCAGCAACGCCGCGTCACGCACCGTGCGGGTCAGCGGGCCCGCGGTGTCCTGGCTTTGCGCGATTGGGACAATGCCAGCCCGGCTGATCAGGCCGACCGTCGGCTTGACCGTCACGATGCCGTTCTGGCTTGCCGGGGACAGCAGGGATCCCGAAGTTTCGGTGCCGATTGCCGCGGCTGCGAGCCCGGCCGCTACCGCGACCGCCGATCCCGAGCTCGACCCGCCCGGTGGAACGAGCGGCACGCCCTTGTCGTCGAGTTCCGGCGCGTAGGGGTTCTTGACCTGCCCGCCGAGCGAGCTGTAGCCGGCCGGCATGTCGATTGCGATGATGTTGGCGAACTCGGTCAAATTGGCCTTGCCGAGGATCACCGCCCCGGCCTGTCGCAGCAATTTGACCACTGTGGCGTCGTCTTTTGCCCGCGCTCCCTCCAACGCCAAGGACCCCGCCGTGGTGTGCTGCGCATCGCCAGTTGCGATATTGTCCTTGACGAGGATTGGAACGCCTTCGAGGGGGCGGCGTGCAGCCGGCTCCCGTGCATCCGATGAAGCCGCAATCGCGGTCGCGTCCGGGTTCAGCTCGCGGACCGCATTAAGGCGTAGGCCGGATTGGTCGTATGCCTCGATCCGTGACAGATAGGCCCGCACAAGCACCTCGGCGGTAGTGTGGCCAGAGGCCAGCGCCTGACGCAGCTCGTCAATTGTGGCGTTTGCAACGCACACGGCTTCCTCTGTGCGGGTATTTGCTGTCGCCATCGCGAGCGACAGCGCCGCGATCACGCAACGGCGGACCGAGCCCGCGCCGCTCGGCGGGCTCCGTGCGCTCATCAGGCATCACCGCAAAATGGCCGCGATGTTGCCGCCGTCGACCGTCGTCACATCGGCGGTGGTCTTCAGCGCCACGGAATGATGCAGGAAGGCCTGGGCGACATCCTCGGCGGTGACCTCGCGGCCGAGCAAATTCCGCGACATGTACTGGGCCGCGGTCATCCCGTAGGCAGCCGCTCGCTGCTCGATAAATTGTGGCGTCAACAACCCCCCGCGAATGCCGTCGGCATTGACCGCGTTGGCACGAATGCCGTCACCACCGTATTCAAGCGCGTATTGCCGGACCAGAAACAACGTCGCCGCCTTGGGCAGCCCATACGGTCCTGCCTGGGGACCAGGGCTGACTGCCTGCTTTGAGACGTTGAACAGAAGGCAGCCTCCGGTGCCTTGCGCCAGCATGATGCGAACCGCGTTTTGTGCCACCGTCTGGTGAGCAAAGAAGTTGAGTTCGAAGCTGCGCCGCAGAACCGCATCCTCGACCTCCCCGATGCGGCCCTGGAAGGCCGCGCCGGCGTTCGAGACGACAATATCGACACCGCCGAAATGTTCGGCGACGCGATCGAAGGCCCGGCGCACCGCCGCGGCATCGGTGACGTCGCATTCGACCCCGAGCGCCGCACCGCCGAGCTTTTTCGCCGCGGCGTGGGCGGCCTCGGCATCGATGTCGAGCAGCGCCACCTCTGCCCCCGCCCCGCTCATCGCACGCGCCGTAGCCAGACCGATCGTGCCGGCTCCGCCGGTAACGACGGCGATTTGACCGGCCAGCGCCTCCTCGCTGCCCTGACCGAGTTTGGCCTGTTCCAGAGACCAGTATTCGATATCGAAGAGATCGGCCTCGCCGACCGGTTCGAACCGGCCGATCGCCTCGGCGTCGGTGACGGTTTCGACGTTGGATTGGGCGATATCGGCGGCGATCCGTGCATCTCTGGCGCTGCGCCCGAGACCGAACAGCCCGAGCCCGGGCACCAGGATGACCCGCGGCATCGGATCGAGCTCCCGCTTTGGCAGGTCCTGGCGCGCGTTGTGGCGGGCGAAATAGGCATGGTACTCGGCGACGAAACGGTCGACCGCTTGGCGCACCGCCGGCTTGAAGGCGTCGAGCCGATCCGGCTGGGGAGCCGGCACGACCAGCGGATAGTTCTTGGTGCGGATCGTATGATCCGGGGTCGCCACGCCGGCACGGCCATAGCGCTCGAGTTCGGCCCCGCTGACGTAGTTGAGCGCCGCGGGGTTCGAACGAAAATCGAGGACGAAGCGCTTATAGGCTCCTGATCCTGCCGGATCGGCGATTGCGCAGGCGCCGCGCAGGATCGGCGCGACTTCAGCCGCGGTGGCGACCGGATCCGGCAGCCGCGCCGCGGCGAAGACGGTCTTGCGGCGGTGCGCGAGCCGCTCTTCGGCGAGCGAGACCGCCGCGATCATGCGCTCGTAGGCCTGCTGCGCGGTGTCGCCGAAAGTAAAGATTCCATGTTTCAGCAGCACGAGCCCTTCGACGGCGGGATCTGCCTCGAAGACCTCTGCGGCTGCCTTAGCCAGCAGAAAACCGGGCATGATGTAGGGCACGAGCCCCATCCGCCGGCCATATAAATCGGCACAGCGTTCTGCGGCGTCGGGCTGGTCGGCGAGGCTCAGCACCGCCGTCGAATGAGTGTGGTCGACGTATTTGTGAGGCAGGAAGGCGTGCAGCAATGTCTCGACGGAGGGGGTGGGGGCCCCAGGATCGAGCAAGTTGGCGCGCAACACCCGCACCATCTCCTCGTCGGAGAGCGCCTCGCGTTCGCGCAATTTGCGCAGCGGCGCGAGCCGCACAGCGGGGAGACCGGCAGGCTCGATCGCCGCCATGTCCCAGCCGCTGCCCTTGACACAGAGAGCCTCGACCTCCTCGTCGAGGAGATCCCTCATGGCGGTCTTGACCGAGGTGTTGCCGCCGCCGTGCAACACCAGCCTCGGCTCGCCGCCTAGCAAGCGGGAGGTATAGACACGGAGCGCCAGGTCGCGTCCGACGCCCTCTGAAGCATAGCGGTCGACGAGCCGCCCGGCCTCTGCATCCAACCACAGGCTATGCATCACCCTTATCCATTGCTGCCGACCAACGCCCGGCAATCAATGCTTTGTCCGATCCCGATCCGATCCCGAGAAGCACGGCTCCGGCCGCGCGGTGGTTGATCCCTGAACCCCCGTTTTTCGCGGACAACGATAACCCATCGAGACGGCGGACTCCGTTTTGAGCCAGGTCTAGTGCTGGAGCTCCAATACGCGATCGGGTTGGCGGTTGGCTTCCAGTCCGCGGAACTGAGCAAGAGGCTCAACAGGACAGAACCCGGCGACGCTCTCCGCCGGGAGCGCGTCGGCTTCGAAGCTCTCCCGCGAGCATAGGGCGCGCACGGCGCGTATCCATCTCTGATGACGCGGTTGCCGGTCATAGCTGCAGATCATCCCGGAGATCATATTTTCCCGTGCGCGTCGCAGCACTTGCAGCACATCGGCATGTGTCGTGCGCGGATCGTCGTTAAAGAATTCGATCCGCCAATAGCGCTTGCCGCTGACTTCTCTGGCGGCTTGCAAAATGAGTTTCTGCAGCACCTGCCGGCCCCCAACCGCCTCGATTGCGCCGACCAGGCAATGGCGGCCATGAGCGTCGCGTAACCGGCCCTTACACCATTGCTGCTCGGTTGCGAGCATGCGCTCCACCGCGCCGAGTTTGGCGATAGGGTGATTGTCAAAAGCGTCTGTTCCGTCGAAAGGCATTCTTCGCACCTCCGAGCTGCGCGTGGTTCACTACTGCCCGGGCCGTCGGGCGGGGGCAAGTCGTCCTGACTGTTTAACTCGCGGCCCCTGCTGCCATTCCAGTCAGGCTTAGATTTTTCTTCGGAACGCACAAAAAGTGAAGCACCGGTGCGTAACAAATTGTTCCGCGCGCGGTAGCGCTGAATAGAGCACAACGCGGCCCGGCGTCTCAACCGAATTCAGGCCCGCGGACGTCATTCCCCGGCGTAGGCGAACCGCTCGGTACGGAACAGGCTGCGCTGAAACTCCAGGTAGGCCTCTTTGGTCATCGCAGGGTTGAACTGCGCCAGAACTTCCTTCGCCGAACCGGCATCGCCGTAGAGCAGGTCGATCGCAGTCATCGCCAAAAGCTTCGCCGGGGTCAGATAGCCGTGGCGGGGCTCGTTAATCCGCCAATCGGCGCCGTGCGCTTTGCCCTCGGCGGCGACGACGTAAGGGTGGATTACCGGCATCAAATGCGCGAGATCGCCCATGTCGGTCGATCCGGTGCGGTGCCCGCCTATGCGGAACTCGCCCGACCCGAAAATGGCCTCGACATTCTCGCCGAAAATCCGCCCGAGCCGTTCGTCGTTGCGCTGCGGCAGATAGCCGGGGATCGTGTGGATCTCGACTTCGGCTCCCACCGCCATTGCTCCGGCGCGCAGACAGCGGTCGACCTTTTTATTCGCGTCAACGATCGCATCGAGCGAGCCGCCGCGCACAAAGGTCTCCATCGTGACCTCGGCGGGGACGACGCTGACCGCGTCGCCGCCTTTGGTGATGATCGGGTGGATACGGATCGTGTCTTTTTCCCAGAAGGTCTCGCGCTGCGCTGCGATCGCGTTCATCGCGATCATTGCCGCGTTGAGCGCGTTAATCCCGAGCTGCGGCAGGCTGCCGGCATGCGCGGCACGGCCGACGAAGCGAATGCGTTTGACCAGCGCCCCGTTCGACGATTGGGCCAGAAAGGCGCGAGGTCCGCCGGCATCACGCGATCCCGTGTGGATCATCATTGCGATGTCGACGTCGTCGAAATGGCCTTTGGCGACCAGCTCGGGTTTTCCCAGCATGAACTCGATCTCGCCTCTGGCGACGCGGGCGGCCCGCTCCTCGACATCGATGAATTCTTCGGCCGGCACGGCAAAAAAAACGATATCCCCCGCGAGATGCCGGGCGATTCCAGCTTCGGTCAATCCGATCGCCGCGCCCAACATCCCGGCGATCTGGGCATTGTGGCCACAGCTGTGGGCCGCCCCGGTGAGCGGGTCGGCCAAGGGATGCTCCGAGGTCCGCAGACTATCGAGCTCGCCGATGAAAGCGAGCCGAGGGCCCGGTGACGCGCCGGCGAGCTGTCCCTTGACGCCGGTCAGAGCCAGTCCGGTGCGCGGGTCCAACCCCAATGCGCTCATCCGCTCGGCGACCAGCGCGGCGGTCCTCACTTCGTTAAAGCCGGTTTCCGGATGGCGCAGGATGGTCTGGCCGAGATCGATGATGGCCTCGGCGTGGCGATCGATGGTGTCGCAGACCGCGCGCTTCAACTCGTCTTTGCTGCTCATGAGGGCGCCTTGCTCCGCCGCTTTGTCATCGTGCTCCGCCTCGACCCCGTATTAGCTGGTGCGATAAAAAAAGACCAGCCCGTCTGGAAGGCCAACCCATCTGCCCAACCGCTCTCATTTTAGTCAAATTTGTCGAAAATGAAAATTAATCTTGTGAAATATTTACTTCCTCGATTAACTATATTTCGGGATTGACAGTTGAGTAAATAATTAGTAAAACGCGGCGAAGCAATCGGCTTCAACTGAAAATCCGTCGAATATTATCGGTGAGCAACGACAGGCTCTGATCGGCAGAGCATGGATGCCCGCTGTATTGCAGCCGGGCGTAGGAGGTGATCATGAGCCTCATCTATCCCAATATTGTCCCCGAGAACAATCTGCGTCTACCGGACGCGCTGACTGTCAAGCATGGTCCGACCCAACTCCTCTCCCGGTTTGTTCTCGAAGGCGACCAGGCGGCACGGAGCATGGGTCTTCGTCTGCGGCTGCGGCACGACTTCGGCGAGTTGCTGTATTTCAACGAGCGGGAAGTCGCCCAAGGCAGCTGGTTTAAATTGGTAAATATGTACAATCCGGCGTATTGCGATCTGTCGCCGGAAAACTCCTATTGGATTTCCGGCGAAAACGACGACGGGGACATTTTGCTGACGCAAGCCGGGCGGATTTATTACTGGCCGGACACGACGCTGGCAGAAGAGGCCCACTCGATGTTCTATGCGGGCCACACCAAGGGTCAGATTTGCAAGGTGACGGCACCAGCCGCCGAGCACATCAGAGGGGTCGTGTTTTGCGCCGGATCCCATTGGATACGGCCGGATTTTCGCGGGCGTCGACTCTCCCAGCTGCTGGCTCGGCTAGGCCGCGCCTATGCAATGTCGCGTTGGCCGGTGGATTGGGCCATAGCGCTGGTCGCCCCGATACTCGTCGCGAAGGGCGTCAGCTCGGGGTACGGCTATAGGCACGCCAGTCCCAGTATCTTCTACCCCGCCTCGCCCTGGGGCGATCTGGAGGTTGTCCTCGCCTACATGTCCCAGAGCGAAGCTTACGACGACATCGCCGAATACCTCGTCAACGAGTTCTCCGGCTCGATCAGCGGCGGTCTATCGCCGGCATCCTCCCGCAGACCCTGCGACGACAAAGTTACCAGCACTTCGTCGGAAGGCGTCTTCCACGGCAACAGCAACCTCTCGTAGCGCGTCACAAAGGTGCCGGGCGGCCGCTGGATCGTGGCGGTCACATAATCGTAACGCGGCTGGCCTGTGCCTGCCACGCTCTTATAGAACTGCGCGACCCATTGTCCGTAGTTTTTGTCCGGCTGATCTTCTACCTTTTTGCCGATAGCGTGCAAATGATAGTTGCTGTCCAACCAGTTGGTGTGACCATCTCCAATGAAGCGGAATATCGGTTCGGCTCCACGCGGCTTCACTCCCACGATGATCAGACGTGACAGCAGATCCTTCTTGATAGCAAAGGAAATTACCGTAGGATCGAAATAGCCGAACGACATTCTCCATTTTTGGGCCATCAGCTGCAGCGGGCCGTGCTCGGATTCGAAAAGCTTTAAATAGTCCTGCGGCTCGACGAGGTAACTGTCTTTAGCCGACAGTGCGAATTTTGGAGCGCACAATTCCGAGAGCCGCGCCACAGCCAATTCAGCCGAGCATATGATTTCTGATTTCCAAGAAACATCGAGATATTTTATGCGGAACAACCTGATGCGGGACGTTACGAGCTGCTGCTGAACGGCAAGCAGGGCGGGGATCTCGACGTTCCGGGGATGCAGGTCGATTTCGATTATTGAATTGTCGAGGATCTGAAATTTGATGAAGCCGAGGTTTTTCACGGCAAAGGCAGCAGCATCGTAATCGGGTTGGAGATCGCCCAATGCCGCGCGAAACTCGACGCTGTCCTCGAACATCCACGTCCCCTCGGCGGAAACCAGCATCGTCAGACGATTCACGAGATCCTCGCAGGCGTTAGATCCGGACAATTTTCCGGAGATCACCGACTTTACCGACCGCCTATTAACAGGAGGTGAACCACTCCCTCCGCTCAAAACCCGACAATATGTCTCAAATTGAAATTGGATTTTTTGGAGCCATCGTTGACTTCACAGCACAAATGTTTAACAGTCGTCGGGTCGATGTAGTTTAATCCAACATTTAAGAAGAGGGAGACAATATTGAAGCCGGCAGCCCGGCGGACCGGTCGACTTGCAATAGTTTAGCGCGTCGCACCCTCATTCCGAGTGTCGCCGGCCGCGCATCTGCGCGAACGAGCGCGCTGTTCTTCCAGCTCCAACCTCCAGCGGATCGGCGGGGCGCGCAGCCAAATGAGTGTCGAGACGGACATCCTAACAGGTTCGGGACGACGGCAAGCCACGCTGGCGCTGATGATCGCTACCGCGATGCAGGCCTTCGACACGACGATCGCCAATGTGGCTCTGCCTCAGCTCGAGCAAAGCCTGGGCGGGGGGCTCGAGCTAGGCTCCTGGGTAATGACGAGCTATCTGTGCGCCTCGGCAATCATGGCGACCCTCACCGGATGGTTACGCCGACGCTACGGGGCACGACCGCTGTTCATCAGTTCGATCGGGCTGTTTGTCATTGCTTCCGGGCTTTGTGCGACTGCACCATCCGCCATCGCCTTGATCCAGTTCCGCCTGATTCAGGGTGGCGCTGCCGGCATCATTCAGCCTCTGGCGCAAGCCATGCTTCTCGATCTCTATCCTCAGCGAGATCACGGTCGAATTCTGGCTATTTGGGGAGCGACAATTATGGCCGGCCCGATCCTTGGGCCGGTTCTCGGCGGCGTCATAGCCGACCTGACATCCTGGCGGTGGATTTTTGCGCTGAACTTTCCCCTCGGGTTGATCGCGATCTTGGGTGTTGGGCAAGTGCCGAGGACGATCGAGTCCACTGCGAAGGCCCAGATCGACGCTGTCGGCCTCGCATTGCTGGTCATCGGCGTCGGATCGGTACAATTGGCGCTCGAACGACGGATGGGCCAGCAGTGGCCGTTCTCGGCCGAGACGGCCATCGAAGCCGGCCTTGCAATTGCCGCCCTGGTTGGGATCGCATTCCGCAGTTCCCGGTCTCAGTTTACCCTTTTCCGGTTTCAGGTTTTTCTTAACCTGAATTTTTCAGCGGCAGTGTTTTACAATTTTTTGATCGGGGCGTTGTTGTTCACGACAATCGTATTCTTGCCGGCACTGAGCGAGGGCCCGTTAGGCTACGACGCGACGCAAGCGGGCCTGGCACTATCGCCGCGCGGGATCGGGACGATGGTGACGATGCTAGCCGTCCATTATTTGATCGACAGGATCGACAACCGGGTATTGCTCGGGACCGGTCTCGTCGTCACCGCTGTCGCACTCGTGCTGATGTCGCAGGTCCCGCCAGAACGCGGCGAGATCTGCTTGGCCACGGCCAGCGCGATACAGGGCGTTGGGGTCGGGCTTCTCTTCACTCCTCTCAGCACCCTCGCCTTCTCTACCCTCGACGCGGAGCTGCGCACCGATGCCGCCGGCGTATACAGCCTACTGCGGCAACTCGGCTGCGCGACCGGCGTCGCTGTGATGACCACTCTGCTGCAGGCTAGGATCCGCGGCAATTCTTTGCTGATGTTTGATCAGGCCGCGCCAGGCGGCAGTTCGCCGACCGACGCTTGGAATTACGGAGTGCTCGCCGCTTACACCGGCTGCTTCCAAATCATGGCAGTCGTAACCGCGATTACGTTGCCGGGAATCCTGCTGTTTCGCGTGCTTCGGACGGATCCGGAATCACTTACTGCGGCATGAACGGCTGTTGTCAAGCACCCGCCCGCAGCTGCTTGCTTTCAACGGGCAGAGAAATGCGCGCGACGGTACCTTGCCCTGCGTGACTTTCTATCGTCAGTTTGCCGCCGTGAGCCTCGATCAAGCCTTTGGTGATCGGCAGGCCCAGGCCGGTGCCGCCATAATTCCGAGTGGTCGACGGTTTTGCTTGTCCGAAAGGCTGCATGGCGCGCTCCAGCTCCTCTTCGCTCATACCGACGCCTTGATCTTCGAATTCGACAGCGGCGAGCTGTGGCTGAGCGGCGACGATGCGAATACAGACCTCCCCGCCCTCTTTTGAGAACTTTATCGCATTGGACAGTAGGTTGAGACAAATTTGCTTCATTGCCCGCTCGTCGGCCCAAACCTCCACGTCTTCCTCCGCCAGCTGCGTCATCAGCGTGACGTGTCGGCTCTCAGCCCGCTCCCGCATCATACGGACGACGTCGCCGATCAATTTCCGCAAGTTCAACGGCTCTTTCGATAATTCTAGTTTTCCAGCCTCGATCTTCGACATGTCGAGCACGTCGTTGATGATAGACAACAAATGAAGACTGCTTTTGTGGATATCCTTCATATAGTCCAGATATCTCGTGTTGCCCATCGGCCCGAACAGCTCGTGCGCAATGATCTCGGAAAATCCGATAATTGCATTGAGTGGCGTACGCAATTCATGACTCATATTGGCGAGAAACTCGCTCTTGGCGCGATTTGCGGTCTCAGCCTGGCTGCGCGCTTGGATTAATTTCCGCTCGTATGCTTTGAGATCCGTAATATCGGAATAAACCGAGACGACGGCCCCGTCGGGCATCGCGCGTCGGCGGATCTGCAGCACCCGCCCGCGCGGGGTCGCGCGCTCCTTCGTTATGGGCACATCGCGATAAAACCGGTTCAGCCGCTCGGCAACCTCGGCTGAGGGATTGCCGTCACCGAAGTCGCCGCGGGCCGCCTGCAGCATCAAAATATCGCGGAGCGAAGCACCGGTCGTGAGGTCCGAAGGAAATTCCAAGAGTTCACGGAAGCGGGAATTCAATGCTATCAGTCGCCCCCGGCTGTCAAAGACGCTCAAGCCTTCGTCGATATTTTCGAGCGTGCTCTGAAGCAATCTGGCTTCAGCACAGGGTCTCGGCCGGAAAAATGGCAGAAGCCGCGCTATCGATGGCTTCACGGACGCCTCACGACGAACGGCCTCGAGACGGGGATCTCGGCCCCCGTGGCCGGTCTGGCAATCGCCATCGCGCGACCGCCGATTGCCTCGACATTCACCGCTCATCTACCGAAAAACCGAGTTTGTCGAAACCATCTATCACAGATTGCAACCGGTCTTTCGTGAACTGGTGCAAAGTTGATACCCGGTAGTCTGTTAATATCTCATTATCATCCATTGTGTCATAGGGTTGTCCAATACCCTGCCTATAAACCATATGCTTAGAGCTATCGGATCCAATCCCGGGCGCTCCAGTTTCTGCCTTTGCCGGTATTGTCGCTAATCTAGAAGATGCCTGATCGTGAGGGTTGAGAAATTTGTGATCCCCAGCTATGCTGATTTCTCGATGCGAGAGTATGATCCGAAATGTTGAACAGCCCTATCGTCGGTGGGCCCGCGGCGGCATCCGAATTGGAAACTCCTGACGCCGGAAGTTCCGTGCTGCCCCCTGCACAAGAGGATCTGGAGAGGCTGGCGCGCTGGATACCGAAAAAGGAGATGGCGTTGCTGGTGGAAATCTGCGAGAGGGCACAACGCGATCCCGACTTGGCAAGGCCGGCTCTTCTCCTCTGCTCGGCGTATGCAAAGAGGGTTGCGCGAATGCTCGATCAAGACCCGTTTCCGACCGTCACCTGGCAAATCGCCGAAAGATTGCTGCAACTCCGCGCCAAAGACGGTCTGTAAAACGCGACGGCTCTCGGCGGCGCAGCTCAGTAAAGATGGCAGGCGACAGTGTGTTCCGCGGCGATCGGCTTGCGAACCGGCGCCTCGATCGCACAACACGGCATCGCATGGGGGCAACGTGGGTGAAAGCGGCAACCCGATGGCGGGTTGAGCGCGCTCGGGACTTCGCCGGTGATTGTCAGCCTTTCGTGCCTTTCGTCGGGATGTGACGGCAGCGCGGCGGAAAACAGCGCCTGAGTGTAAGGATGAAGCGGCTTCTCGCATAATTCGAGACTGTCGGCGAGTTCGACGATCTGGCCTAGATACATGACCGCGATCCGGTGGCTGATATGAGCCACCGTCGCCAGATCGTGTCCGATAAAGAGATAGCTGACGCCCAGCGTCTGCTGCAAATGTTCGAGCTGGTTCATGATCTGCGCGCGGATCGACACGTCCAGCGCCGAAACCGGCTCGTCCAGCACGACGAGCCGGGTATTTGTCGCCAACGCCCTCGCGATCGCGATCCGCTGGCGTTGGCCGCCGCTGAACTCGTGGGGGAACAGGCGCGCCACCTCCGGTTGAAGGCCGACGAGATCGAGCACCTCCGCGACGCGGTATTGGAGCTGTTGACGCGACAGACTCGTGTGGATCTCCAGCGGTTCGGCGATGATGTCGCCGACCCGCATGCGCGGGCTGAGGGAGCTGTAGGGGTCTTGGAAAACCACCTGCACCTCGCGCCGATAACGCATCAGTTCCTGACCTTCCAAGACGGAAACGTCCTCGCCGTCGAAGCGGATCGTTCCGGCGGTCGGGGTTTCCTGGAGCAAGATCAGTTTGGAAGTGGTCGTCTTGCCGCAACCCGACTCCCCGATCAGGCCCAGCGTCTCTCCCGGGCCGATCGTAATATCCACTCCGTCCACTGCCTTGACCCAACCGATCTTCCGTCGCGGCAGCACTCCCGTGCTGACGGGAAAGTATTTCTGCAGGTTTTGCAGCTCAAGCAGTGGCGCTGACATAGCGTTCCCTTACTGGCTCACCAACCAGCCAGCATCTTGCCGTCCAATTTGCAGCGATAGGGCGGTCGTCGGGCTCCCGCGTTGAGCATTGCGGCATGGCATGGGCGCAGCGGGGATGAAATGCGCATCCCGGACCGAGCTGGGCGAGGTTGGGCGGCTGACCGGGTATGGCGTAGAGCGGCTCCTTGTTCCCGAGCTTGGGCATCGAGCCGAGCAGCGCCTGGGTGTAGGGGTGCTTCGGGTCGCGGAACAGGTCGCGCACGGCGCCTTGCTCGACGATCTTTCCGGCATACATCACCGCCATTCTGTCGCACATCTTGGCGACGATCCCGAGATTGTGGGTGACGAAGACGAGTGCGACGCCGCTCTGCTGCTGAATATCCTTCAGCACGTCCAGGTACTGCGCCTGGATCGTCACATCGAGATTGGTCGTCGGCTCGTCGGCGATGATCAGCTTGGGGCCGCCCGCCATGGCGATCGCGCCGACGACGCGCTGGCGCATGCCGCCGCTCATCTGATGGGGATATTCGCGCATCCGCACTTCGGGCGAGGGGATGCGCACCGAGCGCAAAAGATTTTTCACACGCTCCCGCAACAAGCGGCTGCGCATGCCCTGGTGATAATAGGCCGGCTCGGCGACCTGCCGGTAGATGCTGAAGAGCGGGTTCAGCGATGCCATGGGATCCTGGAGGATCATCGCGATCTGACCACCGCGGATGCGGCGCATCTCGCGCGGCCGCTTTGTTGTCAGCTCGTCACCAGCAAACTCTATGTTGCCGCCGACAATCCGCGCAGCGGAGGGCAGCAGACCGACTATCGACAGGCAGGTCGTAGTCTTGCCGCACCCCGACTCGCCAACCAGCCCGATCGTCTCGCCTTTACCCAGCGTAAGGCTCACCCCGTCGACGGCTTTGACGACGCGGGTTCCGCCAAACGAGAAATAGTGGGTCTTCAGCTCGCGGACCCGGAGGAGAGCTGCCACAATGATGTCCTCCGGGCCTACATGTTGCGCAGTTGCGGGTCGAGCCGGACCCGCAGCCAGTCTCCCAGCAGCTGCGTCGCGAGCACGACGAGGAGAATGCCGAGACCGGGGAATACGGTGAGCCACCAATCCCCGACCATCAGCATCGAGCGCCCGTCCGCCAGCATCGAGCCCCAGGCCGGCTCCGGGGGCGGCACGCCGACGCCGAGAAAGCTCAGCGAGGCCTCGGCGATGATCACGACGCCGATCGTCAGGCTGGCGAGCACCATCGTCGAGTTCAACACATTCGGCAAAATGTGACGCAGAATCACCCGTGTGCGGCTCGCGCCGGCAATCTCGGACAGTTTGACAAACTCGCGCTCGCGCAGGCTCAAGACCTCGCCGCGGATCACTCGCGAATAGCGGGTCCAGTAGACGAGCCCCAGGATAATGACGATGTTCCACATGCTGGGCCCGACCATCGTCGCAAGGAAAATCGCGAAGACCAGACCCGGTAAAGCGAGCCAGGCGTCGGTCACCCGCATGATCACTTGGTCGACCCATCCGCCCAGATAGCCCGCAAGGATGCCCAGAGCGGTGCCGATGCTGCCGGCGACGATGGTCCCCGCCACTCCAACGATCAGCGACACCCGGGCGCCGAAGATCAGCCGGCTCAACACGTCACGGGATTGAAAATCGGTTCCGAGCAGCGCATGCGCGCTGCCCCCCTGCATCCAATAGGGCGGCTCGAAGATCTTGGCGCCGGGGATCGGCTCGGTCGGGTCGTAAGGGGCGATGTAGTTGGCGAACAAGGCGATCAGAACGAACGGCACCAGGATCGCCAGCGGCAGTATCGGCAATTGCCGTACCAGACGGGTCCAACGCCAAGGGACGCTTGCAAATTCTTGCGAGACGACCGTAGCCGCAGAAACAGGTGTCTCGTCGAGGGTGGAGACCATGGCGCACCTATCTGGTCAGGCGAATGCGGGGATCGATGTAGGCGTACAGCAGGTCGATGATCAGGTTGATCATTACGATCATGATGCCGGCCTCCATGACGATCCCTTGCACGAGCGGGAAATCGCGCTGGAAGATCCCTTCATAGAGCAGCCGGCCGATGCCGGGCCAGGCAAAGATCACCTCGATGATGACCGCCGCGTTGATCATCACGACGAGATTGACGCCGGCCAAGGTCAGCACCGGGATCAGCGCGTTCTTGAACGCGTGCATGGCCAGAACGACGTAGCCCGGCAGCCCCTTCAGGCGGGCCAGCTTGACGTATTCGCTGCGCAACACCTCGAGCATGCTCGATCGGGTCAGACGCAGCAGCGAGGCGGCGAAATACCACCCCAAGGCCAGTGACGGCATGATCAAATGCTGCCAACCGCCCTGCCCGCTCGTCGGCAGCCAGTGCAGCCACACCGAAAACACCAGGATCAGCACCAATCCCAGCCAGAACCCGGGTATCGACAGCCCGAGCAATGCAACGATTTTGCCAAAATTGTCCCACGGGCTGTTGACCCGAACGGCCGAGATGATGCCTGCCGGGATGCCGATAAAAAAAGAAATCAGGGTGGCCGCAAACGCCAACTCCAGGGAATTGGGCAAACGCTGAAAATACAAAGTGCTGACCGGCATTTCGTAGTTGAACGACTTGCCCAACTGCCCGGTGAACACGTTTTTGACGAAGGCGAGGTACTGCACCGGCCAAGGGCGGTCGAGGCCCCATTCGGCGCGCACCCGGTCGAGATCCTCGGCGCGTGCACCGGGTTCGGCCAGCAACGTCACCGGGTCGCCCGTCAGCCTGACGACGGTAAAGATGGTCAAGCTCAGGATGAACAATGTAACGATGGCGTAGAGCGTCCGTCGCATCATAAACTGGCCCATTGCCGCTCCCTTATAAGAGCTCGATCCGGAGTCATTCGTCACCCCCGCGCAAGCGGGGGTCCAGGGGGGGTCCGCAGTGACTCGCCGCCGCCGGATTCCCGCTTTCGCGGGGAATGACGGAACGCTGCATTGGTTGCAGGGCGTCATTGTCCATTCGGCTCGCATCACACGTCTCACTTTTCCGCCGCGGCAGTCTCCGTCAGCTGGAGGTCTTCCCAGGGGTAGGCATAGCCGGAGGTGAGGTAGGTCGGGAACACGTCCTGCCACTTTTTCGCCGCCAGGCGCGGCCCGTAGGCATTGATGAAAGCGTGGCGGAATACCGGCACGAAGTAGTAGTTCTCGAGGATCTCCCGCTGGATCTCCGTCGCCAAAGCCTCCCGCTCCTTGCGGTCAGTGGAGGCGAGGTACTTCTTGAACTTGTCGTCCAATGCCGGCACGCAGTTGCGGTCCTTGCCATTGAAGCCGCCGCATCGCATAAACGAGTCGTACCAGTTCGACCAGGTGCCGCCGACACGGGCAGCGTTCATGATGATTTGGACTCCGGGCCACTCCTTCATCCCGCCCTGCAGCCGTTTCAGAAAGACCCCGCGCTCCATGACTTGGAGCTTCGAGCGTATGCCTATGCTCTGAAGCTGCGAAACGACGCGCTCGCCGCGCGAATAATAATTCGGAACTGGTGTCACCCAGTTGACATTGAAGCCATTGGGAAAACCGGCTTCTGCCATCAACTGCTTGGCCTTGGCGACATTGTGCTCCCATTTCGCCCATTCCAGCCCGTACTCGACGTCATTGTTTATCCAGTTGCCGTCGACCACCCCCATCCCGTCGCATTCTGCCTGGTTGATCGCGTCGCGGTCGATTGCAAGGCTTATGGCCTGCCGCACACGCTTATCGTGGAACGGGCTGTTGGGATCCTGAAAGCCCGGGAATTCGAGCCACCAATTGCCTGAGACCACCGGAGCCAGGGTCAGCTTCGGATTGCTCTTGACCCGATCGATCAATTCGCCGGGCACGAAATAGGCGATGTCCGCTTCGCCGCGCTCGAGCATTGCGATGCGCGTCGCCGCTTCCGGCACGCTGATCATCGTGAACCGCTTGATATGCACCGGACGGTAGTAATCGTCGAATGCTTCGAATTCGAGGCGCACGCCCGGTTCCTGCGAGACAAGCTTGTATGGCCCGGCACCAACCGGCTTCTGCAGAAACCCCTCCTGCCCCACCTTCTCATAGTATTTCGCCGGCACGGCCCAGCCGGCACCGCTGACATTACTGGTGCCGAGCAGAATTGGAAAGTCCAGAAACGGCTCTTTGAAATGAAATTGGACCGTGTGGTCGTCGACGAGCTCGATCCCCTGGGTCCGTTCGTGGAGAACTTCACGCCAGGCGCCGCGGTAATGCTCGTAACTCCATTTGACGTCCTCGGGCGTGACCGGCGAGCCGTCGTGAAACTTGATGCCCGGCCTCAGGTGGAAGGTTGCGCTCTTGGCGTCTTCGGCAAAATCGTAGCTTTCGGCGAGCGCCGGGTGGTCGTAACGCACTTCACGGAAGTTCTTCATCAACCCGTCGTGCAGCGCCATCAAGAAATTATCCGGGCTGGCGGTGCCGTCGTGCTGCTGCGGGTCGAGCCAGCGCGCCGTGATATTGGTGTGCCACGCCAGTACCATCTTGCCCTTGGGAACGACAGTGGCCGCCGCACCGCCGCTGCGGACGAACGGCACAGCGAGCGCGCTCCCCGCTAATGCCGCCGCCCGCAGCACCGTGCGGCGTGTCAATGTCGCCTTCTTCATTCTTTCCTCCTCATTAAATAGCAGTCCAACCACGCTGGGCCTTCAGCCGAATGTCTTCCCACGGGTAGGCGTAAGCGGTTGTCACCGTCGGGAAGACGTCCTGCCATTTCGCGGCGGCAATGCGCGGCCCAATCGCCTGCATCGCGGCGTGACGGAAAACCGGAACAAAATAGTAGTTTTCCAGGATCTCGCGCTGGATCTCCTCGGCCAGTTTCTCACGCTCGCCGCGATCGACCGAGGCTAGGTACCGGGTGAATTTCGCGTCGAGTTCGGGCAAGCAATTGCGGTCCCTGCCGTTGAAGCCGCCGCAGCGCATGTAGGAATCGTACCAGTTGGACCACGTGCCGCCGATCCGCGCCGCGTTGAGGATGATCTGCACGCCGGGCCATTCCTTGAGCCCGGCTTGCAACCGCTTCAGAAAGACGCCGCGTTCCATCGTCTGCAGCCTGGCGCGGATGCCGATTGTCTGCAGCTGCGAGACGATCCGCTCGCCGCGCGAATAATAGTTCGGTACCGGGGTTACCCAATCGACAATGAAACCGTTGGGGTAACCGGCTTCCTCCATCAGCTGCTTGGCCTTGCCGTTATCGTGCGGCCATTTCGGCCAAGGGAGCCCGTATTCGACATCGTCGTTGATCCAGTTGCCGTCGACCCTCCCCAACCCGTCGCATTCGGCCCGGTTTATCGCCTCGCGGTCGATCGCAAGGCTCACCGCCTGGCGGACCCGTTTGTCGTGAAACGGGCTCTTCGGGTCCTGAAAGCCGGGGAATTCGAGCCAGAAATTCGCCGAAACCACCGGTGCCAGCATCAGCCCAGGGGTGTTCTTGACCCGGTCGATCAGTTCGCCTGGGACGTTGTAAATAATGTCCGCTTCGCCGCGCTCGAGCATTGCAATGCGTGTCGCCGCCTCGGGCACGCTGACCATCGTGAGCTGTTTGGCGTGCACCGGGCGGTAATATTCGTCGAACGCCTCAAAATCGAGCCGTACCCCGGGCTGCTGCGAGACGAGCTTGTAAGGCCCTGCGCCGATCGGTTTCTTCAGATAGCCGTCCTGACCCGCGGCCTCGTAAAATTTCGCCGGAACCACCCAGCCGGCGCCGCTGACATTCCCGGTACCGAGCAGGATCGGGAAATCGAGGAACGGGGTGTTGAAGTGGAAACGGACGGTATGGTCGTCGATGATCTCCACCCCTTGCGTGTTCGCGTGCAATACCTCGCCCCAGGCGCCGCGATAGTGCTCATAGCTCCATTTTACGTCCGCCGGGGTCACCGGCGCGCCATCGTGAAAATTGATACCCCGCCTCAGCCGAAAGGTCGCGCTTTTGGCGTCCTCAGCAAGATCGAACCCCTCTGCCAACGCCAAGTGGTCGTAATGATTTTCACGAAAGTTCTTGATCAGGGCATCCTGCAGCGCCATCAGGAAATTGTCCGGGCTTGCCGTGCCGTCGTGCTGCTGCGGGTCGAGCCAACGCGCAGTGATATTGGTGTGCCAGGCCAGTACGATTTTCCCTTTGGGAACGACCGCTTCCGCGGCACGGGCGCTGCGCGCAAACGGGGTCGCGGCAGCGGCCGTCATCAGTGCCGCTGTCCGCAACACCCGGCGCCGCGTCGGCGCCAAGCGTCCCATTTCTTCTGCGTGCCCGCGCATTATGCCTTCAGCTGGATGTCCTCCCACGGGTAGGCATACCCCGTGCTGATGTAGGTCGGGAACACGTCTTGCCATTTGGCGGCTTTGATCCGCGGCCCGATCGCGTTCATGAAGGCGTGGCGGAACACCGGGACAAAGTAGTAGTTCTCGAGAATTCCTCGCTGGATCTCTTCGGCCAGTGCCTTCCGCGCGGCAGGTTTGTCCGAGGCCAGGTATTGATCATATTTGGCGTCGAGGTCCTTGACGCAGAACGCATCGGCGGAGAGGAAACCGCCGCATTTGAACTCCGCTTCGTACCAATTGGCCCAGCTTGCGCCGATGCGGGCACCGGTGAGCATGATGTTGACCCCGGGCCACTCCTTCATGCCGCCCTGCCGCCGCTTGGTGTAGACGGCGCGCTCCAAGCTCTGCATCTTGCCGCGGATGCCGATCGCCTGAAGCTGCGAGAGTATTCGCTCGCCGCGTGAGTAATACGGCGGTGCGGGGGTCACCCAATCGACGTTGAAACCGTTGGGATAACCCGCCTCGGCCATCAATTTCTTGGCCTTGGCGACATTGTGCTCCCATTTCGGCCATTCGATCGCATATTCGACGTCGTCATTGATCCAATTGCCGTCGACCCTGCCGAGCCCGGCGCACTCGGCCTGGTTCATCGCGTCGCGGTCGATCGCGAGGCTGACGGCCTCGCGTACCCGCTTGTCGTGGAATGGGTTCTTGGGGTCCTGAAAGCCGGGGAATTGCAGCCACCAATTGCCCGAAACCACCGGCGCCAGCATCATCTTCGAATTGTTTTGCACGCGCGCGACCAGTTCCCCGGGAATAAAGTAGATGATATCCGCCTCGCCGCGCTCGAGCATTGCCACGCGCGTCGCCGGGTCGGTCGCGCTGACGATCGTGAATTTCTTGATGTGCACTGGGCGGTAATAATCTTCGAAGGCTTCGAATTCGAGCTTCGTTCCCGGCTCCTGGGCGACGAGTTTATAGGGCCCGGCACCGATCGGCTTTTTGACAAAGCCCTCCTGCCCGACCTCCTCATAGTACTTTGCCGGCACTACCCAGCCCGCACCGCACACATTTGCCGTGCCGATCAGTCGCGGGAAATCGAGGAACGCCTCCTTGAAGTTGAAGCGGACCGTGCGGTCGTCCGGGATCTCCACGCCGTCGGTCCTGTCATGCAGCACCGAGGCCCAAGCGCCGTGGTAGTGTTCGTAGCCCCATTTGACGTCTTCCGGCGTGACCGGCGCACCATTGTGGAATTTGAGCCCCGGCCGTAGCCGAAACGTGGCGCTCTTTGCGTCTTCGGCAAATTCGAAATGCTCGGCGAGTGCCAAATGGTTGTAGAGCTTGTCACGAAAGTTCTTGATCAACCCGTCCTGCAATACGTTGAGGAAATTATCCGGGGTCGCTCCCCCATCGTGCTGCAACGGGTCCAGCCAGCGCGGCGCAATATTGGTGTGCCAAGCCAGCACCATGCTGCCGCTCGGAACTATTTGTCCGGCGCCGCGAGCACTGCGAGCAAGAGGCGACGCCAACGCCGTCGTCGCGAGCGCGGCAGTTCTCAGCACGGTACGGCGTGTAAGCTCCTTACCTCCCATCGCGTCCTCCCTCGGACCGGACGTCGGCTAGGCGCTTTTCGGTGGAGCGCCTTAGCCGACTACGTGCCCTCCCTGTTGAGAGCTTTGCGCCCAGTTTAGCGCAGCTATGCAGAAATGTCCTGCGCTTAATGGAGCCGGGCCATGGAGTTGCGCGCAACCGGCTTCAGCGTGGAACGATCAAACGGTAGAGATGCCAGGTCGCGTGCCCGAGTACCGGCATCACGATGATCAGGCCGAGAAAGAAGGGTATCGATCCAATGACCAGGCCCCCGGAAACGATCAGCCCCCAGGCGGCCATGGGCCCCGGGTTCGTGAGTACGGCGCGGATCGATGTGAGCATGGCCGTGTCGACCCCCGCCTCGCGATCGAGCAACAGAGGAAACGACACGGCGCTAATCGCCAGTACCAGCAAGGCGAAGAGGAAACCCACACCGATGCCGGCACCGATCATTGTCCAGCCTGCAGGGGTGGTGAAGACGTCGTGGACGAAAGCGCGCAGCGACGCGGGCGACTCCGGACCGAGGGTGACTAGATAGATCCCCTCCGCGGCAAGCAGCCACAGCAGAAAAATCGCCATCAGCAGCAGCCCCAACACGACGATCGCGCCGAACGAGGGTGAGCGGAAAACCTCGAAAGCGTCCGCCCAGGTAACCGACATGCCCGCTTCCCGGCGCCGGCTCATTTCGTTGAGACCGACTGCCGCGAAGGGGCCGATCAGCGCAAACCCGGAGGCGAGAGGAAAAACCAGCGGCAGCAAGTCATAGCCGAATGCCAACCGCGCCAGCACGACACCGACGAGCGGGTAGATCACACAGAGAAAGATGACGTCGGTGCGATACGCCGCGAAATCGTCGAGACCCCTGGCGAGGGCATCCTTGAGATCGGCGACCCCGATGCGGCGAATGGCTGGCGCCGGGGAGTGCAGGTTCTCGCGCGTCCGCCGTCCGACGCGGCCCGCCGACTCGACGGCCAAAGCCGCATGCCTGAACTGGTCGACGCTCCATTCGACTGGATTGCGTATGGTCATAGCCGTTCCTCCCGAACCTTCGGTTCGAGGACCGCGGGCCACCCGTGGCACACGCTCTACGGCCTCCGGTCACGAGAGAACCCGCGACCCGCCTAGACCAATCTACCCCATTGGCGTGCGAACGTAAACGCGCGCGGCTGCCCCTACAGAAGGCCCTCTTCGCCAGGCAGCCGTGCGGTGCTCAAAAATCGTGCGGACCTGGTCGTCGGTCACAGTTTGCCGGGCCGCCATTTGCCGCCGGTATTGGTTGTACGCGTTCTGATCGCCGACATAGATGCATCCGCATACCGTCGGATCGGCGTAGAGGTAAGTTGTTCTACCGTTTTGGTTTCTCGTGACGAATTGGTAAGGCGGCAGCGCCTTCATGCTTGCCATTCGTGCCGCTGTATCTGCTTTCTTCGGCACAAACCCGGCGCTCGCGAGCATGTCCTCCCTCCGGGAGGCCGCGCCGCCGGTGTCGGCGCATGCAGCGGCCAAAAACGGGGCACCCACGGCGAGGGCCGTCCTGAAAACAGACCTGATTATTCCGCAAAATCCCTCGTCAAGCCCTTAATCTATGCCGTCAGAATAAGCGCATCGAGGGCTACCACCCCAGCAGCGCGCGGGCGAACCGGAAAGCCCTCGCGGCCGAGCAGCAGATCAAAGCGCTTGTCGATCAGCGCCAGCTCGTTCAGCGGCTGCGCCGTCAGATCGACCGGGTTGCGCGCTGCCGCGAACGGCACCCAGCGAAGCACCTCGGCCTGCGCCGCCTCCGACAGCGGTGTCAATTCGACACCCTCGCGCTCGGCCTCGTCGGCCATCAGCACGCCGGCGCCGCCCGAGACGGTCATGATGGCGAGGCGGCGCGACCGCGGCAGCCGCCCGCGCGTGCAGGGACGGGCGATCTCGATCAGGTCTTCGGGGCTGACCGCGGGCTCGACACCGAGCCGACGAAATACCGCGTCATAGATCGCGTCGCTGCGGCGAGCGAGGCGGTATGCGAGGCCGCCGCGGCGGCACCGTCCTTCGAGCCCCGACCTTCATCGCGATGACGGGCTTACCATTGGCGCGGGCGCGGGCCACCGCTTCGACAAAGCGGTCGCGATCCTTGATCGCCTCCATATAGCAGGCGATCGCTTCGGTCTCCGGGCCATCGGCGAGAAACGAGATGCCGTCGGCGACCTGGATATCGGATTCGTTACCGGTGCTGATCCACACCCCGCTCAAGATGCCGCGGCGCTTGGCGAGCGCCAGCAGGTGCGTCCCGAAGGCGCCGGATTGGGTCACCATGCCGAGCGGCCCCGGCCGTTCCGTCCCCTCCTCGAGATAGGAGCCAAAGGCGTATGTCCGGTGCGCAAATTGAAAAGCCCGAGGCAATTCGGGCCGCAGAGCCTGACACCGCCTTGCCGCGCCATTTCGGCGGGCAGTTCCTGGGCGATGCGGCCTTCCTCTCGGTCTCGGCATAGCCCGCCGTGAACATGACGACCGCCCGCACCCCTTTGGCGATCGAAGCTTCGAGGGCGGCGGTCGCAAGCGTGGCCGGTACGGCGATCAGGGCGAAGTCGACCGGTCCGGGACCGACGCCAGGTCGGGATAGCCCGGCATTCCTTGCACAGTGTCGCGGTTCGGGTTGACGGAGCGTCCCCGGTCGGTTCAACGACCAAATCGGCAAGGGCGCCCACGAGCCCGACGCCGATCACGATCGCATCGTACCACGTCATCAACTGACCCGACAGCAGACCTCGCGATCATAGATCGGCTTACGGCCGGTCAGAAGCGGAGGGCGTCGGTCGGCCGAGGCGAGCCTTCGCTACCTCTCTTAAGGGGCGAACGGGCGCGCGGAGGCCACGTCGTGCACCGCACTGTAATGCGCCGTGCGCAACGGCTTGAGCACGGCGACCGCCATCACGGCCGCGACAGCGTTCATCAGGGCCGCGACGATGAATACCGCGTGCCAGCTGCCGCTTGCCGCTGCCAATACATTGGCCAGCGGCACGAGCAGCGATGCGGTGCCCTTGGCGGTGTAGAGAAGGCCCGCATTGGTTGTGGCATATTTCGCCCCGTATACGTCGGTGCAGGTCGACGGGAAAAGGCTGTAGATTTCGCCCCAGGCGAAGAAGACGACCCCGCTCAGGATCACGAAATGCACCGGGTCGTGGCCAAACGCGCCGAGGGCCCAAATGCCCAATGCTTCGAGACCGAAGGCAATGAACATCGTGTTTTCGCGTCCAATGTTGTCGGACACCCAGCCGAAGAAGGGTCGCGTCAATCCGTTGAGTATGCGGTCGATCGACAGCGCAAAGGTCAGCGCCGGCAGGGTCAACCCAAGGAGGGACACCGGGACCTTGGCAATCTGAAAATCGGTGGCGATCGGGGCAAGCTGTGCGGTCGCCATCAGACCGCCGGCGCCCACCAGCACGAACATCACGTACATCACCCAGAAGATCGGCGAAGCGAGCACTTCCAATGGCGCGTAATCCCGCGCCGTCTGCCGCACGCGGGTCGACAGAGGTGCCTCACCCGGTTGCGGCGCTCTCAGCAGCAGGGAGAGGAGGACCACGACAACACCTTGGCCGATGCCAAACCAGAGAAAGGTCGCCTGATAGCCGCTTGCTTGAATCATTCCCTGGATCGGGATGATTGTAAGAGCCGACCCGGCGCCGAAGCCCGCCGCGGTCAACCCCGCCGCAAGGCCGCGCCGATCAGGGAACCACTTCAAAGCATTGCCGATAGAGGTGCCGTAGACAGCGCCCGCACCTATGCCCCCGATCGCTGCGGCGATGTAAAGGGTGGGCAGATCGCCGGCAATAGAATTAAGAGCCCAGGCGATGCCCACCAGAACGCCGCCGACCAGGACTACGATCTTTGGCCCGAAGCGGTCGACCAACCAGCCCTCGACGGGGACGAGCCAGGTTTCGGTCAATACAAAGATCGTGAAGGCCACCTGAATCGCCGGGCGGCCCCAATGAAATTTCTGGTCGATCGGGTTGACAAACAGCGTCCAGCCGTATTGCAGGTTGGCGATCATCACCATGCAGACGATGCCGACCAGAAGCTGAACCAGACGCACCGATACCGGCGCGGCGGCCGCCGAAGCCCTCTCATGTGACATCTTCGTATTCCTCCCTCATCGGATTTACATTTTGCGGGTCAAATTGTATCATGGGCTGACGCATTGGAAGCCATCATCGAACAAAGTCCTCACGCATTCGTTTACGGCTTTGTCTCTGCCTCGAACACGATGAGCTTGGTTGGCCGTATTATCGCCGGCGCTCGCGACCTGCCGTTTGGCGGCCCCCTCGGCGCGTTGCTCGACCGCGCAGCGCGCCATTTCCCGAACTGGCTGCCCTATAACCACAGCGAGGGCGTCGAGGGCGACCCGCGCCGCCGCATCGCGTTCACGATCGCCGTGATCGCGCTTGGCGCCAAGATGGCGAAGGCCGACGGTGCGGTGACCCGCGACGAAGTCACCGCCTTTGGCGAGGTATTTCAGGTGCCTCCGGGCGAGGAGGATCATGTCAGGTTGGTCTTCGATCTCGCCCGCAAGAGCACCGCAGGGTTTGACAGCTATGCCCGTCAGGTAGGTAGGCTGTTCGCGACCGATCGGGCGGTGCTCGAGGACCTTCTCGGAGGTCTGTTCCATATCGCGCTCGCCGATGGTCGCGTCTGCTCCGCCGAGGACGACTATCTGCGTGAAGTCGCTCGGCATTTCGGGTTCGATGCGGTCGATTATGGCCGCATCAGGGCCCTCCACGTCGGCCCGTCGGGGGAGGATCCGTATGCCATTCTCGGCGTGTTGCCCGGCGCCAATAGCGGCGCAATCCGCGAAGCCTACCATCGTCTGGTGCGCGAAAGTCATCCCGACCTCGTGATCGCGCAAGGGCTGCCGCCCGAATGCGTCGCGCTGGCGACCGCCCGGATTGCACGGATCAACGCCGCTTACGAACAAATCGCGAAGGCTCTAACACCCGGGGCATGATCAGGTTCCAGCTGGCCGACCGTCCCTCACCGAACCACGCCCCGCGCTCCCGGCCGGCGCGAATCGACATGCTGGTACTACATTACACCGGCATGACAACCGCTTCGGCTGCATTGGAGCGGCTGTGCGATCCCGGTGCCGGCGTCAGCGCGCATTATCTCATCGAAGAAAACGGTGCGATCTGGCGGCTTGTCCCCGAGAACCGACGCGCGTTTCACGCGGGCGTCTCCCACTGGGAAGGCGAAAGTGACCTAAATGCAGTTTCCCTCGGCGTCGAGATTGTCAATCCCGGCCATGAATGGGGATATCGCGCGTTCCCAGAGGCACAAATGGTAGCGCTGGAAGGTCTGTGCCGGGACTTGCTCGCACGCTACCCGATCCCGCCGCACCGGGTGGTCGGCCATTCGGATATCGCGCCTGAGCGCAAGAGCGACCCGGGCGAGCTGTTCGACTGGGTGAGGCTTGCCCGCGCCGGCATTGGGATCTGGCCGGCGGCGACCCCGCCCGCTCGGGGTTTTGTCGTTGATCCGGCAAGGTCGCTCGATGATCTCGCATCTATCGGGTACCGGGTGAGCGCGCGGTCGCAAACGCCTGCTCTCGTCGCTTTTCAACGCCGATTTCGGCAAAGCTGCTGCGACGGCCGCCTCGATGCGGAAACCGCGGCTCGCCTCTCGCAGGTGAGGAAGGCCTTCGCGAAATCGCGGGCGCCTCAAAATTCTGAACCTCACTCCTCGAGGTTCAGGGCTTCCTCCAGCCCTTGAACATATATGGCGCCGTCCCAGGCCCTCGCCAAAGTGAGCCCCGCAACGAGCAGAAATACGGCAACCGCCGTCGTCGCCCACGCCCGAGCAAGCGCGGAAAGAGCCAGATCGTTCATTCCGACGGACCTTTTCCGGTTGGCGGGACGCTGATCCCACCACCGGTTATTCTCACCGCGTTCGTGGCGTGCGACTGTGAACCGGATCACAGGACCGGGTTAAAATTCTTGCATTGCTGCAGTTCGGGCAGCGCAGCGGCGCAACGATAAGCGATGAGCCTCAATGCAGCCGGGAAGGACGGCGTCTTTCAGCCTGCCGGCGTACGATCTGACCCGCCTGGTGGTGAGCAATCCGCCACACCCCGTCTTCGCGGACAAAGAAATTGGAGGCCGCTAGAGCGCCGCCTTCGAGTTCCTCCTCGCACAACACGAGCGCCACCTCGCCATAAACGAACGCTTGCTCGTCGAAACAAGCGATACGCGGCGCGTCCGGGTGAGAGAGGATCCCGGCCCAGCTCTCGATGATCGCATCCCGGTCTTTGAGCGCCGTCCATCCGGGGTGAAGGCAGGCCACCGGCGCCTGTCGCGCCCAGAGCGCGTCCATCGCGGCGAGGTCACGCGCTGCGAACGCCCGGTAGAACTCGAGATTGGCCGCAAGCACGGCATCGTGGTCGGTCATCGCGATCCTCGGCTCAGTCCTCGCAGCATACGATGATGGCGCGCATGTCGCCAGCCGTTCGGCGCTTTGCCCATTATATGAGCACCTCGATTTGGCTGGCACTTTGACAGGTTCAACGCGCGCAGAATAAGGCCGCGTGCAAAGGTGGTTGGCCTCGATCTTGCTGCCTCGACTGAGGCCGGCCGCCGGGGCGCGCCGAGACATGCAAATAGGGAGGCACCAGTTGCTGAAGAGGATTTGGCACGTCACAATCGCCGCGGCCTGCATCGCGGGTGCGCCAATGGCGGCGATGGCGCAGAGCGGCGGCATGATCAAGATCGGTGTCCTGCATTCGCTGTCGGGAACGATGGCGATCAGCGAGACGACGCTGAAGGACACCATCCTGATGATGGTCGACGACCTAAACAAAAAAGGCGGGCTGCTCGGCAAGAAAGTCGAGGCGGTGGTGGTCGACCCCGCTTCCAATTGGCCGCTCTTCGCCGAGAAGGCGCGCGATTTGTTATCCAAGGAAAAAGTTGCCGCCGTGTTCGGATGCTGGACCTCGGTATCGCGGAAATCGGTGCTCCCGGTATTCGAGGAGCTGAATGGCCTGCTGTTTTATCCTGTCCAATACGAGGGCGAAGAGAGTTCCAGAAATGTGTTCTATACGGGTGCGGCGCCGAACCAGCAGGCAATCCCGGCCGTCGAATATCTGATGGATAACGAAGGCGGCGCCGCGAAGCGCTGGGTCCTGGAGGGCACCGATTACGTCTATCCACGAACCACCAATAAGATACTCGAGGCCTTTCTCAAGTCGAAGGGTGTCGCGCCGGAGGACATCAAGATCAATTACACGCCGTTCGGGCACTCCGACTGGCAGACCGAGGTTGCCGCGATCAAGAGCTTCGCCTCTGCCGGCAAGAAGACGGCCGTGGTCTCTACGATAAACGGCGACGCCAATGTGCCGTTTTACAAAGAGCTGGCCAATGCCGGCATAAAGGCGTCGGACATTCCGGTGGTCGCATTCTCGGTGGGTGAGGAGGAGCTCGCCGGCATCGACACGAGGAACCTCGTCGGCCATCTCGCTGCCTGGAACTACTTCCAGTCGGTGAAGAACCCGACGAACGATGCCTTCATCAAGCAGTGGCACGATTTCATCAAGAATCCGAAGCGGGTCACCAACGACCCGATGGAGGCCCATTATATCGGCT
>Ga0126381_100000252_pt1 | contig 60104 bp, 56 predicted proteins | sample PanSoiMetPlot_28_FD_96465 | JGI IMG/M metagenome (GOLD analysis project Ga0126381, IMG submission 96465) | Tropical forest soil microbial communities from Panama - MetaG Plot_28 | ecosystem: Environmental > Terrestrial > Soil > Tropical forest > Bulk soil | place: Panama | collected 2016-02-17 | reverse complement strand
TGGACTTCCTGCAGGTTGAAAAGACCGCGTAAGGCCGCTCGCAAGAAGATATTTGAAGGACAACTAAGAAGAAATGGCGAAGAAAGTAACAGGTCAGGTTAAATTGCAGATCCCCGCGGGCAAAGCGACGCCCGCGCCGCCGGTTGGAACCGCGCTGGGTCCGCAGGGCGTCAACATCATGGAGTTCTGCAAGGCGTTCAACGCGAAGACGTCGGGCAAGGATCAGGAAGGCCTGATCATCCCGGTGGTCATCACGATCTACTCCGACCGCTCGTTCACCTTCATCACCAAGACGCCGCCCGTTCCGGTGCTCATCAAGCGCGCCGTGAACATTGCGAAGGGGTCCGCCGAACCGCACAAGTCGAAGGTCGGCAAGATCACGCAGAAGCAGGTGGAAGAGATCGCCAAGATCAAGATGCCCGATCTCAACTGCTTCGATGTCGAAGCGGCGGTGCGCTCCGTTAAGGGGACCGCGCGCTCGATGGGCATCGACGTCGTCTAATTCTCAACCCGTCATCAGAAATTAAAACAACCCGCCGCGCCGCCTCATCTTTCCCCTGAGATCTGGATGCCCTACTACCGGGGAGGCATGTGGCGGACGATCGCCGCATTCGCGATTTGTGCGGCGGGCGCGCGAGGGCAGTCGGACGCTCCGCAACAGCCCCCGTCGACGACTCCACCCGATAATCCGCCATCAAGCAAGATTCAGTTCCAGGGGAGCTTCCGCACCCGTCTTGAAGTGTGGAACTGGTTCACGCCCGACTCAGGCCAGAATCAGTATGAGTTCTCAGGTAATTACCTGCGGCTCGGTCTCTCCCAAACGACCGATCGCTGGGACTGGATGGCGGAACTGGAAGTCCCGTTTCTGCTGGCCCTGCCCACGAATTCGGTAGCGTCGGGAGCGCAGGGCCAATTGGGCCTGGGCGCGACCTACTACGTCGCCAACAACAAGAACGCCTACACCGCGATGATCTTCCCTAAGCAGTTGTTCTACCGGTGGAAGAACATCGGGGAGGTAACCGGGCAGTCTTTGCGTATCGGGCGCTTCGAGGCGTCGGATGGCGGCGAGCACGCGCCGCGGAACTCAACGTTATCCGCGGTCAAGAACGGCCACATCAATCAGCGGCTGATCGGCCCGTTTGGCTACACGCACACGGGTCGGACGTTCGACGGCGTTCAGTATCTGTTCGATCGTCCTCAGAACAACTTCACATTTTGGGGCGCCGTACCGGACCGTGGAGGTTTTCAGACCGACGGATGGGGCTGGCTCCGCATTGCGTTCGGCTACATGGCTTACACGCATGAGTGGGGCAAGGGGCCGCTTTCCGCTGAGACGCGTTTGTTCGCGATCGAATATTACGATTACCGGGACATCGCGAAAGTGGATAACCGTCCGCCAACGGTTCGCAATGCCGACACCGGCAACCTCAACATACAGACCTTTGGCGGGCACAGTATTCACGCCGTCGAGACGCGCGCCGGAACGGCGGATTTTATGGTGTGGGGCGCGGTACAAACGGGACGCTGGGGGTTGTTGGACCATCGGGCATCGGCTTTCGTCAGCGAAGGCGGTTTTCAACCCAAAGGTCTCGATAAACTCAAGCCCTGGATCCGCAGCGGAATCACGATTGGGTCAGGCTCGGCCGACCCGAACGGCCGGACGCACGGGACTTTCTTTCAGATGCTGCCGACCGCCCGGATTTACGCGCGCTTTCCGTTGTTCAACATGATGAACATTCAGGACGCTTACGGCGCCCTGGTGTTGCGACCGCATCCGAAAGTGTCGATCTCGACCGAATATCATAGCCTTCGGTTAAAAGAACGGAACGATCTCTGGTATTCGAGTGGAGGGGCCTATCAGCCCTGGAGTTTCGGTTTCACCGGGCGTGATGCTCAGGGAGCGGCTTCGCTGGCGAACCTCTACGATACCCAGGCGGATTTCAAGGTGACCAATGGCCTATCGGCCACGCTGTATTTCGGGTACGCCCAGGGACTCGCCGCCCTACGGGCTATTTACCCGCGCGGCAAGGACGGGCAGTATGGTTTCGTCGAAATGACGTACCGGTTCTGATTATGGCGCATAAACAAAAAATCAATCGGCCCGCCTGCGTCATCCATCGTCCGGGCGGGAGTGTCGGAACCCGCCGAGGACGAACCATATGGGTGAGACGAATTCCGCTTTAAATCGAAGAACCTGGCTGAGAATGGCCGCCGGCGGAGGCGCCGCGTTGAGCCTGGAGGGACTGATCGACGTCAACGTGGTGAAAGCTGCGACGCGGGACATGAAGCTCGCGAACGTCAATGAGTTCACCACGGCGTGCAACTTCTGCTCATGCGGATGCGGCATGGTTGCGGCGGTTCGCGACGGTCAGTTGATCTCGCTTGAAGGCGATTTCGATCATGTGGTCAACCAGGGTTCGCTGTGCGTGAAGGGAATGTCGATGTTTGCGACGCATGCTTCGCCGCGCCGCAACAAGACGCCGCGGTATCGCGCTCCCGGCAGCGATCACTGGCAAGACATCACCTGGGAAGAAGCGGTGGACCGCATCGCAAAGAAGATTCGCAAGACGCGCGACGAAACGTGGATCGCCACCGAAACGGTTAACGGTAAGGAAGTTCCCGTCAACCGCACCGACGCCATTTCTTTTCTGGGCGGCGCTCAGAACACGAATGAGGAATGCTATCTGTTCCAGAAGGGCATGCGCCTTCTGGGCATGCCTTATGTAGAACATCAGGCCCGTCTTTGACATAGCCCCACGGTCCCCGGTCTGGGGGCGGCATTCGGAAGGGGCGCGATGACGAACCACTGGGCTGATCTCCAGCACTGCAAAACCATTCTGGTCGAAGGCAGCAACGTGGCGGAGAATCACCCGATGGCCTTCAAGTGGATTCGCAAGGCGCAGGAGAATGGCGCGGTGCTGATTCATGTGGACCCGCGGTTCACGCGCACGTCGGCGGGAGCCGATATCTACGCGCGGATTCGGCCGGGCACCGATGCAGCGCTGCTGAACACGATGATCAACCACATCCTCGTCAACAAGCTGTACGACGAGGACTACGTCACGATCCACACCAACGCGCTGTTTCTGGGCGAGGCGGACTTCGATTTCAAGGATGGATTGTTCAGCGGGTTCGACGAGGATGCCCACAAATACCATTCGGAGAGTTGGGGTTATCAGTTGGACGGCTCCCGAAAGCCGCGAGTGGCGGCGAGCCTCGACGATCCGCACTGCATTTTCACGCGCCTGCGCGGGTATTTCTCGCGGTACACGCTCGAAACGGGCGAACGCATCACAGGTATTCCCGCCGCGCAGATTCAGAAGATCGCCGAAACGATGGCTAATAATCGGCCGGGCTGCATCATGTATGCGCTCGGCATGACGCAGCACACGACCGGCGTGCAGGGAATTCGCGCGTTCACCGTGCTGCAGCTTTTGCTTGGCAACGTGGGCAAGCCCGGCAGCGGCGTCAACGCCTTACGCGGCGAACCGAACGTACAGGGCGCGTGCGACATGGCCGTGCTCCACAACTACATGCCGGGTTATCTGAATTATCCGATGAGTTCGGAACCGACTCTCGCGGCGTGGACACTCAACAACGGAACCTTGCGGCGCAAGTTTCTGATTAATACGCTCAAGGCTTTTTACGGAGACGCGGCGACGGCGGAGAATGACTTCGCGTATGAGTGGCTGCCGAAGAAGGGCGCCGCGGTCGACTACAGCGCAAGCGGGATCTTCGAGAGCGCGCTCGCCGGGAAGATGAAGATGCTATGGATCGTCGGGCAGAACCCGGCGGTCAGTTCGCCCAACCTGAACCTGGTTTTCGACGCGCTCGGCAAGCTCGACATGCTTGTGGTGCAGGAGATCTGGGAGACGGAAACCGCGGCGTTCTGGCGTCGGCCGGGAGCGGATCCCAAGTCGATCTCCACTGAAGTGCTGTTGCTGCCGGCTTCGTTCTTCATGGAAAAGCAGGGCACGATCTCAAACTCTGGCGGAATCGTGCAATGGCGGTATGCGGGGGTGAAGCCGCCGGGCGAATCCAAGCCAGACGGCGCGGTTGTCGATCTCGTATTCCGGCGAGTACGCGATCTGGTCAAGGACTCAACGGAACCCAGGGACGAGATCATCAGGAAGGCTTTCTGGACCTATACGACCGCGGAAGACGTGCTTCGCGAAATCAATGGCCGTGTTCTTCACGACGTGCCGGCGAAGAATCTTAAGGCGGGCGACTACGTCGGCAAGATCGCTGATCTGCAACCCGATGGATCGACGTCGTGCGGAACGTGGATCTACGCCGGAGTCTTTGGCGGCGGCGTGAATCTGTCGAAACGCAGGGATTTCCGCACGGACTACGGCGGCTTGGGCTTGTATCCGAACTTCGGATGGACCTGGCCCAACAACATGCGGATCCTTTACAACCGGGCATCGTGCGATCGGAATGGAAAGCCATATCCGGGGTCGAAACCGCTTGTTTGGTGGGATGAGAAGGCCAAGCGTTGGACTGGATACGACGTGCCCGACGTGCCGGTACTGACCGACGGACCCGACACGCCCAATGGCCGCCGCGCGTTCCACATGAATGCGGAAGGAGTTGGGCGCCTCTTCGCCGCCGATTATCAGGATCCGGATCCCAACCACGACACTAATCCGCGCGACACCAGCTATGTCCCGAAGGACGGTCCATTGCCGGAGATGTATGAGCCAGTGGAAAGCCCGGTCGAGAACCTCCTTCATCCGGCGGTGCGCAACAATCCAACCCTGAAGTATCCGCGAGTGGGCAGTCATCAGCCCATCGGCAAGGTGAGCGAATTTCCGTACGTGCTGATGACCTCGACCGTGGCCGAGCACTGGTGCGGTGGTTCCACGACGCGCAATGTTTCCTGGCTGAACGAACTCATGCCCGAACCAGTGCTCGAAATGCCTCCGGTTCTGGGTCAGAAGCTCGCCGTAAAAACAGGCGATTGGGTTAAGGTGTCCTCCGCGCGCGGCGCTGTGGAAGTGAAGGCAGTGGTTACGCCGCGCATGCAGCCGCTCAAAATCGAAGGGCAGGAAGTCGTGATCGTGTGGATGCCCTACAACTGGGGCTTTCAGGGGCTTTCGACCGGACCGAGCGTAAACCACCTGACGATCGATGCCACAGATCCCGGCGCGGGGACTCAGGAAAGCAAAGCGTGCCTGGTGAATGTGATTAAGGTTCGCGACGGTGTTCCCTCGCGGCCCGAACCGAGAGGCAGAACAACATGACGGAATCGGCTGCCGCAGTTCCCATTAAATCCACGCTGGTAGACATAACGAAGTGCATCGGCTGCAAGGCGTGCCAGGTCGCGTGCAAACAATGGAACGAGCGCGAAGGGGAGACGACTGAGTACGAGCCCGGGTTGGGATATCAGAATCCTGCCACGCTCAGCGCGAAGACCTACACGCTGATTAGCTCGCACGAGATTCCGAACGAATCGGCGCCGGGCGGTCTCAATTATCTGTTCGCGATGCGGCGCTGTTTGCATTGCCTCGAACCCGCCTGCGCTTCGGCGTGTCCCACCACTGCGCTTCAGAGACAGCCTGACGGACCTGTCAGCTATAGCGCCGACCAGTGCATCGGCTGCCGATATTGCATTTGGGCTTGTCCCTGGGGCGTGCCAACCGCGGAATGGAATTCGCTGGCCCCGAAGATTCAGAAGTGCACGCACTGCGCAGACCGGGCGGATCAGCCTGCGCCGCAAAGCCGCAACGGACAGCCGTTGAGCGAAGAAGACGCGAAACGGTTCCGCGAAAATATCGTGGTCCCGGCGTGCGTCAAGGCATGCCCGGCAGATGCGCTGCTGTTCGGCACCAGAGACGAAATGCTCAGCGAGGCGCGGAATCGCATCGCGAAGAAGCCAGACAAGTACGTCGATCACATTTACGGCGAGAAGGAGGCGGGCGGGACAAGCGTTATGTATCTCTCGTCCGTGCCGTTCGAAAAACTCGGATTTCCGGACGTCGGAACGCAGTCATACCCCGGTCGTTCCGCTGCGGCGCTTCATGCCGTTCCGCCGGCGGTGCTGGGTGTCGGCGCTGTTCTTGGGGGAATCTATGCGTTCATGAAGCGTCGCTCCGCCGCTCTGGCGCATGCGCAGACCGGGGTGTCATATGCGGAAGAGGAACATCACCCGGTTTTCGAGAAGCTGAAGGCGCCGCTGTCGACGCCATTTAACTGGGCGCTCATCGCGCTGATCGCGTTCGGCCTGATTTCGCTACTGGCCCGATTCGCGTTTGGTTTGGGTGGAAGCACGCATCTTTCGGATACCTACGCATGGGGACTGTGGATCGCGTTCGATCTGATCTGGATCGCGGTAGCGGCGGGCGCGTTCGCGACGGCTGGCATCATCTACGTTTTTCAGCGCAAGGATCTCTACTCAATGGGCAGGTCGGCGGTGCTCATGGGATTCCTGAGCTACTCGTTCGTCATGGTGACCCTGATCGCAGATCTCGGTCTGCCATGGCACTTCTATCAGCTTGGAATCCAGGCGCCGGAACAATCCGCTATGTTTGAAGTGTCCTGGTGCGTTGGCTTGTATGTGACGGTCCTGCTGCTCGAGTTCCTGCCCGTTCCGCTGGAGCACTACGGGCTGTATAAATCGCTCGAGACATGGCGGCGCTGGTCTGGGTTCTATGTCGCCTTCGCCGTTTCGCTGTTCGTCTACATGCTTTCGCGCAATCTCATCTATGCGGGATTAGCGCTGGTGTTGTTCTCACTCATGGCTTGGGTTTTCCGCGCGCGCGGGAAGCACTTCGAGCCGATTCTGCTGGCCATCGCGGCGGTGACCCTTTCCACGATGCATCAGAGTTCGCTCGGGTCCTTGTTCCTGCTCATGCCGCTGAAACTGGCTCCGCAGTGGTGGTCGCCTGTTATGCCAGTATCGTTCTTCCTGTCCTCGATCGCCGCAGGTACCGGGCTGATCATCGTGATCGAGTTCTGGATCGCGCGGGGATGGAACCGTCCGATTCAGATAAAGCAGCTTGTCGCAATGTCGAAGATCACGTTCTGGGCCCTTCTGGTTTATCTGGTGTTCCGCCTCGGCGATATGGCGATTCGCGGGCAGTTCGCGGGCGCGTTCTCCGGTGGAACCGGCGCGCTTTTCCTGGCCGAAATCGTTCTCGGCGGAATTGTTCCATTGATACTGCTGTTCCGCGCACGGCAGGGCCAGCACTCGATGCTGTTCGCCGGAGCGTTGCTGACGGCGCTGGGCGTGGTGTTCAACCGGGTGAACGTTGTTCTCTTCGCGATGGATCTGAGGGGTGCGATGCCGCAGATCGCACCCGAGCCTTACACGCCTTCACTTGTCGAATGGGGGATTTCGATCGGGCTGATCGCGGCGACGATCTTCCTGTTCGGTCTCGGCGCGCGACTCGTTCCTCTGCTTCCCAAGCATGAGGCCGGGCACGGGCATTAACGATGACGTACGACGGATGGCTGGCGGCGCACCCCTATCTCGCGCAGGTTGCGGACCTTCATAGGATTGTCGACACCGCAGCGGCGGAGGCATCGACTTCGACTGCGCCGATTCCTGACTGGAACGCGTATGTGGAGGAATACCATGCCGGCGTGCCTCTCCTGCTCAGTTCCAGCGCTGCCATCGACCTAAGCGGCGCGCAGATGGATCTTGCATGTCTGGCCGCGAGTCTGACGTCGAAGCCCCTGCCGGGAGCGCTGGCTTGGGAAGCGCGAACCCTGAATGCGGATCTAGGCCGTGATTCTGAAACGCCACGCCGCGCCGTCGTCTGGCTGCTCGAAGGCGATTCCTGCCCGTGCGCTCATCCGGGGCTGCTTCAGTATCTCGGCTGGACGGTTCTCGAGCGTTTCCTGCGGCCGCTGACGGCGGAGTTCGCGGAGTGGCGCGATGAGGAACGCTGGCTTCTGAACTACTGCCCACTCTGCGGGGCGCCGCCCGCGATGGCGCAACTCCGGGGCAAGGATCCGGGCAGGCTCCGGATGCTCTTCTGCGGCCGCTGCCATTCCCAATGGCGCTACCGGAGAACGGGCTGTCCTTTCTGCGAGAAAGAAGACGATCATCGGCTTGCAGCGGTCGCAGTAGAGGGCGAAGCCGGGCTGCGGATCGATTATTGCGAAGATTGCCGCGGCTACCTCAAGACCTACAACGGCGAGGGTAGCGAAGGCGTTCTGATGCAGGACTGGACCTCGCTCCATCTTGACGTGATCGCCCAGGATCGCGGGCTAAAGCGCATGGCCTCATCTCTCTATTCCCTCTGAATTCTGTCATCGAAATTTAACTTTCGGCTGTTACGATTGGCGTCGCTTTAATCCCCAAAGGAAGAAATCTTCGATGCGAGAGATCTCGCGTCCCTGGAGATACAAGAAATGGCTTCCGCATCGCCCGCAGCAGCGCCTTCCCTTCTGGACAAAAAGTTTTCCCGTAAGCCCGGGGTAATGGGTCTCCTGACCTTCGGGGTGGTTCTTCTTGGCGGGCTGATCTACATTACGCTGCAGCTCAGCTCCGATCTCTCGGTCGTCAAATCAGCCTCCTTCTATCCGTACCTGCTGCTCGGGACGGCTCTGCTGATCGCGCTCGGTTTTGAGTTCGTCAACGGATTCCACGATACGGCGAACGCCGTCGCTACCGTGATCTATACGCACTCGCTTGAGCCTCACGTCGCAGTCGTGTGGTCTGGCATGTGGAACTTCTTCGGCGTGCTGATGTCGACCGGCGCCGTCGCGTTCAGCATCATTTCCCTGCTGCCGGTGGAACTGATTCTGCAGGTAGGGAGGGGCGCTGGTTTCGCGATGGTATTCGCGCTGCTGATGGCGGCCATAGTCTGGAATCTCGGAACGTGGTATTTCGGCCTGCCGTCGTCCAGTTCCCACACGCTGATCGGATCGATCATAGGCGTCGGTATCGCGAATCAGCTGATGGCCGTCAAAACCGGGACAAGCGGCGTTGATTGGGCGCAGGCAACTAACATCGGTAAGACGTTGTTGATTTCGCCGCTCATTGGTTTCATCTGCGCGGCGCTGCTTCTGCTGATCGCAAAGGCGGTGATTCGCGACCACAGGCTTTATAAAGCCCCCGAGGGAGAGGCGCCCCCTCCGTTCTGGATCCGCTGCCTGCTGATTCTCACCTGCACCGGCGTCAGTTACGCGCACGGATCGAACGATGGGCAAAAAGGCATGGGACTGATCATGCTGATTCTCATCGGTACTGTCCCCACGGCGTACGCTCTGAATCACGCCATTCCCCCGTCGCAGGTTCAGACCTTCATCGCGGTCTCGGACCAGGCGAACGCGACGCTGAGCAAATACGTTACTCCCGATGCGGTGATCGGCGACCCCGCGGACGAGGTCACGGAATACATTCGCACGCGACAGTTCAAAGACAGCACCATGCTCGGTTTGAGAGAGATGGTGGACAACGTCGCCAACGAACTCAACTATTGGAGAGACGTCTCCAAGGTACCGCAGGATCGCGTGCCGAACCTGCGCAATGACATGTACGTGATCAGCGAGGCGTTGCGGTTGATGCAAAAGTCCAACGTGCGGAACTTACCCGCAGCCGACTGGGCAGTGCTCGGCAACTACAAGAAGAGCATCGACAACGCTACCAAATTCATCCCGCTTTGGGTGAAGGTGGCCGTCGCTCTCGCGCTGGGAATGGGCACGATGATCGGCTGGAAGCGCATCGTGGTTACCGTCGGCGAGAAGATCGGAAAAGACCATCTCACGTACGCGCAGGGCGCCGCAGCCGAAATCACCGCGATGGCGACCATCGCCGCGGCCGACAACTTCGGCCTGCCGGTGAGCACAACGCATGTTCTCTCGTCCGGCATCGCGGGAACGATGGCGGCCAACAGGTCCGGCCTTCAATGGGGTACGGTACGCAGTCTGGCCATGGCGTGGGTATTAACGCTGCCCGCTTCGATTGTGATTGCGGGGCTTCTTTATTGGGGGTTCCGTAGCATTGGCTAACAAATTTCGCTTTCAGATCGCTTTTGCCGCGGCCGCGCTGGTTGCGGTTCCCGCGTGGTGCGTCACCATGGTCAACGGATCCGGATCGACCTTCGCCGCTCCGATGTACAACGCGTGGCTCGACGCTTACAAGAAGATCCATCCCGACGTCCAGATCTCGTATCAGGCCATCGGCTCGGGCGGAGGCATTCGCCAGGTCCTGGAGAGCACAGTGGATTTCGGGGCCAGCGATGGTCCAATGTCGGAGAAGCAACTCAGAGAGTACAAGGACAGCCACGGATTCGACATGCTCCACTTACCGACGCTGATGGGAGCCGCGGTGCCCGCGTACAATGTCCCCGGCATCGGCGAGCTTAACTTCACCGGAGAAATTCTCGCCGGCATTTATCTCGGGCGGATTACGAAATGGAACGATCCTGCGCTTCATGAAGTAAATCCCGGCGTCAATCTGCCCTCGAACGGCATCCTTGTCGTGCACCGTTCCGAAGGCAGCGGCACATCCTACGTCTGGTCCGACTACCTTTCCAAAATGAGCGACGCATGGCGCGCGAAGGTCGGCAAGGGCACCTCGTTGAACTGGCCCATTGGCCTTAGCGCGCGTGGAAACGACGGCGTTGCGGAGCTGCTGCAGAAGACCCAGTATTCGCTGGGGTATGTGGAACTTGGCTTCGCTCTGCAGAAGCATCTTGAGTATGGCAAGGTGCGCAATGCCGCGGGCGTTTTCGTGAAGGCTGACCCCACGAGCGTCGCGGCCGCGGCAACCGAAGCCACCAGGAGTCTTCCGGACGATTTCCGGATTTCGATCACCAACGCGCCGGGGAAGGGCGCGTATCCGATTTCGAGCCTTTCGTGGTTGCTGGTTCCGGCGAAGATTGCGGATGCGGGTAAGCGGCAGGCGCTTGTCAACTTTCTGAAATGGGCGCTTACGGATGGTCAGAATATGAGTTCGGGACTTGTTTACGCGCGTCTGCCGCAGAATGTGGTTTCGAAGGAATTGATTGCGATCTCGCAGATTCAGTAGCCATTCAGCCCGGGCCCGCGGTATGTTCGCAGCATGGCGGATCTTCATCAGCACGTAGCGGTGATTACGGGCGCGTCGGGCGCTCTGGGCGAATGGGTGACGCGGGCTTTTCTGGAGGCGGGCGCTCGGGTTGTCGGCATCAACCGTCAAGCGAAAGCTTCGGGAAGCATCCGTTGGGTCGCCGGCGACCTGACGTCACCAAGCGGCGCCTCAGCGGCGGTCGAAGCAGCCCACAACGTACACAAACGAATCGATTCTCTAATCCACCTCGCGGGCGCGTTCACGGGCGGAAAGGCTCTCGCGGAGACCGAGCCCGAGGCGTTCGACGCGATGTTTGACATGAACGTCCGGTCGGCGTTTCTCGCCATTCGCGCCGCTGTTCCGCGCATGCGAGCGGCGGGCGGCGGGCGAATCGTGCTTACCGCGAGCCGCGCGGCGCTGGAGCCCTCACCGCAAGCTGCTCTCTATGCCGCATCGAAGGCAGCTTTGGTGTCGCTTGCTCGAACCGTCGCCGCCGAAGAGGCGAAACACGGGATCACGGCGAATGCAGTTTTACCCGGAACGATGGATACCGACAAGAACCGCGCCGCCATGCCCGGAGCGGATTTCTCGAAGTGGGTGAAGCCCGCGGATGTCGCGGCCCTTATGATTCATCTCGTGTCGCCTGCTGGGGCGGCGATCACCGGTGCTGCGATTCCCGTGCTGGGCCGGGATGTCTGACGGCCTTCAGCGCAGCGCCTGAAAGGCCGACGACACGAAAGACCGAACGACGGAAGCTCGGTCCCGTTGGCCGCCCAGTTCCTCCCATCGCAGCACGGCGCCCACCCAGCCCTCGACATGCCACGTTCCGTGCTCACCGAGGGCGGGAAGACCATCCACAGGCGGATAGGGCCATGGCGAGACGTAGTAATAGGGCTCGGCATAACTTCGGTCACCCGGAGACATCCCGACCCCGATCGATCCGTCTGCCTTCGAATACAGCGTCGCGATATCGAAATGATGGGGCCAACATCGCACGAGAGATGAATTGTGCGCCGTACGGAACTCCTCGAGCAGCGCGGCCGCCTGCGCGTACGCGGACGAAAGCTCCAGGAAGGCCTGCTCGTTGCTTCGGGCGAGGAATTTCGCGCCGTGCAGCAGGGGGTGATCTTCCAGTTCGAAGTGGATAGGTCGGCTGAGCGCCTCGGCATCCACCCCAAACCCTTCGATCCATTTCGACGCGTCCGATAGGGTCAGGCCGTCCAGCATCAGACGGGCGGGTTCCCGCAATCCTTCGCGGAACATGAGCAGAGAGAGCTCGCGGACACGCAGACCTAAGCGCAGTTGGCCCGCGGCGACACGGAACGGTTCGCCGACCAACGCCTGTTCGCGCGGATTCCAGGTCAGGCTGGTATGGCTGTCATCCTCGCGCGCGGGAACGAACGCCCGGGCCAGCCTTGTATTGAATTGCGCGGCATGATGACATTGCAGCCGCGCGTCGACGATGCTAGCCACCTTCGGCGAATCCCGGGTACAACGTCATTCCGCCATCTACGTAAATGTTCGCGCCTGTGATGTAGTCGGACAGATCAGACGCCAGAAAAACAGCCACGTACCCGATGTCCTCCGGTTCGCCGATTCGGTCATAAGGGACCAGCTTCATCAGCGCCGCATACGCTTCCGGCGTATCCCAGGCGGCGGTGTTGATCGGTGTGCGAATCGCGCCCGGGCAGATGCTGTTCACGCGAATCTTCTTTGGCGCGACCTCCTGCGCGAGGCTTTTCATCATGAGCATCACGCCCCCCTTGGAACTGGCGTAGTTCACATGGCCAGCCCAGGGAATCGTGTCGTGCACGGAACTCATGCAGATGATTTTTCCCGCGGCTCGCGAGACGTCCGGAACGACGCCGCGCCGCAGGAATTCGCGAATTGCCTCTCTCGCGCAGAGGAATTGCCCAGCCAGGTTCACCGACATGACCGTGTTCCACTGCGCGAGGGTCATGTCTTCAATGGCGGAATCCCTCTGCAGCCCGGCGTTATTCACCAGAATATCGATCGTTTTGAACCGAGCGAACATGGTCTGGAACATTGCCTTGACCTGTTCCTCGTTGGAAACGTCGGCATGGATGGGAATCGCATCGACTCCGAATCCCTTAATCTCGGCACAGACCTCGTTAGCGGCATCTTCGCCGGCGACGTAGTTCACGGCGACATCCGCGCCAGCCTTGCCCAGCGACACGGCAACCGCTCGCCCGATCCCGGAGTTGGCTCCTGTCACAAGGGCTTTCTGGCCCTTCAGCAGCTTTGGAATTTCCATGTTTTCGATCCCGAACCGATCCGCAGGTCGCCTATTCGACTCCGAAATGACGGGGATGGTAGCAATAAAATTTCCAAGCCGGGCCCGGGCGTCGCCCGCAGTACAACAATCCTTACGTTTTAAGACCTATTTGCGGGCGCCAAAAAGGGAGATGATCTTACCTATATGAGAAGCGCGAGGCGAGTTCCCACTTTACGAATCTTGACGCTGTTCCTTTTACCGCTCTCGGGAGTCGTGGCGCAGACAGCGACCTCGCGAATCGTGAGCGCCGCGAATGCTTTTCTCTCCACGCTGGATCAAAAGCAGCGGCAGAGCGTGCTCTTCGCCTTTGACGACGAGAAGCAGCGGACGCGCTGGTCGAATTTTCCCGTCCAGATGGTTCCCCGCGCGGGGCTCAGCCTCAAAGACATGAACGCCGCGCAGCGCGCCGCTGCGATGACCCTCGTTTCCGCGGCGCTGAGTCCACGTGGATTCGAGAAAGTGCAACAGATCATGGAAGGCGACGAGGTCAACAAGGTCAATTCGCGGAATAACCCGATCTTCGGCAAGGATCTTTACTTCATCTCGTTTTTGGGGACGCCGTCGGAAAAGACTCCGTGGATGCTGCAGTTCGGCGGGCATCACCTGGCGTTGAATATCACGATCGCTGGCGACCATGGCATCCTGACTCCCACGCTGACCGGCGCGCAGCCCGCGCTTTTCACCGCGGACGGAAAAACCGTGCGGCCGCTTGCGGGGGAGAGCGACAAGGCCGTGGCGTTGCTGAACTCGCTGGACGAGAATCAGCGCAAACAGGCAGTTCTCAGCTTCCGGCTGGCCGACCTGGTACTCGGTCCCGGGCAGGACGGCAAGACGATACAGCCCGAGGGATTGAAGGCTACCAACATGAACGAGAAGCAAAAGACCCTGATGCTCGACGTCATCTCGGAATGGGCGAATATCGTTCACGAAAGCGCCGCGGCTGCGCGCATGGCGGAACTCAAAGCGGACATCAACGAAACCTGGTTCGCCTGGAGCGGTCCGACGGATGTTACGCCGGGCAAGAATATCACTGCCTACTATCGGATTCAGGGGCCGCATCTCGTGATCGAGTACGCGCCGCAGACGCTGGGGGGCGATCCCGCGTTGCACGTCCACACGATGTATCGCGATCCCACCAACGACTACGGCCGAAAATTCACCGGGAAATGAGACTCGTAACGGCGGCTGCGGTTATGATTCTTGCCAGCGGCCCCTTGAGGGCGCACCGGCTGGATGAGTATCTGCAGGGGACGCTCATTTCGATCGAAAAGAACCGGGTTCAGGCGCAGATTGCGCTGACGCCCGGCGTGGCGGTTTACCCGATTCTGCTCGCGGTGATCGATGCCGACCACGACGGCGTCATCTCCGAATCGGAAAAACGCGCGTATGCCGGGCGGGTACTGCATGATTTATCGCTGAGTATTGACGGTCGCTCGCTTACGCCGCGGTTGCTTTCGGCGCAGTTTCCCGCGATTGAGGACATCAAAGAGGGACGCGGAGAGATCCGGATCGAGTTCGAATCGGACCTGCCCGGTGGGGGACCGAGCCGGAAACTGTTGCTTCAGAACCGTCATCAAAGCCGCATCGCCGCGTATCAGGTGAATTGCCTCGTGCCGCGCGACTCAGACATTAAGGTCGTTGCGCAGAGACGGAATTACACGCAATCTTCCTATGAACTGGACTACACACAGGCGGGCGCGGTTTCGTCGCCATTGCTCCGATGGCCTTCCGGGCTTAACGCCCCAGCTTTGGCGATCGCGCTCCTGTTGATTGCGCGGCTCGGCTTTCTCTGGCGGTCTCCGGCTCGCTATTTCTGAATCGCGCCGTTCTGAATGCGGATCGTCTCTACGTCGGAGATGGCGGTGATGCCGGCGCCGAGCATCTTTCCGATTCGCGCCATGAGCTTGTCAATGTTTTCCGGGCTTTCGACTATGGTTACGACGATCGGTTGGTCGCGCGCAAGAACGCGGCGGCGGTGCAGCGCGGCGGACTCTCCGTAACCTTCGAGGCCGCGAAAGACCGTCATACCGGCAATACCGAGGTCCAGACATGTTTTGGCGATCGCTTCGTGAAGAGGAACGTTATCGTATCGATCTTCCTCTGAGAAGTGCAGGTGTAGAAGCTTAGCTGGCTGGCGCGGGAGCATTGATGACTTCCTGAGTCGGTAGGGAGTGGGTGAAACGATGGGCTTCGACCTCCGATATGACGATCAGTCCGTCCTGCAGCATGGAAGCAACCGCGTCCAGGATCTCTTCCGTGCGGCTGGAAGTATCGACGACTGAAATCACGATCGGGAGATCGCTCGAAATGCGAAATCGCGCTTCCTTGTGCGTGTGGCGTTTTGCCCCATAGCCGAGGATGCCCCGGTAGACTGTAGCCCCCGCAACTTCCATCATCATCAGACGCTTGACAATCGCTTCGAACAGGGGTTCGCCATTTAGCCGATCCGCCTCACCGAGAAAGATCCGGATCATTTTCGCCGGGCCTTTAATCTCCGCGTGCGGAGTATGTGGAACGGGATTTCTGCCCTTGACGGCAGCTTTCACCATGTGGGTGTCCTGAACCTCGATCAAGCCGTCTTCGACCATCTCGTACAGTGTGGGCAGAAGTTCATCGACTTTCTCCGCGCTCTCAATGAACTCGATTCGCACGGGCATGTGTTCGCCGCGCACCTCCTCGCCGGGCGAATGGATGACTTCATGGGAGCCGAAACCGGCGATTGGGCGGAGAGCCGTGGCCCCGGCGACGCGCTTATGCCGGAGAAAGCGGAGAATCGCGCTCCAGAGCGTATCCATGTGGCGCCGGGTGTCTTCGTTCACATAGATGGTGACCTTCTTCGCCGCGCCACGGGACAACATGTTCGAGCGATCCTGGAACCCGCAAGATCGCGGGCTCGATCTCAGCGTACACCTGCGATTCCGAGATGGCTGCGGAGGCGCTCGGCAACGGATCGAAGGTCCGGCAAAAACCAGATGCGCACACCTTCGTTACATTCGTAAACGAAATCCCGAAGGGCCAGACTTTGATCTGTGTATCGAGAGATGTCGCCGACAATTGCCACCTTTAGGTCGTACATGATGAATTTCTGAAGGATCTCCCCGGCGATTCCTGTCTTCAAGCGGAAAAAGTCGTCACCTAATCGCTCTTCAGGAATCACCACCAGCGTGACTCCCTGACTTCGCGCCGCACCGATCAGTTCGGTTGCATCAGGGCTATCGCGCAGCGGCTGCCCTTCGGGCGAGCACTTGAAAATACGAAAGCCCTCCAACTCAAGGACAGCGTCGCTTTCAGGCACCTCTTCAGGATTGCAGAAGCGAATTATCGGCTGCGGGCGATGGCCGCGCGAACCGAATCCGGAACGGGCACAGGCTTGCCGGTCGAGTAATCAACGCTGACGATCGTCGTCTCCGCATCGACCGCGATTATGCCGGAAGCCCGGCTGACAATCCGCTGATCCATGCGGAAACTGGAATTCCCGATCCGCGTGATGCGCGTCCCCACAATGATCGAGTCCGGATAGGTCAGCGCGACGCGAAAGTTGCACGTTACGCTGGCAACGATCGGCCCGAGACCGTCTGGAGGGCCGTCGGGAAAGAACTGGATAGAGCGAAGGTACTCGACGCGGCCCGCTTCGAGCCATCGAAGATAGGCGATATTGTTGACGTGACCGAACGAGTCCTCATCAGACCAGAGAACCGGTATTTCGACGATGACCGGAAAGCCAGACAATATTTCGGACAGAGGCGATTCGGCCAAGATCTCATCAGCTTATCGCCCGGAGCCTGTTGTCCGGCGCCACGAGGCAGAAGCATACAATAGCTCCAACCGAAACGGAGTTTTCAGCGCATGATCAAGATCGCTCTACTAACCCTCGCCGCGTTGCCGGCCCTCGCTCTGACCGGGACTGTTGAAACGCGCAATGGGAAGATTTCCGGCGCGCCTGGAAAGGATGCCTCGGTTACGGTATTCAAGGGAGTTCCTTACGCGGCTCCTCCTGTGGGCAACCTGAGATGGCAGGCGCCGAAGCCGCCCGCGAATTGGGAGGGCGTTCGCAAAGCCGACGCCTTTTCGCCGAGCTGTATTCAGAGCATCGTGGAGGAGCGAAAACCATGGACGCATGAGTTCATGTCCCACGATCAGGTGAGCGAGGACTGCCTGTACCTCAACATCTGGACGGCCGCGAAAAACGCCGGCGCAAAACTGCCGGTTTTCGTTTACATCCACGGCGGAGGCTTTTCGGAGGGCGCGGGATCGATCGCCGTGTACGACGGCGAAGGACTGGCCAAAAAAGGCTTGGTCATGGTCACGATTAACTATCGGATGGGAGTGTTCGGGTTCTTTTCTCATCCGGAGCTGACCAAGGAATCCGATCACAATGCTTCCGGGAATCAGGGACTGCTCGATGTCGTGGCCGCGTTGGACTGGATCCGCGATAACATCACGGCGTTCGGAGGCGATCCTTCGAAGGTCACGATTGCCGGTCAGTCGGCCGGCGGTATGGCGGTGCACGATCTCATCGCCTCTCCTATCGCAAAAGGCTTGTTCCAGAGGGGAATCGCGGAAAGCGGCGGGTCTACGCTGGGCGGGAGCAGCCGCAAGCTTGCCGACGCCGAAGCGGATGGAGAGCGATTCGCGGAAACGAAAGGCGCGAAGTCGCTGGCGGATCTGCGCGCGCTGACCCCGGAACAGCTTGCTGCGCGGCCCGCGGCTGCGGCCCCCGCGGGTGGTGGAAGAGGCGTAGGCGGGGGGATTCGTTTCGGCCCCATCATCGATGGTTATCTGCTGCCCGCCTCGGTTGACGAAATCGTCGCGCAAGGCAAACAGAACGATGTGCCGATCCTGACAGGCGTTAACGCGGATGAGGGCGGCGCTTCACCGAATCCAGGCATCACGCTTGAAGCGTTCCAGAGCCGCGCCAGGCAGCGGCTTGGCGATCAGGCCGATGCATTCCTGAAGGTCTATCCGGCAACATCCGACGCGGAAGCGGGGCTGGCCAACAACGAGAGTTCACGCGACCAACAGCGCATGTCTCTTTACCTGTGGGCGCAGGCGCGAACCAAGGCTTCGAGGTCGAAGGTCTACACCTACTTCTGGACGCACACGCTTCCGGGGCCAGACGCGGCCAAGTACGGCGCCTTCCACACCTCCGAAGTGCCTTACGCGCTCAACAGGCTGTATAACTCCAATCGGCCTTTTACAGCTGCGGACCGGAAGATCGCCGACACCATGTCCTCTTACTGGGCGAACTTCGCGAAGACCGGCGATCCCAACGGGAAAGGGCTGCCGCACTGGCCCGCCGCGGTCACGGAGAGTCCGGATACGACGATGCAGATCGGCGATGACACAACGGCGATCGCGATCGTGTCGTCGCCCGCGCGGTTGGCATTCTGGCGGGAGTATTTCTCACGGCCGAGGCCTGCGCAACCTCCGTTGGTCATGCCGGCCAGCCGATAGCCGAGTCTGAGGGATCGAGGAGAGGTCATCGCACCTGCTCGAGTTCGATGAGCGGGTGCGGCGGCTTTTTGTCCTCGGGCTTTGCAGGCTGATTCGCCTGGGCCGGCGTTTGCTCCGGCGCGGGCTCCCAGGGATTGAGCGCAGGAGGCCGGGCGTCGGGTTCGAGGAGCAGGGGTTTGCGGTCTTTGTAGTACGCGACAAGCTGCCGATCTTCCGCATCCCCCATGTCCCGCGCCCACACGATGCGCTGGTCGTCGATCGAGGCGCCGTTGTAGACCCACTCGTCCTGGAAAATGTGCTGTGGCCAATAGCGCACAAAGACGAGTAGCTTGCCGGGTTGAGAAGCAAGTTCCCGGGCGACGGCGATGCGCCGCTCGGGATTCGTGTGGTTGATTGAGTTCCAGACGTCATAGACGCGCGGCTCCGCCGGAAACCCGAGAGGTTCGAGCGCATGCACGCTGTACCAGAAAGCAAACTGCGCGACGCAGAGGAAAGCAATGGCGAGAACGACCTCAAGGCCATGGGGCAGGGAAGCGATGCGTTGCAGCCCTACGACCGAGATCAATAAGAAGAGGCAGACAACGGCGGCGAGATAGTGGAACTGAAATGCGGGGAAGAAGTTGATACCGAGCGCGAAGAGAAGGCACGTCGCCGCGATGAACAGCCATTTGCGCGCACGCGGCCTGAAGAGAAAAGCCAATAATGCAAGGTACAGCGGAGGATAGAAGTAGAACCTGTAATACCGTACGCGGAAGAGCAGCCGTTGAACATAACTTGCGAGCGTGTCCGTTCCGGGATGAAAGTTGCTCTGCATACGGTAATCGAGTTCCTGCTGCGGCGTAAGCGGGCGATGCGGAACAGGCGTGCTTTGGAACGTGAGCGCGGCGGGCACTCCATACTGATATTGGCTGAGTTGGTAAGGCAGTTCGGTCCAGCTTTGCGTAACGCGCTTGTTCTGGAGCAGCGTGATGCTGAATGCGCCCAATAGGATCAGAGCGCCGGGAAGCATTCGGACCGAGAATCGCGGGCGGTCGATCCACATGAAATACGCGGTCACGGCGACAAAGAGCCAGATAGATTCATAAGGGCGGGTCAGAACATGCAGCGCAAGCCCAAGCCCCAGCAGCGTCATATTGCGCCGCGGAAGCGCGCCAAAGACCAGACAACCCGCCAGCGCATGCAGGTCGCCCCCCCAATAGGAGTTGGTCCACTGATTCAGCGGGCCGAACTCGAAGACCGCGAAAAGGCCACCCAGGAGTGACCATCCCGGCGAAACCCATCCACGCAGCATCCAGTAGCAGAGTGCGCAGAAAAGCGAATTACAGAACAAGACGCCCGCCCAGGGTATTCCCGACAGGGTCCAGCCCAGTGCGAGAGCGAGCCCGTTGCCGATGGGGTAGATCGAACTATAGGACGGCGACTGGAGAACGAAGAAGGTCTCGAAGAACTGGCTCATGAAGTGAGGCGGATTGGCGAGCCGAAAATGACGAAGCGTGTCCGCCACAAGCAAGTGACCGAATTCGTCGTACAGGTCCGGCGTCGGAACCGGATGAGAAGGAAGCAACGCGAGCCGAAGGATAACCGGCGCGAGCCCCAGGAGGATCATGCACAGCGCCGTCTTGTTCGCGAGACGAAGCGCCAACGGCTGAATCAGCGGCCACGCGAGCGCAAGGCCCACTAGTATTGCGGCGAGGGCCACCTCGATGAAATCCGTCGCGCCGAACCCGACGGGATTGAGGAGAGGCTGAAACGACATGGACGATCAACGGTCGGAACAGACGTTCGATTCTATGGTGTTCGCGGCCAGAGACACGCCCGGGGCCGCGGCAACGCAGTGCGCTTTCATTCCGAAGCCGGAGACGGTATTCGAGCGGATTATGTTGCCGGTCGGGGTGGAAGGTCTTCCACCGCGGTTCCCGAGGTAGAAACCCGCGCGAAGCAGATCCGGTTGGTCCCGCGCGTACGCGCATCGCGCCGGCGTTGGACTGGATCCGCACCGCGCGCGGTTCATGTCCAGAAATGAGTTGTTCTCAATTCGGTTGTCGCTGCCAACCAGAAAAACGGCGCCGTACGCGAATCCCTCGATCGTATTGTTCGCGACAACAACGTGGCGCGGCTCTCCGGCGGGATTGTTGTTGCCGAACACGATGCCCTCATGCAGCGCCGGGTAGGCGTCAATGGGTTTGCGGTTGACGCACGAATTTTCGGTAACGGAACCGTCGTGGAAGCCATCAAGGTCGATGCACTGACCGTTCACGTCGGTAAAGCGATTGCGCGCATAGGTGCTTTGATCCACTTCTCCGGCGGTATCGAGGGCGACCGCGACCGCCTGCGTTTCCACATCGACGTATTCGGCGGGAAATCCGAGACTCGCCCCGGTGTTGTCTTCGACGCGGATCCGAGTGGCGTGACCTACCTGAATTGCGTCGCGAGCTACGTCCGCGATGGTATTGCCGTGAATCCATCCGTCCGAGGAGCGAGGCGCGGTGGCATAAGAGTGCGTCCATATTGCATTTCCGGTAACGCGAGAGATCTCGCAGCCGCGTACTTCAAAGCGTGAAACGCCCTGTTCCAGGAGAATGCCGCCCGAGGTATTGTTGCGGCCATTTGGTTTCAGGGTTCCGCTGTCCTCGATGCGCACGGAGTCGATGGTGATGTCGGATGACTCGTTGACGATTACGGGAAACGTTCTGATGTGGTCGAATTTGATTCCGCGCACGACGACATGCGAACTCTTGCGGATCACAATCCCGTTGTCAGTGAAGAAGTCGGCGAACGGCTTTTCATCCGGCGGGAGCTCCCAGGTTGATTTCAGACTCTCGCGATTGCCGCGAATGGTGAATCCGGTGAGCGTGAGATCCGAGGCTCCTTGTGCGACGATAGCGGCCGCTCCCTGGAAATCCGGATCGAGCACGAGCGTGCTGCCTCGCGGGTTCGCCTGCAGCGTAAGATTGACCCCGCCGTTCGGAAGGTCCATCGGGCGCTTGAGGTGCATCTCACCGGCGGGAAGCTGCACCGTTGCGGCTACGACCGCCGAGAAGAAAACCGAAGCCGCTAACGAGATCAACAACACAAGGTTATCGCGCGCACAGTGGAGCGCCGCGTGCGAACTCCCATCAAACGATGACCGATGCTTTCGCGGACGCGCTGCGCACGCTGCCTCACGAATCGGAAGAATCCCGCACCTATTTCGAAAAGCATCTCGATAGGCTGGCGAAAACGCTGGCTCTCGCGCCGCACTCGAAAGGCGGAAAGGCGCTCGAACTCGGCTGCTACATGCAGATCACGCCTTTCTCCAGCGACTGCTCGGCTATAGCGAAGTGAGGGGCGCGTATTATGGCAGGCGCGGCAAGCGGGAGACGCGAACCGTTTCGCTGCCGGATGGCGATTTCACCTGTCGTCTGGACCTGTTTGATGTCGAGCGGGACCGTTTCCCCTATCGCGATGGAAGGTTCGAATTGGTATTGGCGAGTGAAATCATCGAGCACATGATTTACGACCCGATGCATACTCTGGTCGAATCGCGCCGCGTGCTGGCCGAGGGAGGCCACCTCCTCGTGAGCACGCCCAATGCCGCGAGTTATGCGGTTCTCGCCAAAGTTCTGGACGGACGGACGAATCCGAAGATCTTTCCGCAATACAAACGGCCCGACCGGGGCGAACCTGAAATCGGACATATGCACGAATACACAGCGCACGAACTCGGGCTGGCGATTCAGGCCGCGGGGTTTGAGATTGAAAGGCTTTTCACAACGCCGATGGAGGAGTACAACGCGCATCACGCGCTTGTGAAGCTTCTTGAAGCGAATGGCTACAGCACGGAAGATCGTGGCGAGCAGACCTGGTGCCTTGCGGTCAAACGCGGCGCGCTTCCGGTAGATCGTTATCCCGAATTCCTCTACTTCTGAAGCACCAGACGGCAGAGAACGCGAGGGCAAGACCGAATACGCCGAGAGCGAACGCGGGCTCCCATCTTTGACTCCACCGCATCTGAATTTCGCAGGGGCCGTCGCACCCTGGCTCGATTGCGATCAGACCGAGACCATCGGAATGCAGCGGGACAGTTCGACCCGCGACGCTTGCGGTCCAGCCCGGATCGTAGTTAATTGCGACGGAAGCCGCTTGTTCGCGCGTCAGCACGCCCGAAACCACTGCCGCGTTCGCGCCTTGCCAGTGGAGGCGCGCGACGGGTAAAGAGGGATCGTCGAGAGCCTGCACGAACGGGCGGAGTTCGGCGGTGTCGATTCCGTCCGCCGGGGCGTGGCGCACAAGGTCACTCTGGCGAACCACACGGGCGAGCCCGCGCGTGCGCTCCGGGACGCGGTAGACGTAGTCGTCGCCTCGCTGCCAGGCAAGAGGAAGGCTGTCCTTGAAACGATCCGGGAAATGAAAGTCCTTGTAGAAGTCGGCGGTCGCGCGACCTTCCATCAGGACCGCGCCAGCGGCAAACGCCTTGAGCCAGAGAAGGCTGTAGTCGGCGGATTCACGGTCCGAATGAAACCCGTTCGAGATGATGAACGAAGCGATCCGGTCTTCGTGATTTGAGATTGACTGGTCGAAAAACCCGCTGACCTGCGGCGTCTCCGTAAAGGCGTTGAACCAGAACGCGAACGCGCCGCGCGTGAAGACGCGTTCTCCGCCAAGGTTCGCGTCGGCCCATTTCGCCATCTCGTATTCGGAAGTCCGGGTGACGTCGATGGGCTGAATCTTCGCCCGCAGATAACGGCGATAGGTGACAATCTGCAGAGCCGAGAAAACCAGGACGGCGACGACAACGACTCGAGCGACAGCGGGGCGCTTCCGCAATAGCAAGGTTGCGACGATTGCCGCGGTAAGAGTGAGCGGAATTTCCATCGCGATATGAAAGCGCAATGGATACGGAATCATGCGGATGCCGGTGGCGGAGGCCGTCACGACAATCCATGCCGTCAGGGCGCCCCACAGCAGCGCGAAACGCAGGGGAAAAGGCGCCTTCACGCGCGCAAGGAACGCACGCAGAATCGCAATGCACGCGAACATCAGGGCGAAAGAGATCCAGCGACCCGGGCCCGGCGTAGGCCCATCATCCATCACATTCGCCTGCGCGAGCGTGCCCAGAATGGTCGAAGGCGGAGCGAACGGCGACGCGAAGCCGAATGCGAGCAGACCGATAATCAGAAGCCGCCAAAACGCGCCGCGAAGGTAGGACCACTCGCAGGCTGCGGCGTAGCAAAGCAGAGCCATCGCGAGAGCCATGGTGGCGGGCCAACTGAAGATCGGGACAGCGGCCACCGCGAGCCCGGCGGAACAGGTCAAGACGGCGCTTCGGCGTCGAAGGGCCAGATGAACCGTCCCGAGAGCGAGCATTGCGAGCGTCAGGCCCGCGATATTGGGGCCTTCGCCGTACATCGTGAGGGCTTGCAGGCGGCGCGGATGGAACACGCCACCGACGTCATATTGGACGACGGGCGCCAGCAGCGTCGAGGGCGAGAAAAGCGAAAACACCATCCCCCCGCAGAACGCAGCGACGCGGCTTCCGATGAGCGTTCGGGCGAGAAAGTAAAAGGTCACCCCGCCGAGCGAATAAGCGAGGGCTGCCAGGGCATGGTAACCGTGCGCGACAGATATGCCGGATACCCGCGACAGAATCGCGACCAGATAATGGAGCCCCGGCTGATAAACGCGGGTAAACGGCATTCCGCCGTACCACACAGGGAACCAGTCGTACGTAGGCCAGTGCCGCTGAATGTATTGTTCGAGGGCGATGAAAACTCCCTCGATCGACGGCATCTGATTAACATATTCGGCGCGAAAGTATCGCCAGCAGACCAGCAGGTTGGCGGCGAAAATCGTCGCGGGAAAAAGCGCCGAAGTCTTGTTTTTCAACGCTGCGCTGGGGCTGGCGGCGGTTCGGTCTTCGGCTGTGGTGAGGCCGGTTTGGGGGCGGTTTTCACCGGACTGATCAGGATGTGGGCGTTCCGGCCTTCCATGCGAGGCATGCCATCGACGGCGCCGTAGCCGGTAAGGTCCTCCGCGAAGCGCTGCAGCAGCTTGCGTCCCAGATCCGTATGCGCGATTTCACGGCCGCGGAACTGAACTACAGCCTTTACCCGATTGCCCTCCTGAAGGAACCGAATGGCGTGGTTTTTCTTGAAATCGTAGTCGTGATCGTCGGTATTGGGCCGGAACTTCAGCTCCTTTACCTGAACCACATGCTGCTTTTTCTTGGCTTCGTGCTGCTTCTTTTTCTGCTCGTATTGATAATGGCCGTAATCGATCGCTTTGGCGACGGGCGGCACTGCCGTGGGAGACACGACCACCAGATCCAGCCCCAGCTCCTGCGCTTTTCGGAGCGCGGCGGCTGTTGCCATCACTTCAGCGGTTCCATCCGGAAAGACCGCACGAACTTCGCGCGCTCTTATGGATTCGTTCACGTTTTCTCGGCGATTAGACTTTCGAGGCGGGAAGTTTCTGCCTGGAATCATGCGGTGAGTAGACTATTCCCCAACATAACCGTTAGTAAAACACATTCGGCTTGTGTTGTCTATAACAAACTGACCCCGCCTGTCCTGGGATTTTCTATTGAGACGAATCGCGCCGCCGCGTGCTCGTGACTCCAAGAAGAATCCCCAGCCCGACCATCGTGACTACCCCAACGCCGATCCACTTCGGAGGAACATGCATCAGGTACGCGCCCATGCTGAGGCCGATGATCAGAATGATAAAACCGACCATGTAAATGCCGAATGACACTTCTTTCGTCTCCAGTACGGGTTTGCTCCCGTCAGCGGAAGACAGGCAATTCAGCATCCAGGCGAACCTATGCGCGCTGCCCCGAGTGCGAAGCCGCACGCCCTGCTATGCGGACGACAGGCTGTTGACCCGATCGGGATCGCCGCCCAGCCACTTCGGATTTTGTGCGGTGGAATCGAAAGGCGAAGGGTCTTGAAAAATTCGTATGTTCCGTTGGCCGCAGCCTTTCGGTTGGAAACAAGCGCCTGCAGCAGGCCCGCCATGGACACTTTCGCGCCGGCGCGTCCCAGCGCCCGTGTGGGATCGGCACAGTTGTTGTCGTCGGCGTCAGTGCGTAGACATAGCGATTCGATGTCGCCTGTCCGACTGATGCATGCAGGTGAATCATCGGGGAGCATTTCCGCACCGTTGGTACACAGCGGCCATTCCGTCAAAAACAGCGGCCATTTTCGTAGCTAAAATATGGTTTGGGTTCGAATCCGAAGGGTCGCGGAGAGATCTCCGCAGTCCTGACAGAAGATCCGGAGACCACTCCAGGTTCCGTTCCCCGACCCGAATACCCCAGACCCCAGTTCGTCCGGCAGGATTGGCTGAATCTGAACGGCTATTGGGATTTTCGCTTCGACGACAACGGCGCGGGTCTGGAGAAGCGGTGGTTCACGGGAGATGAACGGTTCCCGCAGAAAATCCTTGTTCCGTTTTCCTTTGAGTCCGGGTTGAGTGGCATCGGGGACCGCTCGTTCCACTCCTGCGTGTGGTATCGACGGGAATTTCGGGCGCCTCCCGATTGGGCCGGCAAGCGTACGCTCCTCAATTTCGGCGCCGTGGATTACAGGGCGACCGCGTGGGTGAACGGAATTCTCGCGGGCACTCACGAGGGCGGTCACACCCCCTTTTGTTGCGACGTTACGGGCGCGCTGCGCGACGGAGACAACGTCCTTGTGGTGCGCGCGCAAGATCCGCCGACGGATCGATATATTCCACGGGGCAAGCAGCACTGGGAAGAGAAACCGGCCAGTATCTTTTACGCGCGGACCACAGGGATCTGGCAGACCGTTTGGCTCGAACCGGTTGCGGCGAGCCATCTCGAGCGGGTGCGCATCACCCCAGCGGTTGACGGTTCGGTCCTGTTCGAAGCGCGCATCACTAATCCCGCGCCCTATCAGTACGTGACGGTCGCTATTTCCTCGGAAGGCCGGACGCTCGCAACGGGAATGAGCCTTGCCGAAGGGCCTCGGGCCACTGTCGCGGCGACTATCGCGGAACCGCGACTCTGGTCTCCAGACGACCCCTTCCTGTACGATGTTCGCTTCGAGTTACATGGCGAAGGAAACCTGCTGGATGTGGTCGATAGCTACTTCGGGATTCGCTCCATCGCCACGCAGGATGGCAAAGTCATCCTGAATGGAGATCCGATTTACCTCAAGACCGTGCTCGATCAGGGTTACTGGCCGCAGTCGAATCTCACCCCTCCTTCGGACCACGCGATCCGTGCGGATATCGAAGCCGCAAAGACTCTCGGATTTAACGGCGTGCGCAAACACCAGAAGGTTGAGGATCCCAGATATCTCTATTGGGCGGATCGAATGGGGCTTCTCGTCTCCGGCGAGATGGCGAATGCGTATCTGTTTGACGAAGAGGCGGTCGCACGGATCACGCGCGAATGGATTGAAGTCGTAAACCGCGATTACAATCACCCCTCGATCGTGATCTGGGTGCCGGTGAACGAAAGTTGGGGAGTTCCGAATCTCTCCAACCCGCGCCAGCAGGCGCACGTGCGCGCTCTCTACTATTTGACGAAATCACTCGATCACACGAGGCTTGTCATCGATAACGACGGGTGGGAGCACACTGAAGCGACGGACCTGTTCGCAATTCACGACTACACGCAGACAGGCGAAGAGTTCTATCGACGCTTCCGAAATCTCGCACAGGAAGGCATGCCCATGCCGCTCTTCGGAAAAATGTACCTTGCGCCTGGCAATCGGTATAACGGATCACCGATTTTTCTCTCCGAGTTTGGCGGCGTCGGATATGTGCCGCCCGAGAAGCGCGCGGGAGCGCCGGAGAACTCGTGGGGCTATTCGGGTCTTGAGCCAAATGCATCCGCTGCGCTGGTCCGCATCCGGGGACTCTATGAAGGAATTGCGCGAATTCGCCAGATTACGGGCATTTGTTACACGCAATTGTATGACGTGGAGCAGGAAGTGAACGGGCTTATGACTTATGATCGCGAGCCGAAGTTCAATGCCGGGGAACTTCGCGCGATCAATGCTCTGCTCCGCTGATTCCCTGGCATTCCGAATGCACCCGTCAGGGTATTGAATTCACTATTCCAGAGCTTCATTCAGGCAGGATTTGAATGCTCCACGCACAAGCTGATTACGGGAAAACGGCTCGATCTTGTGGCGTCCACGCGGCACGACGAGTTCGTTCGGCAGGACTACTCGCGATTGCGTGAGGTCGGAATTCAGACAGCCAGGGAAGGCGTCCGGTGGCCTCGCATCGAAATGAAAGCCGGACATCTCGACTTCAGTACTGTTGTTCCCATTCTGCGCGCCGCTATCCGAGACAACATTCAGGTGATATGGGATCTTCTACATTTTGGATGGCCCGATCATTTAGATATTTTCACTTCGGAATGGGTCGAATCGTTCGAACAGCTCGCGGCCGGATTCGCGGCGCTCCTTCGGGATGAGGGGATCGAGGCGCCGTTCGTAGCGCCGGTGAATGAGATTTCATTCCTTTCATGGGCGGGGGGGGATACCGCGTATCTGAACCCGTTCGAAAAGGGTCGCGGCCATGAGTTGAAACGGCAACTGGTCCGTGGAGCGATCGCGGCCACTTGGGCAATTCGTAACGCGCTGCCGAATGCGGTGGCGGTCTCGGCGGAACCGGTAATTCATATCGTCGGCAGGCCGGATATTCCAGGGGATGCGGAGAGCGCTGAAGCCTATCGCTGCTCGATGTTCGAAGCCTGGGACATGCTGCTGGGGCGCCTGAGTCCGGAGCTGGGCGGGAAAGAGGACTATGTGGATGTTATTGGAGTCAATTTCTACGACCGAAACGAGTGGCGCAATTTCGGCGAGACGATTCATCGGGATGATCCCGAGTACCGCCCGTTTCACCTGATTCTTCGCGAGGTTTATCAGCGCTACCGTCGTCCGATTTTCGTTTCCGAGACTGGAACGGAAGACGATGCAAGGCCGGAGTGGTTCGCCTATATAGCGAGCGAAAGTCGGCGCGCCAGGGATCTCGGAATACCCGTGGAAGGCATCTGCCTCTACCCAATACTCAACCACCCGGGCTGGGACGATGACCGGCACTGCCGCAACGGCCTTTGGGATTACGCCGATGATTCCGGATTCCGGGAAATTTATGGCCCACTGGCCGACGAGATCGAGAGACAGGCGGAAATGGAGCGAAGAGAGAGAGGAACTGATGAACGACCTGTTTACAGCGCGGAGGCCTGAAGATCTGGTGTGTTTTTCGCACTTGCGGTGGGGATTTGTGTTTCAACGGCCGCAGCACCTGATGAGCCGGTTCGCAATCAGACGGAGAGTGTTTTTCGTCGAAGAGCCTATCCGTGAGGAAGGAATTGAGCCGTCGCTCCGTTTTCGCGTCTGTGAGAAGACGCGCGTAAATGTCGTGACGCCCGCGCTTCCGGCTGACGTGAATGGACGACAGGCCACGAAGATGTTGGCCAAGCTGGTGCGTGAACTCTTTACGCGCAAGAAAATACAGGATTACATTGCCTGGTTCTATACCCCGATGGCGCTAGATTACTGCGGGAAGCTGAGCCCGAAAGCCGCTATTTACGACTGCATGGACGAACTATCGCTGTTTCGCAATGCGCCCCCCGAACTGACGCGGAATGAGCGGAAGCTTTTCGGGTTGTGCGACCTCGTCTTTACCGGCGGCATGAGTTTATTCGAGGCTAAGCGTCAACAGCACGATCGCGTTTATCCCTTTCCGAGCAGCGTGGATTGCCGGCACTTTGCGCAGGCGAGATCAATGGAAGACTCGGCGGACGACCAGAAAGATATTCCTCATCCCCGCCTGGGATACGCCGGCGTCATCGATGAGCGCATCGACATGGATCTGATCCGTCAAATGGCCGAGCAACGCCCGGAATGGCAGTTCGTGATGATCGGACCGGTCGTGAAGATCGAAGCGGATAGCCTTCCGCGGCTGCCGAATATCCATTGGCTGGGCATGAAGAGTTATGAAGATCTGCCTCGATACTTCGCCGGATGGGACGTTGCTACGATGCCGTTCGCGCTTAATGAGGCGACGCGCTACATCAGTCCGACCAAGACGCCGGAATACCTGGCGGCGGGACTGCCTGTAGTGTCGACCCCGATCCGCGACGTCGTGCGGCAGTACGGAGATCTCGGGCTGGTGCGCATTGCTTCGAATGCCGACGAGTTTGCCATCGAAGCGGAAAAAGCGATGACTTACGGGATGACGATGAAATGGCGCGAGCGGGCGGATGCGTTTCTCAGCACGTTGTCCTGGGACAACACCTGGGAATCGATGAACGCCTTGATCGAAGAAGCGATCTACGCGAAGTCTCAGGTCAGACGCGGTCTGGAAGCCGCGCCTACGGCCGCGGAGGCGGGATTCGGCAGCGCTGCATAGCGCCGCGTCTCTACTGAGCCAAAACGGGTAAGGCTTGTGGGACTCGGTGCAGGGAAGCGCCACGGGCCGGAGTGGCGGAAATGCTCGCTACTTCGCGCCGCTCGAGCCCCGCCAGTTTCGCGCACAACGTGAGCGCCTGACCCACCACCTGATCCATGTTGTAGTACTTATACGTTGCGAGGCGCCCCACGAAGTGGGTGTTCGGGCAGGCGGCCGCCAGCGCCTGATAGCGCGCGTAGAGTTCCTGATTTTCCTTCCGGGGCACGGGATAATACGGATCGCCGTCGGCTTGGGGAAATTCATATACGACGCTCGTACTGCGGCTTTTTTGGCCGGTCAGATACTTGAATTCCGTAATTCTCGTGTACGCGTGTTCATTGGGGTAATTCACTACTGCAACTGGCTGAAATATTTCGGTTTTGACATGTTTGTGTTCAAAACGGAGTGATCGATAGGGGAGCTTCCCGAACCGGTAACTGAAAAATTCATCGACCGGGCCGGAATAGACCATCTCGCGGTATTTCACGTTTCCCGCGACGTCGCGGTAATCCGCTCCAGTGAGAATCGTGATGTTCGGATGATCGAGCATGTTTTCGAACATGCGCGTGAAGCCCCGCAAAGGCATGGATTGATAGGTATCGGTGAAATAACGATCATCGCGGTTGGTGCGAACCGGGATGCGCGCGATCACCGATGAGTCGAGTTGGGAAGGATCGAGTCCCCACTGCTTGCGCGTATAGCCGCGGAAGAGCTTTTCGTAGAGGTCGCGTCCGACGCGGGCTACCACTACGTCCTCCGACGTGCGTATCGCTTCGCGCGTCTCGGCGACGGAGGCAAAATACCGTTCCAGTTCTTCGCTGGTGAGATGGAGGCCGTAAAGGCGATTCACGGTGTCCAGGTTGATCGGAACAGGGACCAGTTTGCCCTCCACGTTCGCGAGAACGCGATGTTCATACGGTCGCCATTCCGTGAATTGTGAAAGATATCCGAATACTTCAGCCGAGTTGGTATGAAAAATGTGAGGGCCGTAGAGATGGATCAGATTACCGTGATCGTCGCTGCAATCATACGCGTTGCCCCCGATGTGCGGGCGACGATCGACGATCAGAACCTTCCTGTCGAACTGGCGAGCCATCCGCTCGGCGACGACGGCGCCGGCAAATCCGGCGCCCACTACGAAGTAATCGAACATTTGGTGAATTAACCAGCAAAGCTGGCGCCAGCAGGCGGGAAAAGACAAATGGGCCAAAAACGTACGAGCAGCGCGCTACGCGAAGCAGCGGAATTCGTGAATTCGTGTGAGGATAGGGGCGGAGAAATACGAGGCATGAGCGCGAGCGAGTTTGTTCCGGAGCGAAACACGTTGCCCGTTTTACGCGAAGCGTCGCGCGGGTGCCGCGGCTGCGATCTTTATCGGCGGGCGACGCAGACGGTCTTCGGCGAGGGCGCGGCGCATGCGCCCGTTTTCTTCATCGGCGAGCAACCCGGCGACGAAGAGGACCGTCAGGGACGTCCGTTCGTTGGTCCGGCCGGACACTTATTCGATCGGGCGCTGGAGGAGGCAGGCATCGACCGCCGCGAGGCCTACGTGACGAACGCGGTGAAGCACTTCAAGTTCGAAGAACGCGGCAAGAGGCGGCTTCACAAAAAGCCGAGCGCACTTGAAATCCGGGCTTGCAGGCCATGGCTGGAAGCCGAACTCGCGGTTGTGCGCCCGCGATTGATTGTCTGTCTGGGCGCAACGGCCGCGCAATCGATCTTCGGGCCGCGTTATCGCCTCACGCAGGAGCGCGGCAGATTCGTGCCGCACGATCTTGCGCCGCTGGCAACTTCAACGGTCCACCCCTCGGCGATCCTGCGCGCTCCGGATCAGGACCAACGGCATGCCGAGTATCAGCGATTCGTGGAAGACCTGAAAAGCGTGAAAGCGAGGATGGGCCGTTCCGCCGCGGGGGGCGCGGCGCAATGAGTGGAACAGCGTTGTTGTTCATCGATGCTGTCAATCATTTCGGCCGGATAGCGTCCTGCGACGAATAGTTGCGTGACCTGCGCCGCGCGTGACGCGAATATGTGAAATCTGGCTCTGGCTGTGCCCGCGGACTGCTGCGCCGCCCGATCCACTGGGGAACATGACGAGGGCATCCGGCATCTCGCCGGGATACTCGACGCCGATATTACTTCGATCGGCGATTTCCGGTTTCACATCGGTTCAGGCGCGACGCCGGATCAAAAGGCGAACAGCCGCACCTAACAGCGCAGCCACCGGACCGCATCCCGCCATCGAGATCTCGTACCATCCGGGACGCGAAATTCCCTGACGCCGCATCGCGACCACGCTCATCGCGACAATGAGGAGGCCGAGAGTAGACGCGGCTGGCAATTCGGAGCCAACGGCGATCCATGCCGCTGAGAATCCCGCGAGGAGGGCGGCCGCGATCGTCCACGCGGCGCTCTCGATGAAGTAGCCCATTCCGGAACCAGTGGATCCGGGTCCGAAGAAATGCAGGAAAAAGGCCATCACCGCATACCCGACGGCGACGCCGACCACAGCCCGGACGACCTTCACTTACGGAGCACTCTCACTTCCGAACGGCGGCCTCCACGGCTTCGAGTTCCCGCCCGGCATCGGCCCATTTCCCCTGACTGACCAGTTCCCGATAACGCTGCAGGTGCGCGCGGATGGAAGCGATTCGCGGATCCTCGTTCGGCGGAGCGTTCGGCGTCGGAGCGGAGAGGGACTGCGTCGTAACGGAAGGCGCTGATGGCGCCGAACCGCCTGCGAGCATGGCGAGCGCCTGCTCATAGGTGTCCGCATAGATCAGCCGGTTACCCACGGCGAGTACAATCTTCTTCAACTGCGGCATCCGCGCCTGCGTGGCCTGCAGATAGAGAGGCGAAACATACAGGAACGTATCGCCCACGGGCAGCACAAGCGTCTGGCCCTTCAACACCTGCGAGCCCTGCTGGTTCCACAGCGTCAGATCTTTCGAGATGTTCTCGTCCTGATTGATCCGCGCATTGATCTGCATCGGGCCGAGGATGAGTTCCTGTTTCGAAAGCTCCAGGACCACCACTTCGCCGAGATTCGGCCCGTCGCACCGCGCCAGCATCACGCCGATCAGGTTCTCCTTCGAGAACGGCGTGAATGTAGTCATCAGCAGGAACTCCGGCTGTGTCTCACCGGGCAGGGTGGCGAACACGTATGTGGGCGTAACGGGCTGAGGTTCGGAATTGCCCGACGCATAATGCGACAACTCCCAGACGTCCTCGTTGTTGTAGAACGACTGCGGATTCGTCATGTGATAGATCCGGTAAATTTCGGATTGAACTTTGAACAGATCTTCGGGATAGCGCACATGCGAGCGCAGAAAATCCGGCATCGCGCGGACGTCCTCGTAGAGCGACGGAAAGAGCGCCCGATAGGAATTTACAATCGGATCTTCGGCGTCAAAGACATAGAAGTGCGTCGTTCCGTCATAGGCGTCGACCGTCGCCTTGACGGCGTTTCGAACGTAGTTCACGCCCTCGAACGCCTCCGATGCGCGCGCGAAAGGATAAGAGTCGGACGTCGTGTAGCCGTCCGCGATCCAGACCAGCCGGCCTTCCGGAGTGATCGTGAGATAAGGATCGCTGTCCCACGCCAGATACGGCGCGAGCGTGCGCAACCGGTCCCGGATGTTGCGGTGAAACATCATCCGGCTACGGCCGGTAAGGTACTCGGTCAGGAGGATGTTCGATTCGCCGAAGTAGATCGCCGCGGCGGTTCGCATGAGCAGCGAGGAAACGGGAAATCCTCCCGTGCCCTCGTATCGGGAGAGCGCGTTATCGGAACCTTGCGGATAGTTGAATTCCTGCTGCGCGGTGTCCACGAATACCGGCTCGTGCTGCACCTCGCTGTAGTAAAGCTCGGGACGGGCGATCTTGAGCGAGGGCGTTTTCACGACGGGCGGCATGTCCTGAATCAGGTAGACCGGCTGTCCTTCCGGAGTGATTCGGTTGACTTCAGCCAGAACCAGCCCATAGCCGTGCGTGTAAATAAACCGGGAATTGATGGAATTCGCCTGATTGCCGGGCAGTTGCGTGATATCCAGCTCGCGCGCGGAAAGAAGCACCTGCTGGTACTTGTTGTCGATCGTGTAACGATCGACATCCGGCGGCTCGTGAAACGTATAGTAGGGCCGCAGCGCCTGCATCTGCGTCACCGTATCGTGGAACGGCCGCCAGTCCCACAAGCGCACGTTCTGGAGCAGAGGCGCGTTCTTCGCCACGTCGATGGTGGCCGAGGGATCGGTACGCATCTCGACTTCCCGCACGTGCTTCGCAAGCCCATACGCTACTCGCGTCGCCTGAATGTGAGCCTGTATATAGGGCCGTTCCAGCGAAATCTCGTTCGGTTTCACGATAAGCGAACTGGCGACCGACGGAACCACGAGCATCAGCGCGAGGCTGGCGCCTACCACGATTCCCGCAACGATCCAGCGCGCCAACACAACGAGCGCCGCGCCCGCGACGAGCGCCACGATGACGACCCAATAGAGCGGTAAGGAGAAGTGTTCGTCTCCATAGTCGGCGCCCACCATAAAGCGATGCCGGTTCCAGACCATCTCGAACCGCACCAGATAGTAGCGCGCGGCGAGAGCAACGAGGAAGAACGCAACGGCCCCGCGGAGGAAGCGCGATTCGAGGCCACCCGCAAGCTTCAGGAACGAAAGGTCCACGACGCCGCGGGGCATTTCGGGCAGCGTAAAGCGGAGTTGCCATCCTCGCGCGGAAACCCAATAGGTCAGGATCGCCAGGATGACGACGGTGAACAGATAACCGCGCAGATCGGTCCAGAACGGAAGATCGAAGAGATAGAACGTTGCCGGTTTTCCGAACACCGGATCGTGAAACACGTCGGCTCCGCCAAGCCCGCGGCTGCCGACAAAACGAAGCACGGTCCAGTTGTCAATGGTGGAAGCCGCAACGATGAAGGAGAGCGCAAGCAGCGCGAGCGCGGAAATGCGCGAATAAATCGGATAGTCGCCGACCCGCCCACCCGCGAAGTGGACACCCCGCCCATGGGCGATGAGCAGAGGGACCCAGGCGACAATCGTTCCTACCAGAACGGGAAGCGTGGAGTAGGCGTAAAGAGCGAACCAGGTGTGGACCTGGCCCATTTCCTGCCACCAGGAATAGTCGATCAGAAGGGAAGCGGCGCGCCTTGCGCCGATGAGAATCAGAAACGCGACGACGGCCAGACCGATGCAGCCCAATCGGGCAGTGCGGCTTGCGGGGGCGCGGCCGCCATGCGTATACCGGCCGCCTTCGATCACGCGCGGGTCCATACGATCTCGCCTCCGACAACGGTCGCCACGGGGCCTCCGCGAAATCGCCGGCCGTGGAAAGGCGAATTGCGGCTTTTGGAACTCGACTGCTGCGCGTCAAACGTCCATTCGGAATCAAGATCGAATACGGTCACATCGCCAGGCGCGCCCGGCTTCAGCGTGCCGCGGTCGAGACTGAGGATCCGCGCCGGCCCCGAGGTGAACATCTCAACCATTCGCGCAAGACCGATGCGGCCCGGATGGACGAGTTCCGATAGTGCGAGCCCCAGCGCAGTCTCGAGTCCCGTAATGCCGAAGGGACAACGTTCGAACTCCTGCATTTTCTCGCTGCCGGCATGGGGCGCGTGATCGGTGGCGATCGCGTCAATCGTGCCGTCCACAATGCCAACGAGCGCTGCTTCGACGTCCTCACGGCATCGAAGCGGAGGTTTCATTTTGAAGTTGCTGTCGTATCCCGAAAGTTCCGCGTCCGTAAGGGCGAAATGGTGCGGCGTCACTTCAGCGCTGACCCGCAGGCCCTTGCTCTTCGCAAAAGCCACCATCGCGACAGCGCGCGAGGTAGAGAGATGCGCGACATGAAAACGCGCGCCTGTCAGTTCGGCCAGCAGGAGATCGCGCGCCACCATCACGTCCTCCGAGGCCGAAGGAATGCCGCCGAGACCCAGACGCACTGACTGCGCGCCCTCGTGCATGTCGCCGCCAGCGCTGAGGTTCAGATCCTCACAGTGATCGATCACGGGCAGATCGAGCGCCGCCGCGAGTTCCATCGCCCGCCGCATCACGCGCGAATTCATCACAGGACGTCCGTCGTCGGAAATCGCGACGATGCCTGCATCGCGCATCGATTCGATGGCCGAGAGTTCCTCGCCCTTACTTCCCCTGGTGATCGCCCCGATGGGAAACACATTCACCGGAGACACCTGCCGCGCGCGCTGCACGATGTAGCTCGTAACGGTGTCGCTGTCGTTCACCGGAATTGTGTTCGGCATGCAGCAGATGGTGGTGAACCCGCCCGCTGCGGCGGCCTTGCCACCGGTTTCGATGGTTTCGGCATGCTCGATGCCCGGTTCGCGCAGATGCACGTGCATATCGATAAATCCCGGGGCGACAATGGCTCCCGAAGCATCGAATACGCGGGCGTCCGCGGGGGCGCCACCCTCCGCGATCACGCCGTCCACCACCAGCACGTCGCCGATCCGATCGATTCCCGATGCCGGATCGAGCACTCTTCCGTTTTTGATCAGCAGTGCGCTCATCCCAGAATTCTTTCGAGCACGGCCATGCGCACCGCTACGCCGTTTTCCACTTGGTTGAGAATCACGGACCGCTGGCTGTCCGCGACTTCGGAACTGAGTTCGCGTCCGCGGTTGATCGGCCCCGGATGCATCACGATGGCATCTGGCCTGGCCGATTTCAGGTGTTCGAGCCGCAGGCCGTAATACCGGAAATACTCTCCCGCGGCCATTGGGGCCTCATTCTGGCGCTCGAGCTGTACCCGCAGCATCATAATGACGTCCGCGTCGCGGAGAGCGTCCTCCATCCGGTGCGCCAGCGAAACGCCCGGCGCGAGACCCACGAGGTCACGCGGCAGCAGGGATGCCGGACCGCACAGCACGACGCTTGCGCCGAACTTGGAAAGCAGATGTACATTCGATCGCGCCACGCGGCTGTGGGCGATGTCGCCGATGATGGCGACGCGAAGTCCGGTCAGCGAGGGGCGGTGATCGAGGATGGTGCGCGCATCAAGAAGAGCCTGGGTCGGGTGCTCGTGGGTTCCATCTCCCGCGTTCACAATCGGAATCTTCAGATGCCGGGCGAGGAACTGAGGCGCTCCCGACGCCGCATGCCGCATCACGATTGCATTCGGGCGCATCGCCACCAGAGTGTTGAGCGTATCCACAAGCGATTCGCCCTTGGAAACGCTCGAACCCTGCGCCGCGATGGAAAGCGTGTCCGCGCCCAGCCGCTTCGCCGCAATCTCGAAGCTGACGCGCGTTCGCGTAGAAGCCTCGAAGAACAGGTTCACGATGGTCTTGCCGCGGAGCGCGTCCAGTCTGCGGTAGTTCTCATCGGGGCGGGGCTGAAAGAACCGGGCTCTTTCCAGAATCGATTCGATTTCCGCGCGGTCGAGACTCTCGATATCAAGAAGGCCAGCGGGTTTGATCGAGACGGTCGGCATCAAACGGATTGCGCGTCCGCCCGCTCGCAAAGCAGCACCTTTTCGGCGCTGTCGATTTCTTCGAATTTGACTTCGATGATCTCGCTGTCGGATGTCTGAATGGTCCGGCCGACGTAACGCGCTTCGATCGGGAGTTCACGATGCCCGCGGTCGATCAGCACGAGCAACTGCACGCGCGAGGGTCTTCCCTGGTCGAACAGGGCATCTAATGCTGCTCGGATAGTGCGGCCCGTATACAGCACGTCGTCCATCAGAATGATCTCTTTCCCCTGGACTGAGAAAGGAATCTCCGTGGCGTTGAGTTGCGGCTTGACGCCGACGGTGCTCAGATCATCCCGATACAGGTTGATATCCAGAATGCCGACGGGAACTTTCCGCTTTTCGAGGGATTCAATCTTCGCGGCAAGCCGCTGCGCAAGCGGAACACCCCGCCGTCGGATACCGATGAAAGCAAGCTGATCGAGATCTTTCGTTTTTTCGAGAATTTCATGCGCCAGCCGAACGAGCGTTCGATCGATCTCCGACGCGCTCATCAACTGCGATTTGACCTGAGTCAGCGCCATCGTTGGGATTGTAGCGCACGGGATTTCCGGTTACGGCGAAATGGCAATCAAACCGGTATTGCCGGGGATCCCGCTCACCGACACGACCATGGCCTCTGACGGACTAACCGCGATCGATGCCGGCAGCGTGACATTCACCTGATAAAGCCCCACCGCGGTGGGTGTAAGTCCTGCGAAGCTAGGGGTCAGAGTTCCGGAAGAACCCACCGAAACCGTTGTGTTCGGGACGAACATCAGAGTCGTGGAACTCGCCGCTTGGCCTTCTGTGGCCGCAGGAGTCGTCTGGCCAAGCCCGGTGCAGTACACGGTGACAGTTTCGCCGGGGCGCGACGGGCGTGACTGAAACGTCCCGTAGCCCGCCGTGGTGGGAAGGGACAGACTGCCGTCGGAATTGACTACGGTCGCATAGCCTCCTGCCACAACGCTGGAGGGCCAGATCAGAATGTGCGGCTGAACCGCGGCCACCGAGACGGACCTGACGTTTCCGGAGATCCCATTCGAAACGACCTGTACCGTAGCGGATTGACCCGGCGGCGCGCCATACGGCATCTGCGCATTGATCTGCCGCGCCGAGACGTAGTAGAGCGGCGCGGCGGCGCCATTGATCAGAAGCTGAACATTGCCCAGTGATGTGGCCAGCGGAGGTCCGCCGGGATTCGTGAAGGACGCCTTCGGATCCGCGAACTGATCCCCGAATACGGCGATGATGTCGCCCTGCGCGACCGGAACGGCGGAGTAGTCCGCAATGTTGACAATGCCGCCCTGCGAAATAGTGGGAGATCCGGCGGTCGCGACGGCGAAGTCTACCGGGATCGAGACTGCCGTGCTGTTCGCTGCATTGGAGGCCACCGTAACGGTTCCTGAGTATGCGCCGGGCGGCAGTTGGGAGGGATCGGCGGTGATCGAAAGCGTGCTGCCTGAAACTACTGCCGCGCTCAGGAAATTACCGGATGAAGACGACGCGGATGCCCCGGTAAGCGCAAGCGTGCCCATGCCGATGTTGGTCAGTGTCACGTTTGAAGTCACCTGTGGACCACCGCGGTAGCCGCTCAGCCGGACCGTGGAAATCGGGGTCTGAATGATCGGATTCGTAGTCACGGTCATGGTGACCGAGATCGTTTCGTTATCCGACAGATTCGGGGATCCGAACGTCCTCGCGGCGCCCACATATCGGCCGGGCATCTGGCCGGGCTGCGCCGTGACATTGATGAGGTAAGGTACGCCAAAAGTGAACGGCACGAGAGGCGCGCTGAAGCTGAGCCAGCTTCCGCCGGTGGACGTACCTACCGAAATGTTGATAGGGGACTGTGGATAGATGGGCGCCGACGCGGATCCGCTGGGGGTGACATAAAGCGCGAGCGTCGCGGGCACGTTCGCGACAGTGACGGTCACTGGAATGTTGTAGGGCGAATCGATCGCCCCGGCCGCAGTGACGGTAATCCATTCCGTGTATATTCCCGCCGGAAGTGTGCCAGTAGTCAGGAAAACCACTATCGATTGGCAGGTTTGAGCCGGGTTGCTCATGCACGGCGCCGTTCCGCGGACGGACGCCGAGAGCCATGACGCCGAAGAGGAGACCTGCAGCGTGAGAGTTCCGTCTCCCCCGTTAGACGCCTGAAGCGTTTGAGATGCCCCGTTGGTCCCGATCGGGATGAAAAGCGGCCCGATTGCGCCAGGAGAGACGACGAGTCGCGGCGCCGCCGCAACCGGCATCGAAAGCCACGCGAGTAAGGCCGGTGTGAGGAACGTCCGAACCGGCCCCATGACTATTTCTTTTTTGTCGCTTGCGGGGTTGGGGCGCAGGCGGGCACGTCGCCACTCTCTCCGTTTCGGCCGGAGATTCTGATGATCGCGGCGGCGGCCATGTCGCGCACCAGAGAATGTGGGTCGGAGAGGAGCGCCTGAAGCTTGGGTACGCTGTCTGCGTTACCTCGCTCGCCGAGACCTTTCGCGGCCTCGAGACGCACGAGTCCTTCGTCGTCGTTGAGAGCCCACTCCAGCAGCGTAATCGAATAGGAATCCGGATACCGTGCGAGGTAAGCGGCTGCCGCGGCGCGGCCCGGCGCTCCTTTGCCCTTCATCTCGATCAGGTCTTTGGTTACGGGGATCGCGAGCGAAACAGGCCCGAACATCGCGCCTGTCGCGTCCTTTGCTCCTGTCAGGGCCAGATCTCCCGGATGATGCATCTTGTCTTTCGCCTTGCGCACGGCGCCGGATACCATGCCCGGTCCGTCCTTGCGCTCGCCGGCCAGTACTGCGACCAGCATATCCCGTCCTGCGGGGTCCCCGATCCTGGTGAGCGATTTGGCCGCCGCGAACGCGACCTCCGGCGAATCGTCCAATGCCGACTTGAGAGCAGGGATCGAGCCGGTTGCGTTGAGTTCCCCCAGCGCGAGCGCGGCTGTTTCGCGTACCTGGGAATCCTTGTCTTTAAGCGCCGCCTCGGCGCGCTTCACCGCCTCCGGATTCGGCTCCCCGATCGTAGACAGAGCCAGCAGTCCGTGCTCACGGTGCTCGGCCGAGCCGCCGTTCAATGCCTCATCGAGCACACTCCATGCCGCGCTCTCCGCGCTCTTGTTTGGCGCGACCTTCTCTACGGCGCTGGAATCCTGAGCGAGCGTAACGGCGAGAACAACAGCAAGCGAGATCATGCCCCATTGGTGGGCATGTCGACTGCCAAGGCGACGATTCTTACAAGGCCTCGCGATTCCTACCTAAACGGCTCTTCGAATTTGTCTTTGGGGATGATGTTGCGCAGGGAGGTGTCGCACAACTGCGTCTGCCAGTTCCAGGCGCTCGCACCCCGGGGGGGCCTGACCGTGGGCTTCGACCCGGTTCGTCGAGACCAGCGCTTCGGGATGGGCGTATTTCGGCGTAAGCCCTCGGCTATCGCGATATATCCGAGATCTTCAAGGCTTCCTGCGGATAGAGGCCGCGACCGAAAGGCCATATTCGCGCGCCTTCGCAAGCACGGCGGCGGAGTCGAGGGTTGCGCATCGGCGGTCACGCACGACCTCGCGCCCGTTGATCACCACATCGCGAACGTTTGAGCCTTTGAGCGCGTAGACAAGCTGGGAATAGACATCGTAGAGCGGAACCGCGTTGGGAGCATTGAGATCGACGATGATCAGGTCGGCGCGCTTGCCTGCCTCAAGCGAGCCGATCTCTTTTTCGAGGCCCAGTGCGCGCGCGCCGCCGATCGTCGCCATCTCGAAAGCTTTTGGGGCGGGTAGCGCCTGAGGATCGTTTCGGATCAGTTTCTGCAGTTTGGCAGCGAGATCCGCTTCTTCAAACATGTCGAAGTCATTATTGCTGCCCGCCGGGCCATCTGTTCCGAGGCCAACCGAGATGCCGCGGTTCAACATGTCGACCACGGGTGCTGCCCCACTCGCCAGTTTCATGTTGCTCGACGGACAGTGGGCCACGCCGACGCGGGCCGATTTGAGGATCGTCATGTCTCCGGCGCTGACCCATACGCAGTGGGCCGCAACGGTGCGGCCCGAGAAGAATCCGATCGCATTGAGGCGCTCGGTGGGGCTCTTGCGCAGGCTTGCGGAGCTGTCATCGTTTTCCTTTTTGGTCTCCGAGACATGAATGAGAGCCGGCGCATTGTAGCGATTCGCGAGTGCGCGGGCGGCGCGCAGCGTGTCGTCCGAGTTGGTATACGCCGCATGGGGCGCAACCGCGGGCACTACAAGTGGATCGGAACGGAACCGCGCCAGAAACTTTTCGGCCAGTTTAAGAGCGTCGGCGGGGGTTTTGGCGTCTGCAACCGGGAAGCCGATCACGGTTTCGCCGAGCACGCCCCGCATGCCGGCTTCCTTCGCGGCCTCGGCCACAACGTCCTCGAAATAATACATGTCGGTGAATGTCGTGGTTCCGGAGAGAAGCATCTCGAGACACGCGAGGCGCGTTCCCCAGCGAACAAAATCGGGCGTTACGTTTTTGGCTTCGGCCGGGAAGATGAAGTTATTGAGCCAGTCCTGAAGCTTCATGTCATCCGCGATCCCTCGGAACAAAGACATGCCGGCGTGCGTGTGCGTATTGATCAGGCCGGGCGCGACTAGGGCATCAGGTCGATCGATGCGGCGGACCGGCTGCCAGGCGCGGTCGATGTCCGAACGTGGGCCCACTGCGACAATGCGGTCGCCGCGAACGGCGACAGCGCCGTTCTGGATGAGGCGCCGGTCCGCCGACATCGTGACCACATATTTGCCGCTGATCACCAAATCGCAAGGCGCGGCGAATGCCGCGGCGCCGATCAAAAACAGCAGGCTACAGGAACGAAGCATCAAAGGCCCTCGGGAACAGGGTACCGAGACGCATGGTCTCCGTCTCACCGGTCAGATTCGCGAGGATGACTTCAACATCGCCGCAGAATTCCCAAAGAATCTGGCGGCAGGCGCCGCACGGCGGCGTAAGTTTATCGGTATCGGCCACCACCGCGACCCGGCGGAACCGTCGTTGGCCTTCCGAGATCGCCTTGAAGACCGCCACCCGCTCCGCGCAGATCGTCAGCCCGTAAGTGGCGTTCTCGACGTTACACCCGGTGTGAATATGTCCTTTCTCGTCCTCGAGCGCCGCGCCGACGCGAAATTTCGAATACGGCGCATGCGCGTTTCCGCGAACGTGAATGGCGGCGGCGATCAGGGGATCGGTCATCGGTCCTAAGATTAACCCGGCGCGCCGGCGGCGAAATCCGACGTCTCGATAAAATGAACCTTCCGACACATGCGTATTACCGCCATTGACACCTATATCGCCGGTAACCCCTGGAAAAACTGGCTCTTCGCGAAAGTCTCGACAGACGAAGGCATTCACGGGATCGGCGAAGGAACTATTAACTACTTCGCGAGGACCGTGGAAGCTGCCATTCACGAACTGAGGCCGTTCGTGATCGGCATGGACCCGTTCCAGGTGGAGACTATTTCGCAGCGCCTTGTGCGCGACGTTTATACGGAAGGAGCGCAATTGCACATGTGCGCGGTTTCGGCCATTGAAATCGCGCTCTGGGACATCATCGGAAAGGCATGTAACCAGCCCATTTACAACCTGATGGGCGGGCGCTGCCACGAAAAGCTGAGGGCTTACGCGAACGGCTGGTATCGTGGACCTCGTACGCCGGAGAACTTCGCGGAGAACGCGAAAAAGGTCGTGGCGAAGGGTTACACGGCCATGAAATTCGATCCCTTCGGGAACGCCTGGCGTCAGATGTCGCGCTACGACACCGATCTGGCGATCGACATCATCCGCGCGGTGCGCTCCACGGTCGGCCCTTCAGTCGACCTTCTCATCGAGGGCCACTGCCGCTTCGACGTCGCCACCGCCATCAAAGTCTCCGAGCTTATGGCGGAATTCCGCCCCATGTGGTTCGAAGAACCGGTGAGCCACACCAACATAGCGGCAATGGTGGAGGTCGCCAAACGGAGCGCCGTCCCCGTGGCCACCGGCGAGAGCCTATCATCCAAACAGCAGTTTGCCGAACTGCTGAAACACGAATCGGTCAGCATTCTTCAGCCGGAACCGCTCAATCTGGGTGGCTTGTTCGCGACGCGGAAGATTGCCGATATGGTCGACGCGCATTTCGGTTCGATAGCGCCGCACAGCGCGCAGGGACCAGTCTGCTCAGCAGCCTGCGCTCAACTCAACACGTCGCTGCCGAATTTCCTGATCCACGAAATCTTTGACGATTTCAACGAACCGTGGGAGAAGAAGATCGTTACCAATCCGGTCGAAGTCAAGGACGGTTACGTCGTAATTTCAGAACGGCCGGGTTTGGGGATCGACCTTGTTATCGAGGAGATAGAAAAACATCCCTATCAGGCGGAAAATTATTTACCGCTGTTCAGGCCAGGCTGGGAAAAAAGGGAACGTCAATCGGGCGGGAAGCATTAGTATCAACGTATTTTGAGGAGCTTACGGGTTTGGCGCCCGTTTTGCTCCTCAGCAGGCAGTTGAAGTGGCGCGAACCGGCGGCTACGACCTCTGAAAAGGTCTGCCGCCGGTTTTTATTTGCGCCGGTTCCATGAAAAACCGCCTACTGGGTTTGTGTACCGCCGCGGGGACCACGAGGACCGCGCATCCCGCCGGGGCCGCCTGTCTTGACCGTGTAACCCGCGGGTACCGTGAAGAGAGATGCGTTCGGTTCGGCCTGCACGATATTGGTGAGTTCCATGTCGGTCGCGCCGAACCGCGGATCCGTGCTCTTAATCTGAACGGGCACCTTCAGGTCGGTGGAAATCCAGGTAACGCGCGTCGTTTGAATTGCCCGCGCATTGCCGATGGCGCCCGCCGGGATCGTTTCGACATGCTGCGTCCCTGAGGCCATGACACCATTCACGCTTTGTGGAGAAAGGGTGGTCCGGACGACGTTCGGATTCGCGGAGTTGTTCGGGCGAGCCGCGTCCGATTGGACGCCGCCGCGCCGCGCCATTGCATTCGCAGCGCCCTGACCGGGGGCGGGCGGCGCATGGAGCGGGCTTTCATAGGCCGTCATCGTCGACGAGTCGAGCACGTATCGATGGCCTCCGACGAAGTCGAGGATCGTTGCCATCGTGTAAGGCTGCTTGCCGCTGGAAGCGGGGGGCGTGATGGTTTCCTCGGTTCGGACCCGGCCCGAACTGTCACGATAGACATTCGATTGCCGGTTGTGGACGATACTGTTCCCGTCGGCAAGCGTTTCCTGCTGTTGCACGACTTCAACCGCGGAATACGGCGCTCCCGTTACCAACGGTTGAGGTCCGCCCATCATGCCCATGAAGCGTCCGCCCATGGGACCGAACCCAGCGCCGCGCGGCGGCGGCCCCTGCGCCAAAAGCCCGAAGGCGGGCACGATTAAAAAACACGAAACTGCCATCAGCTTGTTCATTCTCATATTTCCTTTTCTCCATACCGCCCCGTAAGAAGCCGGTCTGGCAACCCCAATCACCAAAACCCAAAACGAAAAACGAAAGTCCGAAAGGCTACGAACCGCTTTCGCTGTATTCGGAGTCAGAAACTCGCACTGCCCTGGGCATCCCGTCCTCGCCCTCCAGCACGTCAGCGGGCAACTGCGTCGTCCAGGCGGGATCCACGCTCACCCCCAGGCTTGCGAGGGCCGCCGGATTCAGTTCCGTATGGACAATCCGCACCATCTCGCCCGTGGCAAGGGGCGGCGCATAAGGCACAGCGATAAAACCTTCGGAATCCGCGTACGAATCGATGGTCGAAACATCCACCGCTTCGGTCGCCGGTGCATCCGAATGGCGCAGCCGGTTCACGGCCTGCGGCGCCATGATCGCAACGACCAGCAGGGCTGCCGCGAACGCCGGAACCCAATACCGGCGGCGCGCTGAGCGCCGGGCGTAACGCGCTTCAAAAGTGTTCATGAGCGATTCCCGGACCCACTCGGACGACCGGCGCGTCCGGGATTCGGAGCTGAGAACACAGAGATGCGCCGAAAGCTCCGACTCTGTTTCCCACCGGTCACGGCACGCTTCGCATACTCGCAGATGAGCCCGCAGCGCCGGGTCCGCGTCGCCGCGCCGGCGCGCGCACTCCACCGCGCGCTCTTTGTAACCGCTACAGTTCAGCTCGTAGGCCTCGGCGTTATTACCTTGCAAAGGCATGCGCATTTACGTTCCTCGTCTTTCTCAGCTTCGCGGCCAATAGCCCGCGTGCGCGATGAAGCCGTGAACGGATCGTTCCGACAGGACACCCCGCCAGCAACGCCGCTTCGTCGTAGTTCCTTTCCTCGAGGTCGCAAAGCACGACCGCTTCGCGATACCCGTCAGGCAGTTCCGAAATCGCCGCGTGCAGCGCGGCGACGGTCTCTCCGTCAATCAGAGAGCCCAGGATATTGTGGTCAAAAACCGGTTCCGCCGGTTCACCGAGCACGGAATAGGAATTCTTGCGCCGGAGCGCCCGAATCAGATTCCGCGCCACCCCGTACATCCAGGCCTCGAGCGACCCTCGCTCTTCATCAAACCGAGTGTGGGCCGACATGAGCTGTACAAAAACCTCGTGCGCGATCTCTTCAGCCGCCTGGGAACTGCCCGTCATGTGAAGGGCGTACCGGTGAAGGGCTGGTTCGCGCCGCTCATAAAGCTCCGCGAACGCCCTCTTGTCGCCTTTTTTCATGAGCCGGAACAGCTGCTCATCGGTCTGATGTGTCAAAGCGCTCACCTGATATTGTCGCGCCTTTCGAGAAAGTTCCCGACATAATGATGATCTAAAGCCGACGAGATTTAAGCCCGAAGAGGTTGCGACGTCCTGTTACCGGATCGCGGCATATCTTTCGATATTTCTTAAGGACATCGAAAGATGGCGGCGGCCAGGCCTGAATTCCGGTTATCATGTTGAAACGGCGATATATCCGCCGTCATCTTTCGCATCTGATCCTCCGAGCCGACCTCGCGTAAATGATTCGCGGACTCATCGATTTTGCCCTGAACAATCGGTTTCTGATCGTCCTCGTGACGCTCTTTCTCCTTATTTGGGGCGCGATCTCGTTCCACAATCTGCCAGTCGAAGCCTACCCGGACGTGGCGAACAACTACGTTCAGGTCATCACCCAATGGCCCGGGCGGGCGGCGGAAGAGGTCGAGCAGCAGGTCACCATTCCGCTCGAAACGGTGGTCAACGGAATTCCCCACCTGGATCACCTGAGGTCCGTCTCCATCTTCGGCCTTTCCAGCCTCAGCCTGATCTTTGACGATCAGTCGCAGAACGACACGAACCGCCAAAAAGTTCTAGAACGGCTCTCTCAGGTCAACCTGCCCGCCGGGTTACAGCCCCAGATGGGCTCGGACTGGAGTCCCGTAGGCCAGATCTATTTCTACACGCTGCGGAGCTCCAACCCGGCAATTGACCTGATGGACCTCAAGTCGCTTGAAGACTGGGTCCTTGAAAAGCAGTTCAAGTCCGTCCCCAACGTGGTGGATGTGAGCAGCTTCGGCGGCACTACGCGCGAATACCAGGTGCGCGTGAACCCCGACCGGCTCGTCGCCTACGGGCTCAACATCGGGCAGGTCGAGCAGCAGCTCGCGAACAATAACGTGAACGCGGGCGGAAGCTTCGTCGAGGAGGGCATGCAGCAGGTGAATGTGCGGGCGCTTGGCCTCGTCCGCAACATCGCCGATATCCAGGACACGGTGATCAAGGCCCAGAACGGCGCTCCGATTCGCATGAAGGACATTGCGACCGTCACCCAGGGCGCGCGCATCCGCCTCGGCAAGATGGGCAAGGCGATCCACCGGGAAGACGGCAGGATCGTCGACAACGAAGACGTCGTCGAAGGCATCGTTCTGCTTCGCAAGGGCGCCGATTCCGACTCCACGCTGGAAGCCATCCACGACAAAGTGAAAGAGCTGAACGAGCACATCCTGCCGCCGGGGGTAAAGGTGGTTCCTCACCTCGACCGCAGCGATCTTCTTCACTACACGACCCACACTGTCCTTCACAATCTCACCGAAGGCATCATCCTGGTCGCCGTAATCCTGTTCCTCTTCCTTGGCAACGTGCGTGGCGCGTTCATCGTAGCCCTGACGATTCCGTTCTCGCTCCTGTTCGCTTCAATATGCCTTGATCTGAACAAGATTCCCGCGAACCTCCTTTCGCTCGGGGCGCTCGACTTTGGAATGGTCGTGGAAGGCGCCGTCGTGATGGTCGAAAACATCATTCGGCAGATGGGACATAAGCGCGGTGAATCCGGATCCGCGCTGAGAGCGGTGCGGGAAGCCGCGCACGAAGTGCAGCGGCCGGTGTTTTATTCGATCGGTATCATCATCACTGCGTACATCCCGATCTTTACGCTGCAACGCGTCGAGGGACGGTTATTCAAACCCATGGCGTGGACCGTTTCCTTCGCGCTGCTGGGCGCTCTGCTCTTCGCGATGCTCATCGCGCCTGTGCTCTGCAGTTTCCTGCTGGGCAAGAACGTGCGCGAATGGCGCAATCCGCTGATGACCGCCATGACGACCGGGTACGAATGGCTTGTTCGGCGCGCGATCCGGTTCCGTTGGGTTACGGTCGGCATCGCGGCAGGCGCATTCGCGGTTTCCGTCTGGCTGATGATGAGCGGGGTCATCGGTTCGGAATTCCTTCCACATCTGGATGAAGGCGCCGTCTGGGCTCGCGCCACGCTGGCGCCGAGCACCGGACCCTCGACCGGCGTAGCCGTAATGGACCGCGCGCGCATCGTGATGGCATCTTTCCCCGAGGTGACGCAGGTGGTGTCGCAGGTGGGCCGGCCGGACGACGGTACCGACACGACAGGCTTCTTCAACACCGAATATTTCATCGATCTGAAGCCGAAAGATAAGTGGCGCCCTGTCTTTCACGAGGACAAAGAGGAACTGATCACGGCGCTGGACCGGGAACTGGAAAAGATCCCCGGCGCTCTCTGGAACTTCTCTCAGCCCATCGCGGACAACATGGAGGAGGCCGTTAGCGGCGTCAAAGGCCAGCTTGCGATCAAAATCTATGGGACCGATCTGAAAACTCTCGAGGCCAAAGGCAGCGAAATCGTCGACGTGATGCGCTCGATCAAAGGCATCGCGGACCTCGGCCTGTTTCGCGTGATCGGACAGCCGAATCTGCAGTTCGAAGTCGATCGGATGAAGGCCGCGCGTTACGGCATGAACGTTGCCGACGTGCAGGATGCGATTGAAACGGCGGTGGGCGGTAAGGCCGTCAGCCAGGTCCTCGACGGCGAGCAGAGATACGATCTCGTCGTTCGTTACGACGCTCCCTGGCGAAGCACGAAGGAAGCGATCGAGAACATCCGCATGGTTGCTCCCTCGGGCGAACGAGTGTCGCTCGACCAGTTGTGCAAGGTCGATGTGCTGGACGGAGCCTCGGAAATCTATCGGGAAGGCAACTCGCGCTACGTGGCCTTGAAATACAGCGTCGTGGGCCGTGACCTCGGCAGCGCGGTGGAAGAGGCGATCGCGAAAGTGACAAAACAGGTCAAACTGCCGCCCGGCTACAAGATCGACTGGGCCGGAGAATATGAGAGCGCCAAACGCTCCCAGCGACGGCTTGCGATCGTCGTGCCGATTACGCTGCTGGCCATCTGCATGATCCTCTACACGATGTTCAATTCGATGAAATGGGTCCTGCTGATCCTTGCCAACGTCGCGATGGCTCCCATCGGCGGGCTGCTTGCGCTCCTTCTCACAGGCACGCACTTCAGCGTCTCCTCGGGCGTCGGCTTCCTCGCCCTCTTCGGCGTGTCGGTCCAGACCGGCGTCATCATGCTGGAATACATCAATCAGTTGCGCGCGCGCGGCGAAACAATCCTCGATGCCGCTGTCGACGGCTCTGTGCGCCGCCTGCGTCCGATCATGATGACCATGCTGGTCGCGAGCCTCGGTCTTTTGCCAGCGGCGTTATCCAGAGGTATCGGCTCCGATTCGCAGCGGCCGTTCGCGATCGTGATCGTCGGCGGCCTCGTTGCGGCGCTCTTGCTCGGCGTGTTCCTGTTACCGACGCTCTACGTCTGGGTAGCCGGCGACAGCGACGTCATGCCCAAAGCCGAGAGCGAATACGAAGCAACCGAGCATTAGAGAAAAGATCTCAGCGAACTGAGGCGTAGAAGGAAGACCCCATCCATTCGAGCTGCGATGCGGGGACCTCAGCGACTGAAGGATAGGGCTCAATTGGACCGACGGTTTCGGGCGCGATTCCATCCTCCGCCCAGTTCATGAGCATGCTCAAAAGCGGGAACGTAAACGAGCCCGTGTTGCAGTGTCCGCCGCCGGGGAAGAGATAAAGGCGCGCGAAGCCTTTCACCTTTGCTTCTCCCATTGTTTTGCGAAGCGCCCCGTAATAGGCAATGGAATTGAGCGGCGAGATATGTGGGTCGGCAAGTCCGTGCCAGAGCAGCAGTTTGCCGCCGTGCGCGAGGAATTTAGTGAGATCGGGATCGGTTGAGTCGTAGAGGGCGTGCTTCGATTTGATGTCGTTGAAGTTGGCGGCGGTGAAAGCGAAGTCACCGATCGTAAATGACGGCGCAAGGGTTTTGCCGTAAGCGAGGTAACGGATGGTCCCGAGCGCAATGTTCGCGCTGAATAGAGGCTGTCCAGGAGCGTTGGGTACATAGACCCCCTGCCAGTTCAACTCCGAGCCGGGGAGCGGGCCGCTGATGACGAACTTGTGTCCCGCGGAATCGTGCGCTCCGCGATAGATTTCTTTTGCGACATTCACCTGCGCTGCCGTGAGGCATTCGGAGGCAGCCTGATTGGGCTTGCAGAGCGTGACTGCAGGGTCAAACGCGCAGTTCCAGGGCTTAGAGATGAGGCCGTCTTTCGCGCCATCGCGTTCGTCGCAGGCAGTCAGGGCGGCGCGATGAAGGATGGGAAGTTGCGCGGCGGCGAGGATGGCCTGTCCATTGGCTCCGGTGTTCACGTGCGCATTCCATCCGTGATAAAAGGTGTTCTGCGTGATGAAGTTCATGGCGGGCGCGCCGGCCGCGATAGCGTTGAAATCCCCGGGATAGCGCTGGGCTTCCATGAGGGCTTCGCGGCCGCCGTCGGAACAGCCGTTGAAATACGAGTAGGCCGGATCGTGTCCGTAAAAGCGCTTTATGAGCGCTTTGGCGGCGAGAGCCGTGACGTGCTGAGCCCGATAAGCGAAATCGATGGTGGTTTGTGGATTTTGCTCAGCCCAAACGGGGTCGCCGTTGCCGCCGCGGCCTCCGGCGTTGGCGTGGCCCATATCGGTTGAGGCGAGCGCGATTTCGCCGCTTGTGACAGGTGCGCAGCCCTGCGCCTGTCCGGCGTTCACGTTGATATTGAGATTGCCGCAGAGGCCTCCGCAGCCGGTTTGCAGATAGCGCTGCGTCCATGTTTTGAGCGGGAGGCGGACTTCAATGCGAATCGCCGGATCGATTGTTGCCGTGACGCGGCAGTAAGGAGCCGGGGTTGCGTCGACTTCGGAAGCCCCGGTTATCCTTACGGGCGCTCCGACGGCGGAGGCGAGATCGGCGGTATTGAGATCCGTGCACGCAATTACGGGCGCGATGCCTGTGGGCGACGGCTTTGAGGATGTTGATTGGGCAATGGCCCCCGCGACGATGAGTGATAGAGGAACGAACAATGCGAACGGGAGCAGGCAGCGGCGCATAGGAGCATGTTAAGCGAAGCCTGCAAGCGCGCGCCGCCTATGGCGGGCAACTCATCCGCGTCTGCTGATTCGCCTTTACCAGGACCGATTGGTTGCACGAAGCGACCCGGACCGTGTGCTGGCCTACAGAGAGCACGAAACTGCGGGCGGTGAAGTAGTCGGAGCCGGAAGCCTGGTCGACGACAATCGCGGCGCGGTCGGGGCGTGATGTCACGACCAGATTGCCGAGCGGGTCCGACGGCGTCAGCCGGACCAGAAGCTGAGCAAGGAACTGTGAGAACGAAAAGCGCTGCACGTCGGGCGCATCGATCGATACGGCTTGGCCGGATCGCGGAGGCTGCTGCGGGGCCCAACTTCTCACAATGCCCCGGCGCTGGTCGAACAGTTTTCCCACTCTTGCGCCCGCGAGCTTGCGATCACGCAGATCGAAGCAATAAGCACGAACCAGCCAATCCAGTTGTGTGCCAGGGTCTGCGCGCTGACCGAGTTGCGGCATCAGCAGACTATCCAGTTGGGGCCGGGAGGCGACGACGTCGGAAGCGATCGCGGCCCGGGCCGCGAAGGTAACCGGAACGCCCTGGGCCTGCGACCAGTTATCCACGGCTCGCGTCGTGAGCCGTTCCGCGGGAATCTGACTCGAAGGCGACCGACTGATGGCGGCAGTGATATCGAAGACGCCGCCCTTTTCGCCGGTGAGTGTTCGATTCAGAGTGAACGTGCCGCCTGCGCCCACCATCCTAGGTTCAATAGTCACGTGCTGCACGGGACCACCGGCGAGGGACACAGTGGCAGGCTCATGGTTGACGATCACAAGCGACGCAGGTTCCTTCAGATCTGCCAAGCCCAGGACCGTCAGGGTCAGGACAGCGGTCTGACCGGGAGTGAGCACTCTCGCGGTCACGCTCGGTCTGATGCCTAGAAGCGAAAAAGGTCCTGAAGCCGACAGTGATCCGGTGCGCACGTCGATCGTCGATGCGCCAGCGAGGTTGGGTGGAGTTTGAAAGACCATCTTGCGCGGCGACTCCGCGAGTACGTCGGCATTTTGTCCGCCAATCGCTACCGCAGTTGAGCCAGCCGGGCTTGCGAAGGGTCCCCAAACCGATGCAAAAGCTCCGGACTGCCCTCCGGTCGGCAGATAGATTCCTCCTTGCTCGCGAGCGGCAGGCGTCGGATTCACCGGAAGGTCGCACCTCGTGATGATCTTGTTCTTCCGGTCGCGCAGCACTAACGGAATAACCGCGCCTCCGATCTGGATGGGCACGCTCCATCGAAAACGCCGGTCCGAAGTCTTCGCCTGCTGGCCGGGCATTTCGATCACATAACCGCTGATCTCCGAAGAATTGCGCTCTATTTCCTTCTGATCTTTTCCCGCCGGCTCGGTGTAGACGCTTCCGGTGATCGTGTCGCCGACGGAAAGATCGTCGGGATAGTTCACATGGATTTCACCCTGCGCCACCCGAAAATTCGCCCGGTGCAAACCGCTCTCGGTCACAACTGCGCCGGTAATCTCGACTTGGGCTCTGGTCCCCGTTCGCGGAATCGCGATGGCCAGCAGCATCGTGGTCCATACAGGTAGCCTGCGGCGCATGGCCTCGTTCCCTTCTTATGAGTGCGCGGTGGCTTTGCCGCGTATCGAACTGTAAACGAAGTCTCCGAAAATGATGATCGAGATCAGAAACGTCCAGAACTGACCCCGCGCAGGCCACCAAAGGCGCGCGGTGAATGGATCGAAGACTCCGTGGTTCAGCATGCGGGTCGCCTGCTGATAGGAAAGATATCCGAAATAAAGAGAGAGTGCGCAAAACAGCCAGCTTGCGCCCGCGCGGCGAAGCTGAGGCGGGGACAGCGGATGAGCCTTGTCCCGGTTCACCATCATGCCGCCAATAGCCCCGATCGTTAGCGTGGCGACCGCGATCAGGAGCTTGTTCATTTCGGACCAAAGGTCCAGTTGCTTCTGTCGGAGGGCGAGCGCCAGTTCGTGGTCGGGCTCAGGAAGCACAACCGGCATGTCGACAATCACGGCGTCGATCGTGTGAAGAACAACGATAACGATCGCCAGCGCGGCGTAAAATCGCAAGGCGCGGAACCGCTCGCTCTTCGACGTTCTGACTGCGACGTTCTGCACGCGCTTGCACCAAAGAGTGGCAATAAGTATATACCTGCGTCATGACGCCACGTCACCGCGCTCGACCTCGAAATGCTGGCCGCCGCGAAGACGGAGCGCGAGCACATTCTGATGCTGCTGGCGCGCAACGCGCTCACCAAGCAGGAAGGTTACGAGGAAATCTTGCGCTATCTCAAAAAGGACAAGCCGGGCCAGGTGTTCGTGGACGCATTTATGGATTGGTCCCGTAGCGTCCTGCAGCGCGCCAGGAAGAACTCGATGCGAACGGCTACGGCGCCGATTAGCGCCTACTGCTTCGGCAACGCAAACGCGACATAGACGCCGCCCGCCTTTCCGGGGCCGCGCCCGGCTTTGCCGCCGTTGGCGAAGATCACCACGTACTGCCGGCCGCCGATTTCGTACGTGATCGGAGTGGCGTTGCCCGAAAACGGCAGCGTCGTCTCCCAGAGCAGCTTGCCCGTGCGTTTATCGAAAGCGCGGAACTTGCGATCAAAATTCGTGGCGGCGATGAACACCAGCCCGCCGGCCGTTACCAGCGGTCCGCCGTAGTTTTCGGTTCCTGTGTTCTTGACGCCCTCCGCCGCCAGCGCGGGGTATTCACCCAGAGGGACCTTCCACGCATATGCGCCCGTATTCAGGTTGATCGCATTGAGCGTTCCCCAAGGCGGAGCGACCGCCGGGTAGCCTTCGGGGTCCAGAAACTTGTGATAGCCCGTGAATCGATAGGGCTGGCTATTGGTAGTCGCGTTGCTTGATGTCAGCTCTTTGCTCTCGCCGCTAAGGAGATACTGCGCAATGCCCGAGACTTCCTCGGCCTTAAGAGCGGCAAACGCGGGCATCCGCCCTGCGCCTTGGCGAATGATCGCCGAGATTTTAGCTGCGTCCAGCCTCGGGGTCAGATTCGTCAGCGCTGGAATCTGAGGCGGAGCGCCGGCAAGACTGTCTCCGTGGCACGTCGCGCAGTTCGTCAGGTAAAGCTGGCGGGCTGAATGCGCAGTCTTGTTTTCGGCGAGCGTCGAAGTCCACGGGACATCATTCGCATTCAGGTAAAGGAGGCCCGTCTCCGGGTCAAACGCCTGGCCGCCCCATTCGGCTCCTCCGTCGAATCCCGGAAAGATAACCGTCTCTTTCTCAAGCCCGAAGGGGATGAACTGTCCCTCGCTGCGAAAGGTCCGGAACTTCTCCACCGCCCATTCGTGCGCCTGCGGGGTGCGGTTCGTGAGCATACTCTCGGTCAGAACCTGGCGGCTGTACGGCGCCGGCTTCGTGGGCAGAACCTGAGTCTCTGACGCGACCTCTCCCGGAACCCCACTTGCGGGATACTTGCGCGATTCGATCGGAAACAGCGGCTCGCCCGTTTCACGGTTGAAAACATAAAGCCAACCCTGCTTCGTCGCCTGCGCAACCGCGTCGATCGATCGCCCATTCCTCTTGACGGTGACCAGCGTTGGCGGAGACGGAAAATCGCGATCCCAGATATCGTGCCGCACCGCCTGAAAGTGCCAGAGTAGTTTGCCCGTGTCGGCGCGCAGCGCGAGAAGCGTGTTTGCGTAGAGGTCATCTCCCACGCGGTCGCCGCCCCAGAAATCGCTGGCTGCCGATCCTGTCGGCGCGAAAACGATCCCGCGCGCTTCGTCGAGGGCCATCCCGGCCCAGTTATTGGCGGCGCCGCTGTAAGTCCATGCGTCTTTCGGCCAGGTCTCATACCCGGGTTCGCCGGGATGGGGAATCGTGTGGAAACTCCAGCGAAGCTGACCTGTGCGCACGTCGTAAGCGCGGATATCGCCAGGCGCGGCAGGCAGCGCTTCCGGGTAGCGCCCGCCGACAATCAGCAGATCCTGGTAGATGATGCCGGGACTTGTCAGCACCACCGACTGTTTGGCGGCCTCGCGGCCCAAACCTTCGCGAAGATCGATTCGGCCTTCATTTCCGAAAGAGGGAATGACTTTGCCAGTGCGGGCATCGAGCGCGTAGATGAAACTCTGAACCGCGGCGAATATGCGCCGTTCGCCGCCCGCGGTCCAATAGACAACGGACCGGTTCGGTCCACGCCCCTCGACGCCCGAATCGAACTGCCAAAGCAACTTTCCGGTAACAGCGTTCAGGGCGATGATCTTATGCCGGGGCGTAACGCCGAACAACACGCCATCGGCCTCGACGGGCTGAGTCTGCGGGTCCCCGGCGCCGTCTTGGGTATCGTAATTCCAAGCCGCGCCGAGCTTGGCTACATTTGTCGTATTTATTTGATTCAGCGGCGAATAGCGAATATCGGCCGGGCCCCCGCCGTAGGCAGGCCAATCGACATCGGCGTCTGTGGCGGACACCATAAAAGAGCCGGCGAGCGCCAGGAAAGCGCACGCCGAGACGACCGCAAAGGGACGGTTCACGACGAGAAGGGGCACTCCCGAACAATACAACAGGCTTGTGTTATTATGAATCTTTGCGCCTTGGCTGTCGGCCTTGCGCGCCTACGTTCTCAGGAGTATCCACAATGGCAAAAGTCTGCGAAGTGTGCGGCAAAGGTCCGCAATTCGGTCATAAAGTAAGCCATGCGCACAACGTGACCAACCGGCGCTGGAACGTGAACCTTCAGTCGGTCCGTGCAGTCATCAACGGGGCGAATAAGCGCGTTCGCGCCTGCACGTCCTGCATCCGGAATAACAAGATTCAGAAGGTCGCCTAAATCTCGGGATAAAACTCAAAGAAGGCATCGAGCGACGCCGAAAGCTGCCGCTTGATGCCTTCTTCGCTTTCGCCCTCGATCACGTGCATCGTCACCGAGGCCGTTTTTCCGTTCTTCAGGTGAATAGTGGCGTCTTCGAAGCTCTCCAGATCGTCGTACGGCAAAAGCCGGATGCCATAGACGATCGCCAGCCGCGCCATCAGATGAACATCTCTTCGTCCTGCGTCACATGGTCGACGCTGGGGCGCCGTCCCTGCGCGTAGGTGGAAACAGCCGCTTTAACGCCCGCAATGACGCCGCTGGCTTCGCGGACCGGTCGCATAGCGGCCGATTTGATGTTCTGACCCGCGTGTTGTACCTGATCCACCGTGTCATCCACGGCGGAATCCAGTCGCGCGACCTGCGCCTTCGCCCGGTCGGCGATATCGCGTCCGACCTCGGCGAACCGGTGAGCCTGATCGCGCGCCACATCGGAAATATCCTTCGCATTAGCGGCGATTTCCTTGGACCGCGACGCAATGTCGGAAAATTTCGGACCGTTTTCCTGCAAGAGTCGGTTCGTCGTATCGATAATGGGCGAAACCTTGCCGGCAAGTTCGTCGGCTTTGGCGCGGATCTTCGACGCAACTGAGTACAGGGCGATAACAGTCGCGGCCATCACCAGAATGCAGAGCGTGGCGATCGCGACCCCTCCGGTGATCACCCACCGAAACGTCTCTTCCGACATTCGAGCGCTCCGTTCCGCTTAGGCGGCGGACCCGGTCGCCGGTTCGACCTTGTCGCGGTATGCCTGTTTGCCGGCCTCGATCGCGTCGTTCAGCGTGTCCTTCTGGCGGCCAATCAGATCGCGCCCTTTGTCGATAAGGTCGTTAGCGCTGTCGCGCAATCCGGCAGTCTGCTTCTTCAGATAATCCGTACCCTCGCCAGCTTTGCTCATCAGCATGCCGCGAGTCTCCTCGCCCGATTTGGGCGCGAACAACATACCGATGCCAATGCCGATTCCCAGTCCCAGGAAAAAGTTTGCGATTCCGTCTCTGTCCATTTCTCTCTCCTCGTGACGGGCTCGGTCAGCTGCGAAAACGGCGAGCCCCAAGTCACTCACAGTATACTTCGCCTCGACCCAAGCACATTGATTGCCATGCCGTTCGGGTACACTTCAATACGACGTAAGGAACGCGAGCGCGGTGCGCAGAAAATCCCTGAAACTGGCTGAATCGGAACTGTTTGAGTATTCGGTTCGCTACCTGGGCGGAAGGGCCTGTTCGACAGAGGAACTCAGAGCAAAACTGCGGCCGCGCGCCGCGAAGGCCTCCGATATCGACGCCGTCCTCGCGCGTCTCAGGGAAGTCGGTTATCTGAATGACGCGCGTTTCGCCGAGAGCTACGCAATCAACCGCGCCGAAAACGACGGCTTCGGCCGGATGCGCGTTCTGAGCGACCTCCGGGGGCGCCGTGTTACTCCCGACATGGCTGAGAAAACCGTAGCGCAGGTCTTTGCGGACAAAAACGAAGCCGACCTGATCGATTCCTTCATTGAACGCCGGATGCCGTCACTGCGCAGCGAGAGTCTGATCGAAGACCAGCGTGAACTCGGCAAAGCCTACCGCCGTCTTCGCCGCGCCGGGTTCAGTTCAGGCGGCGCGCTCGCGGCGCTCAAGCGGCGCGCTGCGCGGCCGGAAGAAATCGAAGAGCCGGCGGACGACGAATCTGAGGAAGGTTAGATCCGTTAACCAGTCGGTTTGTGAAAGCGAACCGGAGTGTTCACAGAAGCCGCTTTCCGTTCCGCCCCGCTCTTTTGTTTTCAACAAAAATCCCCGAAATTACGATTGGGCAAGCGCGTGCCATTCATAGCCCCGAGCCTGAAAGGAGGCCGAAAATGAAGACCATCGCCAATCGGATTTTCCAGTATGCAGCGGGCGCAGCGCTCTTGACCGCTTCCGCTTTCGCGCAGTCCAACATGACAGCCAACATTCCGTTCGCGTTCCACGCCAACGGCGCCACGATGCCTGCGGGAACCTACCACGTCGACGCATCGACGACACCGTCCGGATCGAGATTTATCGTTCTGCGCAGCCGGTCCACGAACCCGGTCATCGCGGTTGCGGGCTCCCTCGACGCCCCCTCTGCCAATCGCGGCGCTCGCCTGGTGTTCCATTGCAAAGACAATGGCTGTGACCTTCGGCAGGTCTGGACCAACGATGCCGGCTATAGCTATCCGGGTCATGCCAAAGAAAGCGCTGATGACCGCGTAGCCTCGATTCCCCTGACCAACGCGAAAGCAGACTAGTCAATCCAACGATGCATTGGCCTGAATTCGCGCCTCCACGGCCGCCGGGTTCTCCGCGCCTTAACCAGCGCTCGGCGGCCGTTTTTTGTTTTTGGCGCACGTTAAACTTTTGTCAGTGCCTCTTTCCGTTCGGGTTCAGTACGTTGGCCAGCATATTAAGATCCGCGAAAAGAACAAAAAGATCTACCGTTTGGCCCACTGGCCGATCTGGATCTGGGTATTCTTTCTCGCTCCCGGACCGCTCACCTTCGCCCTCTTCGAGCACGGGCCGAGTGTGGGAAATATGCTTTGGCTTGCGATCGTTCTCGCGGGCACCGGGATTGCGGGAATTTTCGGCCAGCTGCCCGGAGTCGAACCCGCGCCCTACATCCTGAGATTCAACGAAGACCGTCCCAATCCTCTCTACCGAAAGATCTGCTACACCTTCGCCTGGGCCGATGTGATTTCGTTCGCGACGCTGAACTTCATTGGCCTTGCGGTCGCTGTGATTGCCGGTCAGTGGTATCTCAAGCAGATCTATCAATACGGCTATTTCCCCCTTTACAGCGTGATTCTCCTCCTGGGCGCGTTCGGAATTCTGCCGCGCGTCCGGCCGTCTACCAAAGGGGAAGGCATCGAGCGGCGATATTTCTACGGATCTGTATGGGCCGTAACCCTGGCGCAGGCCCTCCTGATGGCGCTTTGGAAGGTCCTTCCGCATACGCGCGCAGCAGACGCCTTAAAGCTCATCGTCTATAGCCTCGCCCTCGCAGGTATTGGAGCCTGTGCGGCGCTCGGACGCCTGCCGCGCACCCGCCCGATCGTCCCCGGCGAACTCATGGTCGCAGACTAAACGGCCGGATGTCAGGACAAGCCATCCTTGCCGTAGTTTTTGGATGTCTTCTGGCGCAAAGTGCGAAGACGCCGCCGACATTTGACGTGGCGGCTATTAAGCCCAGCGACACAGCCAATCCGATCGGTATTCGGCGTTATCCGGGCGGACGGTTTGTTACCTCGAACACCTCCCTCAAACTTCTGATCACATGGACATACGACATCGGAGATGAGCGTCTGATCGGAGCGCCAGGATGGCTCGATTCGGCTCGGTTTGATATTGCCGCGAAGGCCGCGAACGAGGATCCAACCTCGGACGAGTTGCACGCCATGATGAAGTCTCTTCTGGCGGATCGCTTCAAATTGCGCGTACATACTGAAACGAGGGATCTCCAGATGTATACATTGGACCTGGACAAGAATGGCCCCAGGGTTCATTTACGAGCTGCCCCATTAGCCGTTAATCACGATCCATTCAAGATGACCGAATCCGGCAGACTGAGTGGGACGAGCGTCACCGCCGGTATGCTTGCGAAGGTGTTGACCGGCCAGCTCGGCCATTACGTCAGTGACAATACCGGTTTCAACGGCTTCTTCGATTTCACTCTGGAGTGGAGACCGGATTCGGCGGCTGGCGGCATCGACGCGGATAGCCGCGCGTCGATTTTCACAGCGATTCGGGAACAGCTCGGTTTCAGATTGACTCCCGGCAGAGCTCCCGTCGAGGTGATAGCCATCGATCACGTCGAAAACCGCCCGACTGACAATTAGCCCGTAGTGTGATGTTTCTGAAATCTCTTTACCTATTGGCAGGAAGGTGGTCGAGCCAGACGATGGTGGCACAGGCTTCAGCCTGTGGGTTTTCGGCTGCCGGATTAGTACAGGCACTTCGGAATCA
>Ga0126381_100000251_pt1 | contig 60296 bp, 55 predicted proteins | sample PanSoiMetPlot_28_FD_96465 | JGI IMG/M metagenome (GOLD analysis project Ga0126381, IMG submission 96465) | Tropical forest soil microbial communities from Panama - MetaG Plot_28 | ecosystem: Environmental > Terrestrial > Soil > Tropical forest > Bulk soil | place: Panama | collected 2016-02-17 | reverse complement strand
GCCGGAATCGGGGTGCGCAACTTCTCGCCCAGCGCGGTGACGCGGTCCGACACCATCCAGTGGCTGTTCGCGCTGGACCTGGATTCGGCCTACACGCCGTGGCTGACGACGACCGGCAACCTGACGGCCAACTACGAGCTCACCGACACCACCATCCTGAGCTTCAGCAAGAACATGCAGGGCGGTGCGGGTTTCTTCGAGCACAAGTACCACAACGATATAGCAATGCTGATCAGCGTCGGCACCAGTTGGTGGTGGGGCGCGATCTCTCCCAACTGGACCACTGAATACGCTCCCGAGGGGTTGACCTTCCTGTCCTTCCCGAGCATCCAGCTGACCCCGCCGTGGACCAACAAGTACTTCATGAAGCTTGAGTGGGTCGATGTGCAGGGCACCAACAAGTTCGGGCTTGACGGAGGTGTGTTCAAGGGCAAAGACCTGATCTTCGCCCAGTTCCAGTACAACTTCTCGCTGATGTAAGTTCGCGCGTTAGGTGCTTTACCCCGCTTGAACGCGCAGACGGCCGGGCGGCCTTACCCCCCGCCCGGCTGTCACCCATCCGGACAACTTCTCCCTCCTCGCTTGAAGCACAGCGCCCAAACGTGGGCAAAATTCTACATTTCCATCCAGCATCACTTGACTTTACATAACTGATTCGCTTTTACTTCCCTGCGGGGTGCAGGGAAATTGGCTACGGCCGTTGATGGGGAAAAAAAGGCCCAGGACAAGCGTCAGCGTTTGCTTGAGGCAGCCGGCGAGGTTTTTGCGCAGCGCGGTTTTAAAGCGGCGACTATCCAGGAAATATGCCAACGCGCCAACGCAAACATCGCAGCCGTAAATTATCACTTTCGCGATAAGGAGACCTTGTATCGCGAGGTTTTCCGCTACGCCATGGAGCAGTCGCGGGAGAGGTATCTTTCTCATCCGATTGATCCATCAGAGCATCGTCCGGCCCAGCGGTTGCGGCTGGAGCTGCGGCGTTACCTCAAGGTGAGCTTTTCGCGCGACCGTGCGCCTTGGCAGGCGATGATGTTCTTCCGCGAGATGCTGGAGCCCACCGACGTTTTCGAATCACTGGTGGAAGAGCGGATGCGGCCGTATCAGGAATCCATAGAGTCGATGGTGCGCGATATCCTTGGCCCTCAGACCGAAGAGCACGTGGTGCGCTTTTCCGCCTTTGCCGCCATCTCGTTGTGCAGCTCGTTTCACACTGCCCAGAAATACACCAAGAAGCTCTATCCCGATGACAAGTTCGACTCCAGCGACGACCTGGCCGATCTGATTGCCACCTTTGTAAACGGCGGGTTGCGCGCGTTGAAACCGGTCGCGCGCTGACCGCCGAGCGGCGAGCCGGCCTCATAAAGCCGCGATTCACCTTTCTGAGAAGTCTCCTGTCACGGCCATCAGCACGTATGGCAGATAGGTCTAATCTCGGGATTGGCGCTGCGGGTGTTCATCTTGTGGCGGGCCTTAAGGCGCACTGGACGCCGCGCGCCGCGGCAATCTGCCCTGGCTGCTCTTCTTTGCTGCGCTCGCGATTCCCGTCTTTTAGGCGGCGGGGCTGCTGGTCAGCCCCAGCAGCGGCTAGACATAGAGGGGCAGTTTCCAGCTTGATTCGGGACGATTAGCCGAAGTGTTATTTGAAAGACACTTCGGGAAATCTTGCGATCGAATCGCTCTGAGTGCCCTATGTCCAAATATAATTCTCAGTCGGCTGCGAACTCAGATGGTTATAGTGGCAAGCGTCGGATGAAAGATTGTATTTCAAGCTAATTTATCTAATGACGAAATTAGTCTTTATACCAATTCAGCGCCCAGTGGCGCGTAAGAGGCAAGAATGGGAGGCAGACGTCCAGCAAATCCTAAAAATTGACCCGCCATTGCCAAAATGTTAAGCGACTGCCTTGGCTGCCCGATCGCATCAAGGCGAGGGGTGAGAAAGATTTTTGGGGCCTAAGTTGCGCCAAATCTGATTTAATCTTTACAACAAACGCAAGCAGGAAATTTTGCCGTGCAATCAACCCTCCACGAAATCATCCGGACGCAACAAGAGCAGCTGCACTCGCAATGGATGACGGAACTGACAGCCTCCCTGCGCGGCGACACCAGGGTGAGCAAAACCGAGCTTGTGCAACAAACCGGCGAATTTTTACGGGTTCTCGCGCACGCCACCGACGACGGGTCCTGGGACGTGGAATCGCCCAAATTGCTGCCGTTGCGCAAGTTTCTCGAGGACTTCTCGCGCACCAGGGCAATCCAGGGCTTTAGTGCCGAACAAACCGCCACCTTCGTTTTTTCGCTCAAAAAGCCGCTCTTCACCCATCTACATAAGAGGCTGGAGCAGGCTCCCGGCGCGCTGGCCGAGGAGGTGTGGAAGACCACCGAGCTGATCGACAGCCTGGGAATTCAGACCTTCAGTAACTATCAGCGAGCCAGGGAAGAGGTCATCAACCGCCAGCGCGAGGAAATCCTCGAGTTGTCCACGCCGGTGGTGAAGCTGTGGGAGGGAATATTGGCGCTGCCGGTGATTGGAACCGTGGATAGCGCCCGCGCGCAGACAGTGATGGAGTCACTGCTGCAACGCATCGTCGAAACCGGCTCGCCAATCGCGATAATCGATATCACCGGCGTGCCAACCGTCGATACGCAGGTGGCGCAACATCTGCTGAAGACCATTGCGGCGATTCGACTGATGGGGGCCGACTGCATTGTCAGCGGAATTCGCCCGCAGATAGCCCAAACCATCGTACACCTGGGAATCAACCTGGAGGGCGTGACCACGCGAGCCACGCTGGCCGACGCGCTGGCGCTGGCGCTGCGGCGCACAGGACTTACGATCACCTCTGCCAGAGGTTAGAAACTGCACGCCATGGAACGCATTCCAATCCTGCGGATGGGCGGCTTTCTTCTGCTCACGATCCAGATAGACATGCAAGATGATACGGCATTGGCGCTTCAAGACGATCTGATGGCCAAAATCTCGGAGACCGGCGCGCGTGGGGTCCTGATTGATATCTCCGCGCTTGATATTGTTGACTCCTTCATAGGTCGAATGATCGCCGATATTTCGGTGATGTCGAAGTTGCTTGACGCGGAAACCGTTTTGGTCGGTATGCGCCCCGCGGTGGCGATCACCCTGGTCGAACTGGGCCTGCCGATGACCGGTGTGAAAACCGCTTTGAATGTAGAGCGCGGAATGGAACTGCTCTCCGCCGCATCGGGGGACGACAGCGATGCCAGCGATCAGGGGTGAGTCTCTCGATCTGCTGGGGGAAAAAGATATCGTTCTGGTCCGCCAGGCGGTGCGTAAAATTGCGCAGGACCTTGGCTTCCGCCTCGTAGATCAGACCAAGATCGTCACGGCGGCCAGCGAACTCGCACGCAATACGATAATATATGGGGGAGGCGGGATTCTGAAGTGGGAGCACATTCGCGACGGAGGCAAGGAAGGCGTGCGGCTGACATTTTCGGACCAGGGTCCGGGCATTGCGGATATCGAGCAGGCGATGAAGGACGGCTGGACCACCGGCCGCGGCCTTGGATTGGGTCTCTCAGGGGCCAAGCGGCTGGTCAACGAGTTTGAGATCGAATCCAGACCCGGCGCGGGCACCTGTGTAACCGTTACAAGATGGAAGTAGGAAGAAACTGAGTAAATTTCCGTATATGCGAATGCTCATTGAATCGAACTGAGCAATTGATCGAGGCAGAAATAGAGTGAGCGATGGACTGAGCGGAGGATTGCCAGCGGCGCCGCTGCAACAGGCGATAGCTTTGTCCGATAGCAGCCAGGTGGGCGAAGCCCGCCGGCTCGCCGGGTATGCGGGGTATCGCGCCGGTCTGTCCGAGCCGGATTGCGCCCGAGCGGCTGTCATTGCGACGGAACTTGCGACCAACGCAATTCGCCACGCAAAGGGCGGGGAATTATTGATTCGCACGCAGGCCGATCCAGCCCGCAAAGCGGTGGAGTTGATCGCGCTCGATCGCGGCCCCGGTATGGCCGACACGGCCCGCTGCATGGCGGACGGTTATTCGACGGCCGGGTCCCTGGGACACGGACTCGGGGCAATCAGCCGATTGTCGTCCAGCATGGACATTTATTCGGTGCCCGGCCGTGGTACCGCTGTCTATTCCCGGGTTGAGGCGGCGCAGCGCCGGACGCAATCAAGCCCCGAAGACACGGAGCAGTGCGCAATCAGCGTTGCCGCGCCAGGCGAAACCGAATGCGGCGATAATTGCCGAGTGGCGCGCTCCGATGGCTTCGTGGCAGTGGTGGTAGCCGATGGCCTGGGCCACGGTCCGCTGGCGGCGCGGCCGGCGAACGAGGCCGTCGAGGTTTTCGAGAAATCGCCATTCCAGGCGCCCGAAAGCTATTTGACCAAGGCTCATGAAGCGCTGCACGGAACGCGCGGAGCGGCCGTGGCTTGCGTGCGGGTGGACCTCGGCAGCCGCACGCTGCTTTACGTGGGGGTTGGCAACATCAGTGCGAGCATCGTGGACCACGACACGCTGAAGGAAAAATCGCTGCCCTCGCATAATGGAATAGTTGGCGTTCAGATGGGGAGAGTGCAGCAGTTCGAATATCCGGTGCTTGAAGGCGACCTTCTGGTGATGCATTCTGACGGCCTGACGTCGCGATGGAAACTGGCGGATTACCCGGGACTCGCGTGCCGGGCGCCTGCGCTGGTGGCGGCCGTTTTGTATCGCGACTTCAAGCGGAGTCGCGATGACGCCACCGTCGTCGTCGTGAGGTTGAGATGACGTCCGATCTTGTCGGCGATCAAAAACAGCAAATCGCTCAAGAGATGCTCCGGCTGCGCGAAGAACGCGACCGGGCGAACGCCGAAGTTGCCCGGCGCGCCGAGGAAATCGAAGCTTTGCGCGTCGAGCTGGATGAAACCAACCGCGGCGTAGTGGCGCTTTACGCTGAGCTTGACGACAAGGCGATCGCGTTGCGCGAGGTGTCGGACCTCAAGAGCCGCTTCCTGTCATACATGAGTCACGAGTTTCGCACTCCGCTGGGGGCTATCCGCAGCATGGCGCGCTTGCTGCTGGATCGGATGGACGGTGCTTTAACGGCGGAGCAGGAAAAGCAGGTCACATTCATCCAGACCTCGGCCCTGGAGCTGAGCGAAATGGTTGACGACCTTCTTGACCTGGCAAAGATCGAGGCCGGACGCATTTCGATCTCGCCCGCATGGTTCGATTTGGTCGACCTCTTTGCCGCGCTGCGGGGGATGTTCAAGCCGATCACGATAAACGAAGGGGTTTCGCTGATATTCGAAGATCCGGTCGATGTGCCGCGCATTTATTCGGATGACAATCGCTTGTCTCAAATCTTGCGCAACTTCATTTCCAACGGTCTCAAGTTTACGGTGCAGGGCGAGGTGCGGGTGACGGCGCGTTGCGAATTACCGGGCTGGGTGACGTTTGCGGTCGCCGACACCGGCATCGGCATCGCGCCCGAGCACCTGGGCAAGTTGTTTCAGGACTTCGTCCAGGTCGGTGCGCCGGCGCCCACCCGTTTGCGCGGCAGCGGTTTGGGATTGTCGTTGAGCAAGCGGTTGGCAGAACTGCTTGGCGGCGCTGTTGAGGTGCACAGCGAACTGGGCCGCGGCTCCACCTTTTCCGTAACCATACCAAGCGAGTTCAGGGCCGAAGAGGCCCAGGGGCCCGCCCAGCCCGGCGCAGGCGAAGCTGCAGCGGCCGGCGCCGCTGTTGGGGCCAAGGAGCGCGCCGATGAGCGCTGAAGGCCACGGACGGGTGCTGGTCGTTGACGACAACCCGGCGACTCTTTATTCAACCTCGCGTGTGCTGCGCTCCGCCGATTTTGAGGTCACCGAAGCCGCTACCGGAAAAGAGGCGCTGGATCTGGCCGCCAAGGGTACCGATATCGTGATGCTGGACGTGAACTTGCCCGACATCCACGGTTTCGAAGTATGTCAGCGCCTGCGCGGAGACCCGCGCACCGCGCGGCTGCCAATTATCCATGTTTCGGCCACCTTCGTAACCGATGCGGACAAGGCTCGCGGCCTGGACTCCGGCTGCGACGGCTATCTCACCCATCCCGTGGTCCCGCCGGTTCTGATCGCCACGGTCAACGCTTTTCTGCGTGCACGCAACGCCGAGCAGGAACTCCGCGAGAGCGAAAGCAAGTTCAAAGCAGTGTTCGAAAACGCGCTCAGCGGGATTCTGATCCTCGATTCCAGGTTTAACTTTATCGAAGTCAACCCCGCGCTCCTCCGGATGCTGGGACGCGCCCGGGAGGAGCTGGTCGGCAAGTCGCTGTTCGATTTCGTGGCCGACAAAGACACGGTCAAGGCGCGCGAGATTGCCGCGGAGATCCAACAGCGCCGGACCTGGAGCGGAAGCCTGCCGCTGGTGCGCTCCAGCGGATCCAGGGTTCAACTGGAATGGTATGTCTCGGATTATTTAGGGCGGTCCGTAGCGGTGATCACGGATATTTCGGAGCGGGTGGAGCTCGAGGAAAAGCGTCAGGAACTGTTGGCCAGCGAGCGCGCCGCGCGCACGGAGGCCGAACGCGCCAACCGCTTGAAGGATGAATTCCTGGGCAACGTTTCTCATGAGCTACGCACCCCGCTGAATTCGATCCTGCTGTGGACCAAGGCCCTGCAGCATCGGCCCGACGATCGCGCCCAGCTGATTCGCGGCCTGGACGCAATCGAGCGCAACACCTGGATTCAAACCCAGCTGATTTCCGACCTGCTCGACGTCTCGCGCATCACCTCCGGTAAACTGCGCCTCGATGCGCAACCGACCGACCTCGCAACGGTCGTCAGGTCGTCGCTCGAAGCGCTGTCGCCGGCGGCCGCAGCCAAGAACATGGAAGTGGAAATGTCGCTGGATCCTGCCCCGATTGCGGTCTCGGGCGATCCGGCTCGCCTCCAGCAGGTGGTGTGGAACCTGGTCAGCAACGCGATCAAGTTCACCCCCAAAGACGGGCGTATCCGGGTGAAACTGGAGCTGGTTGACTCGCACGCCGTGATCACCGTCGCGGATAATGGGCAGGGTATCAAGCCGGAACTGCTGCCCTATTTGTTCGAACGTTTCCGCCAGGGCGACTCGGGCAAGAACCAGTCCCAGGCAGGGCTGGGGCTTGGCCTCGCGATCGCCAAGCATCTGACCGAACTGCACGGCGGCACGATCGTGGCGGCGAGCAAGGGTGAGGGACGCGGCGCGACATTTACCGTCAGGCTGCCGGTGCTGACCGATTCACGCAGTGTATCTCCGGGCACGGCCGTGGCACCCGCGGCTGCGGCCCCCTCCCGTCCCAGCTACGAGGCACTGCAGGGAGTCAGGGTTTTGGTGGTCGATGACGATGCGGACACTTGCGCCCTAATGACCCGAATCCTGGAGGAGGCCGGCGCCGAGGTGGCAAGCGCGAACTCCGCCGATGAGGCCTTGGCAATGCTGAGCGAATTTGGCCCGCAGGTGCTGGTCAGCGACATCGGGATGCCGCAACGCGACGGTTACGACTTGATCCGCGAGGTCCGGCTGCGCGGCTATACCTATCAGGAACTTCCTGCCATCGCGCTTACCGCCTTGTCGCGGCCCGAAGATCGCCGCCGCACCCTGGTGGCGGGTTTTCAGCTACATGTGGGCAAACCGGTGGACGGAAGCGAATTGACCGCGGCAATCGGCGCGGTGGTCGGGCGAACGGAGTTTGCGCGCGAATTACCCGTTTCTCCGATAGTTCCGGACCTGAGTCATGAAGAGCCGCCGCCCGAGCCCGGTCAACATCGCTCTCTGGGAGCGGCGATCAGGAACAAACTGGCCGAATTGAAATACGGAATCCGCGGCCGCCTGAGGTAAACCGCACGGCCATGCCGCCGCGTCAGGTGGCGATGCGGTCCCGACCGCCCGGTAAGTAAAAATTCCACCTTACTAAGCCGCCCGTCCTCGCCGCGGCCAAACCCGGTTCGATAATCCGCCCATTCTTGCTTGGTAATCGCATGCGGTCGGCTTCGGCTCGACAGTTGCAACCTGATCAGCTGCGGAGGAGCAGCCCGTATGAACAAATTCATGGCGGACTTAAAGGCCATCAAGGAGAGGGCGCGCAAGGACATGGAACAGGGCGCCGTGACCGACAACTACCAGGCCGATCGCGCGGCGGTGGTCAAGGTGCTTAACGACGTTCTGGCCACCGAACTGGTATGCGTGCTCCGTTATCGGCGTCACTATTACATGGCCTACGGCATCAACTCCGAGGCTGTGAAGGAAGAGTTTCTCCAGCACGCCAACCAGGAACAGGAACACGCCGATTGGATCGCCACGCGAATTACCCAGCTTAACGGCGAACCCAATTTCAATCCCGAAGGGCTCGCTTCGCGCAGCCATTCCGATTACGCCGAAGGGCGCGACCTGGTCAGCATGATGAAGGAAGACCTGGTGGCCGAACGAATCGCGATTGAATCCTATGCCGAAATTGTGCGCTGGCTCGGCGATAAGGATCCAACCACCCGGCGGCTGATGGAAGATATCCTCAAGACCGAGGAGGAACACGCCGAAGACATGAAGACCCTGCTGCAAAAGAACGCCTAGCTGAATCTTCTTTCTGTCCGGACCCGTGGCCAATCCGCCCGCGTGTCCGGCCTTGGCATGGGGAGGCTCGCGATGGCGGGATTCCAATCTGAACGCGCCGCGCTGATTGTGGCGGGGGGCGAGGGTACGCGGCTGTTGGCCTTTACCCGTGAGATTTTTGGCGAAGAGATACCCAAGCAGTTCTGCCGATTCCTGGGAAAACACACGCTGCTGGAACAGACGCGCCGCCGTGCGCGCATCCTGGTTTCCCCCGAGCGGATGCTGACCGTTTTAACGGCAAGCCATGCCCGCTTTTACCGGCCGCTGCTGGAAGACATGGTGGACGAGCACGTGGTGGTCCAGCCCTCAAACCGCGGCACCGCCCCGGCGATACTCTATGCACTGATGCGGCTCAAGAAGTTCTCGCCCGACTGCACGGTCGCGATGTTTCCCTCCGACCACTTCATCGACGACGACATCGAGTTCATGCGTCATGTTGCGGCGGCTTACCGCGCCGTTGACGCGCGGCCCGAAGAAACGATCCTGCTGGGCGTCGAGCCTACCGAACCCGATCCGCAGTACGGCTGGATCGAACCGGGTGGTTTTCTTGCCAACCAATCCGAGCCGGTAAGGCAGGTGCGATGTTTCTGGGAGAAGCCGCCGGCCGCGGTCGCGCAGCGCCTGATGCGCGACGGCTGGCTGTGGAATAGCTTCGTGATCGTGTCACGGCTGTCCACATTCCTGGGACTGTTCCTGATCGCGATGCCGGACTTGTACGAATCATTCCGCGCCATCGAGCCGGAACTCGGCACACCGTCAGAACAGATGCGGTTGCGGCGGCTTTACGACCATCTCCGCTCATCCAATTTTTCCGATGAGGTGCTGGCCAAGTGCCCTTTCAACCTGGCCGTGCTGCAGGCGACCGGTGTGGAATGGAGCGATTTGGGCGATCCGCGGCGCCTGACCAAACTGATAGATCGATTCGAAGCGCCGCCCTCCTGGTACTCGGCGCGGTTTGAACGCAAACCGCCCGGGACATTTGATCCGCAAGGCAGCGAAAATCTCTAAGGCCGGGGCGGTCAACGGTCGCTGTCGCGATTGGCTTCGGTCGTTCCCCGGCATTGTTCATGTCCGCAATGGCAATCCGTAGCCCCCTCGTCGGCAAGCGCCGATTGACAGTCGCTGGAACAGAACTGCTGTCCCAGTTCGGTTGGACAAGTGCAGAGGGTATGACGGCATTTCATGGCTTGTTCTCCCTTCCAGGATCTTAACACCCGGGCCGATCCGACACGTAGAGGAAAGTTGAGTCGCGCCGCCTGCGGCTTCGCACCGAGGATCGTTGCAGGGGCCGATGGCATCAAGTATTTCAATGGGAAGGGGTGCCGCGGCCCATCATTATCCGACGCTTGCTTACGCAGGCGACAACCTACGAGAGGCAGATAGTGGAATATCGCAATCTGGGCAGGTCAGGTCTCAAGGTCTCAACCGTCGGGCTGGGATGCAATAACTTCGGCATGCGGATCGACGCCGAGGCGGCGCGGGCGGTGGTCTCGCGCGCGCTGGAAGAGGGTATCACGCTGTTCGATACCGCCGACATCTACGGCGGGCGCGGCGCGTCGGAAGAAGCGCTCGGCAAGGCGCTGGGCAATCAGCGGCACAATGCAATCGTCGCCACCAAGTTTGGGATGCCATTCGGCAAGGGTCCATATATGCGTGGCGGATCGCGCCGGTACATCTATGGCCAGTTGGAAGGCAGCCTCAAACGCCTGAACACCGACTATATCGACCTCTACCAGATCCATCAGCCCGATCCCGAAACGCCCCAGGAGGAGACACTGGAGGCGCTCACCGATCTGGTAAGAGCCGGCAAGGTGCGCTACATCGGATGCTCCAATTTTGCGGCCTGGGAACTGGTTGAGTCGTTGTGGGCTTCAGACCGCAGGAATCTTGCTCCCTACGTCTCCGCGCAAAACGAGTACAGCCTGCTGCAACGATCGGTTGAGAAAGAACTCGTCCCCGCCTGCCAGAAATTCGGGGTCGGGATTCTGCCGTTCTTCCCGCTGGCGAGCGGATTGCTGACCGGCAAGTACCAGCGCGGCGTCGAACCACCCAATGACACCCGGTTCGGCCAGATGAAGCAGCTTGGCGAGCGCTACGGTACGGAGGCGAACTGGAACGCGCTTGAGCGGCTCAAGGAGTTTGCGCGCACGCGCGGTCACAGCATGCTGGAACTCGCGATGAGTTGGCTGGCTGCCAATCCCTGCGTATCAAGCGTAATCGCGGGCGCTACCAAACCCGAGCAGGTTACCGACAACGCCAAGGCGGCCGATTGGAAGATGAGCGCGGAGGACCTTACCGAGATAGACAAGCTGCTCAAGCAGTAGGGTCGTTTTTGGGGGGCTAAAAATCAACCGGCAGTTTGAGGTAATCGCGATAAATAAAATCGCGATGCTCAACGATCCGCGGTGTGACGGCGCGCTCAACCAGCGGATGATGCCGCTCCATCATCTTGCGCTGCGCGGGCGAGATGGTGGGGATCCACTCGGGAGGCGGCAAGCTGAGTCCCAAGGAAAAGGCCGCCCAATAAACATCCAAAGCCGAAAGCCGATCGCCAATTAGAAAGCGGCTCGCCCTGGCGCGCTGCCGCGCAAGCTGCGCGTCGAGTCCGCCCAGCACTTCCGCTGTGCGTTGCGGCGCGGCCTGCGCGGCGGTTGCGTTGTAGCCGTACTTGTTGCCAAGGTATCGGCTGTATTCGAGTATACTCTCCCAATCTTTGAAACGGTGATGTTCGAATCGCTCGCTGCCAGTGAACCGCTTGTGCAAAGCCATGAGGCGCTGCGACCATGCCAGTCCGTTTTCGCCGGCGATCTCGTTGATATAGCCGAACATCAGGATGCGATCTTCGAGCGCGGCGGGAATCAGGGCCGGCTCGGGTTGGAGCCGCTCCGCCAGATAGAGCTGCTCCAACCAGGAGCTGCGGGGACGCTCGTCATTCCACACCGCCACCGGTACGCTGGTCTGCGCCGACCATTGCTGCAGCTCGGGGTCGGGACCGGGCATCTTGGGCGCAACCCAGACGAACGGGAGTTGCTTGACGTTCAAGATTTGCTTCAGCGCCTCGGACCAGGGCGAAATGGAGCCGGGCGCGAGCACGATCCTGAGTCCATTCATTTCTCTGGCCTGTGCGATGGTAATGTATTCGGCCATAGCTTTTACGGATGCCGGTTATGATCGATCTATATTTCTACGACACGCCAAATGGCTATAAAATAACTATCTTCCTGGAAGAGGCGGGACTACCCTACCGCATCATTGCGTTGGATCTTACCCGGGGTGAGCATCTCACGCCCGAATATACGAAAATCAACCCCAACAACCAGATGCCGGCGATCATCGATCGGAACGGGCCCGGCGGCAAGCCGTACAAGGTTTTCGAGTCGGGTGCGATCCTGCTCTATCTGGCCGAGAAGGCGGGCCAGTTGATGCCCACTGAGACAGGACCGCGTTATGAAGTGATTCAGTGGCTCATGCTGCAGATGGGGCGGATTGGACCGTTCTTCGGCCAGGCGGTTGCCTTTCGGCGGATGGAAGAGCAAATCCCGTTCGCGGTCGACAAGTTTACCAAGGAGGCGCGGCGGCTGTTTGGCGTCCTTGATCGGCGGCTCGGCGAGGTTCCATACCTGGCTGGAGAATATTCGATCGCCGATATCGCCACGTTTCCATGGACTCGAGTCCACGAGCGGCAGGGAATCGAGCTTGAAGAATTTCCCAACGTCAAGCGATGGTACGACGCGATCGATTCACGCCCGGCGGTGCGCCGCGGCCTCGCGGTCACGGTCAAGGGCAAACCGCAGGACGCTTAGCCGCTAAGAATTACTGAGGTGACGCGATGCTGATACCGCCGTCAACCATGATCATCTGGCCCGTGATGTAACCCGCCTCCTCAGTGCACAGAAAGCCCGCGGCTCCGGCCACGTCGGACGCTTTGCCCATGCGTTTGAGCGCGGTGCGCTGGCAGGTGATTCTCACCCGCTCGTCGTAGCTGCCCTCCAAGCCCAGCGCGTAGCGCGAGGATTCGGTGTCATAGAGTCCCAAACCCAGCCCGTTGACGGTGATGCCGCGCGGCCCGAGCGCGAATGCCAGGCTGCGGACGATACTTTCCATCGCCGCCTTGGCGACGCCCAACACTTCAGTGGTGGGCGTGGGATAGCGCAGCGTCGTGTTACCCGAAATCAATACGATGCGCCCGCCATCCGCAATCATCCCCGCCAGTTCCTGAATCGAGATAAGGAACCCGCCCACGTTCATCGCCATCGTGCGCCAGAAGCTGTGTGGCTTGACGGTCAGCAGGGATTTGGTAGTGGTCGAAACCGCGTTCATGATGAAGATGTCAAGCCTGCCCAGTTCAATGGCCGCCCGCCGCACCATCGAGCGGGTCTGCTCCTCGTCCTCCAGGTCGGCTTTGAGCAGAACCGATTTCGGGGCAATGCTTTGAACCTGCTTCAGCGCCCGGGCAGCGGCCTCATCGTTGTGCGCGTAGTTGAGCGCCATCGTCGCGCCCATCTTCGCCAGGGTCAGCGAGATCTCCAATCCCACGCCCCTGGTCCCGCCTGCAATCAGCGCGGCCTTGTTTTCCAGGCTGAACATAGTTGGTTCCTTGCTTGTTATCCCTTGTGAGAATCCACCACGCCGGTGGAATCGGGGAATAGCGTCCAGCTCGCCCCTTGCTTGATCCAGCCGCTGGAGGCCCACGTTCCGCCGTCGACATGGATGTTGATTCCGGTCACCCAGGCCGACATATCGGAGGCCAGATAGACAGCCGCGCCGGCCACGTCGTCGGTCACTCCCATGCGTCCGAGCGGAACCACCCGCGCTAGCGCAGCCTCCGCTTGAGGCGTGTGCAGTTCGGCGGTATGTGGAGTATCGATGCCGTCGGGAGCGATGCTGTTAACCCGGATGCCGAAGCGCGAGAACTCCAGCGCCGCGGTTTTGGTAAAGTTTTCCATCGCCGCCTTGCAGGCGCTGTAAACCGAGTAGAGCGGGCCTGCCCGGCTCCCCTCGATACTGGAAATGTTGATAATTGCGCCGCGGCGTCCGCCCTCGCTCATCGCCTTGACCGCGGCGTGGGTGCAATTGAGAAGGCCCACGAGATTGAGCTCGATCGACCGCCGCCATCGCGCCTCGTCCATTTGCATGAACTCCTTGGGGCGTGCGCCTCCTGCGTTGTTCACCAGGATATCAACGCCGCCGAGGTCGGCGACGGCCCGGCCAAACATCGCCTTGACCTGGTCCAGGCTGCGGATGTCGGTGGCGATCGAAATTGCCTTGCGGCCCAGCTTCTGCACTTCGGCTGCCGCTGCGTCCCCGGCTGCCGGGTTGAGATCGGCAATCACAACATGAGCGCCGAACTTCGCGAAGGTCAGCGCGATACCCTTGCCAATTCCGTCGCCGCCGCCCGTAATAATCGCGACCTTGTCGGTCAACAACGCGCTTGAGGGGTCCACCATGCACCTCCCGTCCTGTCGGACATAATCGAAGGCTCGCTTCGGGATCTAACTGCAATACTTGCCCGCTCGATGCAAGCCGGGCCAATCGAGGTGATGGCGGATGAAAAAAACAGCGCCGAGCCGGGTAACGGCTCGGCGCTGTCAGTGGTATCCGATGGACTTGATCCACAATGGCGCCACACAGCCGGCGCGCGTCTGTTCAGTCAAAATCCCTGAACGGCGGTCGCTGCTTGGTCAGGGTGCCGCTTTCCAAAAGGTCCAGATCGGTTCCCGAGACCTCTATTTTCCTGTCGGAGACCACCACGATCGCCGCGTTGTTGAGCATCGGGTTGGAAGGCGATGGGCAGGCTCCAAAGAGAGTCTTCGTGGTAGTGAAATGAATCGTCAAAGTGCCGGTCCCGTCCGGATTGACCGTGTACGAGCCCTTGAGCGAGCCCACGCACCCGTTAGTGCCGTCGTTAACGGTTTCGGTCCCTGCAACGATATTTCCGGCTCCATCAGCCGTTAAAACGCCGGTCCCGTCGATGGTGCCGTGGAAGGTGGAGGCGTAGGTACCACGTACGTTTTTCACGGAAAAGCCAAACCCAGCTCGACCCATGGAGCCAAACAGCGCAACCGCCGCCACTATCAACGCCATTCCCAGTCCTTTCTTCATTTCGTGATCTCCTTCGGCGCGAATTACCCTCGCGCTGGGTTGAGAGATACTTTTAGTAATAGTTCCATATCGATATGATCTACAAGCGATTAGCGCTGAATATTAGAGCTAGGAAATAACCGCAATACTCGTAGGCCATGCTGGTTTGAGTAAAATTGCGTTTGGCCTAGATTAGAAGATGATGCGCATGTAATCAGCAGGGCCGATGACCGGTTGAAGCAGTTTGACCGCCCCCCCGCAAAGGGACTCGCAGATTCGAATAATTGGCTGGGGTGGGCCGCAATAATTACCGCATTCACATTCTTGACCGGCAGCTTGTACTCCATCGTATGAAAGGGCCCGGTCGAAAAAGCCCGCACCTGATAACTTTTGGCAGACGGTGCGCTGGAGGATGAGCGAGTAAACATTTGGCAAACCCTTTGCTTTTAGGCTGGCGGGAGCCCTGTAACTTTCCTCACGTGACATCGTCATGCCGAGGAAGAGGAGAGCGACGTGATTTATCTTTTGATAGCGTTTGCGGCGACTCTGCTCACTGGGTGTGCTTCCCGCAACAATTTCGAGGAGCGGCCATTTTTCCAGCAGGAGTACGAACTTGAAAGCCACGGCCGCAAGACCTGGTTTGACCGTCTGGTCGAGTTCGATCCCGGCCGCTTTCACGTCGATGTGGCGCGGGACTTCAACAGCAATCCTCCCGCTCGCATCGCGGTCCTGCCCTTTACCGACCAGGGCAGCGCCAATTACGTGGTGGACAAGATCCCGCTGACCTTCCGCACCAAGCAGCAGCGTTACGACTGGTCATGGACCGACGCGCAGCGCCTGCGCCGCGCGATACAGGGATACCTGGCCCAGCGCGAGTTCCTGCTCGCCAACCTCTACGGCGTCGACGCGATTGTCCAGGAACATGGAATTGACAACATGACGCAATTGGAGGGCGTGTCGCCGCGCGATCTTGGCGCCTGGCTCGACGTCGACGCTGTGATGTATGGCAGCGTGCTCCACTACGAGGCATATTACTTTGGCCTGGTCGCCGCTTGGCAGGTGGGGATCCATATCAGATTGGTGTCGAGCCGCGATGGTGAGACGCTGATCGACGCCAGCGGCAGCCGCTGGGACGTCAACGTTCTGCCCGCCCTGGACGTCCAGGACATCGCCATCAATTCCGCCGAGAACATATTGCAGTTGCGCGATATCAACCTCGCCCGCGCTGAAGAGGAAGCTTGCCGCGAGGTTGTAAAGCGTATACCGCGCTCGCAGCGGCTGATAAACGAGATGGCCGTGGATGCGCGTGAACGGGAGATACGCCTCGAAGCGCGGCGCCCATCGCCGCAGCCTCCTTCAGTGCGGACGCCGGCGCTGCCGCAGGAGTCCTATCCGGTTATCCTCGATCGGCCCGGTGACGTTCCGGTTAAGAATTGATTACGAAGCTCGGGCAGGCCTGATTTCCCTGCGCCGGCGCACCTATAGTTAACCTCCGGCTTCAGCCCCCGACACGGCCTTGACGCTCGCGGCGAAATAGGCGAGCATTCGCGGATTCTGAGTTATAGCGGAGGTTATCGTTGAAATGACTGTAAAGCGGTATTTGGGCGCTTGGGCGGCGGTGGCGGTGGCTGTCTGCTTGCTCGGCTCGGTTGCGGCGGCGCAGGAAAGCGCGCCGACCCAGAAGCAGTTGGATATCGCCGCGCTGCGCGCCCAGCGTAAGGCGGTCGTCGGCGCGAACATGAAGCTGACGAAGGAGCAGGCGAAAGCGTTCTGGCCGCTCTACGAGCAGTACGAAGACGCGATGGACAAGGTCGACAAGCGCCACGCACGGGAAATCAAGGATTACGCCAAGAATTACCAGAACCTTACCGACGAGCAGGCCAATAATAAGCTCGATGAGGTATTGGCGGTGGCGCAGGCCCGGGTGGATGTACAAAAAGAGTTCGTTCCGAAGTTCCGCGCCGCACTGCCCGGAATCACAGTGACCCGGTTTTTCCAGGTGGATAACAAACTGCACGCGCTGGTGCAGTGCCAGATCGCGCAATTGGTGCCGCTGGCCAGCAAGCCCGACGCCGGCGAGTAAGAAGAAGGATTTCGCGCGCCCACGTCCCCGGCGGGCGCGCACACACGCTCAATTCGGCGCGACCCTCAGTCTTCCTCTCTCTCTGATCAGGATGGTCAGGGAGAGGGGTAGAATCGATAATGTCTGCTCGAAGCAGAGTGCCATCCTCACCCCCCGAGTGATTTGCGGGCAAATCCCGGCGACCTCTGCCGTTGCCGCGGACTCATCCGCAGGTGAGGGCGAGGTCAGGAAAAGGCTGCAGGTTCGATTCTGTGACTTGTGACGCCGCAGCGCTGGGCGCTACTTGCCCTCACGCGCGAAACGGCCGGCCGCGGCGCCCGCGATACGCCCGAATACGGAACCCGACATCAGGCCGGTGCCGCCCGGGTAGTTGAAGTAGAAAATTCCCCCGACCAATTCTCCGGCCGCGTACAGCCCCGTGATCGGCAGTCCATCGGTATTGATCACACGGGCGTCGCCGTCGATACGCAGGCCGCCGAAAGTAAAGGTGATGCCGCAGGTGACCGCGTAAGCTTCAAACGGGGGCGCGTCGATCGTATTGGCCCAGTTGCTCTTGTCCACCGCCAGTCCCCGTGTGCACAACCCGTCCTTGATATTCGGATTGAAGGGCCGATCGGAGAGCACGGCGGCGTTATACGCGCGCACCTCGTTCAAAAAGCCCGCCGCGTCAACGTCTTCGAGCTTGCCGGCCAGCTCCTCCAGCGTGCCGGCGCCGACCTTGGTGACACGCTTAATCCGGTATTCGTCGCGCAGCAGATGCGCCACCTTGCGATCGAATACCTGCCAGGCAAACTGGCCGGGCTGTTCCAGGATCACGCGGCCGTATTTCGCGTAGGTGTAATTGCGGAAGTCCGCGCCTTCATCAACAAAGCGGCGGCCGTGAGCGTTGACCATTATGCCAAACGGGTAGCTGTGCTTTTGAAAGCCGTCGCCGACAGCCAGGTCGCCGAACTCCGGAGCGTTGCGGTCCCAGCCCACCGCGTGACATCCGGACCAGTTACCGTAGGGCATCGCGCCGGCCTCCAGCGCCATCCGGATACCATCGCCGGTGTTGAACCGGGTGCCGCGCACCTTGGCCAGGTCCCATCCGGGGCCGAGGTAACGTGCACGCGCCTCGGCGCTGGCCTCAAAGCCGCCGCTGGCCAAGACGACAGAGTGGGCCGCGGCGGTAATGGTTCTGCCGCCGGTTTTGATCATGACGCCGCGCACGCCATTGTCGTCGTGGACCAAGGCGCCGGCGCGGCTGGCATACCAGACTTCGATTCCATTGCGGGTGGCGGCCGAATAGAGTGCGTCGACGAGGCCGGGTCCGCCGCCCCAGGCTTCCACCGTCAGGCCGCCCCAGAACTTGAAGCGGCCCTCGACTTTGAACGCCTGCCGGCCGTAGATAGGAGCGAAACGGATTCCCTTGCCGCGCATCCACAGCATGGTCTGGAAACTGTTGCCCACCAGCGTCTCGGCAAGTTTCGGATCCGTGCGGTACTGGGTGACGCGGCAGAGATCGTCGTAAAACTGGTCCGCGGTGTAAGTGCTGAAATCGGTGATTGCGCGATCTTCCTGGGTCAGGTCCGGCATCAAGCGCATGAGGTCGTCCACGCCGGCGTACGCCACTCGCATCGCACCGGCGCTGAAACGGCTGTTGCCGCCGCGCTCGGATTCAGGAGCGCATTCGATCAGCAGCGTGCGCGCGCCATGTTCGCGCGCTGAGAGCGCAGCACACAACGCCGCGTTTCCGCCGCCAACGATAATCACTTCGTAGTCAGAGGTCATGGCATCGCGCTCCGGCGCCGGCGCGTCGATTCGCCGCGGGCGGCGCAAGATACGAAATATCTGCAGCTTAATTTATAGCGTCGCGTCGAAGGAAGAGCGCGCCGGGTGTGCCGTTTCAAGGCACGCGCGGCGCGCTTGGGGAGGGCTCACGAAGCGATTCTATTAGTCGTTCAGGAAGGGCAAGCGGAGCAGTCAGGTGCGGTCAGGTTCAACACGATCACGCCGGTATCGGAGGAGGCACTGGGAGCAATCGCGTTAGAAAAGGGTTTGGGCTGCACTTTCTGTACGACAACGCGGTCAGCTGAAACGCCGCGCTCCTTCAAATATTCCGCCACCGCCTGGGCCTGGCGATTTAGTTTCGTGCGGTCGCCATGGGCGCTCACGGAGACGAGAGTATCCGGGTACTGGCGAAGCAGCAGGACGGCATAATCCAGCACCGGCTTCGAACTCGGCTTGATCGTCGCGCCGGTTCTGCTGACATCGATGTCGTGCAGGATCAATCGCTTCCCAGCGATCATCTCTGGAGCCGATTGCTGAGGTGGCGGTGAGGCTCCGAGTATTTGCAGTTGCTGCGCGTGCGTTGGACCCGCGCTGGCGAACATCGCGGCACACACTCCCGCAGCGATCATCAGTAAGGATTTTGGGACTGCGGCTTTGAACGACATCTTATCCACCTCCTGCGCCCGATTGCGCAATCGCGGATTTGCGACTGCTGGAATCCGGCGATGAACGCAGGACTACGAGAAAGCAAGCGCCATGCCGGTTTTGGTGATACGCAGAATGGCGCTTTTTTTCGCTGATAATTCCAGCGATGTACGGTTTCAGGCGCCGCTCATCGTCAATCGTTGTGCAGGATAGGCGCTGTGTAAGCGGCAGATTTTGCAGGTTGGAGCGGTCTATTCCGGACCGTGCAACTATCCGAAAATTACACGGCAGAAGCCAGGCCCGTTGTAGGCTATAGCGGCCTTAAGTAATCAGGCGGCGCTACTCGATGTAGCAAAGTGTGTGTGGCAGAGTGCTCTGCCACACGCTGCCAGTTCAGCTTGCCGTCTGACCGCCGTCGATCGCGAATATTCCGCCGTTGGCGTATGACGACTCGTCGCTGGCCAGGAACAACGCCACCTTGGCGATCTCCTCGGGGGCGCCGGGTCGTCCGATAGGAGTGTTCGAGCCCATCGATTGAACGGTGACTTCCCTTGATTTCTGGTAAGCCGCGATTCGCTCGAGCAGCGGCGTTGCGATCGGACCGGGGCAAATCGCGTTGACCCTGATGTTGCGCCGTCCGTACTCCAGCGCCGCCGTCTTGGTCAGACCGATTACACCATGCTTGGCGGCCGCGTAGGCGCATCCGCCCCTGACGCCCGACAGACCTGCGGTGGATGACGTGTTGATGATCGAGCCGCCCCCCGCCTTGATCATATGCGGAATTGCGTACTTCATCCCGAGCCAGACACCGCGCAGATTGATCCCGATGACTCGCTCAAAGCCCTCCAGGCTGAATTTCGCGGTCAAATTGGCCTCGCCCTCGATTCCCGCGTTGTTGTAGATGATGTTGAGCTTGCCGAAGCGCTTGACGGTTTCCTCGACCATCTTTTCCGCGTCGGCTGGATTGGAGACGTCCGCTCGCATGCCGAAGGCTTTTCCGCCCCGGTTGGTGATCTCTTTGGCGACTTCATTTGCCGCCGCCTCGTCGATATCGATGGCCGCGACCGCCGCTCCCTCGCTGGCGAACAGCAACGCTGCCGCCTTGCCCATTCCCGAAGCCGCCCCGGTAATCAATGCCACCTTGTCAGCCAATCTCATCTGCGTCTTGACCTCGTTTCCTTGATTTGATTCTGCGTCAATTCCCGCGGCACCTGATTCGTCCTTGCTTAAATCGCGGTAAACCCGCCGTCCACCGGCAGCGGGATACCGGTTATGAATGAAGCGGCGTCCGAGCATAGCCACGCAACCGCTTCACCGATCTCTTCGGGTCGTCCCAGGCGTCCCATCGGATGGCCTTTGGTGAAGACCGCGCGCATCTGCGGCCGCCGTGCAAGACCCGCCTCGACCATCGGAGTCTCGGTTACACCAGGGCAAACGGCGTTGATCCGAATGGGGATCTTGGCGTACTCGACGGCCGCCGTGCGGGTGAGTCCGACCACGCCATGCTTGGCGGCGCTGTACGCGATTCCCAATGGATTTGCGCCCAGACCAGCGATCGATGCGGTGTTGACGATCGCGCCGCTCTTCTGTTTGAGCATTTGCGCTATTTCGTACTTCATACACAGCCAGACCGATTTGAGGTCGATGCCGACCACGAAGTCCCAGCATTCCTCGGTGCTGTCTGCTGTGCGCGCCTGATCACCGGCCACGCCGGCGTTGTTGAAGGCACAATCCAGGCGCCCATAGCGCTTGACCGCCTGCGCGACCAAGTCCTCCGCCGCGCCGGGCTTGAGCACGTTGCATTCGATGTTGATCGCCTGCCCGCCGGCTTTTTCGATCATCGCCGCGGTTTCCTCACCGCCCTTGCGGTTTAGGTCCGCAATCACCAGCTTCGCCCCCTCGCGCGCGAAGATCAGCGCGGTGGCGCGGCCGATTCCCGATCCTCCGCCCGTAATGAGACCCACCTTGTCCTTGAGTAGAGCCATGATGCTTATCTCCCGTCCGATTGGAGCGCATGTTCGAAGCGCATCCGGGCCGAGACAATCACACACGCGCCCGAGTCACAAGCGGACTGCGGACCGCATATCAATTGTGCGCTGGAACGAAAGAGGGAAGGGCAGGCCGATCTTCAGGTTGACACTTTGGCAGCGCCGCCGCCGGCAATCACCTGGGCGATCACGTCTTCGATGAACGGTTCATCCAGGGGCGCCTTGAGCAGCAGCGTACGATACCAGATTGCACCGTGGACCATGTCCATCGCGACGTCGAGGTTCAAGTCCGCGCGCAGCTCGCCGCGCTTCACCGCCCGTTCCAGGATTGTTTGTAGAACCGTGCGGCGCTGCATCAGCAGACGCTCCTTGAAAGCGTGCGCGAGTTCAACGTTGCATTGCGCCTCGGCCAACAGGCCCGCAATCGCTGGCCGGGAGAGCTGAGTGGTAAAGAACGCACAGATGTGGGTTAAATAGTCGCGGAAATCTTCGACGAAGGAACCCTTGTCGGGCAGCGGCACCTCGCGTGCGACCACCGCCGCGCAGGCTTCCATCAGGACGGCCGCCTTGGAGGTCCACCAGCGGTAGATTGTCTGCTTGCCGACGCCGGCGCGAGCCGCGATAGCTTCGATACAGACGTCTGAGTAGGGGCGCTCGTGAATCAGCTCGGCGGCCGCGTTCAGGATCGCCTCATGCGCCCGTTTGCTGCGCCGGGAGGAGCTGCTGGATTCGGCTCCGGCGGCCTCGGGAGGGTTAGTCAGGTGACGCTCTGTCACTGCCATCGTAATTAAATCTTAACACACATATTAGAATTGTGGGGGTAGATAACATGAACGCAACGGCTCGTCTAGCGTCGACGGGCCTTTTTTAACGATTTCAAAAAAGTAGCTCACTCGGCAGGAACCACCCGTCACCTTCGACGGCCATCTTTCTCCGAAAAATATTTTATAAGACGAGACGGACCGTCTTGACTAGACGAGACGTAGTGTCTAGTTTATACCCTGTGATTCAAGCAAGGAGGATAAGTGACAGCCGGCCGAGGCGTGGGGAAGGACGGCCGGCAACCGGGGGAAGGGAGTTCAGTACGGTGTCTTCAGTTGCGTTTGGGCAGAAGTCAAATCTCGCCGGGTCCTTGGTGGAACAGAAGCCGCGCCCTTATGACGCGATTCCAGCCATGGTTCGGGCCGAGCTCAACGCCGATACCGACCGCGACGTATTGGTCCGGATGCAGCATCTGGCGCGGAGGAAGCTGGTCCGCCAGCCGGACATCACCGACGAGGAGATGGCCGATTACCTGGCATTGGCGGAGAACTGTGAGAATTTCGAGCAGTGGTTGAACTTCCGGCGCGGGAAGGCTGAGCTGGGACCGGCGCGTGGCGCGGTCGCATGGGCGCTCGGGACGCTGGCAATTGTGGCTGTGCTTACTGCCGGCCTGATCGCCGCGATCGCGATTTCGGTTTCAGGACTCTAAACCGGCGACAAAGGAGACTGTGTAAAGGCTGCGCTCGGCAGGGCCGGGCGGGCAAAGGAGAAAAGCAATGTTGATTTCATCGATGTGGATAGGGCTGGGTGTATTGGCAACCATTCTTATGGCGGCGAACTGGTATATCTGGGAACCGCGCTATCGGACTTCTGATTCTTACCGGCTCGACCCGGCAGACCGCCAGGTAAAGCCGCATGACTACCACGTCCAACTGCCGACCGCGGCCTAACGCCGAATTCTTCAGTCAGGCCGCGGATTTGGGCCTTGTCTAATATAGGCGATCTCTCCAAACAGACCGACGCGCGGCCTGCTAACGCAAGTCGCGCGCCGGGATATGCCGCAAACGCGGCGCTCAACCGATTGAAATTTGACTGAATCCGCTGGCCCATTCAAACTTGGCGGCTGAAGAGGTGCCGCAGGTTTGGAGGAGCTTCATTTCTGTTCGCGGCGTAGTGAACGGATGTGGTTCGCTGCGCGAGCCACCGCTTTGCAATCCGAAGTTCGGCGCTGTTGGTGCTGCCACCGCGCCACGCGGCTGCCGGTGGCGGCATGAGCGACGTTTCCGCAAATTCCGCGGCCGTGGCGGTTGCGCCGGCCGCGGAGGAACCCCAGCATCCCAGCCACAAGTGGGTCATCGCGGCCTCGGTGATGCTGGGCACCTTCATGCAGTCGCTGGACATTTCGATCATCAATGTGGCGCTGCCGCACATGCAGCGCAGCTTCGGCGTCAAAGTCGATCAAATCACCTGGGTGGTGACCAGCTACCTGATTGCAATCGGCGTGGTGCTGCCGATGACCGGATGGCTGGCGGCGCGCATCGGGCGGCGGGTTTACTTCATCGCGTCAATCACGTCCTTCATGCTGGCCTCCGCCTTCTGCGGCGCGGCGCAAACCCTGCCGCAGATCGTGATCGCCAGATTCCTGCAGGGCGCGGCCGGAGCGGCGATGCTGCCGTTGGCCCAGGCAATCTTGCTCGAATGCTTCCCGCCTTACGAACACACGCTGGCGATGTCCACGCTGTCGCTGGGCTCCGTAATGGCGCCCGTGTTCGGGCCCACCTTGGGCGGCTGGATCACGATGCACATGAACTGGCGCTGGAACTTTTACATCAACGTGCCGGTAAGCGCAGTGGCGGCATTGATGGTGTACAGCTTCGTGCACGACCCTTCGCATCTGCGCAAACGCACGGGCGATGAACGGATCGACTACCTGGGCCTGATCTATATTACCGCCGCGTTCACTCTGTTCGAATTCGTGATCAGCCGCGGGCAGAGCGCCGGGTGGTTCGCGGCGCCGTGGGTGCGCTACTGCTCGGTGCTGACAGTGCTCTTCATCGCTTTGCTGGTGCGCCAGGAGCTGCGATTTCCGCATCCGATCGTAGATTTGCGGCTACTCAAGATCTTCAGCTTCACGCTGGCCGCCTTGCTCGTACCCATTTACACGGCGGTCGTTTTCACCGTCAACGTCCTCAATCCGCTTTTCATGCAGGAGGTGCTCGGTTACGACGCCGAGAAGACCGGACTGCTGGTCGCGCCGCGCGCGGTGGGGCTCGCAATCGGGCTGGTGCTGGTCGGGCAGTTGTCGCGCCGCACCGCCGACATGCGCTACTACCCGGCAATCGGGCTATGGGTTGCTGCCTACGAATTATGGGTGATGTCGCATTGGCGGCTGGATACCGGAATATACGGCCTGACCTGGCCGATATTCATTTTCGGATTGGCGATCGGCGGCACGTTTTCGGTCTTCACCGCGGCGGGCATGAGTGAAATCCCGCACGAGCGCCTGGGCTTCGCTTCCAGCCTGTTCAACATCATGGCCAACCTCGGGTCGGCCACCGGTATCGCGCTCTTCAGCAGCATCCTTACCGTGCACCATCACAACTATCTCGCGAAGCTGACTGCCCACGCGATGAATCACGTACCCGCAGGCGCCGCCGTGGGCGCTGCCGTCCGGACCGCCGGCCCCATGGCGTGGCTGCTTTCATACAATGAGATTTACCGGACCCTGATGTACGTTCTCATGATTGTCGCACCGAGCTGCATGCTGCTGAAACGCCCAGCCAGCGGCTCAGGTCTTGAAACCGCTATCGAATGACGGAGTGACGGCCGGCTCTTCCGGACCGACTGCGGGATGTCGGCGCAGGTCTGACCGGAGTCCCGAACAGGCGAGAGGACTCTTCATCATGGAGCACTCCCTGCGCCCGGATTGAAGAGTCTGGAACGCCTCAACCATGCCGCTGCCCCGGTTTTGAAGACGATGCGAGTGCGCCGCTTGCGTGAAAGAATCGTTCCCTTCAATCCAGCGATTCGTACACCGCTTTGATCAGCGCCTCGGCGCGCGAATCGATTAGCAGTCCCGCGCCCATCTTGTTCATCGTGTAGCCGATGCCAATCTTCGTGTCCGGGTCGGCGAGGCCAATTGAGCCGCCGGCGCCGGGATGACCAAACATCTGCGGGTTGGGACCCAGCGAAGATCCGGGCAGCGGCTGCGAGAGTATGAAACCCAGCGAGAAGCGCATCGGGATCGTCAACACCGCATCGGCACCGCACGATTGTTCGGTGTAGCAGCGCTCAATACTGGGCGGTGTCAGGATGCGCACGCCATCAACTTCGCCGCCGCGGCTGAGCGCGCCATAAACGCGCGCCAGCGCCCGCGCCGTGGTATGGCCGTTGGCCGCCGGGATTTCCGCACCGCGCCACTCGCGCGAGTTGACCGTACGCGGCGCAATCAGGTCGGGCGGATTCATCATGGTCTTGGCGGCAACCGACTCGGGGTCCTTCATCATTTCCAGGAATGGGTTGGGTTCGCCGGGCGCAGGCAGGGGCGCCGGAATTATCGAAGCCACGCGCGCGTCGTGCTTTTGGTCAAGTCCGATATGGCAATCCAGGCCCAGCGGCGCGGCGATCTCATCGCGGAAATAAGTGCCCAGGCTCTTGCCGCTAATCCGGCGAACCACCTCGCCGACCAGCCATCCGAAGGTTAGCGCATGGTAACCATGGCGCGTCCCGGGCTCCCACCACGGGTCTTGTTCGGCCAGCGCGGCGGTCATCGTCTCCCAACTGAACAGCGCCTTGGTAGGAAGCGGCTTTCGGATTGCCGGCAAACCAGCGCGATGGCTTAGCAGGTAGCGCACCGGCAGGTTCTGTTTGCCTGCCTGCGCGAACTCCGGCCAGTACTTCGCCACCGGGGCGTCGAGGTCGAGCTTTCTTTGCTCCACCAGGCGATGAGCGCACATCGCCGTGAGGCCCTTGGTAGTCGAGAAGACGTTGACCAGCGTGTCGCGTGTCCACGCGGTGGTCTTTGCCACGTCGGCGAAGCCGCCCCAGAGATCGACCACCGGCTTGCCGTCAAGCGTTACGGCCGCAGCCGCGCCGACTTCGCCGCGAGAGGCGAAGTTCTCCGCGAAGGCCTTTCTGACGCTCTGGAAACGCGGTTGACAGGTTCCCTCGATCGGCACGTTCTCGGACATGGCTGCTCCTCCCGAATGGATCTATCGGCCGCGCGCAATTTATCTCAAGTCCTTGCGTAGCGCCAACTATCGCAGGGGCAGGGCGAAGACTATCCAGAAAGATGAAATTGTCGCGACAAGGTAGATGAAAGGCGGAGCCTGGAAGATTCAACCTGGTTGTTCAGTCACTTTCAGCAGGCAGGTCGAACAATGCGGATGCGGCTTCGGCGGTTTGGGGATCAAGCGCGCGCGGTTCCAGGACTATACCGTCACCCAATCGGTCGGTCAGGATTTTGAACGCGGCGAGGCGCGCGAACGGTTTATTGTTGGCGGGCACCAGGTGCCAACGCGAGCGTTTGGCCGAGGTCTCCTCCATCATGTCTTCGATCGCATCTTCGTATTCTTTCCATCGATTGCGGTTGCGAAAATCCTCGTACGACAGTTTCCATCGCTTGCGCGGATTGGTCAGCCGATCCTTGAAGCGGCGAACCTGCTCCTCCGGCGTGATGTGAAGAAAAATCTTCACCAGCCGGATTCCGTCATTCACCAGCGTCCGCTCGAATTCGTTGATTTCCCGATACGCCCGCTTCCATTCGTGCGCCTCGGCGAACTGTTCGACGCGCTCGACCAGCACGCGGCCGTACCAGGAGCGGTCGAACACCACGATTTGCCCCTGCCCGGGAAGCTTTTCCCAAAAGCGCTGTAGATAATGCTGGGCGCGCTCGCGGGCCGAGGGCGCCGCGATCGGATGGACCTTTAAGCTGCGGGGATCCAGCGCCCATCCCAGACGGCGCACGATTCCGCCCTTGCCGGCAGTATCCCATCCCTCGAGCACGACCACGGCGCGCTCGGGTGTTCCAAGGTAGGCTTGCTGCATGAGCTGCAAAGTATCTTGCATTGGCTTTAGCCGCCGCTCGTACTCCTCGAGTTCGACCTTGGGAAAATCCGAGATAGCGGCGAGGTGGGGGCGCTCTGAAACGATGAAGTTTGCGGTCTTCATTTCGGCTTTTTGTGGCGTGCTTGCGCTCGAACAACCTTAAATTCGGGCCGAGCCGTCTGCGCAACTTCGAGAATCTCAAAACCGTCATCGCTTTGACCCGGCCACGGGACATTTTGTAACGTTGGCCAACCCAAGGAGATGATAGCGATGGCAACGGGAAGACAGGCGGGCCGAGTAAGCGTCGTCACCGGCGGCGGTGGAGGAATGGGGCTCGCGAGTGCGCGGCTGCTGGCCACGCAAGGAGCGGTAGTGATCGCCGACGTCAGGGAACGCGAACTCGAGGCCGCCGCGGGGGAGTTGCGCAAGGCTGGGCACGAGGTGACCCCGGTGTTGTGCGATGTATGCGACGCTCAGCAGGTGGCGAGGCTGGCGCAGACCGCCGCGGGTATCGGGCAGGTGCAGGCGTTGGTGCACACAGCGGGCTTGTCGCCGACCATGGCGGACTGGCGCCGTATTATGAATGTCAACCTGGTGGGCTCCGCACTCATCGAACAAGCGTTCGCCCCCTTGATGGCGAATGGCGGCGGTGCGGTATTTATAGCTTCGATGGCCGGGCACACCGCGATGAAGGGTGCTGCCGCCTCTGCCGTACTCGACAATCCGCTGGCGCCCGATTTTATGGCCGAGATTGATAAGGTTGCCGGTCCTATCGATCCTGGTTCGTCCTACGGATTGTCCAAGCAAGGCGTCATCCAGTTGTGCCAGCGAGTGGTGCAGGCGTGGGCCAAACGCGGTGCGCGCATCAATTCGATCTCGCCGGGTCTGATCGACACCAGCATGGGAAAGCAAGAGTTTGCGCATCAGGAAATGATGGCGATCATGCTCCAGAAGACGCCGGTGGGTCGCTGGGGAACGGCGGAAGAAATCGCCGAGGTCGCGGTTTTTCTCTGTTCTCCGGCCGCGTCGTTCGTGACTGGAATCGATATCCTGGTCGATGGCGGGATGACCAATGTGTTGATGCGCGAAGCGCGCGGCCTGACATCTTAAGGAGCATTCAATGAAATTTGGTCTATTGGGGATTCTTCAACTCCCACGGCCCTGGAATCAGGATTCTGAGCTCAAGCTCTTCCAGGAAGCGCTGGAGCAGGTTGAACTCGCGGATCGTCTCGGTATCGAGTACTTGTGGCAGGTCGAACATCATTTCCTCGAGGAATACTCGCATTCCTCGGCAGGCGAGAGTTTCCTGGCGGCCGCCAGCCAGCGCACCAGGCGGATGCGCCTGGCTTCGGGCATCACGCTGCTGCCGCCCAAGTATAACCATCCGGTGCGCGTCGCTGAACGCGTGGGGGTGCTCGATCTCTTAAGCAACGGCCGCGCCGAGTTCGGCACCGGCGAGTCCTCGACCTTCGCCGAACTGGAAGCGTTTCATGTGTCGCGCACCGAAAAGCGCGCGATGTGGCGCGAGGCTTTGGTCGCGATCTGCCGCATGATGGTCGAAGAGCCGTTCCGCGGCCACGACGGCAAGTACTTCCGGATGCCGCCCCGCAACATCATTCCCAAACCCATCCAAAAGCCTCATCCGCCGGTGTGGGTTGCCTGCTCGCGCCAGGAAACGATCGTGATGGCGGCGCGGCTTGGATTGGGCGCGGTCACGTTCGGCTTCCTTTCCCCGGTCGATGCACACAAATGGACCCAGGATTACTACAACACGCTGGCCAGCGATTGCCGTCCGATCACCTACCGGGTCAACCCCAACGTTGGATTCCTTTCCATGTTCGTGTGCGGGCGCGATGCGCGGCGCGTTGGCCAACTGGCCGCCGCGTGGGGCGAATTTGGTTACGGCTTCAGGCATTTTTACACCGACGGTGTTCATCAGCCGGGCAAGACCAGCGTGATCGAAGAAGGACGCCGAATCGCCGCGCAGGAACCGCCACCAGACCCTGCAGCCACGGCGGCGCTTGCCGCCTACGCCTGCATGGGCACCCCCGAGCATATCCGCAAGGTCCTGCTCGAATATGAGTCGGCGGGAGTTGACCAGGTGATTTTCATGCACCAAATGGGGCGGCTGCAGCACGAGGACATTTGCAGCGGTCTGGAACTGTTCGGCAAAACCGTGCTGCCGGAATTTATCGAGCGCGATGAGAAACGTTCGCGGGAGAAGGCCGCGCAACTCGAACCGACGATCGAAAAAGCGATGAAGGCCCGCATTGTGCCGCCCGCTCCACCCTATGACGAGCAGTACGCTTTTCGCGCGGACGGAACCCGGATCCGACATTTCGCGCACGAGCCGGAACCGGTCCGTCCCGCAGCGCCGGCGCCGAAGAATTAGAGGAGCGCTTCGGAGCGATTTGTGAGGGCACCGAAATGACATCGCAGCAACGGCAGGGATGGATGATGGTGGCGGTGCTGTTCGTGGTGATGGCCATCTTTGTCGGCTGTCTGGATTCGATGGCGGTTCTGTTCACGCCCCTGCTCAAGCATTTCGGCTGGAGCCGCGCACGGCTCTCCGCCGTGATGTCCGTGATCTCGATCGCGCTTGGACTTTCCACCCCGGTGGCCGGATGGTTCGTCGATCGGATTGGGGCGCGTGCAGTGATTGCGGCCGGCCTGGCGATTTCCGGCGCCGGTCTGCTGATCGCAAGCCAGTCCAACTCGGCGTTCGCCCTGGGCGCCGGATGCGCGCTGTTCGGGGTGGGCGGCGGCGGCGCGTCGCTGGTCTCCGCCTCTTATGTGATCGCGAACTGGTTCGGCGAAAATCGCGGCATCGCGATGGGCGTGATGATGATGGGTACATCCACGGGCGCCGCGCTGGCCGCGCCGCTGGTAAGTCACGTGGTGACGCGTGCGGGATGGCGCTGGGGATTCGTCGCGGAAGCGGTAGCGGTGCTGGCGGTCGCACTGCCCTTGGCCGCCGTCCAGATTCGAACCCGCGACGACCGGGCCGACGTCCACGGTCTCGCACCGGTGCGGGCGCTCGGCGGAGTGGACGTGGAACAGGCGCTGCGCACCCGATCGTTCTGGCTTTATTGCCTGATCCTGGCAATGTTCGGAATCGTCGGCGCGGCAGTCAATTTACATCTGGTGACGTTTCTGCTGACCGACGGCTTTCAGGCAACGCTGGCGGCCTGGGTGCTGAGTACGTACTACATCGGCGCGACGGTGGCCAAGCCGATCCTCGGCGCGATGACAGACCGGCTCGGTGTACGCGGCGGACTCTGTTTGGCACTGCTGTTCATGGGCACGAGTTGCGCGCTGCTACCGCACGTCGGCGACCATCGCATCGTCTTCATGCTGGCCGCCACCTACGGAATGGGGATCGGCGGCCCGGTTGCGCTGATGCCGCTATTGGGCGTCGAGGCTTTCGGCCTCAAGCGCTACGGCACGCTGATGGGCTTGGCCGGACTGGTGCAGATGGGTTCCGGATTTATCGGTCCCGTCGCCGCCGGCGCGTTTTTCGATCGATTCGGTTCGTATAGTCCGGTCTTCACTTTGCTCGGTGTAATTCTGGTGGCAACGTCGCTTCTGCCGTTTGCGTGCGGCAACACCCAGCCGGAATCTGACCGGTTGTTGGCAGCCTGATCCACCGAGGCGCCGCCGCGCGATTGTATCCATCGGCATCATTATCAATCTCAAGATCGAATTTGTGTCGGTCCTCGACGCAGGGCTGCTTGCCTGAAACTTGAACGACTGTTACGGATCAGTGGTCGAGCTTGGGATTCAGCGATGTCGAAAGCGAGGCTGGCTGGTCTGATCATCTAAACGCGGTGTGAATTGAATTCTGCGGCCGCGCGTTGTTCGGGACGCCACTTCAAAAAACGAGCACATTCGACGCTGTTGATTCCGGCGGCTTGCCGATCGAGGGCCGGCAAGTTGGCGCCGTCAACGCTTATCGCGGGACCATCATGGCAGAGCGCGGCCCTCGCTAAATCAAGGCCGGAGAAAGCAAGGATGAGAAAAAGTTTCTGTTCGATCGCGCTGGCGATGGTGCTGGCGTCGGGAACGGCGGCGATGGCCCAGCAATTCGACCGCAAGGCTTATGATGAATTGGTCGACGCCAATTCAGCCGACACGATTGCGCCGGGAACCAAGATAACCGTCCGCAACTGGACGCAGTACAAGCGCTTCATGCCGATCTGGATGCAGGTGGCGTTCAGCGGGAAGATGCATTTCCATATCGCGGACAGCCCCGAATATACCGTTGAAGTGGGTCAGACCGGAGATTACCCGGTTCCCAAACCGGCGCGCGACGATACCGAGAAGTACGCGGGCCAGACCAAGTTGACTCCGGCGTCCACCGGCGGTTTTGGTTGGGATGGCTACCGCGCCGGAATCCCGTTCCCCAATCCGCAAGAGCCCAACCGCGCCGTCAAGATCATGTACAACATGTGGGCCGGAACCTATGCGCCATTCCTGGTTCATCTGTACAGCAAGAACTGGGAGACCGACAGCTTCGGCAACGTAACGCCGGTTGAAACCGACGACAGCTTCTATCGCCTGATGGGGCTCAGCGATCCGCCGTATGCCCAGGACCTGCCTGATGCCGGCGGCAATATCGTTGCCAATCGGTTCGTGCAGCTCACTCCCGAGCAGGCGCGATACACGACCGCGCTGGAACTGGTATCCAAAGATCCGGCCCGGATGACAGAGGAATATGTCTTTCTGCCCAGTCTGCGCCGCTCGCTGCGCCTGTCCAGCGCCTCGCGCTGCGCACCGATCCTTGGCACCGACTATCTCGCCGATGACACCGATTGGAAGCCCGCGTTCTTTGCGCCCGAGTTTTATGGCGAAAAGAAGATCCTGGTGGCTGTCGCCGAGCCCAAAAACGCCTATACCGTGGAGTCACGCCTGGGCTATGCCGGCGGCGATTACAAGCCTGGCGCCGCGTTCCCCGGCTGGCCCAAACCCGGTTACAATCATTGGGAAGTGCGCAAGACTTACGTGATCAACATGAAGCCCCTGCCGGCGCTGGGCAGCGGCTACTGCTATTCGCAGCGTATCTTCTATGTTGACGCGCAGACCTGGGACGGCACGTCCAACCTCGAGAACTACGATCGCAACGGCAAGCTGTACCATACCACCTGGAGTATCCACGGTCCGACCACGGTGCACGGCGAGCGGACGGTCCTGTCGCGGGCGTTTGCGTTCTCGCTCGGCATGGACTGGCAGAACAACCATGCCTCGCCGGACATAGGCTATGACCTGAAATTGGACAACGACGCTCCGGGTGAATACACCGAGTCCGGCATCTATACGCCGGGCGGATTGTCGCGCGTTATGAAGTAGCCTCGTTTCTTTCGATTCCTGCGCGGGCGTCCCGAAAAAGCGGGGCGCCCGCGTCATTTTCCAGATGCACCAGCGCTCGGAAAAAAGCTCAAGTACCCATGTAACAAAATCTCTTACGCGACGTCTAAAGAACGTGCTTAGATCTTATGCAGTGTCCGTATTGCGCCGATCGACGACGGGTCTACTTTGTATCGCACTGGCCGCGGTATTTGCGGCCTGCACCGTTCAGACCTATGCGAACACTTTCAGCGCCCCGATTGGTGCGCCGCCCGCAACCGCAGCTCAACCGCAGGACGGCGGTGCGCCGCCGCCAGCGACTCAGCGGACAGTGGCGCTCCCGTTCAGGGGGCGTTTAATCGACGGCAACCCCAAGGCCCTCCCGCCCGCGGTTGCCGCCTCTTTGTCCGATTCCAGCCCGGTCATATTCAACTATCGCGAGGAGCTGACACACGACCATTACACCGTGCCGCTTGCGCTGTCGGCTTTCGACCCGCTTACGTACGTCGGCTATCCGCTGGGCCATTACGGCGTCACTGCGTTCGCTTCGCTGGGTGTCAGCCAAGGCGATCGGGTGCTGGGCGACTATACGGCCAAGGTCCATTTGTCGCGTGACTATACGCTGTACTATCAACCGACCTACATCGAACTGGAGCATGCCGCAAAGGCCGCCGTGCGGGAGAAAATCGATAAGCAGCTCTATCACGACGCGGACCATATCGCGCAGGAAGTCGCGGCGGCGCAGGGCCGCTGATCACTTTGGAGCGACGCCCCATGCGCTCGGCGATTATCGTATGGTGGTTGCTGACGGCGATTATAGCGGCGGGATGCGCCGTTCAGGGCGACTCGTTCAAGAAGCAGACCGCTCCACCGCAAGAGGCGGAAATCTACCTTTACCGGCCCTATAGCTTTGCCGGTTCGCTGCTGCGCCCGCCGGTTGTTTGCGGTGACTCAGTGGCGCGCATCGGGCCCGGCGGCTACCAGGTGTTCAAAGTACAGTCTGTAACGGTAACCGGTCGCACCGAGACCGAGACCGCCGACGAAGTTGAATTCGACACCCGCCCGGGCGGCGTCTATTACCTCAAGGAAGACATCGGATGGGGATTTTCGATCGGCCATCCCCATCTCTACCCGATGGACTCGGACAACGCGCAGACGGAAATCCAGAATTGTTGCGTGCTGGAGCCGGGGTCGATCTCAGAGCATCAGGGCTGACCTTCGCTCCAGGTCTGGGTAAACTTGACGGTCGCGATTTTCCAGCCGTCCGGCGTGCGAACCAGCCGATCGGTGTAATAGCCGCCCACATCCCAGAATTTGTTGTCGCCTTGATCGTCGGCGCGAAGATGGCGTGCTCTTAGGTAAACAACGGCGGTCGCTTCGTCGCCGCTGAAGTTGATCTTAACATTCGAATTGCAATGCTGCGTCATCTTGAACGGGGTCAGAGTCTTCTGGACGACGCGCACCCAGGTGTCGAGCGGAAACGTACGCGGCGCAGGAGCGCCGGTGGAGGTGAAGTCGGCGTTGACCGGATCGGTAAAGCAGCTCCGGAAAAGCTGCCAATCCTTGTTGTCGGCGCCGGTCGAGTAGCGGTAGATCACGTCGGTAATCAGAAATCGATCGTACAATTCATTGATCCTGCTGCTGTCCATGGAATGCTCTTTCCTTTCCGTGGCCTCAATGCTGGTTGGCCAGCGGCAATGCTGCAACTCGCGATTCGACAAAGTCAATGACCCGGGCTTCGAGCGCGACGCCGTCCAGCCGGTTGATTTCCTGGATGCCGGTGGGGCTGGTGACGTTAACTTCGGTCACGAAGTCGCCGATGACGTCCAGTCCCACGAAGTATAGTCCGTCGCGTTGCAGGCGCGGTTTCAGCACGCGGCAGATTTCGCGGTCGCGCGCAGTGACCTCGGCCTTAACGCAAGTCCCGCCCACGTGGATGTTGCCGCGATGCTCCGCGGCCATCGGCACCCGCAGCGTGCACCCGAGCGGCTCGCCGTCGAGCACGATCAGGCGCTTGTCGCCCTTGCGCACCTCGGGGATATAACGCTGCGCCATGATCGGACGAGTCTCGAGATGGGTCGCCGTCTCCAGGATTGCGTTGAGGTTGCGGTCGCCGCGCGTCATCACGAAAACGCCTTCGCCGCCATGGCCGTCCAGCGGCTTGATTACCATCTCGCCGCCTTGCTCTTCCATGAAGCGCTTGAGCCGCGGGATCTCGTAGGTGACCAGCGTGGGTGCGATGACCGAAGGGAAGTTGAGCTGGTACAGCTTCTCGTTCGCCTCTCTCAATCCCTCGGGGTGGTTCATAACAAAGGTGCGCCGGCTGTCGGCCAGGCTGAGCAGCATGGTGGCGTAGATGTAGTTGGCATCCGCCGGTGGATCCTTACGCATGAAGATCGCGTCAAAGGCGTCCAGCGGCATCTCGACGCCGTCGTCGAGGAGCTGATAATGGCTTACGGAGCGTTTCACCTCGCATCGGAAAGCTCGGCACAGCGGACGCGGACCCACGGAGTACATGTCCTTGAGGCTGACGTAGAAGATCTGGTGCCCGCGCGTCTGGGATTCCAGCATCATGACGAAGGTGGTGTCCTTGTCCACCAGCAGGGTGTGGAGAGGATCCATCACGAAAGCGAACTTGTAATTCGTTGCGGCCATTGCCTTACTCTTCCAACAGGGGCGGTGTCATTGTACGACGACGCGCAATTCCCGGCGAGTAGGGCGCCATCACGCCTGGACCAGCGCGTCCAGCGCGGATGCGGCGATTACCAGCGCCGCCAGCGCCGCGGTCTCGGTGCGGAGCCGGTGGCGGCCCAGGCTGGCGCAGGCAAAACCGGCCTGTTGCGCTGAAGCGGTTTCCTGCGGAGTAAAATCACCCTCGGGACCGCAGACAATCAAAATTCCGCCACGCGACGCCCGCTGCAAGACGGTCGAAAGCGGAGCGCCGCTGGACTGGCAAATCACCGGCAACATCCCCGCGGGGATGCGCGTGGCGAGATCGGCGAAGTCCATCGGGGGTTCGATCTCGATCGGCCGCTCGGCGAGACTCTGTTTGCCTGCCGCCACCGCGAGCCGGCGCCATCGTGCCAGCCGCTCCGTTCCAGGGTCGCGCACGACGCATCGCTCGCACCTCAGCGGCCATATCTGGCTCACGCCCAACTCGACTGCTTTTTCGATTGCGAAATCCATCCGCGGTCCTTTTATAAGCGCGAGCGCCAGGATCAGCGGCGGTACGATGCGCGGTTCCTCCGTGCGATCGATCCGGATCAGCGCCGCTTTGGCGTCGAGCGCCACGACCCTGCCGGTCAGGTTGCGGCCGTGCTCGTCGATTAGTCCGACCTTGCTGCCGGGACGGATGCGCGCGACGTCGCGCAGATGATGTAGTTCCGAGCCCGCAAGGCGCGCCTGGTCACCGCGGATAGCTGTGCTCTCGATCCGGAAGCGCGGGGGCGTTGCGTTCGTCATCGCTGCGGGCCTGCGAGAATCAACGTAATCCATCCGCGATCGGCGAGCGACCATCGGCGGCGGATCGGCGATGGATAATGGGCGAGCACACTCCTGCCTTCGCGCTCGAGAATGCCGGACAGGATCAGACGGCCGTCCGGAGCCAGGAGCCGCATGAGGTCGGGCGCCATCGCGATCAACGTTGAAGAGAGGATATTGGCCGTAATCAGTGGGAATCGGCGGTGCACCGAGCGCAGCGGCGAGGCAGAAAAGCGAATCGCAGCGGTCAAGCCGTTTAGTTCGGCGTTGTGCCGGGCGTTGTCCAATGCCGTGGGATCATTGTCGAGCGCGAGTATTCGCCTCACTCCCAGCCGCGCCATCGCGAAGGACAAAATGCCCGAGCCGCATCCCACGTCCAACGCGCTGGTGAAACGGCCCCGGCCGCATTCCGTTTCCACCGCGATCAGGCTGGAGCGCGTGGTCGCATGATGACCCGTGCCGAAGCCTTGCCCCGGCTCGATGATTATCGGTACACGGCTGGAGGCATTCGCAGTCTGCCAAGGCGGCACGATCATCAGGCCGTGACCGATCTTCAGCGGTTTGAATCGCTTCTTCCACATCGCGGCCCATCCGGGATCGACCAGTTCAATCGCCGATGGTGGCGGCGCGGAGGAGTCGAGCATTCCAGCCGCGTTCAGCGCCGCACGATGGGCATTGAGTTGTGTGTCCGTGAGGCGGTCGAAAAACGCCTGGAGCGTGATCGGCCACGCGGGTGAGCGTTTGGCTTTGTGCGGCCATTGGGTGGCGCATCCCAGCGCACCGCGCGCCGTCAATATTCCGGCGACCTCGTCGGCCAGACCCGCGGGAACGCGAAACTCGGCTTGAATGAAAGTTTTGGAGCGCCGGCGAGGCGTCTGGTCGAAAGTGGCCACTCACCAAAATAGTGATAGAGACTTGCGGCTAGTCAACAGAGGCCAGGGCGCGTTTCTTTACCCCCGCTAAACCGCGCTGTTAAAAAAACGCCCTCTTGAATTTGCGTGGACCGCGTTCGAGATAGTTAAATTATTGGATAAATATCCGCTCAAAACGAATCAGGCGCTTTTGTCTTTGAAATGTATCAGGCACCCTCACCCTCGCCCTCTGCCACGGAACAATAAGGGGACAGGGGTTAGTGGGCGGTGCTAAACATCGCGCATCGCGGGGCCAGTGGTGAATTTCCGGAAAACACGCTGGAAGCGTTCGCGGCAGCGATCGACGCCGGTGCGCAGATGTGCGAACTGGACGTTCAGCTCAGCGCCGATAGGGTAGCGGTGGTGATTCACGACGATACCGTCGATCGGACTACCGACGGACGCGGCGCGGTTGCTGCGATGAGTCTGGCGGAGCTTCAGCGCCTGGACGCAGGGCGAAAACTAGGCTCGGCCTTCGCCGGCGCGCGTGTTCCCACTCTCGACGAGGTTCTGAGCTTCGTCAAAGGCAGATGTGCGCTGGACGTGGAGCTTAAGGCCGCGGGCGTCGAGCGCGAGGTATGCCGCCTGCTGCGCGCGCATGATGCGCTTGCTGATACTATTGTTTCCAGCTTCGACTGGAACTCGCTGGCGGCGGCGCGCGAGCTTGAGCCCGCGCTTTCGTTGGGTGTGCTGGCGGACAAGCGCGCTGCAGCGATGCTGGATACGGCGGCGCGGCTCCGCGCGGTAAGCGTCAATCCGCGCTACGACATGGTGAGTCCGGTTCTGGTGCAGCAGGCGCATCGCGCCGGATTCAAAGTGCTGGTGTGGACGGTCGATAAGGCGGCGCGGATGCGCCAGATGATTGCGATGGGCGTGGACGGAATCATGACTAACCACCCGGGCCGGCTGGCGGCTTTGCTCAAGGCAAGCGCCGCGCGTGCAAATTGATGGCCCCTTTCAGCGACACCCAAATCGAAGAAGTACGCGGCCGCGCCGATATCGTGGAGGTGATCGGCGCGCATGTGCGGCTGCGCAAGGCCGGGCGCAACTTCGTGGGCCTGTGCCCGTTTCATGGTGAAAAGACGCCGTCGTTTACGGTCAACCGCGAGAAGGGGTTCTTTCATTGTTTCGGATGCGGCACCGGGGGCAACGTGTTCAGCTTCGTGATGAAGATGGACGGCGCGACTTTCCCCGAGGCGGTGCGCTCGCTGGCTGGTCGGTACGGAATAACGATTGCTGAGGAGCGGCGCGACCCGCGCGCCTCCGCCGAGCGCGACGCGATGCTGCGCGCGGCGGAGGTGGCGAACGATTTCTTTACGCACGTGCTGTGGGAGGAAAGGGCGGGCACGCCCGCGCGCGAGTATCTGAAAAGGCGCGGTATCGATAACGACACGGCCAAGTCTTATAAGCTGGGTTTTGCCCCGGCGGGCGCTTCTCTGGCCGCGGCGCTCAGCAAGCGCGGACTGCTGGAGGCGGGCGCCCGCATCGGTGTGGTGAAAGGCGCTGGCTCACAAGCCGCCGACATGTTCTGGGCCCGCCTGATGTTTCCGATTCACGACGCAACCGGCCGCGTCATCGCGTTCGGCGGCCGGGTGCTCGATGAGCGGCTGCCAAAGTACATCAACTCGCCCGAATCGCCGCTCTATTCCAAAGCGCGCAATCTCTACGGACTGGCGCAGGCGCGCGGAGCAATCGCCAAGGCTGACCGCGCGATCGTGGTTGAGGGCTACATCGATGCGATCGCGCTGGCGCAGGCCGGCTTCAAGGAAACCGTGGCCAGTCTCGGTACCGCGTTGACCGTCGATCAGCTGAGGCTGCTCGGCCGCTACACGCGTAATGTCTTCGCCTGCTTCGATGGCGACAAGGCGGGTCACAACGCGTCCCTTCGAGCGGTGCGGACCTACTTGGAGGCGGGACTGCTGGGCCGCGGAATCTTCATTCCGCAGGGTTTCGACCCCGACACCCTGGTAAAGGAGCGTGGCGCGGAGAGCTTCGCCGCGCTGATCGGTTCGGCCGAGTTGCTGGTCGACTATTTCGTGCGCAGCGAAGCCGCGGCGGCGGGAACCTCGCTGGTGGCTCGGGCGCGCGCGGCCGAGCATGTGTCCGAAGTCCTGGCCTTGGCGGGCAATGCTTTCGAATTTGACCTGCTGACGCGCAAGGCGGCGGAGTTGCTGGATGTGCGCGAGGAAGTGTTGCGCGCGCAGGCTCGCAAGGGAATCCGCGGTCCGACCCGCTCCGGGCGCGATGCGCCAGCCCCCGCGCGGATGCCGGCGCGCAACATGCGGGTGATCGCGGAGCTGGGCCTGCTGGCGATCGCGGTGGCGTATCCGGATTTGCGCGAGGAAATGCTCGCCTCGGGCGCGCTGTCCGACTTCGAGGACCGCGGACTGGCGGCATTGACCGCCGAGCTCTGCGGCTCCGGCGGCGAGCCGGCGCAGGCGCTGGTGGCGCAGCGCCTGGCTGCGGAGCAACAAGGCGCGCTCAGTGCGCAGATGCTTGATCCGGCTCTGGAGAACGCGGAATCCGCGCGGCAGATGATGGCGGAGTATTGCCGGACGCTGGAGCTTTTGCGCGGAGAAAAACGCGTGCAGAGCGTGCTGCGCACAATCCGCGAACAGCAGGGAACCGAGCTGCAGAGCCGCAAGGCCCAGGAAGCGATCCTGCTGGCGCGAGCCCAGCAAAAGCTGCGCTCGACGCGCAAATGATGGGCGGCGGGTTCCAAAAGCTCAACCGTAACCGCACCCTGCCATCGCGTACCCTGCCGGCCTTTAATAAAACCTAAGAAAACTGGTACTATAAACAACTGTTCATGCCTTCTCGTGGGCCCATAGCTCAGCTTGGTTCAGAGCTGCCGGCTCATAACCGGCTGGTCCCAGGTTCAAATCCTGGTGGGCCCATATCCAATTGCCGCCGTCGCCCTCATGGCGGCGACTTCGATGAAGCAAACATCAATAAATGGAGGTCGAATTGCGGGAGGAGATAAAGCGGCTCGCCGGTCTGCAGGCTATCGACCAGGAGCTGCGCTCGCAAGAGCAGGAGTTGTCGAGAATCGGTGCGCGAGTCGCCGAACTGCAAGGGCGCGTTGAACAAACGGCCGCGGAAGTCGAAGCGCTGAAAGTACAGGAGCGCGAGAGCGCGCTGGCCAGGCGGGAGTTGGAGCGCACACTCGCCGAAGGCGAGGTCCAGATCCGGAACAAGCGGATGCGCCTCAGCCTTATCAAGAACGAGCGTGAGTTGCAGGCGCTTGGCCACGAAGTCGAGATGCTCAAGGAAAGTAATCAGCGCCTGGAAGCCGAGTTGCTGACCCGGATGGACGGCGGCGAACAGAACGCCACAAGGTTGCAGGAGCTGACCGAGACGCTGGAGCGCGACCGCACCGAACTCAAGGAAGCGCAAAAGGAGATCGCCGGCCAAATCGAGGAATTGAACGCGCGAATTGCCGCGCGGCAGAAGGAACGAGAGCAGTTGGCCGCTAAGATCGACACTGGTCTGCGCCAGCGCTACGAGACAATCTTCGAACGGCGTGGAGGTTTCGCGGTGGTGCCGGTCAAGTCGGGAACTTGTCAGGGATGCAGGATGCGAATTCCGCCTCAACTCTTCAACCTGATCCAGAGATTTGAAGCCATTCACTTCTGCCCGAATTGCCAGCGGATCCTGTACCACGAGGCCGACAAGCAGACCGAAGCTTGATGGGCTTTGACCAGGCGCGCGCCACGCCGCCGTCGAGTATAATATGCCGAGCCGGAGCGAGCCGGGCGGCCGCCCCATATTCCGGGGAGGAAAGTCCGGGCTCCATAGGGCAGGATGGCTGCTAACGGCAGCGCGGAGCGATCCGCGGAAAGTGGCACAGAAAACAGACCGCCCGTAAGGGCAAGGGTGAAATGGTGGAGTAAGAGCCCACCGGCGCGCGAGTGATCGCGCGCGCATGCTAAACCCCATCCGGAGCAAGACCAAATAGGAGAGAATGGGTGGCCCGCCCAACTCTCGGGTACGGTCGCTAGAGCCGCCGAGCAATCGGCGGTCCAGAGGAATGGCCGCCGCCCGCGTCAGCGGGTACAGAACCCGGCTTACAGGCTCACTCCGGCTTCTTTTTCAGCCGCCGCGCGCAGGCGCGTCATTTTCAAGGCGGGTCCGTCCAGATAACCGGCGAAGCGGGCGAGCTGCCCCAATCCCAGCACTCCGCGCCGAATCTCGGGCGCAATCGTCAGCCTGACGCCGGCGGGCAGTTCCTGCGCAAAGGCAGCTGTGCGCGCGATATCGCGATGAGCGCGCAGGCGATAATCCTCCAGATATTTGACCAGCGCATCGAATCCCGGACGGCGGTCAAGGTTGGGCCGCAGCGTGGCGCGCAATTCGCCCATCGCTTCCAGAGCCGGCGGCATCCCATCGCTGCTGCCTGCCAGGTGGCGCCAGATTTCCTCGTCCAGAAAGCGGTTGATTATAATGGCGGACAGGTTGAGCCGCTCCGCGCGCATCTCTTCAATCAGCATCCGCGCCTGGCGCAGGCGCTGGTCCTCGGCGGTCGTTACCAGAACAAAGTTGACGTGATCGGAATGCAGTAGCACCTCGGTCTTGCGCAGGCGTTCCACCAGGCCGTCCACGGTTTCCTGGGCCGCGATGAAAAACTCGGAAATCGAGGAGAGCGCCGTCGCCCCGGCAAATCGTTCCAGCTCGCGCACCACGAAGCGCGCCGCTCCGCTGGCCAGGCGCATCGCAAAGCGTCCAGCGGAAAGATAGGGCGCGAACAACCATCGCGCCATCCGCGTGTCCAACAGGCGGGTCAAGTGAGCGGGCGCCTGCAGAAACTCGAACGCGTTGGCGGCGGGCGGCGTATCGACCACGATCAAATCGAATTCGCCGCATGAATGCAGATCGTAAAGCTGCTCGAGCGCGGCGTAGGCCTCGGAGCCCGCAAACTGGCTGGTAAGCTGGCGATAGAAGGGATTGTTGAGGATACGTTGCTGCGCGGCTCGGTCGGTCGTGAAGCGCTCAATCAAAGCGTCCCACGCGCCCTTGGCGTCCAGCACCATCGCAAAAAGTTTAAATGAAGGATCAAGTCCGACGGCCTCCAGGCGATGACGTCCCAAACCGATCGGCTTGCCACGCAGATGCTCCAGGCCCAGCGCGTCGCGCAGCCGGCGTGCCGGGTCCACGGTGATCACGGCAGTTTTCAGGCCTGAGCGCGCCGCCGCCAAACCTAACCCGGCCGCAACCGTAGTCTTGCCGACACCGCCGGTGCCAAGCACGATCAGGGTGGCGCCTTTTTTCAACAAGTCCTTCAAGTTATGCCCGCACCCGCAGCAGCCGGGCTAGTAAAGATAGCAGGGCGGCCAGCTTCGCGCACCGCGGCTTCAACCGATCGTCTCGCCGGTGCGCCCGCGCCGATGACAATTCTCTGGGCAGCGTAGCGGCGCCCATCTCTCCCTGTCAGGGCAATAAAGTCACTTGCCCGAAACAACCTTGGGGATAAAGCAGGAGCCTCAATTGTGGCCTGCTCGTGCCAGGAGCTAAACTTGACACAAGTAATTGCGGTGCAAGGGGGCGAGGCAGGTGTGGATGGAGCTGCTATTTGCGGCCGCGTTGGCGGCGGGTGTGGGCGGAATGCTCGGATGGATCATTGGGGCGGCGCGGTCCCGCACCGGATCACAGGAAATAATTCGCCAGCTTGAGGCCCGAGCCGCGGCAGCCGAGGCCGGAGCCCAGGAGTTGCGTGCGCAGATCGGACCGCTGCGGCATGAGGCTGACGCCGCTGCGCAAGCGTTGCGCGGTGCCGAAGGCGCGAAGGCGGCTGCCGACGCGCGCATCGCGGAGATGCAACGCAGCTTCGAGCAGCAGCGCGCGATTCTCGATCAGGATCGCGAACGGCTGTCGGAAACCTTCAAAGCCCTGGCTGCCGAAGCGCTCCACGCTAGCAACGAGGACTTCCTGCGGCTGGCCGGCGAACGGCTGGGTATGGTGCAGAGGCAAACCGAAGCGGGGCTGGCCAGCGCTCAGAACGCGATTGCCGGAATCGTTGAACCGGTACGCGAATCGCTCGGGCGCGTTGATCGGCAATTGCAGGAAATCGAAGGCTCCCGCCGCGAGGCATACGGCAAGCTTACCGAGCAGGTCGATTCTCTTGCCCAGGCGCAGCGCATCCTGCACTCGGAAACCGCCAACCTGGCGCAGGCGCTCAAGTCACCGGTCGTGCGCGGCCGCTGGGGCGAGGTGCAGTTGCGGCGCGTCGTGGAGCTGGCCGGGATGGCGGAATACTGCGACTTCGAGGAGCAAGTCGAAATCGGCGGAGGGGAGGGCGGCGGCGCGCGCCCCGACATGGTGATCAAGCTGAGCGGCGGCCGCCAAATCGCGGTTGACGCTAAGGCCTCGCTGCAGGCCTACCTTGAGGCGCTGGAGGCGCACAGCGAGGAGGATCGGATCGCGAAGCTGCGGGAGCATTCTCACCAGGTCAAGGCGCGCGTCAACGAGCTGGCCTCCCGCAGTTACGCGCAGCGCCTGGAGCGCAGCGTTGAGTTCGTGGTCCTGTTCATTCCGGGCGAGGTCTTTTTCAGCGCCGCCTTGCGGGCGGCTCCCGAGCTTATCGAGGAGAGCGCCAACAAGGGGATCATCCTGGCGTCGCCGACCACGCTTTTGGCGATGCTCAAGGCGGTTGCCTATGGATGGCGCGAGCAGCGGCTGGCGGACAACGCGCAGCGGATAAGCGAGTTGGGGCGCGAACTGCACGACCGTCTGGCGCGGATGGTCGAGCACATGGGTAGATTGGGCCAATCGCTGGAAAAATCGGTGGAAGCATTCAACTCCACAATCGGCTCCTTCAACAGCCGCGTGATGCCGTCGGTGCAGCGCCTGGCCGACCTCGGCGCGGCGGGCCCGCGCGAAGCGCCGATGCTTGAGGAAGTGGACAATCGCCCGCGCCTGGTAGCGTCGCGCGGCGCTGTCTAGTAGCGGCGCAAGCTGCGCGTCCCGTTCCGGCTTTCAAAAATTCCGCTTGAGGCTTGCCGACAAGCGACGTCTAACAGGTTCAGCGATTTGTCTTCATGAGAGACCTCATTATCCGCCCCGGCTTGGCGATTTTTTCGCTCATGGTTTTGGCCTTCATGATCGCATGCACTTCCGGCGGGGATAGTCAAAATCAGTCGACGGCACCTGCCGCCATACAGAGGATTTTTGACAAGCCGCTCTATAAGAATGCGATTTGGGGGTTGCGGGTAGTTGATCTCGACAAGAATGTGGCGCTGATAAACCAGCTTCCCGAGCGCCAGTTCTTCGTCGGATCAGTGCGAAAAGTCTTCAGCGTGGGCGAATGGCTCAACCAGGTGGGGCCGGCCACTGCTTACAACACACCGGTTTTCCGCAACGGCGCCGTTGATAGTAACGGCGTGCTCCACGGCGACCTCATCCTGGTTGCCTCCGGTGACCTCACGATGGGCGGCAGGACCAATCCCGATGGCAGTATTGCGGTAAGCAACTACGATCATAACGAGGCTGATTCCTTGGGCAATGCGGTGCTGACCTCGCCCAATCCGCTGGCTGGCTACGCCTCGCTGGCTCATCAGGTTGCTCAAGCCGGTGTAAAGGAAATCGCCGGCCAGGTGATAATCGACGACCGCCTCTTTCGGCCTTTCAACTTCAGGGGCCAATTCGACGTAAGACCGATCTTCGTCAATGACGACGCGGTCGATATGTCTATCAATCCTGGAACGGTGGGAGGGCTCGCATCGGTCGTATCGCGTCCGGTATCGGCCGCGCTTAGGGTCAACAGCACGTTGTCAACCCGCGGGCCGGGCGCAAAGACACTGCTCGAATTCAACGCGTTCCCCGCGCACATCGGCACTCCAGGCTGCACGGCGTCAATCGGCGGAGAACTGGCTACCGACTACCTGCCACCCCTGACCAACCGTTTTCCGCTGGTCCAGACTTTCCGGATCGTGCAGCCGTCAAATTACGCGCGCACCGTTTTTATCGAGCAACTTCAGGCAGCAGGAGTGAAAGTTGATGCGCCGGTAGTGGCCGAAAATCCAACGCCGCTGCTCCCTCCCAGGGGTTCCTACCCTGCGTCTTCCAAAGTTGCACAACTGGCCGGCATGACCGTCGCAAACGACGCCAAATTGATTTTGAAGGTCAGCTATAACATCGGCGCCGACACCTCCCTGGTCCTGTATGGGCTCACCCAGGGAGTCGATAACATCAATGCGGCGTTGAGTAAGGAAAAGGTCAATCTTTCAACCAATTACGGAATACCTGACTCCCAGTACGCGTTCGTGGACGGCAGCGGCGGCGGGAACACGACCGCCACCAGCGTCGCGGTTACCCAAATGCTCACCCAACTGCGGTCGCGTCCAACCTTTACGTCGTTTCTTGACGCCTTGCCGATATTGGGAGTGGACGGTTCCTTGTCCTTTGTGACGGACTTTGAATCCGACTCGAGTCTGGCAGGTGCGAAGGGACAGGTGCACGCCAAGACCGGGACATTCGTAGAGGGATCCGCGAAGGTCCTGGTTCTGAAGGGTCAGGATTTTGCGGGATACATCAACGCCAAAAGTGGAAGACATCTGGTTTACCAACTGGTTGTTAACAATGTGCCGATCAACGAGGTGACCGACGTGATCAAGGTTTTCCAGGACGAGGGCACAATCTCGGCAATCCTGTGGCGCGACTTCTAAGGAAGACCGAGACAGCTTTCGATCCACTTTTTTCCCATCGATCACAGCTCGGCACCGCGGTAACAGGCGGCGCCGAAGCGTCGGTGCGGCGAAGATGGTTATTGCGAAGGCGTTATTTGGGTGATTTTGGATCCCTCAATGCCGACGCCGCCCATTAGACCCTCCTGGTCGAAGACAAAGGCATACACATCGGAGCGCATGTTCGTGGTCGTCAGTGAACGCGCGACGCCCTGATCGACGACGACCAGGCTCGGACCGGTGCCGATTGCCCATCCTCCACTGTTATTGAGGTAGTCCAGTCCCGCCCTGGTCATGAAGAACAGGGCATAGCCGAATTTCTTGACCCCAGCCTGAAAGCCGTAAGAGGCGGCGCCAGTGCGGTAGTAGCCGACGGTTCGCCCGCGCCTGAACAAGGCTCCGAAACCGTACTGCGCGCCGACAATAAACGCTCCTTTCTTAATGTCGGGAAAGACAAGCACAGCCACCGCCTTCGAGCCGAGCGCCCGGGCCGCTGCGTTTTGGGAATACAGCGCAGAGATTGCGGCGCGAGAGCTGCTGTCAATCTGAGACGCGCTTGGCATCAGCGGACCCTGCGCGAACGCCGCGCCGCGCGGCATCAGGCCGTAAACCAGCGCCAATGCGGCAGCCAAAACCAGCGATTTCCAGTTCATACGCTCCACCTCATTCAGAATTTCAAACCTCATGACTTGTATGCCACGTTTGAGCCAGTAGCTGCCGGGAACATGAATATAATTTCGCTCGGCGCCTTCGGCTCTTCTTCAAATTTCATTTGCTCAAGCTTCAGGTCGCTTCCCTTGGCCGGCACCACGGGTGCTGGACAAGATTCGTCGCCGTTTACCCCTGCCGTGTCCCGCCTTCCCTCGCGAGCCCGATTTCAGCCCGCCGTCCATCGCCTTGTAACGTCTCCTTCAGTTAGACTCGCCAGAATACCGCCCTTGATCAATTTCCGGGCGCCTCAATGCTTAGCACATACCGGAGAGCGGCAAACAGCGGAGCGCCTAACTTGACGCCGTCCTCTCTATTCGCTAAGAATCCGCCTGTTTGGAAAGTCCAGTGGACATTCCGTTAAATACGAGGCCTGGACCGGTAGGCGGCCCAAGCTGGAATGGACGCCCGCCGGGTTTGACCCCGCGGGCGTCTTTAGTTTTGGGGATGGCACTTTGGAAGTCTAAAGGTGCGCGGGGAGCGCCTCCTTAGTCTTACCAAAGCTGCGACAAATCTGCGAAGGAGACATCGCGGTGATCGGACGAATAGTAATGATCGTTCTACTCGCCATCGACGTGATGGCGGCGCAGGCGGCGGCGGGACCTGCCACGATCCCACCCGGAACCAAAATCAACGCGCAGAACTGGCGGCAGTACAAGGATTTTTTTCCTGAAGGCATTCAGGTAGTGCTCTCCGGACAGCATCGAATCTGGAAATTGCCGGCAGATTGGGAGATCGATGTGGGCCCAACCATCGATTACCCGCTGCCCAAGTCATTTTTGGAAGCGAGCGAGAAGTACAACGGCCAGGCACGGCTCAAAAAACTCGACAATGGAGCCTACACCATCGAGAATTATACAGCAGGCATGCCATTTACCGAGATCAACGGGCCCGACGCGGCATACAAGCTGCTCTACGATCAATACTATCACTATAGCGGCGCGATGGATTACTATCGTACTACAGGGTATGAAGTCGACCGCTACGGCAATAGCGTAGCCAATGATTCATACCAGGTATACTTGCAATTCACTCACGTAACCGATCCCGGTTTTCCCGGCTATGCCAACGAGATGCCCGGTTACTTCGTGAGCTACTACGACGAGTTAGTGACACCCGAGCAGTCAAAGTACACCAGCCCCCTTGAGTTGATCTACGATGATCCGCAGAGGGTGCCGGAGTTTTATGTATTCCTGCCCTCGTTGCGGCGCGCGCTGCGGCTGTCCAGCAGCGCGCGATGCGCGCCCTACGCGGGCGGCGACTACGTCGGAGACGACATCTATGGTACTCCGCTGCCGCTGGGATATTTCCAGGCCAAAATAGTGGGCGAGAAGAACATGCTGCTGTTCCGGCCGGAGCCGGGAAATCGAGCTCAATACGACATACAGCACAACTATTACTTGCCGATGATGTTTCCGAAGCCGGCGATCGGCAAGTGGATGGTGTTTCCGGCCTACGTTCTCGACGTGCAGCGCGTACCCAGCCTGAACAAGGGCTACTGCTACGGGCTGCGCCGGATGTTTCTCGACAAGCGCAACCTCGGCTTTGCCTTCACCTGGACCGACCTCTACGATCAGGACCTCAAGTTCTGGAAGCTTTTTGCCGGATGGGAGTCGCCAGAGAAGGTGCCTCGCGGCGACGGCTACTTTCTGGGCGTTAAGGGACTGAACTGGATGGTCGACTTCCAGAACGATCATGCCAGCTTCGCCATGGTCGGCAAGGATATTTTTACCCTGAACGAGACGGTGCCGCAGGAGTTCCGCGATGTTAGCCGCTATGGCTCGCCGGCCGGCTTGAGCAAGATCATGAAGTAGGTTGTGGCGTCCAGGGGGTTGGGCCTTTCAGGCAGAGATCCTGTGGAGTTTTGCACGTGCGCGGCGTCATTCCGGCCGCGAAAGCGAGGGACCTGGAGTAATCTCCGCGAGAACCCGTTTGGCGAAGGTCTTCGAGATTCCCCAACTTTATTTTCTTGCCCCGAGATCTTTGAGATTCGTCACTTCACTCCGAATGACTGTTGCGTGAGCGCAACGACGCTTGGAATGCCTGTCCTCGACAGGTTTGGAAAGCCAGCCGCTATGAGGTTGGCCTTTCAGCCGCAACCCATGCGCCGTAAATATCGGCTTGCCTACCCGCTAACACGGGGCTCCACGGCCTGACTTGCCCAAATTGTCCACGCACGCGCTCTCAAGACGAGCGAGCGGCACAGGACGCTTCCAACCTAAGCTGTCGCGTCTCACCTTTTCAGGCATGTTGCATACGTAAACCCATCGGGAACAGCGCCGCTCTGTCTCACCTAATTCCCTGATCCTGGATTAGGGCGAGGGAAGTGGCGCTTCGGTCCACTGATACGCAGTTGGAAAAAATGCGCATCGAGCACCTGGGGAGAAGCCTCCTGGCAGTCTCCACAAACTCCGCTAATATTAACGATATTTAAGTAATACTTGGATATTTATTTAAAATATAACTGTTCTAGTGAGTTTTTTCATTTGCTTATCAATCTTGGCATATGTTACACATCCCGTTCACTTTAGCTGCTATCGAGACGGTGAACCGCATGTCCCTATCACATTATCACCCTCGCTCCGTCGATTCTCTTCTCTCGCCTGCCTTCCTCACTTCTGGCCGCGACTATAACCCGCTTTGAAGCGGGTTATCGAACTTCGGCTTTTTTTCAGGATGTGGCTCGCGAATCCCTGGTCACGCCTTCCGTTAAGACAATACGGGACGAGACGCGTAAATGATCTTCGCTTCCTGATGGTGGCCCCTAAAACGAGGTTGAGACTGATGTATGGCCGCACTTTCATCCTTCTGCTTGCAATAGTTAGTGTTTTGACCGCCCCTGCGTTCGCGATGATCATCAATCCGGCTCCGAAAGCCGTTATTGTCCATCACCAGGGTATTGGAACAGTCCCGGATGTGGTCGTAACGCCAACGCCCGTCCCGGTCTCCGGCAAGGCCGTGCTCATCACCGCTCCCGCCAGCCAGCACACCGTGTCGGGAACCGTATCGATCGTTTTGCAGTTGAGTTCCCAAACCAATCAGGTGAACGTGTTCATCGACGGGGTTTACTTGGCGTCAACCCCGCCTTCTACCCTAAGCTGGGATTCGACCAGGGTTCCCAACGGTATTCATGAGATAGACGCCGAGGCGTTCAACACGGTTGGCTCGTTCATTGGCTTTGACGAAATTGTAGTCATAAGCAACAACCCGACGCCGACACCGACCAGGACTCCGACTGCCAAGCCAACGCCAAGCAAGACAGCGACTCCCAAAGCGACGCCGAGCATCAAGCAAACGCCGTCACCAACGCCGACTCCGACACCGGGACCGTTGTTCGTGTCCGATCAGCAGAACAACCGTGTGCTCGAATACAAAAGGCCGTTTCTCAACGGCATGAACGCCAGTGTGGTCATTGGTCAGCCGGCCTTCACCGCGAGCTTTCCCGCGACCACCCAGAGCGGTTTGAATTTTCCGTGGTACGTTGCGCAGGACAGCGCCGGCAAACTCTATGTCGTGGATAGCGGCGCTAACCGCGTACTCCTGTTTGCGCCCCCATTTTTCAGCCATCAGAACGCCAGCGTCGTTATCGGCCAGGCCGACTTTGTTTCATCCGCTCCCGCCACGACTCAAAGCGGCCTGTCGTTTCCGGCCGGCGTGGCAGTGGATAAAACGGGCAATCTCTTCGTGGCGGAACGTTCCAATAACCGCATACTCGAGTTCACGCCGCCGCTGTCCACCGGCATGAACGCGATTACGGTAATTGGTCAGCTTAGCTTTACTTCGAGCGTGGCAGCCACGACTCAGAGCAATTTATCGTTTCCCGCGGGTCTTGCGCTGGACCGGGCGGGTGATCTGTTCGTCGCGGATTACTCGAACAACCGGGTGCTGGAGTTCAAGCCGCCATTTCTAGCGGGCATGAAGGCCAGCATCGTAATCGGTCAAACCAGCTTTACCTCCCGAACTGCCGCTGTCACGGCAAGCGGGTTGTCAGGACCATTGGGCGTCGCATTGGACGCAGCCGGCGACCTCTTCGTAGCCGACTCGCACAACAATCGGGTGCTGGAATTCAAAGCTCCGCTTGCCACAGGCGAGAGCGGCAATGTGATCATCGGCCAAGCGGCTTTTACCACCAACGCCGGCGCCACCACGGCATCCGGATTGGTATTTCCAGCGGCGGTCGGGCTCGATGGCAGCGGAAATCTTTATGTATCCGACAACGTCAACGACCGAGTGCTCGAGTTTGAGCCGCCATTTTCCACCGGTATGGCCGCGACGGCGGTGATCGGCGAGCCCGACTTTACCTCCGCCGTGTCCAACACCACGCAGGGCGGTCTGTCCGGTCCCGTCGGTCTCGTAGCGAAGCAACCGTAGTCGAAGGAATGAGGATTTTGGCGGCGCTACTCAGCGCGGCGTCGCAATCAACTGATCAATAAATAGTATTGAGCAAAGGGAAATAACGGCACATTTCGAAAAGGAGTATGACATGAGCGTTCGTGCGAGACTTTTGAGTGGCATCAACTCTTTTGGGGTGCGGGCAGGTGTTGGTATTTTCGTTCTTTCCGGACTGCTGGTTGAAATTTGGGCGAGTGCCGCGCTGGCCGCGGGAACGGCGACCACTCCAGCCGCCTTCTTTAACTTTTCGAGTGTTATCGGGTTGAATAAAGAAATTACTGCAACTCAGGTCCCGGTCCAGACCAGCACCGGAACAATCATTTATAAAGATGTGACTATCCAGATAAACGTGGACGCCGCGGGAAATCTGACCTATGCGACGGCCGCGCCGATCGCGACCCTGTCGCCGACGTTGACCGCGTCCAACATTCGCGCAGGCATATACACTGACGCGGAGAGCGCCACTTTCGGATCCCAGATCACTGGACCGGCCATAATCCCGGGAGGCGGTGGAGAGGCACAGTGGTCGATCTCGGCCGCAGCAGGCCTGAACTGCGTTCCGCCGCAGCCTGCTACCTTCTACACCGGCCCATTAGCCGACAGCCCGCTCGCCGCCCGAGTAAAGAAGGCACTTATCACTGCCACCCAGTATTCCTTTGGGGTAGTAGATGGAGCGAGCTGCGGAGACGCCAATTGGAGAGCGAACGGACTCATCGGCGTGACCGCGGTCGGCAATCAGGTGATGGTCTCGAGTTTCACCAACCCCTCGGGCGTGGATACCACTGCGCCGGTCGAGACAATTATCTATAACTTTTTGAAATAGTCCCCTTTTTCAGGGAAATTCGGTGAAGAGGGGTGGCGGAAAGCCTCGGTGCCGGCCCTCAATCGGGACAGGGCGGAGTCGTGAGACTCCCTGTCCCCATTGACGGCGCGCCCGGTGCGAAGCCTATCTGACGCATTACTCAAAAGCTGACACGAGCCGGCCCTACTCAGTGCAGGGCTCGAATCGTTAGTTGGCCGTGACGGAACCGGCTTTTGAATTATCGCTTGGTTTGGTCCTTCGTCTTGAGCCGCGACTTGTTCGCCTCGATGAACTCGCGAAGCTCAGTGGCGTGGGACAGCAACGCATCCCATTGTTCCAAGTAGAGAGTTACCGGGAACCGGCCAAGACCATATACCGAGACAGCGCCTTTTTCCGAAACCTTGAAGCTGATGGTTCCGCCCTTGGCCAGACGCCCCTCCAGCTCCGCGATCCGTGCCGCCATTTGCTCGGGCGTCATGTTGCTCCTTGTCTCATCGGCCATGGTTCTGAATCCTTTATTTTTTTGAGAAATTGGCGCTGCGCCGCAACAACCGCCAGCCTCCGCGAGAGCCCCGCCAGCGGCTTATCGGGTGGAGGATAATGTGAACTTAGAGATGAATCGAGGGCGTTAGCGGAGAGCGCTCTACACCAGCCGCGGGCTGCCGGATGTTTGCCCTGGCGGATGTCGAACTTCACCGACAATTGCAAACCGTACTGGACTTGGTCGAACCGGAGCAGATGCCAACGTAATTCCTCCCTCTCCGATTCAAGGGACACTCCTGCGGCAACCAAGGTCAGTGATCAATAAATACAACGTGCTTAGCGACGGGGTCGCGCCCGATGTGCAATTTGTTGGCCGGGAACTCTGCGTCGGGATAGCCGATGGCCAGGCCGCATATGATCGTGAGCTCCGGCGCGATATTGAGCTCGCTTCGGACGACGTCAGGATACCCCGCCACCGAGACCTCCACGCAAGTGCCCAGCCCTCGTGCCGTCAGGGCCAGCATCAGAGTCTGCAGATACATGCCTACGCTTAGGGAGTCGGCCGGGCCAAGGTCCCGGTGCATGGAGATGATAGCGGCCAATGGTGCACCGAAGAAATCAAAATTGCGCTTCACGGCGGCAGCGTGTCTGGCCGTGTCCGCGATCGGGATGCCCATCGCGCCGTAAACCTCCGCACCGAGCTCAAAACGGTAATGCTCGAATGCCTTTGGCAGCGCGGGAATGTGCGGCGCTTCGCGGTCGGCCACTCTGAATAGGGCGTCCTTAAGGCGGGCTCGGGCGGGCCCGCTGACGAACACCAGGCGCCATGGCTGGATGTTAGAGTTCGACGGCGCGTGCTGGGCAAGGGTAAGGGCTTCGTCGACAACCTCTCGGGGCACCGGCTGCGGCAGAAACTTCCGTATGGAATGCCGATCAAGGATCGTTCGGTCGAGGATAGACACTGTCTCTTCCTCCCGTTAGCTCAACCCAAATTTTCGCTGGAGTGATTTGTCCACTCTGACAGTTCCATTTCATCTCCTCAAACATTTAGTGTTGCTGCGTGGCGGCCAACCCTTCGCTCAGTCAGAAAGCCGACAAGACCGAGGGACTTAGCGATTAAGGCGATCAGTGCGCGTCAGCGGTTCAAAATTATGCCCAATAAAGCCTGTTAGAGGCGATAGAACCCGGAGCCAACGGATTAGCTGTCAGTGTAAGAGAAGACCATCCCGTTCCCGGTTCAATCGTCTTTAAATAAGCAGTTACGTCGGTACGGTCTTTATGGACCGACGGGGGCATTTGGCAGTAAGCTCCAGCTTGCTATTGTTTAAGAGGGCACGCTATGGCGTCGAATTTGGAGCGCTTTGAGAAGGCGAGGACCGAAAGCATTCAGCTGCGCGCAGCGTCGGCGGCAGCGGTCAATTCGATGCGCGCCATGCAAAGCTTGATCAGACGCACGTTGAGTTCCTTCGAGGAATTGGCATCAACTTCTGCGCCGGCCCTTCGAGCGGTACAAAGCCCAGCCGAGCACATGTTCACCATGCGCGGGCCGGTTAGTGCCGACGCGTCTCGGGAGCCCACAACTTCGGTTCCGAACCCGGCAGAGCATGGCCGCCCACTGCTCCGCTTGGTCGCCGCAGAGAGCGGGTCGGTAGCGGTCGAAGAACATCAGCCGGCGCGCCAGGCTTTTGAGAAGGTTCTGCCCTGGGTCTCCGCACCTCAGCGTGAAGCTCTCGTTCGGGCGGTGTCTTTGCGCAGTGTCAGAAAACGCCGCCCGATCGCCACCGACGCGGAGATCAGATCGCGTCTGCATCTGCTGGTTTCAGGCCAGGCGAAGTTTGGCTTTGTAAGCAGCAAGGGAACCCGCCGGCTGATCGCGATTCTTTCCTCGGGAGATTTTCTGGGTGCCCTGCATTCCGCAATGCAAGAACCTAACCACTGGGAATATGCCATCAAGGCATTTTATTGTGATGCCATCAGTGACTGTGTGGTGGCAGAACTCGATCCCCTTGAACTGTACGCACTGATAGACGACGCCAATGCTCATGCCCTCTTAAAATCGATTCAACACAGCGCTGACCCATGGCTACGACTGTTCATTTGGCGATTAGCCCTCTCAGAACTCGACGTCCGCAGCCGAGTGCTGGCTAACCTTGTCGCACTGGCAAAAAGGTTTGGAGTTCCAAGCGAGCAAGGCTTAACGATCAACGTCAAGTTGGCCCAAATCGATCTGGCCCAACTGGTCGGGGCGTCCCGTCCCAAGGTGAGTACCTGTCTGACCCTGTTAGGTCGCGAAGGGCTGGTCTTGCGTGATCGGCGTCGCCTCACCATAACGACGAAGGCAATGCAGATCGCAGCCCCGCTGCGACCTGCCGGAATCGGGGCTAAGCGTCGCAAGTTGAACGGTCGGGTGTCTTCATTCTCTCTGACTCGAATCAAGAAATCACCGTTGCGTGGAAAGTGACACGGCAGCCCTCTCTTAACATGGTCTTACCTCTGGGGCCATCAGCTCAAGGCTATTCCCAAGATCGGGTTGTCCCGATATTGGGTTCTTCCTAAAAAGCATGTTCTCTAATTGACCAGGTGTTATCGTGATTGGTCACACAGGGCCTGACGTGCGGATTTGGGGTGCCCTCCAGCTTCCGTTCAAGACTTCCGGTCTCGGCATATAGAGGCGCATCACCACCGCCATCGGCCCGTTTGGCGCCGGCAGCCAGTTCGATTCTACATCTGCGCCAGGAGACTTGTGCTGGAGATACAGTGTGATGCTTCCATTCACTGCCTTCTTTAGTGCGGGAAGCATCATTGAGTTGATGAGATAACGATTCAGAGGGTTCTCGACCAGGAACCGGGTCTTTCCGTTGTACATCGTGACCGACCAGAAAGCCTTTACAGGAGGAAGCTGGCCAGGCTCGAAGGTAAGTGTGTAGTTGAATTTGCTCGTATCGAGAACCTGCCCGGAGGAGTCTCGCTGATAGGAGGGATAGACAGCTTCTTCCGCGGTGTTTCCATAGATGCCGCCGAGGGCTCCCAGAGCACGCTGCTTGTATTTGCCCGCCATTTGTTCAGGAGTCCCGAATAGCCCAACAGATGTGGTCAGTTTCAGCACATCCCGGTCGAGTTGCTTTTTCGCATCCCGTCCACCCGACTTGATCGCTTCAATCACGCTGTCGGGCATTCCTGGGGGCGGCCACGGTGCTCCGGCCTTCAGGCCTATGCGGGAGAATTTCTCGCGAAGCTCGGTCTCGGAAGGAAGCGTCGGGCAGAACTGCAAAAGAAAGTTGGTGTAGTGCCAAAACCGCGGTTCGAAGGTTTCGTAGTCAATAGCAGGGTAATGCAGCTTCGGAGAAGGAGGGCGCGGCTTCTCGTGCAAATAGGCGCTGAGGGGCCGTGCTTTGTATCCGCTTTGAATCTTTTTCACCTTCTCGATGTCGTCTGCGTCGATCAGTTGTGTCCGGAACTGAGAGAACATGAGCGTCGTTGAAATATTGACGACCCGTTTGATATCCGCAGGCTTTGTGCCCCGCCATCCCGGGCCTGTGATCAGGAAGTTACCGCCTCCGTTTCCGTCTTCTCTGGTTCCGATGTAATCAACGTTATTGGTGTAGAGATCGACTAGTTGCAGCGAGTAGTAGCGCTCCCTGTCGATTTCGGGGAGGGTTACGACGATCGGTTCCGCCCTCAGATCCATGATGAGATATGAATAGGGGGTGTCGGAGTTCGGCGTAATGATGGCCGTGTCAGCCGGTGTAAACACGCGAGCCACGTTATGAACTTCGTTCAGCGGTCCCTTGTACTGCCTGCCGTCTGGATCGAGAGCAAGCTGATAGATACTGAGGTAATTTTGGACAATCGGAAACGCATAGATATAGGCTTCGTAAGCGATCCGTTTTGCGTCCGTTGGTTCCGGCCACTTCGTGCCGGCTTGTGACCACGCACGGAGTGGGTTTCCGATGCAGGTGACGGCGACAGTTGCTGCCGTGAGTCGGCACATCTGCCTGCGGCTCAATTTTGGGTTCATGGCCGATCCTTTCTCGTTTATCCCTCGGGTTGAGCTTCCGGGAACTTCCACTGTCGATCCAGGATTTCGGCGCGTGGTCTGTATAGGCGAACCAGGTAGTTCCAGCCCTTCATAGTCGGCAAGCAGTTCGGTATCTTTCCGTCGCAGCCACCGAATTGAATCGTGATGGAACCGTCGTCATTCTTGCGGGCGGTAAAGTTGTTCAGCGAATAAGCGTTGTAGGGGTTGTGCTGAAAATAGCCGTCGCCGTTATAAACGCTGACCGACCAGAATCCGTCCACCGGCACATCCTTGACCTTAAGCTTATAGACCGTGCTTCCGTCGTTGCGCTTGGGGAAAATGTTGAGGTAGAGGGCCTCCTTTGGAGGATTGGCTCCCCAGCCCGAAGCTGCTCCAATTACGAAACGTACCGGATCGACCTCGTCTTTCTTACCGTACATGCGGCTGGTCTCGGGTAGAGTTGAGGCCAGTACAAGGAGCGCATCGCGAACCTTCGTCTGGCTGACCGGATCCCACTTCGGCACCTCAAAGGTTCCCGGGCCACCCGTCTGCACCACCTCCAGGCCATCCTGCAGCTTATGCACCCGCTGAACATCCTCAGAGTCCGACGGGTCTACCAGAATACGAACCGCCACCACGACATAGCGCGTACCGATGTCTTTCTTATCCAGCTTACAGGTGCCGCCGCCGTAATGAACAGCGTGAGTATATTGATCTTCGTCGATCAGCTGGAGAGACATGAAACGTTTGCCGGAGTCCGGTAGGGTAATCGTCACCGGTCCTGCATCGAGATCGAATACCGCGGCCGAGTAGAGGGTATCCCGGTTGAGCCGGATCACCGTCTGCTTATCCAGAGGAGCTGGATCGCGCGTGTGATCGAATTTTCCAAAGCCGCCATTTTTGACAACTCTACTGAAATACATGTCTGACTCGGCACGAACAAAGTTGTCGGGGGTTACTGCAATGCAATCACTACACTGGACTTGCGATACCGGTGATTGCTGAACAGATGGTTGAGCACCAAGTGCTTGACCCGGTTTACCGTGGCAACCAACCACAGCAACGAGAACCGTTAACGCAAATCGAATAGCCCTCCGGTTTGGCAGATCTTTCATCCGATTCCCCTTTCCAGCGATCCTTGGTCAATGCTTCACTCTTCCTAAGCGGTGAAGTGTCTTACGCCCAGGGGGGCCTGACGAGCAACACGATACTGAGCGCCTTTAAGCATTTGAATTCAACCTTTATTAACATGCGATTTACACGCATCAACCGATTATGCAACCTCCGCTCTTCTGGCAACCGACGCAAGTTCCTGCGAGCCGAGCAACCGGCGCAAGTTGATCCGATCCCTGCGCAATAGCCCGAACAGCAAGTGCAGAACGGCTTCCTCGTTCGATAATGAGGGCTGGGTCTTGGTCCGCCGGCGAAACTCTCTGGTGATCCGCTCCAGCGCGTTGGTGGGACGCAGCGCCTTCTAATGCGGGGCCGCAAAGGCACTGAAGGTGAACGGCTTGTCGCCGGCCTCCCTCGAAGCTCTGGGAGACGGCCTGGCAGCGCTGCTTCCACTTACGCGCAAACCCACGCCGCGCCAGAGCTGCCGCCTCGCGTCTATAAGCGTCATCCTCCCGGGACGAGAGCTACTGTCCCCGGGTGGCGATATAGGCGCGTCGCGGAGTTGGTGGAAAAGTGAAAAAGCGCAAGATTCGGCAAGTTAAGCGACAACTCACTCCTGTTCGGAGCGGGTGCCCGGCAATCATACCGAAGTCTCGGCTACCGCGATTGAGGCGACCCTTCCTAAATGTCTCTGCCGTGTGTCCGATTGGCTTGCGGATCGGCGACGGGATGGCCCATCACGGCCTTAATCTGCTGACGAACTTCTTCGGCGTTGTGCTGAACCAAGATGACGATGCGTCGGGTATCTTCCTTTATCAGACGGACCCGCTCCTTTAACCCGTCGAGGTCCAACTCTGGATCCTGTCTCATGAAGCCCATCTTAATAGCCACGGTCGTTTACGTCCGCACAAGGACTTAACTCTGGCCAGAATCCGGCCACTTGCCATTTCGCCATGGGATTTCATGGCTTAGGCGAGCGACCGCGCGGCTCACCCTCTCAGCGTCCTCGTGCACCAGTGCGACAACCTCGCTGGTCGCCAACTTGAGCAATTGGAGTCGTTCGCGGTAGGTGGCAATTTGGGCGACGTGTTCGCGCTTCATCGCCATATTTTACACCTCCTCGACTCCAAGTATGCGAAAGGGGAACCCTTGCGAGGCCGACCTTCGCGCACCGTTTTGCAATCCGGGATGACCGTCGGGCCGACAGCGGCACCCGCTGGCGGGCTTTAACCGGATCCCTGGTGATCAGTAAGGGCCGCGACAGCCTGCTCAAGCTCATCGCACCTGCGTTCGAACAACGCTTTTAGCGCTGGGCTGAGGTAATTGCTTTGGATGAAATAGCGGGTCGTTTCGATCGCTTTCTCGGCGTGCGCTTTCGACCGGTCACCATCGCGCCGATTGCCTCTCTGATAACGCCCCCGCGCGATATCGATTAATGTGGAGACAAGCGACAACTCGGCTTCCAGGAAATACCGTTTGTTCGCGGAAAAATCCTGGCCCCACCAGATTCCTTGATTGGATTCTTTGAGCGCCATGGAGCTACGGCAAAACAACAGCCCCTCCGACTTGCCCTATAAGCAGAATACTCCGAAGGCCAAGTCTGAAGGCAAGGAATTTGTTCATCGCGGCCGCAGTCGAGAGAAGGCGCACTCCTCGAGCCGAGTCGGGATATCGCACTTCCAGCTGAAATGTACTCCCGTGCAATGGCTGCACTCCGGCAGAACCGTTGGCTCCGTAATAATATGCTCGTGGGGCAGGCAGTGGGCAGGATCGCGGTGGGCGACGATGTAAATGCCTGGGGCGCCAGCACGCCAGGTAATAGGCTGTGGAGTCGGTTGTTGCTGTTTGTGCCCGCCGTCATTTCAGAACAACTTCTCGATCGTTACCTCGGTAACCGCCGCGTGAGCCAAGAAACACGAAAACCCGGCGGTCAATTCCCGCCGGGTCCATGGTAATTAACTACTCTGCCCGCTGGCAGAGCGCAAATTAAGCGAGGTGTCGATAGCCGGATGACCGCGAAAAATCGCTACAGGCCGATAGTATCTCGGTTGCAATCATCGGGCGGGGATCAAATTCCCCAGGCTATCCTTTCATCTCCTTCTCAATCGCCCCGCGATGCATTCACAAAGCTGCAGTTTGCGTTCTTCGCCTGCATCTTCTGCTCCAGCGACGAGAGGCGTTGTCTGTCTTCGGCGGCTTTCGCGCTCAACTTCTGGATTTCGTTGAGCAGCATCGGGACGAGCTCGTGATAGTGCACGGTAACCACCTTGCCCGCCGCGTCACGACTGACCAGGTCGGGATACACTCGGGCCACCTCTTCCGCGACCAGTCCGTATTGGCGCTGCTGGCTCGGATCGTCCTTGTAGCGGAACGTCACCGGGCGCAGTTTCATCAGCGCTTCACTGAAATTACCCATGTCGTGGATGTCCCGTTTGTAGCGCGCCGAGGACACCACGATGCCGAGTTGTCCAGTGTTGTTCACCATCACCGCATCCCCGGTCACCATGCTGCCGAAAATTCCACCCACAAAAGTCCTGGTGTGAGCGCCCTGAGTGCCGATCCGGATGGTGCGGGACTCAGCCGCGACACCCGTGTTGCCGATATCTATATTGTTACTGCCAGTGGTAAGGTTGAACCCGGCGTTGACTCCCAGGCCGATATTGTTGCTGCCGGTGGTGGAGTTGCGCAGCGCGTCGTGTCCTACCGCGGTGTTGCTATTACCCACGCTGTTGCTGAGCAGAGCGTTCAATCCGGCGCCGGTATTGAATTGGCCGCTTGTGTTGTTGTACAGCGCGGCCTGTCCAACCCCGGTGTTTTGATTACCGGTGGTATTGAGTGCCAAAGCGGAAGCCCCCGCAGCGGTATTGAAGGCTCCGGTGGTATTGAGCGCCAAAGCGGTATCTCCCGCAGCGGTGTTGAAGTGGCCGATGGTATTACTGAACAGCGCCTCCGCTCCCATGGCGGTATTATGGGCGCCGGTGGTGTTGCTGAAAAGTGCTTCGACTCCGCCGGCGGTATTGCTCTCACCAGTGGTGTTCATGCCAAGGGCGTCGGCTCCGCTGGCGGTATTGAAGTTACCGATGGTATTAGTTCCCAGCGCCCCTGCTCCTGTGGCGGTATTCTCGGTGGCGGTGGTGTTGCTCGAAAGTGCGTCAGCTCCGCTGGCGGTATTCTCGCCGCCGCCGGTCGTGTTGCTGAAAAGGGCGCTTTGTCCGTTGGCGGTATTGTTGCTGCCGGTGGTGTTGCTGAAAAGGGCGTCAACTCCAGTGGCGGTATTGTTGCTGCCGAAGGTATTACTTTGCAGCGCCAAACCTCCGATGGCGGTATTGTCCGAACCCATTGTGGGGCTATGGAGGGCGTTAAATCCGAACGCACTGTCAGTAAGTTGGCCAATG
>Ga0126381_100000249_pt1 | contig 60429 bp, 86 predicted proteins | sample PanSoiMetPlot_28_FD_96465 | JGI IMG/M metagenome (GOLD analysis project Ga0126381, IMG submission 96465) | Tropical forest soil microbial communities from Panama - MetaG Plot_28 | ecosystem: Environmental > Terrestrial > Soil > Tropical forest > Bulk soil | place: Panama | collected 2016-02-17 | reverse complement strand
GACGATGAGCATGTCGTCGCCATAGCGCCGCCCGAAGCGATCGGTGATGCGGCGCGGGGTTTCCATGCCGACCTTGTAGTTGCTCTCCAAGTCCCAGCACATGCCCTGGCCGATGACGTGCTGGTCCTCGAAGCGGCCGAACCTGCCCGCGGCGTGAACATTGCGCCAGTTGGCCAGCGCGATCTCGGCCGCACGGATCGAAGCTCCGCTAATCACCTTGATGTGCCCGTCCCGCTCGCGCCGCTTGAGCGCGTAGAAGCACGACTCGGCAGTATCCTCGTCCACCGAGCCGAACATCACGACTTCCCTCTGGAACTGGTCGATGCCGCGCCGCGCCGACCAGCGCGGATACTGGCGGGCAACCCGAATCTGCTGTTCGATCTCCGCTATCGAGCTCCGGTCGAGCGCCCGCTCGGCCGGAATCTCCTCAGTCTCGACTTCCCCTTCAAGGGGATTTCCGTTACTTGCCATCTTCTATCTCCTCACCTACTACGAGGTTGATTATATGATGAGTAACTATACACATACCATTAGCTAGTTCAGTTAGTATCTCCGCCACGTCGTCGTGATCGTCACGGCGGCTGGCCAGCCGCACCATCCCGTTATAGACGTGCTGCAATTCGCGGCGGGCTTCCTCAACGTCGGATCGTTTCATGGGGTATCTCCTTTAGGTGGGTTTGTCATGGGACGATGGTCTAGTCATGCGGATCAGGCAGGAACGGCAGAGCACCATTACTGCCGTCTCCGCTACCGTCCCGTACTGGCAACGGTCCTTGGGGCAGAGCCAGGCCGCTTCGCCGTCGCGGTGCAACGGCCCCCAACAGATGTGCAGATGGACCTGCCCGTAATCGAGCGTGCCGTAAGTATCAAGTCCGCTAGTCATTAAGGGCATGTCGGTCTTTGCCTCCCTTACGCCGCTTGGGCTTGTCGCTGTCCGGCAGCGGGAGCAGGTCCACCACGGTCAGGTTGCGCCCCATGCAGCGTGACCAGTAGCCGCAGAACTTCTCCGAGCACCACCAGCCGTTGGTGCGCTTGGGAAACACCTGATGCTCGATGCCGCGCGCCACATGGGCGATCGTGTTGAGTTCCTCCAGGAGAAACTCCTTGGTCCGCAGCCCGTCCAGAATCCGCGCCTGCGGCCCGTCCTTCAACAGCTTGACCGTATCGAGCGTGACTCCGCTCTCGGCCTGCTTGTGCAGGCGGCGGTAGGCAATGGCGTAGATCGAAAGCTGATGGTCCTTGGCGATGTCCTCCGCCGTAATCAGCTTGCGCGCCCCGATGATCTTGTTGTCCCGGATGCGGGCGTTGCTGTCGATCAGATCGATCTTGCCGATCAGCGTATAGCGGCCGATCACCTCCTTGGAATCGTGCGCCGCCCGGATCGGCAGGGTCTCCTCGAACCATTCCTCCACGCTCTGCTCGCTCGCGGCCATCACCAGCGGCGCGATCTTGAGCCGGTGCTCCTTGGTCGCCGCGATGCCCTCGTCGCGCACCTCATCGGGCTTTTCGTCCTGCTCGAAGATCACCTCCTCCCGTTCCAGTTCCTCCCGCCAGAAGGTGGCGTACATGTCGGTAATGTCGTCCACCGGCAAATCCTGCCGGCTCACCACCTTCTGCTTGTAGTTCTGCTCGATCACCGAATGCCCGACGTTCGAGCGCTTCATGGTGCCGTTGGGCGGCGTCTTGATCCCCTCGATATAACGATAGGCGTACTGACGCGGGCATTTCTCCAAGTACATATTGATCTGCGTGTGCGATAGCCGCAGACCTTCGTCGTCATGTGCTCGATTGCCCATGATTGCTCCCGTTTGCGCGTTTGCGCCCCAGGTCGAAAATCTCCTCCGCTTCTGTCAACAGCCCGGGCAGTTCCCTGTTTGGATCGATCCGCAACTTCCGGCACAGCCGCCGCGGAATATCCGCGCCCGCCGAGCCGAGCCGGGAACCGACCTCAACCCCCAGGAACATGCCCGCCAGCAGGAAAGCCTGCTCTCTATCAGTTAGCATCCTCGACCACCTCCTTTGATAGTCATTTCACAATATATAGACAATCTGAACGAAAGTATATACTAATGTGGCTATGGATAAACCAAAGAAACTGTACTCGTTATGGCTTCCCCGCGACTTGCTTCGTCAGCTAGAACAGCAGGCGCGCATCGAGCGGCGGACCGCCTCGAACATGATCCGCCTGTGCATCGAGGAAACCCTCGACCGGCACAAGCGCGCAGGCATAACCAGCCTGCGTAACCTGGTCCGCGAGCCAGAGTGACATGGGCCGCATAGGAGCTAATAAAGATGGGACCGGAAAACCTGACCCTGGCCGACATTGCAGACGAACTGGCCAACTCGGAGTTCGACGGCTCGGAGATCGTGCTGAATTGTCTGGTCTGCGACGGGATCAACGCGCTCAAGATCATGTTCAAGAACGGCCGCTTGGTCTACGCTTGCCGTGAGCGATGTTCCACCAGCAAGTTGACCGCCGCGCTCGCCCTGGCCAGCACGACGGCCCGCGCTATCCTACCGAAAGGAGATGAGGCCGGCAGCAGCAAAAATCCAAACGAACGATCAACCCCCAAATACGAAAGAGGTTCCGGTGCCAACCCCGCCGCGTCCGGTCCTAGCCCGTCCGGCGCGGCCCCTAGCAAAGGCATGCTTAAATATGCCGTTGCCTATGCCCGCTACCATATGCGCGTTTTTCCCTGTCACGAGATCGAGCGCGATGGATACTGCTCATGCGGAGCAACCGAATGCAAGTCTGCTGGCAAGCATCCACGCGTTGAGAAATGGCAAGAACTAGCCACGACCGATGGGCTACAAATCTCACGCTGGTGGAAGCAATGGCCGACTGCGAACGTCGGCATTGCCTGCGGTGAAAAGAGTAATCTGACCGTCCTCGATGTGGATGGCGATCTGGGCCGCGACACTCTGCGCGCCCTCGAACTTGAACATGGCGAATTACCCGAAACCCCGATCGCGCTGACCGGCTCGGGCGGCTGTCATTACTATTTCATTTATACAGCCGGACTGAACAATGCAGTCAGATTTGCTCCCGGTCTCGATATTCGTACACAGGGAGGTTTAATCATCGGCGTGGGCTCGCGTAATCGCCACGGCCGCTATGCCTGGGAAAGTATATTCACGCTAGGCGCGGACAATCTCCAACCAGCGGCCATGCCCCAATGGTTGCTCAAAACCATCCGTGAAGGTCAGGCCACGCATCGTACTGAAACAGGAAAGGTCCAGATACCGACCAAGCTTGGTACGATGATCGAAGGCAGCGGGCGTGACAATCTCTTGTGGCGTACTGGACGCTCGCTAGTGGCGCAGAACATGCCCGCGGCCGCGGTACGCGCAGCCTTGGTGGAGATCAATAATCAGTTTGCCGAGCACTTCACCGAGCGTGAAATTGAAACCAAGATCGAACACGTACTCAGCAGTCCCAACTCCAATATGTTCCAACTCGCGGTTAACGGCAATGGCGCGGTACCAGCCGAAGCCACCAGTTATCCGGATCGCCAGTTTCTCGACGCCTATGCGGTCTATCGAAAACTGATAGCCGAGATACGGGAATATCCCATCGAAGGCTTGCTCCTTTCGGGTGGAACGCTGGCAGTTTCCGGCCTGATGGGTTCAGGCAAGACTACCTTTCTGGCTAATGCCGCGCGCTCGCTCGCGACCACCCTGCCGTTTCTCGGACGAACCGTTGGGCCGGCCAGCCGGGTGGTCGTAATTGCTTCCTCTAAGGAATACGACAACTGGTGCGAGATTGTGGGCTTCTGGAAGCTCGAAGATTTGATCTACGTCGCCCCCAGCGTCTATGCGCATTTTGGCGACCCGCGTAAAACGGCGCTCTGGCTCGATACGGAGATGCAGCGCCTAAACGCCCGCTATTTCGTAGCTGACACCCTCTTTGACTTCTTCGGTACTCCGGATAATGGCGGCGGTGATGAAAACCGCAAGGTAATGAATGAGCAAGCCCCTCTGCTCGAAGTCGTCCGCACCCGGCGTTATTCGGGGCTGGTGGGCGGCCATCAGCCCAAGAACGAAGCCCAGGCCGAATATCCGCGCGATCCGGAGGAGGCCTTTGCCGGACATACCGGCTGGATGGCACAGCACCGGATGCGGATTTCGCTCAGACGCAAAAGCAAGGGGTATACCGCTATCATCAGCGGACGCGGTGGTTGGGGTGATACCGGCCTCCTTGATGAGCAGTTACTCGCTTACGATCCCGAAACCCGACTAATCAAGCTGGCCGGACCTTTCGCCCAATTCCTCGGCCGAGCCGCACTAGAACCCGTAATTGAAGCACTAACCAGAGCGGATCGCTGGTGCTCCAGAAGCGAGATTGAGAAAGAGACCGGCAAGGGCAAAAATTTTGTTCTGGCTGGTCTTAAATTGGCGGTCAAGGAGGGCCTAGCCAAAGACAACGGTCACCAAAGCCGCGCCCGTAAGTACGCTCTACCTAATATCCCGGACGAAGAATACGTGACCCCTGCCGGAACCCGGCGCAAGCGTAAAAGCCCCAACGCTGCCGAATTTGAAAAGATGGGTAACCGCAAGCTGGCCGACCTGGAACAGCGCCACTTCGAGGAACAGACCGACGATGAGGAGGACGAACCCTAGAAATGACCGAATCGTCATTGCGTCATTGCGTCCCTACGCGCGTAGGGACGGAAACCCGCAATGATATTTCCACGGTTATGGAAGCGTCATTCGTCATTGCGTCCCATATATACGCAAATTGCAGTGACGCAAAACGCAAAAATCCGGATCGATTCAAAGGAGAAGAAATGGACGACAAGCTTCGGGATACCTTACTCGACCTCAAGGAAGAAATAGACCATCCGCCTTATCCGTTACGAAACCCCTGCGGAAAGTGCGGAGAAACCCGCGGACGGATACAACCGACCGGCCTCCAAGACGTGGTGCGCTGTCTCAACGGTCATTTCCAGTACAATGCCCCACGTACTGAAACCGGCAAGCAGCCGCGTACCTTGCAAACCATTAGGCATACACCACCCTCGCAACGCTATCGCCTATTCGAGCGTGCGCATGGACGCTGCGAACTGTGCGGTAGTACCGAGATGTTAACCATTGATCACTTCCTTTCAGTCGCGGAAGGCTTTGACTTCCTTACCGACGCTCAGATCGAGAGCGATGAGAACAAATGCGTACTTTGTGCAGAATGTAATTCAGGCAAGGCGCATCACGTCGCACCTATCTGGTTATTAGCAGCAGTGCTTTATCGAAGAACAAAAGAATAGATAGCTGCGGTCGGCCCCCTTGTTTGAAGGGGGCCGAAATCTGAATGACGATTTTCCCTATTATTTATGGCCGCGCTCGACCGCTCGGTCACCTAAGATGTGACCGAGCGGTTCCCGCTAGGAGGAGGAAAAGATCGTAGTCACTCAATTCACGACGTATTAGAATCCGATACTTGGAACCGACGATATGGAGATAACTATAGATGGACTTCCTGACCTCGATCATCAACGAAGTGGCAGTTATGCCGTCCGTGACCGGAGTACTCGATACCGCGATCCTGCTCGACCGGCTCAAGCAGGCCACCGTAATCCGCACGCAGAACGTCTGCGACTACCTCTATCAGGAAACCGAACAGGAATACTTCGTCCTCAACCGCGACTTCCCCAACATCGCGCCGCCCTGGCCGCTGTTCTTCATGCACCACCGGATGCCCCGCCGGTCGCACTCCGAGGGCAGGATCGTGCAGACCGCCTACGGCAATGTGGACCTGGGCTTCCTGTTCCAGAGCTACCGGCCGGAAAAGTCGCACTGGCGGGTGGCGTGCGCCATCTTCGCGCGGGGCTCGGGCGGCACCTTCGTGCAGTCGGTGGCGTGGCAGGTCGCCAATGACGGCCGCTTCCTCAATGCCGACGGCACCGAGATTGATCTGGGCGAGGGGGGCTGCAAGTTCGTGGTTACCGACGCCTACCGTCTGCCGTCAGGACGGGCGAGCAACCGCGACCCGTCGTTCGATGTGAACCTGCTGTTCGTGCCGTTCCTGGCGCTGTCCTTCTGCCACTGCAAGAACGTGGCGGTCAGACGGGAGACAGTACCGCTTCCGGTCCAGCGCAAGCGCCAGCGCAAGTACGGCTGGTCACCGCAGTCCTGGCATGAAATCCAGATCGAGCCGGTCCGCCGGGTACTCGAGAACAGCGGAGCACGTCAGGGCAGGAACGGGTTGGCGAGAGCACTGCATATCCAACGCGGCAGCTTTCGCGATTACCGCGAAGGCCGGGGCCTCTTCGGCAAGCATCACGGCATCTGGTGGTGGGAGGCATGGCTCAAGGATGCCAGCCACCCGCACGGCTATACCGTCAAGCCGTCCGCTACCGCCGACCTCAAGGAGCAACCATGAACGATCATCAGGCCTATGCCCTGCACCACCACTGCCGGCTGGCGGGCGAGACCGCCCATCCCCGTTTCGGCTACTTCCTGCACGGCGGACAGCTCTCGGTCCTGCTGACGGTCAACAGCGGCTATGAATGAATCGAGCAGAACTTCGGCGGGCCGGTCTGGCACGCCTCAGTCAGCATCGTCACGGGCCGCAGCAAACTCGGCCGTGAGGCCGTGGAAGGAATCGCGCGGGCCCAACTCGAAGGGGTCGGTAACGCCCGCCTGGGAGAATGGATCGAGACCGGTCTGGCCGTGCTCCATCTGCGCCGCCGCCTCTCGGCCAAGGAGCAATTGCTGGTGGGACCGGCGCTTGATATTCGCATGGATCGGGTCGAGGTCCGGCGGCGGCTGGCCGAGGTGAAACGGCTCGGCATCCTGCCGCCAAGCTATACCGAATAGAGGCAACCAGTGATGATTTACTACGGACTGTGCGGCAAGGATCAGAAGGGGAAATTTCCGTTGACGCCCCAGGTAGGGAATTTATCCATCAGAGCGTCATGGGCGTATGTGGAACCCAGCCCGGGTCAGTTTCAGTGGGATAGGATTGATGCCGCGCTGGCTGCGCTGCCGCAAGGTGGTGTCGCCGGGCTGACCATCCATCCTGGGAACAATTCACCTGCGTGGGTCATGCAGCAGGTGGCGCACATCACGATGCCGGACAATACGCAGTTTCCGGCACCGTGGGACGCGAAGTTCCTGCAAAGCCTAATCAAGCTGATTCAGGCGGTAGGCCAGAAGTATAATTCCGAGCAGCGCATCAAGCATATTTTAATACCTGCGCTGAGCGCGAAGACGGCTGAAAATAATCTGAATAATATCACGAAAACCTCAATGTCTGGTGGTGTTCCAGGCCATGATACGGGGACGCCCGATCAGATTCTGGCCTATTGGACTTCGGTAGGCTATTCGCCGCAAAACGCCCTGCTGGCGGTGCAACAAAATATTAAAGCTATGCACAGGTATATTACGCAGCCCTGCGCGATTACTTTTCCGGGGCTCTACGGCGGTCTGGACTTCGATCTGGTCAACGGCAAAGCAGCGGTTGACGCGATCCATGCGTGGTATGCGCAGCAACCGAATATCAGGATTTACAACTGCGGCGCATCTAGTAACTGGGTTTTTCCGAAGAGTTATTATTCCTATATCCCCTATGTTTATCAGGAACTCGCTCCACTGGGTACACAGAAGCAATTTAACCAAATGATGAATCTGATTCATGCGCAGGGCGTGACGGAACTTGAAGTCTATCTGGCGGATTTGAAATACGTGCCCAACGCGCCGAGCACGCTGTCCTCGGAACTGCCGGCCACCGCGGAAGAGGCCGCGGCCGCCTCTTTTGAAAACTACCGCGGCGAATACGAGCCTGACGCGGAGGGCGACAACCCGGAGGACAGCGATGACTAAGCGGCACACCTCCCGGCTGAGCAAAGCCCAGCGCGAGACCATCGCCCGCATCGCCGCGCTCAACCGCGAACTCGACCGCGAACGCAACGAGCAAGATCGGCAGGCGCGGCGCGGCTATGACTACGATGGCCGGGCGCAGTGGTCCGAGCAGGTCAGTCCGCACATCAGTTACCAGTCAGACGGCGGCGGATTCGGGCTGTGTGATCGCTGCCGGCAGCCTGCCGCACTGGTAACACCAGGGCATAGACGGTACTGCGCGGCTTGTCTGCCGCGATGACCAGCGGGCTGCGCAGGCGCATGGCCAGCAGGCTGTCATCGAACCGCCGCAGGATCGTGCGGGCCTGACGGTAGAAGAGCCTGCCCTCGCGGGTGAGCCTCAGGCGGCCGTAGGGATACCTGATACGGTCGTGGACGCGGCGAAACAGCTTGACGCCGAGGACTTCCTCCAGGCGCCGGAGCTTGCGGCTCATGGCGGGCTGGGCAATGTGCAGATGGTCGGCGCCAGCCTGCACGCCCCCCAGCTCGACCACGGCCACGAACCCTCTGAGATGGTGGAGTTCGAGGGCGGCTAGCGGCGGGAGAAAAGCCATAGGGCCCAGGTCACTCCGTACCAGACGCCCATCACGAACAGCAGCACGCCGATCTGGAGCTTGTCGAGAAACGGATGATGGAGGGTCACGTAGATGACGATGAGCGAGATTATCCCGGTCATCAGCAGAACAGTCACGGTAACCGCCTGGCTCGGTCCAGTACTTGCCCCGCTGCCATCATCGTAAGCCATAATAGACTCCACCCTAACGGGCCTTACGGGCAGGCAAAAGTTGATCGTTGCAGCCGATCTGATACTCGGCTGAGGATTGAAACAAACATGACCAAATGGGAACGGGCGCTCTACCTCGATGCCTTCCGCCACGGGCTGCTCTGCGCCCGCGCGGGAGTATTCGACCGGCTCGAAGCTGCCGGCATGCCGCTGGCAGATGTCATCCGTCAGGTGCTGGCGCCGGACCTGACCCGCGACGAGCTCAATGCCGTTCATGGCTATGCCCACGAAATGCTGGTCGCGCTGGCAGCGGAGCTAACCGCGGACCTGCTGGAAAAACTCTGACCCGGTAAACCCCGATGCCACCCTCCCTCCAGATCAAAAGCTGCATCTGCTGCAACCGCACCCATCCCATCGAACTGTTCGAGGCCCCGATCCCGAAAACCCTGCGGGTGTGGGGCAGCGAGGCGCGTACCGGCGGCCTCGGCGTCTGTCTGGCGCTGCGCCGCGTCAGGGGCGGCACCAAGGGTACGCGCGTCAGCCTGTTCATGGACCCGCCGCGCTACACCGAGCAGGCCATCCAGGGGGAATGGATACTCGCCAAGCAGGAGCCGACCGGCCGGATCGATCTGGGCAAGACGCTAGCTCAGGACTGGTAGGATCGTGCCGAGGCCGCGGTCATGGCGGTCGCCGAGAAGCTCAAGCGGCCGTTCACGTTCACCGATGTGATGAACCAGACCGACGGCTATACCCGCAAGGAAATCCGCCGCGTACTAAGCGCGCTCTCAGATGAGGAGCGGGCCCAGGAACCGGAGCGCAAGCGGTTGATCGATCTAGGCAAGGAGAATCGCCAGGGCGGTGCGGTGCGCTATCAGCTTCCCGATGGAGGCGGCGGACAAGCGGACGACCTGGAGCAGATCAGGAACCCCAAACTGCGGGAGGAACTGCGGCAGCAGGAACGGCAACTGAAATTGCTTAAAAAGTAGGACAAAAAGGGATAGCTGGGAGGGTTATTTTCCAGCGATCGGATCCTATATAGGAACGCTGGAAAATAACCCCGCGAATAACGAAAAGCGCTTGAGTTCATTAACCAATATTATTTTCCCAATGACCATCAAAAACCCGCGCTTTAAAAACTCGCCGGAAAATAACCTTTCGACCTTGAAAACCGGCCCCGCCGACCACCCATCGGCGGAGCCTTAACCGACCGCGAGGAATATCGATCATGGCACTAAGAGCCATCACCACCAAGGAAGCCACCATCAGGACCGCCACGGTCGCGCTCAAGACGCTGGCCATCTCCGGCAAGCAAGTCACCTTGTCCGTGTTCCGGCAGCTTATCGACGAAGACCTCATCGACCCATATACCGGCAAGCTCAACGGCGTTCCGTGGGGCACGGTCAATTACTTCTGGGGCGACTGCGAGCCGGACCACCTCCATGTGGTCTGGCAGAAGGGCAGCGAGCTACGACGCGCTTGTACCTATCCGGATAGCAGTATTGCCAAGCTCTGGCGCAGCCGCGCCAAAATCTTGCGAGAACAGACTCTGCCGACGTTGATTCTCGTGCTCAAAATGACCGGCAGCGAGATTAGCTTCGGCCGCATCGGCCGCGGCGATGATTCCATGCATGTGCCTACTACGAAGGAGTTTGACGAACGGCCCCCGGTCTACATCATGAGCCACCCGGAGGAGGATTCTTTCAGAATTGGTAGGGATCGCTTCGGGCTTAGCTCAATCCCCGATCTGACCATCTCGAACCTGCCGCCGTATGAGGAGAGCACCTATCCTGATGAGCGCGGTTTTAACGTCTTGCGCCTGCCCACCGTAACCGAATGGCAGGCCATGATCGCGACGATGCGCAAGCACCAAGAAGAAGCCCAGGTACGTCGTGCCACCGAACGCGCTCGAGGATACCGATCTTCCAACAGCGATTATGCGCAATGTCTGTCTGCATACAGCCTTGCGGCAGATGTGTTGCCGGACAGTGAACCGTTCGACGAGCATCAGCAACCGGAGAATTGGCGCGACTGGTGGAAAGCAGCAGGAACTTTTCGCGAAGCCGCCGAGCTTTACGAGCAGAACGCGGACCAACTCAAACGGGCCTGGAAGCAGCATTACGCCGAGGTGTCCGCACTCGACCAGCTCTTCATCGCGGTCTGAGCACGGATATACCAAAAGGGGTTAAAAGCATGATGACACTCCCAGGACGGCCGCCAAGGCGCGACCCGTATGAAACCCTATCCCGACCCGGAAACATCGCTCCTGGGTCGTCCTGCGAGCTTGGCGGGGCTATTACGGACGGGGGGCTAAGCGCTTGCCGGGTTTGGCTTTGCGCGGGTAGGTGCAATCGTAGCAACGGCCATCGTCACCGATAAAGCCGGCGTCGTGGCCCTTGCCGTCCGGCCACTGATGATAGGTCACGATGAAGCCGCCGCATTGCGGACACTGGCGCACCACATCGGGACGGCGGCGCACTTCAAACAGTTCGAGTTGGGCGGCCATTAACGCGCGGTCCCCAAGGGGAGGATTGAGTCATGCAGCGCAATCTGCTGGCGGTAACCTTGTTCTCGTTCATATTCCTCCTGACCTATGCGGTTCTGCCCCGCGACCTCGCGTCGAACTCCGGCAGCGCGGGCGGAGTCTACCCGCTCGCCCTGGGCATGTCGCCGGAGAACGTGGCCTGCCCGGCAAATATCACGACGCTGATCGACAGCGGCAACATCTCGCCCGCCGCCGACGGCGATTACTTCATGACCATGCAGGGCATCGTGCCGATCCAGTTGGGCGCGGTGGTGCCGTCGCAGATCCAAATCCTGGTCGAGATTACCGGCTCCGACGGCAGCACGTTCCGGCCCAGCGTGACCTACGCGCCCGCCTTCCAGTTGCAGCCCGACAACACCTTTGAGCAGGGCATCTTCAATAGTGCCGACAGCGGCAATCTCAACCCGTCGCTCGGCGGCTACTCCACCCTGGTCAAGTTCAAGGCGGGGGTAACGTACACGGTCATGATGCAGCTGACGCCGACCAACGCGCCGGTCACCATCGTCAACGGCGGCTTCCACAACTTCCTGTTCCTGCCGGCGGGCCGCTTCTCGGCCATCCAGCGGGTCAACGGCGGCGTGCGCTATATCCCGTAACCTCCTTATTTGTTCCCGCCTCTGCGGCCTCATTTCAGGAGGTTGCCGCCGAGCGCCGCCGAAATCTGGCCGACCTCGTCGGGGCAGGTATCGAAGTCGGGCTGGTAGATTTCAATCCAGTTCGCCCCCAGGTTCGCCCCGTAGTCGATGCCGGAGGTCTTGAGCGTCGGGCAGTTGTCGGCATTGCTGCGCGCCATCTGCGCGCCCAGGTTGTCGGCGGTCGAGGACCAGCGCGCGATGGCGTTGGTCCATGACTTGCTCGCCTGCAAGGCCTCGTTGGCCAGACTGTAGCGGCCGCCGCCGGTCGGATGATGGGTTCCGGCATAGGCCAGGACGGCATTGCGAATGTCGAAATCGTAGCCGCCATCGGTACTGGTAATGTTGGGAAAGGGAAACGAGGCGTTCCAGGCCGCCACGTTCTGGTCAGGCAGGTGGCCGACCTCGTAGCTCCACAGCGTATTGAAGGCGTTTTCGACGTAGTTCTGCCAGCAGCTCTCGTTGCCCTTGCAGCCCGAGACCTTGTTCCATTGCTGGTTGTAGTATTCGGGGCTGCACACGCTCACGTTCGAGCTGTTGGTGGTGGATAGCGAGAGGTTGTAGCCGAGGTCGCTCATCGGCTGGAGTGTGACCATGGCGATTTTCCGGTCGCCGCGGAACTGCTTCTCAAAGGCGTCTACCAAGCCTTTCCAGGCCGACTGATAGAGGGGGGCAGCGGGACTCGGATCGAGCAGGATAGTACAGGCCGGGTAGGACGATGCCCCGTTGGGGCCAGTGGTGGTATGGACCCTGACTCCCGGCACGCTGCCGAGCCAGGCGCTACAGCCGGGAATGGCCTTGCCGCGAAACGAGTTGCAGGCCGCCGAGGTGGTGGGCGAGCCATAGGCGCCGACGACAATCACGACCTGCATGGTCATGCCCGGCGGCAACTGGTTTTCCAGCACGGTAAACGGCGACCAGTCAAAGACCCCTTTTTTGGGTTCGACCTGGGCCCACGAAGCCGACGCAAACACGCCGCGGGTATGGGGCGGAAACGGCGAGGGAATGGTCCCGTTCATGCCGCCATTGCGCAGCATCAGGAACACGCCCCGGTTGCGATCGGGCAGCGGTGGCGTCGGCGTCGGAGTCGGAGTTTGGGCCGCGGCCTTGAAGCTCAGCGCGGTCAGCAGGACCAGCAGGGCGAGGAGGATTCGGGCAATTGGGTTTCGCATGGGTTAGGCCTCTTAACCGGGTTCACGCGAGTTTGATGGAGAGGGCCCGGTCCAGGCCGGGCCAGAGCGGGGTGTGCACGAGGTCCAGACCGGCCTACTCTAGCCAGCGGAATGCCCCCGCCGCAAGTTTACTGCTTGACTTATCCACAGCCTCGGCCTAATCTGACCTCACCATCTAAATTATCTCCTTTGTTTGGTAGAACGCCTGAGGACTCGTCGGCCTCGGGCGTTCTGTTTTTTAGCCGCCCGCCGCTGCTAATCTAAAGGTGATTCAACTCACCTGGTTCGGGCTTGAGCGCCAGCTCGTAGACCGTGTGTCCGACACTATCGGTATGCTTGTGCAGGAAGTTCATGCGATGCAGCAGATTAAGCGCCGCATAAACGGTCTTATTGGTCAGGCCGGTATGCTTGACGAGTTCTCCGGGAGTTACATTGGATCGACCGATCTCGCGGATCGCGCGCAGGACGACTTCACGCGAAACTCCCCGGGCGAGTTTGCTGGTATGTCTGGTGAGTCGGTCAGCAGCCGGCACGGCGCGCTGCATCGGGACCAGTTCTCCCAGAATCATTTTGCGTAAATCCGCACGCTCCTGTTGCAGGTTGTGCAACTGGAGATTGACTTCTTCCAGGCGATTGAGCGCCTGTTCACGGGTCATGGGCATGTTATTCCTTGCCTCCAGTCAGCCGATAGCCGTTGCGCGCCGCCTGTACCGCGAACCCATAGGCGCAACCCTGACCGCAGAACGAATTGTCACCGTAATCGCCCCACTGCATATCCAGTCGGGGATTATGATGCACCACCCGGGTCAGCCTGCCCTCCACCATTTCGAGAAAGGGTGCGCCATCGCGCCAGCGGTAGCGGCGCAGTTGACGCCCGCACCAGAGACAGGTGCGGGCCTCGTTACTTGCGTTAAATGAACGAGCGGCCACCACGGACTAGACCATCTCGTCCATCTGGGAGGCCGCGATCTCGTCCTCTGCCTCGGCGTGCCAGGAACTGCCGCACGCGCAGTTGAGCGAAATGCCGACCCGGTAGCCGTAGAAGGTCCGCGCGTAGCGCGGGTTGACCGGCCTGCCGGTCCTGGCGTTGACCGTCTCGGTACGGCTGGTCAACTCGATGTCGCCGTCGCTCTCTACTTCGATCCCGTGGCCTTCGCCCTGATGGGATTCAAGGTCGAACGTATCGCCGGCAGTGTTCGTGAAAACCTGGGCATCGACCTCCAGGTCGAAGGTGTATTCCTTCAACTCGGTGCCGCATTCGTCGTGAGTCAGCACCACGCGCACTCTGCTGGTTACATCACCGTCTTGGTTGACGTTGAGCTCGTCCAGTTCCGGTTCGGTGCTATCGTCGTAGCTCGCGAACTTGTTGCAGTCGGGGCATCGCATGTTGATTATCTCCTCTATTTTTTCCGGGGCCTGCTCTGCGGGTATAGTCCGACCCGCAGCGTATGCTTGCGGCCGAACCGCTTGCGGTGATTGGCCTGATGGCCGGGGAAAGAACTGGTTACGTCGCTGGTATAGACGCGAATAAAGGGCTTGCGGCGTTTGGGGCAGTTCTTCTGGTCGCAGACCATGCGCCATTCCGTACCCGGCGGGGCTTTGACTAGCATTACGTTGGTTATCTCCTTGTCCGGTTAGACCGAATGTTTCCGATCCCAGGCCGCGACCGCCTTGCGGACCCACTGCTTGATTTTCTCCACGTCGTCGTCGTCATCGAACTCGACGATATAGAACCGGATCGTCTTGGGCAGATTCTCCGGCTGCTCTCTTATCAGCAACTCGGCAGTCTCGCGGCCATGAGCCACATACTTCTTGCCGGTGCGGGTATCAATTGCCTCGACCCAATCCAGCGGGCCGAGTTCGTCGGGTAAATCCATCCTAATTATCTCCTTTGCGGTTACTTGCGTTGGGGTTTACGTGGCCGACCACCGCGGGCGCCGTTAATCCGGTTGGCGGCGGTCTTGGCCACGCTCTTCTTGAGTCCTCCGCGGCGGCCCATCTCGACCGCCGCGGGCAACTTCCGTTTCTCCATGCCTCCTCTCCTGCCTAGCGTTTGCGTAGACTGCGCCGGAAGTACCTCCAGGCTTCCGGCCATTTCTGCCAGCGGGGTTCGAAGCCGCCCCGCTCCAGCCACTCGCGCAGGTCTTTGGCCGCGCTCCGGGCGCTTTCGTGATCGTGCCGCCGGAGTGCCTCCGCGATGAGCCTAGCCGTCGCGTCTGGGTCCATCGGCCTGCTCCCTACGCCGGATGATCTGGTTAATCTCCTCCTTGGCCTCCCGCAGGGAGTAGCGCGCGGTGATGAAGCGGACTCCCTCGTAGATGTTAAAATACAGCACGCCGCGAAACTGCTGGCGGCGCACCCGGAAGCCGCGATAGTCGTGTTCCATCATTATCTCCTTGTGTGCAGCACGCGGGCTTGGAGTTTTCCGCGTGGCGCATTACACCGGGGCATGACCGCCCCGGCCTCCTCTGCAAGCCGCACTTAGGGTTGTCGGTAACCGGCAAGCTGTTCGAGCCGGTCGAGCCATGAGGTATCTGGATCAACCTGGTCGGTTACGTAGTGGCAGCTCCACAGGCCCGACTGCCTGACCTTGGCCTGATGACTGAAATGGCCGAGCCAGTTGGCACTCGGCGGGTCGATCGCGGTCCGGCCTTGACGATGATAGTTCGACAGCAGCGCCGTACCCTTGCGCTCGGCTTCGTCGAGGAAGTCCGTATCAGGCACGGCGATCCAGGCGAAATCGAGCTGGGTAAGGGTGTAGGAATACACCGGACCGCGCTCGAAGGCGCGCATCAACTGCTCCAGTCCGGCATGCTTGGGATCGCCGGGAATGGCCGAGAAGTTCAGATTGAGATACTTGTTCACGTCCAGTCCGGGCCGCTTGAGCTGGCGCCGGATAGCCCCTTGCAGATCGTCGCGCAACGCCAGGGCGGTATAGATATACGAGGCAAAAATCGAGCCCTGAGAGACGGCTTGCCGGTGCTGCGTCGGACGGCTCAGGCCCGCCTTGCGGGACAATCCCATGCGCACGATGCGTCGGCTTAGATCGGCCCGCTGTTCGCCGCGCTCCCAAAAGAAGTACAGGACCTGAGGGCCGGGTATCATGTTGGGATGCTGTCCGGCATAGTCGGCAATCGCGTGCAGCCGGTCGATCATTGCCGTAAGCTGTGAGAGAGTTACGGGGTTCATAATCGGAGCCTCCTGAGTTCCGGTTGTGAGAGCGAGGCCGCCCCAGGGTTAACCGCCGCGGACGGCCTCGTGGAGTTAAAGGATTAGGCCGCCTCGGCGATCTTCCTCCACTCGCCCTGCGGCAATTCCACGATCTGGCCCCCGGCCCGTTGCAGGTCGGTGCCGGTTTCGTAATCCACCTCCTCCGAATTGGCCACTGCCGTGACCGCGTTCATCAGCCCGTAGCGGCTCAGGTCGCCGCCCTCGATCAGATTCTTGAGGATCGACTTGCCGATCTCGTCCGAGAACGAGAAGCGCTCCTGCACCGCTTCGATCACCGCGCCGATGTCGCTCGACTCGATCTTCTGCTCCGCCGCCTCTGCCATCTTGGTCACCTGGGCCACGAACAAGTCCTTGTCCCAGGCCGCCCGCACCACGTCCCGCACCTTGAGCCACAGCGCCTTGTCATCGGCCTTGCGCGACTCGTCCGACAAGACCGCGCGTACCTCCGTCTCCAGCTCCGCAATGCGCCCGACGTGGTAGCGCTTCATCGCGGTCGGCGCGATCGCCCCGTTGAGGCAGACCAGCCGGAAGGTCATCGGCTCGATCCGCAGCGCTCCCGCGCCGACCTCCGAGTTGCTGATCACCAGACCGGCCTGCACCACATCCCCCACCTGCCGCGAGCCGGGCACGGTCATTTCAAGCGCGTCCAGCACCGCCTTGATGTACAGGCGCTGCTCGGTCAGTTCCGCGCTTACTACTTTGGCGCCGCGCCGCATCAATTCCGGCAGCACCACCTCCGCCAGGTCGTGGTTGTCGAGCGGCCGGTAGCGGTCACTCAGGAACGCGCGTGCGGTGCCGTCCAGCGTGCGTACCATGCGCCTAGTTTTGGGTTCCCGCTGTAGCCACTCATTGACGTTAGTGGCGAGCAGCTGCGGGGCTTCCTTGAGCATGCGCTCGTAGTAGCGGCTCGGAATCCCCACATGGTCGCCCAACTGGCCGTGGGCATGGCGGTTGAGGTCGAAGGTGCCGGTATTGGCCAGATGGAGCTGAACCGGACTCGTCGTGTCCGGCTCGTTCGCGACCAGCGCCAGCCGTCCGACCGGGGCCAGATAGTCCTTGCGGGTCTCCAGTTGCCGCTCCAACTCGGTCGCCAACTGGATAAGGGTTTTACCCTGTTGCATCTACTTATCTCCCTACGCAGCGACCGGGCTTAGGGTTGCCGGTCCGCGCGTTCTACAGGACCGTTGCCGGTCCTGCCCCTTCCGCGAACTGCTAGGAGAGCTTGCGGGTATCCACTGCTGCTGCCCTTTCCGTTTCGAGCAAGTGACGGCCTTCGAAGAGCAAACGAAGCCAGGCTCCGGTATTGGTAAGGCTTACCGAATGGCTAAGGTTGCTGCCGGCCTTGAGTGCCCCCGATCGACCGATGAAGTAGAAGCGTCCTCCTGCCGCTTAATCCGGCGATAGTCCTGGTAGGGGCTGTCAATTTCCTTGTGCCCCCGCGCAAGCAGTGCCCGCACCAGCGCGTCCGCAATCGTGAAAGTCTTTGCCATCGTCGTTACCTCCAAGGTTACTATAATACTCAAGCGCTTTGCTTATAGCTATAGTCAATCGCGATCGGTTGCGTGCCACTACCCTACTGGCTGGCGCGGGCGGTCGCCTCCTCTGCAAGTGCCACGACATTAGGCCCGACTTGCCGCACCCGCGCGGCAGACTCCTCCAGGAGACCCGTATCTGAATGGTCGATGCCGCTGGCGAACTCATCAGCCGCGGTGTCCAGCGAAGCTAGCTGAGCCAGCCAGCGGTCGTTCCACTCGGACCAGCCTGCGGGCGGTTGCAGCTTCTGCGCGTCGGTATAAGTTGCCTTCCACATGGCAAGTTCCAGCGCGACCTCTGCCTGCCAGTTCCGGTCCTGCGGAAGCGGCGACCGGCAAAGATCTGCCATCCTGCCCAGGCTCGCGCCCAAAGCTCCGGCCTCCTCATGGACCTGCCCGAAATACGCACTCCCCGCGTTATCCGTCTGCGCCGCTACCGCTACGGTGGCGGAAGCCGCGGGCGCACTGGCAGTGGAGTTATTGCTTGAGGGTGAATCCAGGCAACTGCCCAGGCTCGCGGCCAGCACCCCGGCACCGAGCAGGGTCCACAGCACGCGCCTGCGGGTTTTCCTTGGCCCCGCGTAGCGCGTGCCGCACTTGCTGCAAAAGCTGGCATTGGCCGATAGCTGATTGGCGCACTGCGCGCATCGCCGCGTCGTAATGGTTTCCATCTGATTACTCCCTTGCGGTTAAGACCGGCGATGGTGATCGCCGGTACGTTTACGGGGCAGATGCCGTCGGGTCACCTGCCTTGCAGACCTAATTCAGCGCTGGCATTGATCGCACAGGCAGACCGTCAATCAATCCGGGTCAAGCGCACCGTTGGGGGGCAGCCGTTCTCCGCGCAATCCCGGCAGACTCGCATGATAATTTTCCGGTCATTCTCAGGCGCGATGCCGTCAAAGACCTCGGATTGCCAGTACTCGGCTTCGTATTCTGCCTGGGCATCACAGGTGCCATATTCACAATTCATCCGTAGTTCCTCCTAGCCGATTACCATGAAGCCGGCATGCGCCACCGCCGCCAGCTGGCCGTCGAGGGTCGAGGCGTTGAAGATCGCGGTGTACCTGCCCTTGGTGGTGCAGACCACCACGTACCTGAAGCTGGCCGGAAACTGCGCCAGGGCCTTGAGCAGGCCCGTCCGCGTGGCGAAGGACCGGCACTTGTCGATGTCCATCATCTACTTATCTCCTTGACCGCGCCGGGGCTTGAAGTTTCCCGGCCGCGTGTTCTATCGGGGGAGCGAACTCCCCCGACCTTCTCCACGAGCTGTTAGCGAAGCCGCTTCCGCTCGGCCCCGGTATCGATCTGCTCATCCAAGCCGATGCTATTGCCGCTCGCCCGTCCGTCCCGATAGGCCGGATGGTTGCGCCGTTCCTCATCCCGTTCCCACTCCCGCTTCCGGCGCGCCTCATCGCGCTCGCGCTCCCGTTCCTCGCGCGCCTCCTCCTTGGCCTGCTGCTTCGCGGTCTTGGCTTTCGGCGGCGGCGGGATCGCCAGGCCCCGCGCCACGTAGTAGGCGCTGTGCTCACTCATGCCGCCCGCGATAAGCTCCTGCTCGCGCTGGCGCAGCGCCTCGCGCCGGGCCTTATCCTGAGCCTCGTAGGCCGCCCACTGTGCGGCCCGTTCGCGGCGCTGACGGGCGGTGGTACCCGGCTCCCGGCCGTTGAGCGCGTCCTGGTTCAAGTCCTCCTCGCTGCCGTACACGTCGCTCAGCACCATCAACTCCGTGCCGGTGCCGTTGCCCTGCGCCTGCGCGGCCCGTCGGCTTTCCAGTTCCTGCTCGATGCGCCGCTGGTTGAGCCGCTCAATCAGCCGGTCGGCGCAACCGTCACACCATTTGGTATGCGAAACCTGCTCGCGCCGGGGATGGTACGGATTCAACCGCTGCATGGCTTGCAGCAGATAGTTATAGGTCTGGATGGTGACCACCACGTTGACCTTGCGGCCTAATAGCTGATGGCCGCCGAATTTGCGGTAGTGGCCGGTATTGATGATGAAGTGCAGGCAGAAATTGTTGTCCGCCAGACACGCCATCAGGCGGCGTTTCCATTTGTGACCGGCACCGCCGCCGTCCGTCATTTCCCGCGGTTCAGCCGCTGCCGCCGCGGGTTCAGCCTGTTCGAGCGCGGCTAGCGTTAGGTTATGCGCGGCCAGAATTTCCTGTATCTTGGTCGCCGCCACCAGCGCTTCATTCTCGGAGCACCCGTTCTCGGTAGTCATCCGAAGCAGGCGCTCGATCTTGCCCAATACCGCCGCCTGTTCGGCGGCTTCGGTCGTCGTCGTCATCTTGATCATCTCCCCGTATAGCGACCGGGCTTAGGGTTTCCGGTCCGCGCGTTCTGGCGGAGCCAGTGATGGCCCCGCCCCCCTTCCGTAGGCTGCGGGCGCTTTAGAACAAACGCCGGGCACGTCTGACGAAATCCGCGATGGTCTTGTGCGAGCGGACGATGCCCGCGGCCTCGACCAACGCGATGATAGTGGCAGTGTCCCGGTGCAGATTGCCGAACACGATCGCACGTACCCGAGCGGCTTCCTCTAACCGATTGAGCCGAATCTGTTTCATCTTGCTATCTCCCTGTGATTGGAACGGTGTCCGGGCTTGGCTGCCGGACAGCGCATTACGTCCGCCCCGGCAGGGACGGACGGCCTCTGCGAACCGTTAGGCTTTAAGCGCGCCGAGTTCGGCCAGGATGCTGAGCAGGTGTGATACTTCATAGATTACGAAGTGAAATGACTTGGCCGAGATGTCCAAGCCCTGCGCCTGCACTTTCTGGTAGAGCGCCGCTTCATCAACCGGATGTTTGTCGTCCGCTTTCAATACGGCTTCAACCGCGATCTTGCGTACCGCACGGCCCGCTGACTTGCCGTTGGCCGAGGCCGGTTTGGCTGCCTTGGCCTTTTTCTCGACCACCTTTACCTTGGGATGCTTTTCCTTGATGTGCTTCATCATTTCTTCCTCAGTCGCAAATTCCAGCTTGCAGGGCTGGCAGATACTAACCGTGGGGACTTCCGGCAGCTCGATCTGCTCGCCCTTCTCCATCGCTTCCGCCAGACTCATCATGGTCGGCTTCGCGCGCTTGGCAGCTAGCACCCGGTCGAGCTCTGCGCCGATCTTGTCATGGCTTTCCTTCTGCGCCTTGCGGTTGGCGCTGGCCACGCTCACCGCCTCCTCCACCGAAGGCTTGCAGGCGTAGCAGAAGCAGGCCGGGTCATGCGGCGCGGCAGTCGTCGGCGTGCCGCCGAGGTCGGTCAGAACTGCTATCGTAGCCGCCACTGCCGCCTTGCTCGGCTGCTTCTCCTTGACCGGCTTGACCACCTTCGCCGCCGCTACCGTCCGTTCCACGATCTCGGCCTTCAGGCCGCCGCCGAGTTCCACGATCTCCGCCTTGCGGGCCGCGGGCTTGAGAGTGAGTTGTTCGTTGGTTATGGTTGCTTCCATCTTCATCTCCTGTCGGTTGATTTCAGCCATCATCCGTTCGTAATGGCGGGGAGCCAGAAAATTGTGCAGCGGCGCGCTGGCGTCGGCCAGCGTCCGGTATTCAAGGTCGAACCAGCCGTTCCAGTCGCCGCGCCCGTGCTGTTCAAGGTAGCCGCGAATCGTGTCGCGGTGCCGCTCAGTGAATTTGACGGTCGAAAGACCGACCTGGGTGGTTGCCATCGTCGTCTATCTCCTTGTTCAAAACGGCGGCCGGGCTTGGAGTTTCCGGCCTGCGTTTTACCATGCACTATCCAATAGTGCATGCTCCTCAACTAACCGTTATTGATTGCGCCGGAAGTCGACGATCGCCTGCTCGTAAATCTCCTCGTAATCATCGGCCTCCTGATTAAGTGAGCGCGAGTAGCAACCCGCGCGGCGAAAGGCGGCAATCGATTCAATTGCCACCCGGTACCACTCCGGAGTTTCCGGGGCTGAGATTCGATACATGGATGATTCCTTTGAATTTCCGTTTCGGCCTTCAATTCGGCCATCATCGGCAGGGCTAGATTTCCCTGGACGGAAAACGGATTCGACGCACATGCCGCAGTCCACGATCCCCGGAAGCTATGCCGGAGCAGGAACGGGGTGCCTCGTCTATCCGTGTTTTTGGCCCAACTACCTTTACCGCTTAGGGAGCCTCAAGCGCTCAGAAGATGTCCGTTGCCGGAGATTGCTTTCCTTGCCGCGCCTAGCCTGAGTTATCGCTTAACCGTTGGTGCTGTTTTCCGTCCTCTCCTTTTTGTTACCGTGTGCTGACAGTATGAATATAACCAAGCGCTTAGCTTTAGTCCAGTGTTTTTTCGTCGGCAGGGAAAATTTTTTTACCGGCTGAAAGCCGAGCAGGATGGCGGACTTTCAGCGCGAAGGCTGTAACCGGAACCGGAGAGACTGAAAATAATGGTGAGAAAATTCCGCTATGCGCAGGATCGCGCAGAGCCGATTTAAGCCACGGCTAAATGACCTCCGCTAGAAAGCTTAAGCTTGCCGGCTTCCGTCGCTCCAAACGGCTCCCTGGGCGGCCTGTGGCGATGTATGCGGAAGGGGGGGGACGGTCCAGGCCCGAAGGTATAAGGATTTACCAGCTGCCGGTACGGAACCGCGCCGCGCCGCTGGTGCCGTTAAGCCCATGCCTGCCGTTATCCGGCTCCTGGTCGCGGCCTCCGCGCTGGAGAAATTCACGCGCCGAGACCTTGCGCGCTACCGGCAGGTATTCGTAGCTGGCGCTGTTGCGATAGCTCGCATAGTAGGCCAGCGCACACGCCACCGCGGCATCACCGTGGCGCTGGCCGCCGCCGATCTCACGCGTGCGCCGGTCGGGCACCTTGGCCACTCCCCGCTCCATGCGGATCATGCGCAGGTCGGCCAGAATATCGGCGTTGCGCGGTAGTTCGAGCTGGTGCTCCTCCAGCGCCCGCTTGAACTTCGGCATCTCGTTGCGGTACCACTCTAGGTTCAGGATCAATAGCTCGATACGTTCCGGCTCCTCGCGCGTGCCGCCGTACTTGCGCCCGGTCTCTTCGGCCAGCCAGGAACCGTTGCCGCCGGCATCCATCACCCCGCTGATTAGCCACGGACAGTGATCGAGTGCGTGGAATAAGACTTTGCGCTGGACTTCGTGCGGCACGTCGCGCAGTTCCACCACCAGCCGGGTATGCCTGACCGTATCTTCCCCGAGCTGGAGAAACCAAAAGACCGAGAGGTCACCGGAGCGGCCGAAGTCCACCCCGAAACAGGTCTGCCGATAAGGCTCAAACTGCTCTAGCGCAGCCGTAATCAGCGGCTCCAGTTCCTCGTCAGCGTGCTCGCCCCGCGCCCGCAGCACCGCAATGCCCGTGGTCATGCAGGATTCGATCAGTTCGGTCGGCAGGAACACGCCGCCGCCCTTCGAAGGCACGCAGAACAGTTCCTCGTCGGCGTCGTCACCGTACTGATGAATCAGGTCCGCCCGCCAGTCCCGCTCGCCCCGTGGCGTCCAGCTGATCCCCGCCTCATGGCAAATCGCGCCATAGAGACCCTGGGCCAGCGCATCATCCAGCGTGGTCCGGTGCAGGCCATAGCTGCGCCGCGCCGCGCGAATATCATTGACCAGATCGGCAAACGGATTATCCGCGCCATAATGCGACGAGATGATATGGACCGCGCCGCCCCACATGGTAACCGCAATCGCCGCCTTGAGCAGAGCAGCCAGGTCTTCGTGGAACGCCGCCTCGTCGATAATGATCAGGCCCTGCTTGCCGCGCAGGTTGGAGGGCCGGCTGGACAGCGCCGTGATCTTGCGGCCGGAGGCGAAGCGAATCCGGTAGGCCAAGATGTCCTTGTTCAGGTCGCGCAGGACGGTCTGCTCGACCGCCGAAGCCGAAGCCTGGAACAGCCGCGCCCAGTTCGCGCAATACTCGATAAACTCCAGCGACATCTCCCGGTTATAGCCGGTATACCAGACGTCACCGCGACCGGGGGCCGCCGTCTTTACTGAATCCGCCGCTTCCGCCCAGGTTATCCCGATCCGCCGGCTCTTCTCGTATACCTTGATCGGCGTCCGGTCCCGCACCCACTTTTCTTGATATGATAGTAGCGGCATCGACCTGCTCACTTAGTTTCTGCGGATCGTAGGGACCGAATAAGGTCCGCTCAATGGTCTCCTCGCTGATTAGTTTGAGCATACCTGGCGGCTGCGCGTTATAGGTGCCGCCGACCGGAGCCATTTCCGTGCCGAGCAGACGGGCCCGAAACTCCTCCCACTTAAGCACCCCCAGCAACGCCCGAATCCGCACGTTCTGGTCGCCCGGGATCTGCCTGGGCGGCTGATTTGGCCGCTCGCTCGGCTCAGTGTGCGGCTGCGCCTGACGCTCGATGGACCACAGATGGGAGACCGCGAGGTCAATCGCCTCCAGCGCTTTCTTGCGTTCCTGATGGACTACCGGCTCGGTAATCCGGCCCAGCTCACGCTGGTAAATCTGCCGGATACGGACCTCGCTGACTCCGTACTGGCGGCTGATCGCTCCCCAGTGCACACCCCGATAGCGCAGCTCGAGAATTTCCCGCGCCCGCCGCCGGGCCTCGATTACCCCCGCCGGCTTCTCCCCGCCCCTAGCGCGTCCCGGCATGATTTCTCCTCGCTCGCTCGCGTTCCAATAGTTCACGCATCTCTGCATGCTGAATCCGGGGCTTGACCTGGATCGGCACCAGTCCGTAATCATCAATCCCGTCAGCCGGCTGAAGCCCCGGCCTTAATTTCAACGGCCGATAAAACCTGGTCCAGTCCACCACATGCTGCGGTCGGTGGAAGCGCCGGCCCACGGTCACCACCCCCGGCCACTGCCGCTCCAGCGAGCGTGCCATCTTTAACCGCCCGTCACCGGCATAAAGCTGGTCCGTATTGCCGCCCTTGAGCTGCATCGTCGCGACCTTATAGATCATAAAGACGTTGACCATGATGGTGTAGAAGCCCGCGGCCAGAACCTGCAAGCACAGGTCGGTGTCCTCGTTATAGCGGCCCCGCCAGCGGAACGGCAGCCGGTTCAGGATCAGCATGCAGGAATAAACCCGATGATTGACTGTGAATGGCGCATACGACTTGTTATCGGTAATAAACATCTGGTAGTTGAGGCCGCTAATCGCCACGTCCTCGTAGCGCTCGGTAAAATCCTCGGTCGCCCGCAATGCATTGCCGGCATTACAGACTACCCGTACTCCATGCGAGCGATAGCGGAAATCCCGAATGTTGTCATCGAGGATCCAGTGCCGTTCATGGCCCGCCCTGGCGGCATGTTCCCAGACCCAGTTGCGGGCCGGAATCGAACCCTGGCCCAGGTCGTGAAACGGCAGCACCAGCAGCTTCTCGGCCCCGAAGCGCCAGCCGTAAGCCTCGGCCTCCGGCGGCTCCACCACCAGCCGGAACGGCACCCGGTCCTGCATCAGACAGCGCGCCGTCGAAGAGCAGGCTGGAATATCCCACCGCCCCTTGCTGATTACATAGACCGGATAACGCGGCAGAATCCGTCCGCGGCTGCCGGACTTACTTGGCTCCGCCATGGCCTACCCGCTTGTGGCCTAAAGAAGCTTCATCCTCGAACCGCACCGCTTTCAAATCCCGCATTCCCTGGTCCGGCCACCAGTAGGATTGGGCCTTTTCCAGCTTGCCCTGTAACGGCTTTAACTTAAGCCGCCGCAAACAGGCGTCACGGTCCTCCAGTGAACGGAAAAACAGCTTGAACTGGATCAGCTCCTTCGGATTCTCGTATTCCGGCATCCCGATCCATTCCGCCGCGGCCTCAGCCGAGCCAATCTCGGCCGCGTTACGGGTGGTATAGACCAGCGCCCCCACCATCGCCTCGTCGAAGCCCGTGCCCAGGAATCCGTCAATATCGACTTCCTTGATTTCCTTGAGCAACTCGCTCAAGGCGCGGTCGTCCGGTTCGCCCAACTGCCGGATATGGTTGTCCGCCACTAGCAGCCGCAATGCCCTGCCGTCCAGCGGCCCAATATCCAGCCGCTTGATCGCGATCTCGGTCCAGCCCAGCTTCCTGGCCCCCGCCACCACCCCGTGGCCGGCCAGAATCGTGCCGTCACGCGCCGTTACCACCGGCCGATATAAACCATGTTCCTTGAGGCTCTTGACGATATGCTCCAACTGGTCGTCGGGATGCCCGACGTAATTGCGCGGATGCGGCTTGAGCTCGCTTAGAGCCACTACTTCCGTAACAAACGGGGCTGCCGCCTCCGTAACCTTATTCGGCTTGTCCGGCTTGGCCATGTTCCGCTCCTGTTTCCTCCCGGCTTGCCGCCACCCACACCGCCTCCGTCATCATCTGCTTGTCCGCTTCCTGGATCAGCCCCGCACAGCAATGGCCACAACTTAGATTGCAGCCAAATACCGGCTCGATGACCCAGACGTGAGGCGAAGTCGCCCCCAACGGCTTGATCTTCCTGCCCGGCTTATACTGCGGCCAGCGAAACTGTGGTACCACGTTCCTACCTCCCGGTTTCTCTCTGCTCTATATGCTCATAGTTCTAGCAGAAGGTTGTTTAAACGTGCTAATTGGTTTAAAAAAATACTGCATCTAAGCGCGATAATCAGAAACGCCCGGCCCCTGCTGTCTGCCCTTTCCCTGTACCAGAAATAGCAACTTCGAACTGCCAGCTAATCCGGTATTCGGTTACTAGCCTAATGTGCGTCTGTATTGCGTCTGCCCCGTCCGTTCGTTAACGAATTTTCCCAATATGCTCGCGAATGTGGTTAAACCCGGCCAGGAAGCCGCCTGGGACAAGGCCAAGCAGATTGCGCTCAAACAGCGCAAGGCCTCCGATCCGCTCTACTGGGGCCTGGTCATGCACCTGTTCAAGTCCATGGTGGAGAAGGACGGCAGCGCGAGCGCCGAGGAACTGGCCTGGGCCTATCCCGAAGCTGAGCATGAAACGCAGACCGCCAGTACCGGCCCTGGCCGTGCCACCTGTACCGTATTGCTGGCCTACCACCGCGATCCCGACCAACCGATGCCCGCCTGGATCGAGGTCATGCCCGGCGGCCGCTTCCAGGCCGCCGACGGCCGCGGACCCTTCGTGGTGGCCGACGCGGAGGAAATCGTTCGGGCCTCCAATGAGGACATGCCCGAAGCCGGGATCGTCATCGACTACGATCACTCCACCGATCTTGCCGCCACCGAAGGTCGTCCCGCTCCCGCTGCCGGCTGGATCAAGCGGTTTAAGGTGATCGGCGGCAGAATCATGGCCGCGGTCGAGTGGACCAAAAAAGCTCTGGAAGCACTCAAGGCCAAGGAATACCGCTACATCTCGCCGGTCTTTGAACACGACAAGGGCAACCGGGTCGAACGTATCCTGCGCGCGGCGCTGACCAACAATCCCGCATTGACGGAACTCCCCGCGATCGCATCGAGGCAACAGGCTATGGCTAAGCATCAGGAGATGAGTCTGTCAGAACGCGCCCGCCGCATGGAGCAGGCCGTGTCCCGGCGCGATAATGAGGAAACCGCGGCCTATCACAAGCGGCTGATGAAACATCTGGCGCTGGATGACGAGGAAGAGGGTGCCGCCGCCGGACCGCCGGGAGACACCGATGCCGCTCCCGAAGACGACGAAGGCAGTACTGCCGATCTGGAGGACGAAGCTGCCGGTGCACTCAAAGATTGGGCCGAAGAGGAGGAGGGCGAGCCGGAGCATAGCGACAGCGTGGGCGATGATGAGGAACTGACCGCCCGCCATCGCGCGGAGGATGAAGCCCTGGCCCGCCGCCACGACGAGGAACTCGCCGCCTGCCGTGAGGAGGATATGCGCAGCCAGCTTACCGCCCGGCACAAGTCCGAATCCGAAGAACTGGCGCGCAAACATGACGAGGAACTGGCCGCGTTCCGTACCGCCGCGGCGCGCAAGGCAGGAGGCGGTCTGGAACACAAGGCCCAACCCGGCGGCGGCGAGGGCAAGAACGTCAGCGATACGGGAACCCCGATGAAATCACGCATGAGCATTCAACTGGTCAAGCACAACCGCCAGCTAATGAACACCGTCGGCAAGCTGATCAAGCGGGTCGATACCTTGGAACATCGCCACGTCAAGGATGTGGCCGTCAGCAAGGTCGATGCCGCGATCCGCTCCGGCCGTCTGATTCCCGGTCATCGCGAGTGGGGCATCCAGTACTGCTCGTCCGACCCCAAGGGCTTTGACAGTTTTCTGGCCGGACAACCCCAGATCATCGCCAGCGGCCCCGACGGGACCTTTACCGGCCGCGTCGGCGCACCTTCCGCCCAGGCGCAGCCGTTCAGCAGCAGCGCGCTGGAAATTCTGGCCAATATGGGACTGGAGACCGACGAGCAGATCGAACGCTGTGCCAAGGTGCAACAGAACTGGAATCTGAAGTTTCCGCGCCCGCAACTGCGCCTGGACGATAGCGCGCTGGATCGGCAGGACAAGTAAGAGGAGCACGAACCCACATGGCAGCACTTACCGGCTCTCGCAACACCTCGGAATGGGCAGTAGGCAATCGCTACCATTATGGCCTTGCAGGCGTAGAGGCGGCGACCTCGCTCTATGTCGGCGGCATGGTGGCGCTCGATGCCAACGGCTATGCCGTGCCCGCCCAACCGACCGGCGCCGGACCACTGGCTACCCTGCTGGTGGTCGGTATCGTGGAGTACGTCTATGCCGGAGGCATCATGCCGCCCGGCGTCAACGCCCTGAATCAGGCTGGCTTGGGCTCGGTCTTTCCCGGCGTACCGGCGGCTTCGCTCGGCAATGCCGGAGCCATCTCGGTCGGCATCGCCTGTTCGGTATTCGGCATGGACTTCGATGGCACCATTACCGGCGCGGTCAAAATGGGCCAGTTGGCCTATGCGCTGGACGATCACACGGTCACTCTGACCGCGACCGGCCATGTTATTGCCGGACGGATTACCGCGGTTGAGGGCGGCCAGTGCTACATCAACTTCGACTCGCGCGCACCGTGATCCAATCAGTACTCAAGCGGCCCCACGGCACCGACCATTCATTTCTCAAGCGGAGCATGCAAACGCCATGATGATAAGCGCGAACAACCTAACCGTGATGTTCACCGGCTTCGACACGATCTTTCAGCGTGGCTTTGAGATGGCTCCAAGCTACTACGAGAAGCTCGTCTCGGTCGTGCCGTCCTCCACCAGCCAGACCATGTATCCCTGGCTCGGCCGCACTACCGGCTTTCGGGAATGGACCGGCGACCGCGTGCTGCAGGCGCTCGAAGCTCATGCCTACACCATCGTCAACAAGACCTTCGAAGATACCGTCGGCATCGAGCGCGAGCGGGTGGAGGACGATCAGTACGGCGTCTACACCCCGGTCATCGAGCAACTCGGCTGGGACGCCCGTACCTTTCCCGATCAGCTCATCTTCGGCATGATGCGGGCCGCCACTTCCGGCTCTCCGGTCACCATCGGCAAGGTCACGATTCCGGTGCCGATCTGTTACGACGGGCTCAATCTCTATGCGGCCAATCATCCGGCTGGCCCGATGAACGAGACCTCGGCCTCCTTCCAGACCACCTTCTCCAACGTCAACACCTCCGGTACCGGCGCCTACTGGTATCTGGTCGATGCCGCCCGTCCGATCAAGAGTTTCATCTTCCAGAAGCGCCGTGAGTTTGCCGTCACCCGCATGAATACCGTGACCGACGAGGCGGTATTCTCGCAGCGCCTGTTCCGCTATGGCGTGGACGTGCGCTGTAATGCCGGTGTCGGCCTGTGGCAGCTAACCTACGCCAGCAATACCGACCTCTCCAATCCGGCCAACTATGCCGCCGCGGTAGCCGCCCTGCGCAACATCAAGAGCGATGCCGGAGTGCCGTTCGGGGCCTGGAACGGACCACCTACCAGCCGTTTCCTGGTCGTGCCGCCGTCACTTGAAGAAGTCGCCCGTCAGCTGCTACACGCGACTTTTGGTGCTGGCGCTATCGCAGGCGCGGTTAGTGCTATTCCTATTGCTAACGTTTACTTAAATGACGCGACCTTGATTGTTTCCGAATGGCTGGTCTAGGAGGTATCGTTTGATGAGCGATCAATCACTGGACCAAAGCTTCGCGCGCCACTTCTCGATGGCCGGCTCACCACCCGCCTACTCGCCGGACTGGAGCGGCAAGCTCGATGAACGGCCCGATACTCCTCCCGACGGGGAGGTCGAGATCGACGCCACCCAGCTTGATCTGCTGAAATGGTCGCTGGCCACCGTCGGCCCGGTGCTGCTTTCCATCAATCTGCCCAAGCAGGAGGCGCGCACCGGTATAATGGTGCTCGCTCTACCGGAATCGAAGGAAAGCCTGCCGGCAGATGTGATGCTGACCAAATATGATCATAACGGTCTCTTTTACGGCACGGAGCTATCGGCGGAGGGCACTCCGCAGCCCATCGTCCTATCCCCGGAAATGCTGCGCGGCCTTTACGATGACGGCATGCCCTATGTCACCAGCGCCACGGTGCAGCTAGTCTCAGGCTGGATACTGCCGGCAGTCGGTGCGCCCGGATGGAATCATTTGAGCAATCTCGGCCAGGAACTCGCCGCGGCGTTGCCGCCGCCGACCTCTACCGCCGAGAAGCAGACTACGACAGAAATCCCATCAGCAGCCAAGACCGAGACCGACCCGGCGACTCAGACACGACCGCGATGAAGTTAAGCCATAACCGACGACACCGCGCCTTGTTCTGCTAATTGCCGCTCAAGGCAGGGCGGACGCGCGTGCGCCTGGTCACAGGAGCAGACGTTAAATGAGCTACGCCATGCCTGCGGATATGGAGGCGCGTTATCCGGCCCGCGACCTCATTCAGCTTACCAACGAAGTCACGCCCCTGGTACTGACCTTCAACGCGGGCGATACCATTACTCTGCCTTATAGCCCGCTCTCGCTGGTATTCGTGCAGAGCCAACTGGAAGCCCCCTTCCCGCTGACCACCAGTACCTATCAGGAAGGCCCCGATTACACGGTCAACCGGACCACCGGCATGATTACCCGCGTCACCACCGGCAGCATCGCCGCCGGAGCCACGGTCTACGTCAGCACCGACAATCCGACCTTCATCCAGACCTTCCTCGACGATGCGACCGACGAGATCGACTCGATCATCCGCACCCGCTTCGCCCTGCCGCTGACCAACATCCCGCGCGAATTCACCCGCTTCTGCTGCGACATCGCCATGTACCGCATTCAGCAGTTGCGGCCGATCCACGATCTGGCCCGGGCCCAGAAGGTCTACGACGAGGATATTCACTACCTCGACCTGGTGCGTACCGGCGAGCGCAACCTCTCCCTGAGCCTGCTCAACCTCGAAATTGACGCGCCCAACAATCCCTCCGTGGTGTTCGTCAACTCGGGTGGAGACCCTACCGGCACGCTACCGCAGAGGGTATTCAACCGTGGTTCCCTCATCGGGATGTGATTCATATGGCCGAACCGGGTATTGCCCTTAAAATCGAAGTCAAAGGCCTCGCCAAGGCTCAGGAAGCAGTGAAGGAAATCGAGCAGCGCGGCGGCGATCTTAAGCTGCCGTTTACCAGCGCGGGCCGCTTTCTGCTCATGCGCACCCATGAGCACTTCGAAAAGACCGAGAGTGCCGAAGGCGAGAAATGGAAGCCCTTGTCGGGCCGGACGTTAAGGCAGCATCAGACCTACTACGAGCGCAAGCGCCGGAGGAAACCTCCGCCGGAAGGTGCCCGTACCGGCTACGAACCCTTGTTCCTGACCGGCCGCCTGCTCGCCTCGATCCAGATGGCCGCCAGCAAGGACGGCCTCTCTATCGGCACCAACCGCCGCTTTCCCGGCGGCACCAAGTCAGCCGGCGCCATCCATCAACTCGGCGGCCTGGCCGGGCGCAATCATACCGTCCATATTCCAGCCCGTCCCTTCCTGGGCATGAACGAGGATGATGCCGACCGCGTGGCGGAGATTCTGATGAGTTTTCTGGCCAAGTCATGAGCACTCCGCCCTATCTTCAGCCGCCGCCGTGGCCGGGAGGCGGGAGCTTCGAACCCCCCACCGCGGGCGACATTGCGAGCATCGAGGCCGCCCTGGTGCAGCGCCTCCAGTTGCAGATCGGCAGCAACGGGCCCAATGCGGTTGAGGTGGTGCATTTCCCCGACAAGCCGGAGAAGTACCGGGAGGTTCACCGCATCGGCGTGGTCATGGTGATCTACGGCGGCTCGGATTACGGCGAGATTATCGACACCAGCTTCATGATGCAGGAACGCACCCTCGAATGGGTCATCGCGGTGCTCATGCGTGATCTCGGCTGGGCCTACGGCGGTCCCCGTTCCGGCACTTCGCCGGGGGCCTATTCGATCATCGAGGCCATTCGTGCCGCGCTCATCGGCTGGGTGCCGACCGGGGCCTGCACGCAGATGCGGCCGCTCGGCGACAAGTTCGTCGAACGCGACTCGGAAGGTGGCGTATGGATTTACGAGATGCGCTTCTCGACCCGGGCCATGTCGGTGCCCTACTATGCGCCGCCCGACGACCAGTATCCGCCGCTGACCCACATCAAGCTCATGGAGGAGAACGCCATCACCACGACGCCGGTCCCGGCCGCCTCCTACACCTTCTCCGGCACCGCGCCGCAGACCGTCACCCTGCCCCAGCGCAACGTCTCGATGGTGGTGGTGATGAGCAGCAATCTCGCGATCACCTACGTGCTCAATACCGACTATCTGCTGGACAGCGTGCACGGCATCATCACCCAGATCACGACCGGCGCGATTACTGCCAACGAGCAGGTCACCGTCAGCTACGACTATGCCGACATCGTGGACGTGCCCGACCCCAACTGGCCGCAGCAGTAAAATTCATGGCCGCACAACCGACCGATCTTTGCACCGTCCCCATCTGTGGCCACCAGCATCAGCAGCACTGGTGGGACGCCATTCACCCGCGGCAGACCCGGCTCATCGCGCCGCTCCAGCCCCGGCTGACTGCCGGACTTTGCACGCTCTGCGCCTGCACCGGCTATCAGGCCGCCAGCTATACTACGGTCGCGTCGGCGGAGGATTCGCTAGAATCGGCATCATGAGCACCGAAAACCACGATGAACCGGTCCGACTGCCGGCGATAATCACCAGTTCCTGGACGCGGGAAATCCTCGAGAACGGACGCAAGCGCTTCAAGTTCCATGCTATCCAGGTCCCGTTGGATCATTCGCCAGCACCCGTTATCCAGGTCGCTGTTGAGCATCCCCGCCTTGCGGCGCCTCCGGTGGTAGTGGGAGAACTGGTGCTGGAAATCGTCAATCTGGACGTGGCGCGGATTCTGATAGCCGCGGTCCAGCAAGTACTGGCGGCACAGCCGCCCGAGCTGCATAGGGTGCCGGGATGGAGCAAACCGTAGAGAACCAAGTCGAAGTCCTGTTCAACGCCGCCGGAGACTATTACATCGCAGGCGTCGGCCGCAACCATACCTTCTGGTTGTCGGTCGGGAAGTTCCCCTTGCCAGTAGCCGACAAGTGGCAATTGCCCGGAGCCTACGCCGCCTGCATCATGCGCGGACGCGATTACTACCGGCTGGCGTTTAATCCGTGGACCCTGCCGCAAACCGCCGGACAGGGCAAATTTCTGCTGGCCGATGATGAGTTGGCAAGAGACTACCGGGACGCCTGCTGGTGGTCCGCGGCGCTCGAAGAGGCGTGGCGCAGCCTCGACAAGGTGCCCGCCATCACTGCCGTACTTAATGCACTGCTTGAGCAAAAGGATCGCCGCATTGCCGAACTGGAGACGATGCTGTACGACCGGCCCGCCGAAGCAAAACCGGAAGCACCGCGTACTGAACCGGCACGCACCAGCGCCCGCGCCCCGCGCAAGGAGCAATAGACCATGGCCGACCTCCACGCCAAACCCAATCTCGAACCCGCCGATCCGCCCGCGCCCGCTCCGGTCGCGGTGCTGAACGTGCTCTATTCCGCTTTGCAGGACGTGTACCAGGTGCCGAGTTGCGCGCAAAGCTTCTGGCTCAGCACGATGGTTTATTATCAGGACGACCAGCACGATTCGGTGGCCACTGCCGACGGCCTCGGCTATCGGCGCAAGTATGCGCAGCCGGGGATGCCGATTACTCCCGGCAGCTTTTCCGCCTTGCCGCAGACCGATCCATTGGTGGCCGATTACCTTTACGCCTGCCCGACCGCGACGCCGTTGGGCAGTACCGAAACCAAGGCGCCGTCCTCCGATCTGACCGGGCAGGACGGGTAATGATCGTCTACCTCCAGATATTCGGCACCGCGCTAATCTTTTTCGGCGGCATAGCACTCGGCTTTTATCTGCGCGGAAGGTTCGAGTGGCACCAGCGGCGGCACCACAATCAAGCGCAGTTGGAACGCTGGCGCAGACAGGCGAACTCCCCCAGGTCAGCACGCAAACTCAGTCGGGCAGAAGGACACTGATATGGCAGGACCGGCCTTTTTACATGGCGTTGAAATCTTCGAGTACACCGCAGGTCCGGTACCGGTAACGGTACTCGGCGCTGCCGTCGTCGGCATCGTCGGCTCCGCGCCGCTTTTTGCGGTACCCGGCGCATTGCCCTTATGGAGCTCCCGCCGTCTGGTTCAGGCGCAACCCGGCTGGGCGGCTTCGACCATGCAGCAGGTCGGCAGCCTGATCGTCGATACCAACGGCAATACCCAGAAATGCACCACCGCAGGCGTGACCGGCACTTCGCCGCCGTTCTTCGGGCGCACGCTCAACGCCACCACCAACGACGGCACCGCAAGCTGGACGCTGATCGCGGTCGGGGCCAGCGCCGGATACCAGATCGTGGACTCGCGCGGCAATGTGGAGACGGTTACCGGCGTATCTACTGCCAACTATGCTACCGGCACCGCCTATGTCGTGAGCCAGTTGGCCATCGACGGCAACGGTAATACGCAGCGCTGTCTGGTGGCGGGAACCTCCGGCGGTACCGCACCGACCTGGAGCACCACGCTCGGTGCTTCCACCACCGATAACACGGTGACCTGGGTGCTGGTGGCCATCGGCCGCGCGGGCCTGACCGGCACTACGCAACCGACCTGGACCGGCACGCTCAACGCGACCATCGTGGACGGGACTGCCACTTGGACCACGACCCAACTCGGCCCGATCGCCAATCTACAAACCCCGACCCTGGTGCTGGGCGCGAACCCCAATTCGCTCGCGCCGGGACAAACCGGCACGTTCGGCCCGATGATTCAGGGCTACACCATCCCCTACGCGCTCAATCAGGTGTTCCAGCAGGGCGCGGGCCAGTGCATCGTGGTCAACGTCTTCGATCAGACCAAGCATTTCACCAGCCTCTCGGCGCAGAGTCTGGCCTTTCCGGCAACCGGCGTGCAGGCGATTAACCTGGGGCACATGGGCGTTTCGGGCGTGGTCGTAACCAATGTCGGCGCCACCATCACCTATCTCCAAGGCGCGGACTATACGGTCGACCGCACCAACGGCGTAATCACTGCCCTGGGCGGCGGACTGATCGCTGCCGGGCAGAGCGTGCTGGTGACCTACAACTATGCCGATCCTTCGAAGATCGTCGATGCCGATCTGGTCGGCACCGTAACCACCGGAGTCTATACCGGCATCCAGGCTTGGCGCATCTGCTATTCGATGTTCGGCTTCTTCCCCAAGCTGCTCATCGCGCCGAGCTACGATCCCGCCATCGGCCAGAGCGTGGGCAGTCAGGACGCCACCGTGGCGGCCGCGCTGGCCTCAGTCGCCATCGCGATGCGCTCGGTCTACTTCGTGGACTGCGCCGCCTACCAGACGCCGCAGCAGCTGCTGGTCTCGCGCGGCACCGCGGGCAGTTCCTTCAACAGTTCCGACCGACGGGCCTATCTGTGCGGACCGCACGTTCTGTTCAGCGATTCGGGCCTCAGCCCCACTGGCGTCAGCATCAATCCGGTAACCGGCGCGACCATCCAGAACGCGGTCAATCTGACCCGCAGCACCGCGCTGAGTCCTTTCGTAGCGGGCGCGACCAGCGGCAACGACGCGGTACAGGGCTACTGGTGGGGACCGTCCAATCTGCAACTCAACGGACCGCTCGGCACCGACGTGAACCTCTATGCCAGCCCGATCGATCCCAACAACGACGCCAATAATCTCAACGCGCAGGGCATCGGTACGGTGTTTCAGGCCTACGCTACCGGCTATCGTTCATGGGGCAATCGCAGCGCGGCTTTCCCGACCTACTCCTCGCCCGACACCTTTCTCGCGGTGCGCCGCATCATGGATGGAGTCGAACAGTCGCTCCAGGTCTCGATGTTCCAGTTCCTCGACCAGCCGATTACCAACGGACTGATCTCGACCATCCTGGCCTCGGCCAACGGCTTTCTGGCCACCATGGTCGGACGCGGCGCCTTGATCGCGGGCACCGCCACGTTCAATACCTCCGAGAATCCCCCGGCGCAAATCGCCAACGGGCAGTTGGTCTTCGACATCAGCTGCATCCCGGCAATCCCGGCCGAACGGCTGACCTTCAACGTCACGCTCGATACCACGCTGCTCACCACCATCACCGCGGTGGCGGCTTGAGCGAGAACACTGACCGCAGGTTACGAGGTATCCAATGGCTGAACTGATAAATGTTTCTCGAATTACTAATGCCAATATCTATCTGGACGGAGCCTCCCTGCTGGGCCGTGCCGACGAAGTGGAACTGGCTTGGCCCAAGGCCAAGATGGTCGATCACAAGGGCCTCGGCATGTTCGGCACCGGCGAGTTTCCCTCCGGCATCGACAAGCTCGAAGCCAAGGTCAAGTGGTCGTCGATCTACGTGGAAGTGCTCAACACCATGAGCATCTTCGCCAGCCATCAGTTTCAGATCAGGGCCAGCATCGAGCAGTTCACCTCCTTGGGCCGCACCGCCGAATCGCCCTTCGTCGGCTACATGACGGCGCTGTTCAAGGACGGCGGACCGCTCAACTTCAAGCAGCACGAACAGGTTGACTTCCCGTCAACCCTGGTAGTCTATTCGTGCCGCTACGACATCAACGGCCGCACCTGCCTGTTCTACGATCTGATGAGCAATCAGTACGTGGTCAACGGCGTGGATCAGCTCGCGCAGTACCGCGCCAACATCGGAGCCGCCTGAACATGAGTGAGGAATTTCCCAAGATCATAATGCTGCCGTACAGCGGTCGGCAGGCCACCGTCCTGCACCGCCTCCATGGCCGCGAGGCCCGCATGGCCGAGCGCGCGGTCGGACGCAACGCGGGCGGTACCGCGCTGACCTACGCCATGATGGCGCTGGTCACGCTGCTCGACGGCCAGCCGGTAGTGGTGGAGGACTTCGACGCGCTCGATCTGGAGGACATTACCGCGATCAGCGATGCCCTGGGGGTGACCGGACAGGCCGAAAAAAAATCCCCAACCGAGCCAGTCTCGCAGCCCTTGTCAAATGGGGGTTTGCCGCCCAGGAACTAGACCGCATGGACCTCGACGATCTGACCGACTGGCTCGAAGCGGTCAACGAAGCCGCCGAAATCGAGCGCGAACTGATCGAGAGCGAAGCCGAGAAGCATCGGCGCTGACTACCGATCCACCCCTAAGCACCTACTGTCATGGCGATCAAAACTTTCGAGCTGGGCTTCATTCTCAAGGCCACCGACCTGATGTCCGGGGTGATGGACCACGCCCGCGAGAAGCTTGGCGAGCTGGGCGAGACCGCGGAGCACATGCGGGAAACCGGCGAGCGCCTGAATGTGGCGGCCGGTCTGGCCTCGGAGGGCATCGAGAAGATCGGGGAAATGGCCGAGGCGGTGCATGAACCGGCCATCGCCATGCAGCAGGTCATGGCCACCACCGCGGCGGTAACCGGCGCCAGCGCCGCCGAACTGGGCGAGTTCAAGGAGCGCGCGGTGGAGTTCTCCAATACCCATCCGGGCGTGACCGCGGAGGAATGGCTGACCAGCTTTACCCGGATGAAGGGGATTTTCGGCGACACCAAGAAGGCTTACGAAGCCGCCGACGTATCCGGCATGCTAGGCCGCTTCGGGGTCGACGCCAGCGATTCGGCCCGGCTGTTCCAGGTCGCTTCCGAGAATTTCGGCGTCAGCGCGACCAAGACCGGCGACACCATCGCTAAGGCCATGCAGGTCGCCGGACTGGCTCCGGAGTCGATGGGCGAACTGGCCCAGGGCATCGGACGGGGCGCCGCCGCGGCGGTCAATGCCCATGCGCCGTTCAGCGAACTGGTCGCCACCCAGGCCGAGGCCATCCGGCTCTTCGGCGGCGGACGCGGCGCGATGGTCTTTAACTCGATGCTGCAATCACTTCAGCAGGCCCAGGCCCAGGGCAAGATCGCGCTCGACTTCTCGCACGGCAATATCGCCGCCCTCCAGCAGCTCAAGGAACAACTGGTCGGTACCATGAATCTGCCGCCCAAGTTCTACGAGATGAGCACCAAGGCGCAGGAGAAATTCCTGGTCCACATGGGCAGTGCCCAGAGCGGTCTGGCGCGGCTGGCCGCCCTGGGCGTCAGCGATCCGGTACAGGTGCTCAATCTGCTCAACCATCTCGGCGACGTGCAGAAACTCCAGGGTCAGCTTGGCGACACCTCCGGCACGCTGGCGGCCAAGTACGCCGTGGCCACGAACAACATGGCCGACGCCACCAAGCTCCTGCACCAGAACTGGGAGAACTTTGCCGACGCCCTGGCCACACCCGCTCTCCCGACCGAAACCGCCGCGATCCATCTGTTCGGTGATGCTTTGAAAACGCTTACTCCGGTCATGGAGCATCACACCTATATCGCGGCTGGTCTCTCGCTCGCCTTGCAGGGCATTTCGACTGCCGGCCATATCGCCATTACCGCCATGCAGACCGTCGGCTCGACCATGATTCTGGCGAGCTACGGGGTGCAGGGCCTGGGCAAGCTGATGAACTGGCTCAAGGGCGTGGAGGCAGTAACCGCTACGGCAGAAGGGGCCCAGGCGCTGGCCACGGAAGGACTTGCCGTGGCCGAGGGTTCGGCGGAGGTAGCGAGCGTAGGACTTGCTGCTTCGCTGTGGGCCGTAATGGCGCCGATGCTGCCCCTCATCGCGATCGCTGCCGCGGTGGCGCTCCTGGCTTATGAAATCTACGAGCATTGGGATGCTATCAAGCCCCGGCTGGTGGGCTGGTGGGACGACGTTAAGGCCGCCTTCGTCAGATTCGGCGCATGGCTCAAAGCTTGGGCTCCGGTCATTGGCGAGATCGCGCTCGCCATGTTCGTGCCGATGGTGGGTATTCCGCTGCTGCTTTATCGCCATTGGGATGCGGTCAAGGCCTCCTTCGATAAGCTGGCGGAATGGCTGGCGGCCTGGTTCACCGACAAGATCAAGTGGTTCGAGCAGGCCGGCTCGCGGCTCATCCGGGCGCTGCATGACGGCATGATGAAGGTGGTGCATCTGCCGGGCGAGGCGGTCAGCGCCTCGATGGGCTTCGTCCGCCGTCATCTGCCCTATTCTCCGGCCAAGGAGGGACCGCTGCGCGATCTCGACCGGGTCCGCATCAGCGAGACCATCGCGGCCTCCATTCGTCCAGGGCCGGTGATCGCCGCGATGCGGGGTTTAACCCTGTCGATGCTGGCCAACTCCGCTCCTGGAGCGTCCCCTGGCCGTCTGGGCGGTATGTCTGGGGGTCCGACCATCATTCTCAACCTGACCTATGCTCCGGTTATGAACGGGGCCGGGGGTGGTCAGCGCGATCCCCGGCGTGATGCCGATGAACTGGTCAGAATCGTTATGGACCGGCTCCGCCGCGAAGCGCGTCTGCGTTTTTCCGCCTAGCGATGCGCGATGAGCGCATATTCGATCCGGTCAATCAGGCGGCTCGCATCATCAATATCGAGACGCTGGTGTTGCCGTCGCAATTTATTGCGATCAATCATACCGCGGCGGAGATCAGCCCGGAGCACAAGTTGATGGTGGCAGTACTGGAGGATGCTTTGCGGACCTGGCAGCGGCGGCATCTCAAGGCGGGCACCCGTTCCTTCCGTCAGCAGCAGGAGGCCCACGTCTGGCTGTTTGCCGACAATCTGCCGGTGCGCCTGACCTTGCACGATGTCTGCGAGGCCCTCCAGCTTGACGTATCCTGGCTGCGCAGCCGGCTACGCGCGTGGCGTCACCAGCAAACCGGCGACAGCACCATCAGATGGCGGCGCGTGCGGTCTGCTACGGTCGGCGCGCGGGTACTCGCGATCCCCCGCCCCAAGTCGCGCAGGCGGTTGAAATAGCCGATCATGGCGTGGGGCAGTCTAGGCGCGATCGTCTTTGAAGCACTGGTTTCGCCCGAACAGTTCCGGGCGCAGAACGAGTACACCTATGCCGAGCATCAGGTGGTCGAAGCCCCGCCGCTGTTGCAATGGCTGGCCAACGGTTCGCAGCAGATTTCGCTGGACTTCTCGTTTCACGTCTCCTATTGCGACCCCAACAGCCAAATGCTGGCCCTGCGCCGGGCGGCCGAACAGCATCAGGCGCTGGCGCTGGTGTTCGGCAACGGCGGCTTTCGCGGCTACTTCGTCATCCAGTCCCTCGAAGAGACCTTCCAGCAAACCGCCGATGACGGCTCCTATGTCGCGCTCATCGCCAAGATTGAACTGCGTGAATGGTTCCTGGCGACCAGTTCAGGCGGAACCTCAGCCGTGACCCTGCCGACCGGCGCAACCACCCGCACCGCCACTCCGCCGCCCGCGATTCTGACCTCGACGCCCGGCTCCGGCAGTCCCGCACCGTACAACGCGCTCGCGCCGATCGGTCCGAGCAATACCTTGCCGCCCGCGGCGATAGTCACCCTGTCCAATGCTGGTGTGCCGCCCGGCACCACCTATTCGTCGGCACCCTACACAGAACCCGGCACCAGCGCGCTCGCCGGTCCCGGGCCGGGGACGCCCGATCCCTCCATCGATTTCAGTTCGGTGCCGACCCGTTCGATTGCCCGCGGAGGCTGGTAGTCATGGCGCAGACCCAATTTCTTACCCATATTACCCGGGCCGGGGAACGGTGGGACTCGCTGGCCTGGATTTACTATCACGACGCCACGCTGTTCGGCCCCATCGTCCAGACCAATCCGCAGATTCCGATTGAAGCGGTCTTCGAAGCCGGCATGACTATCGGCGTACCGATCCTGACGGTGGACGAGACCGCGGCCGATCCGACCGACCTGCCCCCGTGGAAGCGCTGAGATGGCGGCCAGCGGCATCAGCTATCCGATTCGCACTCCGGCCTGGACGCTGACCTATGCCGGAAGCTCGCAGGTGGCCAACGATATTGCCCCGATCCTGATCGACCTGTCCTATACCGACAAGACCGAAAAGTCAGCGGAGGAGTTCGAGGTCACCCTGGCCGACCGCGAAAAGAGATGGCAGGGTCCGTGGTTTCCCGACCGCGGCGACACCATCACGGCGACTATCGGCTATCGCGGCGAACGGATGCTCAGGTGCGGGACGTTTCAGGTAGACGAGGTGGAATTGAAGGGTCCGCCCGATCAGGTCCACATCAAGGCCATCGCGACCGGCATCACCCCCGACATTCGTACCGCGCGCACCATGGGCTACGAACCGGGCGTCGAGGGCGGCCGCCTGACCCTGCTCGATGTGGCAGGCAACGTGGCACGGCGGCACAATCTTACGCTGGTCGGTGCGCCGGAACCGATTGACGTGAGCTTCGACCGCCTTACGCAGCACAAGGAGACCGACCTCCAGTTCCTGCAACGGCTGGCCGTCGAGCACAACTACACTTTCTCCATCAAGGGCAACGAGTTGATCTTCTTCTCGCGTACCACGCTCGAGTCACAGCCGCCGGTCCTGGCCCTCTCGCGCCACGACTGCATCTCCTTCCAGTTCAAGATCGTGACCAACCTGATCTTTGCCACCGGCAACGCGACCTATCAGGTGGCCGATACCAAGACGCTCAGCACCGCTACCGTGGACTCCCCCACGCCGACACCGACCAAGGACGTGAGCCGCACCATCAACCGCGCGATGAGCGACCAGCACGCGCAGCTTAAGGCCAATGCTGCGCTGCACGAAACCAACAAGGAGCAGATGACCGGCACCATCGAGACCATCGGCAATGTCGCGCTGCTTTCCGGCAACAGCATCATGGTGGGCGGCTTCGGCAAATTCAGCGGTCAGTACTACATCGATCAGGCCCGTCATCGGCTCGACCGTTCGCGGGGCTACACCACGGAAGTAAGCTTCCGCAATCTGCCGGCACTGACGCCGACGTTCTAGGCCGCAGCATGTTCGAGCACGGTTTCAGGATTGGTCTGGTCCAGGAGATCGGGACCGGCGCGAAGCAGGGGCGGGTGCGCGTGCGGTTTCCCGATCACGACCAGGTGGTCTCATGGTGGCTGTTCGTCTGCGTGCCGAAAAGCGGCAGCGGCGGCAAGGGCTGGTGGATACCGGATTTGGGGGAGCAAGTGCTGTGCCTGATGGACAAGTACGACGAGGACGGCGCGGTGCTCGGCGCGATCTATTCGTCGGCCGACGTGGCTCCGAGCAGCAATACCACCGCGCCCTCGGCTACCAAGCTGACCCCGGACGGAGCCTTGCCGGTCGATCCCACCCCGCTGACCTCGACCGGTCTCAGCGCCATGTTTGTCGAAGCAGCCGGCAAGTTTCCGCAGCTTAACAACGCCTTTCCCGGCATCAGCGGCGGGGCGCTGCTGCAGGCGATTGCCTTTACCGAATCCACCCTTGGCGCCAACAAGATCGGACCTATCGGGGTAGATGGCACCCGTTGCTACGGCGTAATGCAGATCAACCCCAAGGCCCATCCGGGCTATTCACCGCAAGAGTTAATCAGCAATGACGAGCTAAATATCCGGCTGGGCGCGGCCGATATTGCGGGGAAGATTACGCAATTCGGCAGTTACGACGGTATGGCTCACTACAAGGGCTGGAAGTATGGCTACAACCAGTCCAGCCGGTCCAAAGGGCAGGTGGATGCAGTTATCGCCTATGCACAAGCACATCCACTCTGACAGGAGGCAGCACGATGGGTGCCGACGAATGGAGTCCCGATGATTTCGGTCAGCAGTTCTCGGACGGTGGCGGCTGGCGCTATAACCGGGCGGTCTCGGTATATTCCGTTTCGACTCCGGATGGCGGAACGCTGCGCCTCGACGGCATCAATCATCTCTATGAACTCCGTGCACCTGACGGCAGCCAGTTGCGGCTCGATGCAGCGAACGGCATCTATGAATTGCTCAACGCCAAACAGATGAGCATCCGGCTCGACGCCGCGGGCAACATTACCTTGAACGCGACCAATCAGGTCAGCGTGATCGCGCCCAAGCTCAACCTCTTCGCCACCGCGCCCGGAGTTTCCGGCACGCCGACCGCCTGGACACCTACCACCGCCTACGCGCTAAACGAGCTGGTTACCGATGCAGCAGGCAGCGTCTGGCGCTGTACTACGGCAGGGGTTAGCGGCGAGACCACGCCAGGCTGGAGCGGGACCGGCAGCAGCCTGAACGACGGATCGGTTACCTGGGGAGGCGCGACCAGCGCCTCGACCTTCGTGGCGCTCGACACCAGCAACGTCACCATCGCGGCTTACCAGAACGTGACCATAAGCGTGCAGGGCACCATCGCCCTCAGCGCTCAACAAGGCATCACGCTGCAATCACAGCAGGATATAACGCTCAATACCGACCATTACGGCACGTCAGTTGACGCCTGGGCCACGAACTACAACCAGCACATCCATGCCGATCCGCAGGGCGGCACCGTAGCGGTCATCCCAACTCCGCTAACCTGAGCAGTACCGAAGTCCTACCATGAGCAGTGATGCCGTCACCCTGGCCGACCTTACCAGCACCGACTGGTCGCTCGCCCTGGATCGTTCCACGCCGACCCAGACCGCCGGTTCCGGCATCGGTCTGGTGGTGCAGGGCGTGGCCGATATCAACCAGTGCATCTCCATCATTCTCTCGACTCCGCCGGGCACCGATCCGCTGCGGCCGACCTTCGCCTGCGATCTGCTATCCTGGCTCGACAAGCCGCTGGCGGTAGCCCGTTCCGGCATTTCCTCCGCCGTGATCACGGCCATTGCGCTCTGGGAGCCGCGGGTACTGGTGGTGCCGCCCATCGTGATTAATCCGGGCATCCTCGGCCAACTGGTGATCTATCTTACGTGGCGGCTCAAGTCCTCCTCTCCGATCGCGGGAGCCAATCAACAGCTAGTGTTGACCCTACCGAACCCATCAGCAACATGAAGGGCTGATGGCAGGTAGCGATGAGCAATCCAGTCTGGACGCCAAATACTCCGGTTGCGCCCGGCAAGGTGATCGTCGATCCAAACGGAAACATCGAACAATGGTCGGGCACCGCCACTCCCGGCTCGACCGGCGCAGTCCTGCCGGTATTCAGCAATCTCATCGGTACCTTCACGGCTGACGGCAACGGCGGCTGGACCTGCATTGCCGTGCTGGAAATTGCCCAACTGCCCCCGGCGCTTACCGCTCTGCCCATCCCGGTATTCGTGACCGATGCCGACGGACTCAATCCGCAGGCCGTACTGAGCGACATGATCGCGGCCTTCCAGAACCTCAGCCAGCGGACGCTCTATCCGGCCCAGGTCGAGCAGCTGCTCATCAATGACTATGCCTACCGCGAATCGCTGGTCCGCAACGCGATTCAGTGGTGCGGCATGCAGTGCTTGCTGGCCTATTCCTCCTATCCGATGCTGGATTATCTGGGCCAACTGGTGGGGGTTTCCCGCCTGCCGCCGCAGGGCGCGAGTTGCGTGCTGCAATTCACCCTCGGCGCGACCTCGATGCAGCCGTTGACGATTGCTGCCGGCACGCTGGTCGGTACGCAGGACGGCGCCTTCGCCTTTGCCACGACTGCCGATCTGACCATTGCGGCCGGAGCTCTCAGCGCCACCGTATTCGCCACCGCCACCACGACCGGCATGGCGGGCAACAACTACCCGATAGGCAGCGTCAGTGTGCAGCTGCGGCCCAATGCGCAGATCGCCGCGGTGACCAACACCACCATCACCAGCAATGGCGGCGACGTGGAGACGGACGATCATCTGCGCGAGCGCATCCAGCTAGCGCCCAATCGTTTCAGCGTGGCGGGACCGAGCGGAGCCTATGCGTTCTGGGCCTTCTCGGCCGATCCCTCGATCGTGGACGTGCAGATCACCACGCCCGTTCCCGGCACCGTGGATGTGTGGGTTCTGACCGGCCCGGTAACGCAGCCCGCGGCGGCCCCCAATACTGCCGGAATCGCCTCCGCCGCCCTGCTCGCTAAGGTCCTGGCCGTAGTCAATGCCGACACCGTGCGGCCGCTGACCGATACCGTAAACGTGCTGGCGGTCAACGAGGTGGACTATCAGGTGGTGGCCACGGTGACGCTCTATGCCGACGTTGATCCCGTCACCACGATGACCGCCGCCCGCAATGCGGCACAACTGCTGGCGCAGGACCTGGCCAACCGCATCGGACGCGATGTGGTGGGCGAGGAGTTCATCGCGGTCATCGGCTCGGTGCCCGGCGTTTACCGGGTGGTGCTGAGCCAGCCGGCCTATACTCCGCTGACGGCCGGACAATGGGCCAACTGCACCGCGATTGCGCTGACCCAGGTTATCGGCACGGAGCATAGCTGACGTGGCCAACTTGCAGCCGCAATGGTCGATCCGCGACACCCGCTCGCTGGCGCACATGGCGCTAATCGACCGTCTCCGGCTGCTCGATCTCAGTCCGCTGCTGGTCTATCGGATCGACTCGGTACCGGACTCGGCACTGCCCGCCCTGGCCTGGCAATTCGATCTAATCAATCCGTTGTGGGGCCTGCTGGCGGGCACCAGCGCTTCGCAGCGCGACACTATCAAGAACTTCGCGCCGCTCCATCAACTCAAAGGCACCGTCGCCGCGCTCAAGACCGGACTGGCCAATCTGGGCTATCCGAACTGCACGATTCTGGAAGGTCAGGCGAGTTGGGGCGGAACCTCCTGGCCCTCCAGCCAAGGCTGGGCGGTGGTGCGCATCGTCATACCGGTGCCGGTCTGCGTGGAGGGACCGGACACCCCGCCGTGGGACCAGACCGTGGCCTATCATGGCGGCAACATCGTCACCTACAACAACAACTTTTTCCGCGCGCTGATCAGCCCCAATCCCGGCACCGTGCCGCAATTCACCAGCATGGACCAGATCGTGGACATCGACCTGATCGAGAACATGGATACCCTGGTGCAGTATCCGTGGTGGCTGGAGACGCCGGGAGCACTGTGTACGCCAACCTCCGAAGAGGTCGATCGGATTATCGCGCTGTTCAATTTCGCCAAGCCCGAACGCTGCTGGCTGGACACGATTGTCTTTCAGTTTCCGGCCATAGCGGATCAGCTGCTGCCGACTCCGAGCGACGTACAAGGCTCCTTCGACTATTTGTTACCGATACCAAGCGACGTGTTTACCTGGGTGGCGCAGCCGCAGACCGATCCGCTGACTTTCGTGCCGCAGCATAATCGGACCTACCAGCACGCGGGCTTTACCTACGCCGATCAGCCCATCGGGCCGACCGACGGGGCCACCACGCTTAACGGCATCCCAATCGAGGGCAATCCATGATGAGAGGTTTTGTTCGCCTAGCACGCTGGCAGCACGGCAGGCTCCTGTGGGTGCGCGAGCAGGAAAATCTGATAGTCAGTGCCGCGCTGCCGTTGATCGCGCATCTGGTTGGCGGCGGCCCCAGCAGCAATGCCATCGCCGCCTTCGGCATAGGTTCCGGCACCACCGCACCAGCGATTGCCGATACCGTACTGGTCGCCCCGGCCTACTACAAAGCCCTGTCGGCACCGACCTATCCGCAGGCCGGTCAGGTCCAGTTTACCTGGACCATTACCGGCGCTGGCGATCCCGGCGCGGTCGGTCTCAACGGGCAGGAACTGGGCATCTTCGCCAATACCGGCGCGGCAACCCTGCCCAGCACCAGCAGCAGCGGACTTACCATGTATGCCCATCTGTTGATGGCGGTCGGCCCGATACTGAGTACCGGAACCTATACCGGCACCTGGACCTTCGTGGCCTAGACGCGGCGGGAAAGCTCATGGCCAATCTTTCAGCCAACAGCGGTTATGTCTGGACCGACAACGATGTCTATTCCATCGCGCTCAACGATAACGTGGAGGGTGCAGGCAGCGGGGCCAGCTTTGGCGGCATCGGCATCGACAACGAGCCGCATCAGGTCCTGCTCAACAAAATTCAGTTGACCCATCAGAAGCAGGTTGCCGACGAAAGCAATATCACTGCGCTGCTGGCGTTTCAGGCGCTGTTCACTTCCCATGCGGGGACCAACGGTTGGCTCAAGGCAGGATTCCAGGATACCGCGCTTGGACAGATCGATGTGATCTTGCAATGGGGCACGATCGTTATCTCCAGCAGCGGGGGCAACCTCGCGGCCAGCTACAGTCTTAACTTCGGGTTTCCTCTCGCGTTTCCCAATAATTGCTGGAATGTGGTCGGCTCAATGCTGGGCTTTGCGCCCATCGCGCTGACCAATGCTTCGGTCTGGCTGTTCTTCGAGGCCATCGCCAAAACCGGCGCCAGGGCTCGGATTGGCACTAATTATCCGGGCACCAATCTAATAGTCACCAGTCCGCCAGCAGGCGTCACCTGGATGGCGATCGGGTATTGAAATGCGAAGCAAGCAGAATCGGCGCAAACGCTACTGGTGCTGGACCGGCCTGGCCGTACTGCTGGTCTGGTTCAACGTGCGGCAGGCGGGCGCGCAATGCAATCCGATTCCGCCCGGTCTCTCAGGCTCGGCCTACCAGAACGCGGTCAACGCCAAGTTCTGCGGCACCGACACCAGTTCGCCGCAAATCGCCCATGTGCTGGCCGCCAACCTGCCCGCCAGCGTAACCAACGGCCTGCTGTACTACGTTGACGATGGCCTGCCCGGGTCGGTTCCCTGTCAGGGCGGCGGCTCTGGCGCGATTGCCCAGGGCATCAACGGGGTCTGGACCTGCGGTGCGCCGGGCGGCGGCGGCACGCCGACCACCGCCTGCGGGCAGAGCGCGATAGTTCTGTCCTCCGGCGGCACCGCGACCTACTCCGACGCCTGTGTGACGACGACGAGCTACTGTTCGTGCCGCGATCAGACCGATCCGTCGCAGGCCTGCTATGCGGACAATGCGACGGCAGGCTCGGTGGTCCTGTACGGCAACGCCAGCGATCAGGTGCAGGCGCTTTGTGCTATCAAGTCGCCGGTATACCCGGCGGTTTCTTCGTGCGTCGGGACGCTAAATTTATCAAGTGGCAGCGGGACGTTTTCTAATTCGTGCATAGTCGCGCAGAGCTACTGCTCATGCCGCGATCAGACGGTCACCAGCAATTCCTGTTACGCCGACAATCCGACGGCCGGCTCGGTACTCCTGCATGGCAATGCGAACGACGCGATTCAGGCGATCTGTTCGCCCATCGCGCCGGTCTCGAACACGCCGATTCAGGCCTGCACCGCGGCAGTTCTGCTGGCAAGCGGCACGGCGAGCTTCGTCAATTCATGCGTGACCGCGCAGAGCTACTGCGCCTGCCGCGACGTGACCACGCCGGGCACCGCCTGCTACACCGACAATCCGGCGGCCAATAGCGTCGTGCTGCATGGTTCAGGCTCGGACGTAGTACAGGCGCAGTGTTCTTCCCAGGGACCGGTCAGCGCGCCCAGCGTGGCGAACTACACCGGCCCGATCAATATGACGGGCGTCTCGACCAACGGCAGCGATGCGATCACCAGTGCCAACATCAACGGCACCGTCTATGCGCCGACCTATGGCGTCAAGTGCGACAATCTAAACGACCAGACGGCAAACTTGCAGGCCGCCATAAGTGGCACGCAGACCTTCTCCGGGACCACTCTCGGCACGGTCTATCTGCCCGCGAGTTGCAATGCTGCGACGGGCCATCAGTTGAAGCTCAATTCAACCGTGACCCTGCCCAGCCATACCAAGCTCATCGGCCTGGGCGGCGAGTGCCACGAAGGCGATAACAACTGCGTGACGATCAACTGCGCGGGCGCGAGCGGCACCTGCATGTCGAGTACCAATACCAGTGGCGCGGGCCTTGAGAATATCCGCCTGGTTAATACCGGAAGCGAAACTACGGGCCTCGATCTCGCGGGGGTTTTCAGTTTCTCCATGAAAGGAGCCGGGGCCGAAAATTTCGGCAATTACGGCATCCTGCTCGAAGATTCGTCCAGCGCCAGCACGATCTACAATAATTTTCAGGACTGTTACGGCTACCGCAGCGGCATCGGGCTTTACCTGTGGCAGCACAATGCCACCAAGTCGGTCAACGGCAACCAGTTCACCAACTGCCGCTTCCTGCAATCGACCGGCACCGCCAACGTGCGTATAACCGGGATCGCCAACGAAAATGTATTCAGCGTGCTTGATATTAGCCACGGACCGCTGGCCATCGTGCCGCCGACCGTGTCAGGCATGCTGATCGACAATTATTCAGGGCGCGATACGGTTTTGAGCGGAGTTACCGCAGAAGGTCTCGGCACGATTTTTAATTTTGGTGCAGGGGTGGCGGGCTTTGTCGCGACGGGGGTTGATGGAGGATTTTTCAGCGGCGTTGCCGGGACGCCCATAGTTGCCGATCCTACCGCGCTGTATGACATCTCATGGGGCGCGTTCGGCAATACCGCGGTCGAACGCGACCAGGCACCATCGAACGTCAATCGCCTGGGCTTTGGACAGATTAATGGCTACCAGGATCCGACCGGACAACTCGGCGGCGGCTACCTGCAAAATCTCGTAACCAACAGCGAAGCGCTGACCAATGCCGCGTGGGTCAAAGTCAACGCGGGCGCGCAGAGCATCACGGATAATGTTGCCGACGCGGCGTGCGCGCCGCAATGTGGTTCGATTGCAGGCGGCAGCCCGACCGCCTCGCGCGTTGCGCTGACCGGAACTCTGGCGTCGTGCAGCGGCCCAACCTGCACTTCCAGCAACGCCTGGGTGCGGCAGAGCTACGCGAACGGCGGCGAGATTCAGAACACCTGCTTTACCTTGAAGGAATGGTTCAAGCTCGATCCGATTTCGACCGGCACGCCGCCTGCCTATATTGGCATTGCCTTGCAGGACAATGCGGCGGGCAATCAGATATCGTCCAACTACTCGCTGACCAGCACGCCAACCTGGGCGGTCGTCAAGAACTGCTATACCAATATCGGCACAGGCCATACGAGCGTGTTGGCCTATGCGGTCAAGGTTGATGGCGCCAATAATCTGACGGCGCAGAACGGCATTGTCATCGACGTGTGGGGCATTCAGTTGCAGAAATCCGGCGGCTACGGGCCGTATCTCAAGACCACTTCGAGCGCAATTACGGGGACGGTTTCGGGACTGGCGGCGCCGGTGACCTACAACACGGGTTTCGGGTTCTCACAGTTGGCCAGCTATCTGACGGCTGACGGCATGACCGGCTACTGCAAGGACTGCGCGAACGGCGGCACCGAGGGTGGTTCGTGCGTCGGTTCCGGTTCAGGGCAATTCGTCTTGCGGGCGAATGGGTTTTACAAATGCTTTTGAAGCGTCTGATCGTGATCCTATTGCTCTTGTGGCCACTCGCAGCTCGTGCAGAAGTCGGCGGCAGCCACGGCATCGGCAATTTCAGCGGTCCGATCAATATGACCGGCACCAGCGGCAACGGCAGCGATGCCATCAACAAGGTCTCAGTTAACGGGGTGCTTAATGCACTGGCCTTCGCTGGTAGCGATATTGGCGCTCAGACCAACGCCGCTATTGCTGCGCTGCCTCACGGCGGGCATATTCAAATCCCTTGCGGGCTTTATACCTTTGCTACTGGGATCGTAGCCGATAGCACTATTAACATTCGCATAATCGGCGAGGGTTCCTTGAGTGGGGGAGCACAGCCGTGCGTCTCGCTACGTTACTCAGGAACCGGCACACCCGTATCGGCCAAGTCAGCCGCCGGGTTTGTCTGGTCGGACATTCAACTGATACCGACCAACGCGGCGTTTGCCAATATCGGCATCGACTTGAGCCACGCCACCGCCACGGACGCCTCGTTCAACACCATCCAAAACAGTGCTTTCTTTACGCTCAATGGCGGGTCGTTCTCGCCGGTCATCAATCTCGACAAGGCCATCAGCACCGACATTCACAACAGCGTGTTCAATAACTACTCTGCTGGAATTGGCGGAGCGGCGGTCGGCTCGACGGATTATTCTAATCGGGTTAATATTTACAATAACACTTTTTCATCTTTCACGGGGACTTCAAGCGGCCCTGCGATACGCAATCCGAAGCAGGCTTGGAACATCACATCGAACGCTTTCGAGATGGGCACGGCGGGAGGAACGCCGCAAATAATCGCTAACACCGGGACTATTACGACCTCAGGGCTGGTATTCCAAGGTAACTGGGCGGGCGATGCCACGGCTGGTTCGACCGAAACATATATCGCCTTGTGTGGTTATGGTTTTGACTTAAATGGCAACTACCTTAGTGGCGCAGCGGACCATCTAACAACTGCCATTTCGCTGTGCAACGGCGGTCAAGGTCTTTCGGTCCACGGTAACTTAATTACCCTAATGGCCACGGCCCTTTCGCTGGGCGCGGGTAACCAAGTCGATGTAGGCCAAAACGCATGGTCGTCGATTACTACCTTCATGTCGGGTACGCCCAGCAATGGCATAGTCGAGGACAACGCGAGCCACATCACCACCTACGGGGGCCTCACGCTTGCTACTAACACGGCGCTTCAGATGGGCATTCCAAATGTAGCATTGGGTGGCGGCGCAACGCCGACCTTTGGCACCATCGGCGGCACCGGCCCTGCCACCGCCGCGCAGAATAGCTGGATTAAACTTTACGACTCGACCGGAGCCGCAGTTTGGGTACCAGCATGGAAGTAACTTCATGGGAGAAAATACCATGTTCGACAAGCTGCGCACGCTGTAATTCGCCTTTGCCGGTTCGGTAGCGCAGGTCCAACTGGGGAGTGTAATAACGGCGGCGCCGAGGGTGGCACCTGTGTGGCCGGTGGTTCCGGCATGATCGTCATGCGCCTGAACGGGGTGAACAAATGCTTTTGAAGCGTTGGCTTGTGCTCCTGCTCTGTCTGTGGCCGCTCGCAGCTTACGCGGAGATCGGCGGTCAGGCGGGCATCGGCGGCTATTCGGGTATGGTGGGAATAACCGGCAATCAGGGCAATGGCTCAGATGCGATTAATCACGTCAATGCGCTGAACTTTATCGATGTTACCACCTACAACGCGGTGTGCGATGGGGTGCATGACGACGCGCCCAATATAATCGCAGCAGTTACGGCGGCGGCTGGAACCGGCAAGACTGTGCTGTTTCCTGGCGGTAAGACTTGCGCAGCTTCTCAACTGAATTTCACCGGCTTTAGTGGAATGAACATCGCCGGTGCTGGCAACGTGCAAGGTGGAGCGGTCGGCAGTACGCTATTGATAACTGGTTCAGGTGGTGGGGCATGCACCGGAGGCGTAAACGGCGGAATCATTTTTGGAGCTGGTACATGGGCGATCAAGGTTCATGACCTGAACATCAGTTTCAGCAACACCGCGCTGGATTGTCTGGTTAACATCGGCCACGCCAATGGTGTTGGCCTCGATCCGCAGCGTATCGAGTTTTCAAACGTGACGTTCGGCTCAAGTGGCGGCATTATCGGGACGACTACGAAGGCGGTGTTCGTGGACAATGCCATCGTGCTGGATTTTAACCATAACTTATTCGATAATCAGAGTCCGTTCGGCCATTTCCAATACGGAATCTACGAACCAACTGGGGCGGGCCATTATTGGACGACCTCGGTCGTTGGTCCACTGAATCAGTTTCAGGTTCTTGCCACCACTACGAACTATCAGGTTACGTTGGGCACCGGCGTACAGACCGTAACCTTCCGGGATAACAACTTCGAGACTGGTCCTAATGGCATCGAGTGTGGCCTAGCGGCAGCTAATGGCGTGAGCGTCATGAACAACATCTTTCAGGACGCAATCACTACTGCTAGTGGGACGTGGGTTCATTGTTCCGATTCGGGCGGCAAGTTTACCGGCAACAGCATCTTCAAGGCTAGCAAGGGGATTCAGATAGTTGCGGGCACGGTTGAAATCAGCGGCAATATCATCGGACAGCAGGGAGTGGCAGGGGTGCAGGAAGCTGGGACCGGCATTGCAATCAGGGGTAATCTGTTTCAAGGCAGCGCTACGGCGTCAGAAGTGGCGATTCTGTCGCAGGGAACTGGCACCTTAATCGGGTCGAATCGGTATGGAAGCGTAGCGGGCGCGATTACCCACTCAATTCAACTAAATCCAGGGTCGAGCGGTTTTCTAGTGCTCGATACTGATGCGTTCAATGATCAATCGACCAGTGGCATCGTGAACTCGGCCAGCGTGGGAGCATGGACCATCGATCAGGAAAACGCGAGCGGCACCGTTGCCGGTTTTATTTGTGATGCGGCGCACGCTTCGTCGCGCGGAACAGTAGGTGATTCGACGTCAGTGGCGGCAGAAGGTCAGCCCTGCGTAGGCGGTTCGAATAACAATGCGTTGGTTTACTGCACCGGCAGTGTAAAGAAATGTTTTTGAAACCGACATTCGACCGTTGCGCCGACGGCCAGTTCGGCCTCGGTCTCGGCGATCCGGAGTGAAAGTGTGGGTGCCGGGATGGAAATAACTTGAGGAGCGAAAATACCATGTTCGACAAGCTGCGCACGCCACAATTCGCCTTTGCCGGGTTGGTGGTAACACTGACCTTCATCCTCGATCTGCTGGCCTTCTTCTATCCGCTCCAGATCGCGCCCGACATGCTGGTCATGGTGCTCTCGATCTTCAACTCCATCGGGCTGGTCGGCGCGATCCAGTTCGTGCTCGGCAGCAGCGCCGGGAGCAAGGACAAGGACGGCTTTCTGCAAAGCCTGCGCGACAAGAACGGACTGACGCGGCCGGGACAATGAGCCGTTGGGACGCCACCCTGGCCGTGGCGGTCACCGGGCTGCTCCTGCTGCTGCTGCTGGTCGCCGCGTGGTGGACGCGCTGAGGCTGGCGGTGCTGCTGGTGCTGCTCGCGGCAGCGGGCTGCTGCCTCGCGTTCGAGCGGGGCCGCTGCGACCTTGGCCCGGAAGTGCCGGTGGTGGAGACGGCTCCGGCCCCGGCTCCGGCTCCCGTTCCGGATCAGGATCACCAGAGCAACAACGATCTGGACAAGCGGAAGGGTAACTACTCAGTTGCTAATCGGCTATAGTAGCCAGATGGATGCAGGAAAAAACAGCCGTAGAATCGATCTCGACGGGCAGCACTTTGGACGTTGGACGGTTATGCGATTTGGCGAAGTCCGCCACCGGCAGGCATATTGGCGATGTTGCTGTGAGTGTGGTGCTGAACGATTAGTTCGAGGTAAAGAACTGCGCAACGGCCATAGTCGAAGCTGCGGGTGCTTACAGCGTGAAACCGCAATCATACATGGCGATGCACGCGGCGGCAAAATCTCTGCCGAATATGGAAGTTGGCACGGCATGTTGGATCGCTGCCTTAACCCGAGATCGAAAGATTATCCCCGCTATGGCGGTCGCGGAATTACGGTCTGTGATGCATGGCGTTTCGGTGTCCACGACTTATCCGGATTCGAGGTTTTTCTCGCGGACATGGGACGCAAGCCGAGTCCGCAGCATAGTATAGACCGCTATCCCGATCGGGGTGGCGGATACAGACCGGACAACTGCCGATGGGCGACCCCAGTTCAGCAGGCGATCAACCGGGCCAATACCACATGGGTGAAAGTTGGCCGCAAAAGACAACCGATAACGCGGGCCCTCGCGCAGATTCCAAACGGCCGCGAGCGATTTTGGCAATGGGTAAAACGTGCTGATCTATCGCCGCAGCAAGCCTACGAACGGGTTATCGAACGTGCGGCTCGCGGAGCAAGGCAGGGGCAACAATAATGGCCGACGTATATGATGCCTATGGGCGCCCCGTAGTTTTCGAGGCGCTAAAAGAACAGCAGGCCCAACCCACTCTCGTAGGCATCCGCAACATCTATTCGATCATCGACGACTCCATCGGCCTGACGCCGGAGAAGGTGGTCAACATCCTGCGCACCGCCGAGTACGGCGATCCGTGGCTGTATCTCGAACTGGCCGAGCGCATGGAGGAGAAGGATCAGCTCTATCAGGGCATTCTCCACACCCGCAAAATGGCGGTCTCGCAACTGGAGATTGACGTGGCCTCGGCCGGGGATGACGAGCAGTCCACCGCCGACGCCGCGTTCGTGCGCGACATCATCATCAACTCCAACCGCTGGGATATTCACGAAGTCGTCTACGAGATGCTGGACTCGCTCGGCAAGGGCTTTAGCTGCACCGAGATCATCTGGGATCTGGACGGCACCAATCTGGAGACCGGGGCGCCGGTCTGGTTGCCCTTCGAACTGAAATGGCGCGATCCGCGCTGGTTCATGTTCGACTGGATTTCCGGCGAGCAGCTGCTGGTCCGCAGCCTGCGCACCGACGGCCCGCAACTGCCGGTCGGGCGGGAGACCTGGGACTACCGGCTCAATCCGATGAACTTCCGGCTGCGCGCCGATAACGGCGTCCAGATCGGGATTCAGCCGGCCACTGAACCGCTGGCCCCGTTCAAGTTCATTACCCACATCACCCGCGCCAAGGCCGGTCTGCCGATTCGCGGAGGTCTGGCCCGCATCGCCATCTGGACCTACCTGTTCAAGAACTACGTACTGAAGGACTGGGTGGTGTTCGCCGAGGTCTACGGACAGCCGCTGCGCCTGGGCAAGTACGGCGCGGGCGCGACCGAGAGCGACAAGAACGCGCTGCTCCGGGCGGTGGCCAATATCGGCACCGATGCCGCCGCCATCATCCCCTCCAGCATGGCCATCGAGTTCGTCGAGTCCAAGGGCGGCGGCCAGCGCTCGCACGAGATGTACGAGAAGTTCTGCGAATATCTGGACAAGCTCCTGACCATCGGCATTCTCGGCCAGGAACTCACCACGCAGCTGCCGCGCGGGGCCGGATCGCGGGCTGCCGCCGAGGTCCATGACGTGGTGCGCCGCGACATTGCGACCGACGATGCCCGCCGGGTGGCGGCTTCGCTCAACCGCGATCTGGTCAAGCCGCTCATCGATCTTAACCGCGGGCCGCGCCGCCGCTATCCCGAGATCACCATCGGCTACAAGGAGGAAACCGACCTGGTGGCACTGGCCGAGTCGATTGGGCCGTTCGTGGATCGCGGTATGCGGGTCGAGGACAAGTGGATTCGGGACAAGTTCAATATTCCTGACCCCGCCCCGCAGGCCGTGCTGCTGCATCCCGCCGCCCGCATCAGCGAACAACAGACCGGCGGAAACGGCCCAGGAAGCTCGCTCGCCCCGCCGGATGATGGATCACCCGTACCTCCCCCGAAACATCGCCTAGAATCGACCCCCGCGCCAGCCAGCGCTATTGCCGACAGCCCGCTTGGCCCCGCTTTCACGGATATAGACGGAAAAAATACCCCGGCCTTGATGGCGGCCCGCAAAAAGACCGAGGACGCGGTGGAATGGTTCGCTGCCGCGCTGCTCGAAGATGAGGCGACCGCCGCGGCAATGGTCGAGCCGGTGCTCGAGCCGGTAAAAAAAAACTTGAAACGGCGCACTCCTACCACGAACTCAACGCGATGATCCCGCATTGCGCCGCGCTCATCGACCTCAAGCCGTTTACCGAACTGGTGGCCCGCAGCAATTTCGTGGCGCACTTGAACGGCCGCCTCAGACGGCCGCTAAGATAGACGGCTATGAACGTCAAGCAAAAAGCCATGCTCGATCTAATCTGGACGATGGTGGTTAGTGCGGTTGAGCGCTTCCCCGACCTCAACGTGATTCCCTTCGTCATGGTGACGGAGGCGCGGGGCCTGCATCTGCTCCAGCCGGACGATTTGCCGGACGGGATGAGGGTACGGGCGGTAGAGTGGGAGGACGGCACGCGCAATGAAGTTGAAAGCATCAGCCGCAACCGGATTACGCTCAAGTCTCCGCAGACCTGAAAACAAGGGCAATCCGTCCGCGATCGGGCCGACCCTCGACCTGACCGGAGGCAGTACCGAGTTCCGCCGTCGGGTGCGCGAAGCACTGGGCGAGCTGCGGCCCGTGGTCCTGCGCCTGCTCAAGGGCTGGACCATCTCGACGCTGGCCCGTTCGGAGGGCGACTGGTGCGGCCAGACCAATGCCGCCGAGCGGACCATCAAGCTGGCCGAGACCTGGCAGAGCGGCGAGCTTAACGTCAACGTCAATCAGGTGCTCCGCCACGAAGTCTGCCACGCCATCGAAGCACTCGTCATCGAACGTATCCCCCGCTGGTGGAAGGTCTGGACCCGCGCGTGGCGCATCGATACCGGCGAGCGTGAACTGGCCCTGCGCTCGTTCGGCTTCGACTATCTGCTCAAGAGCGAGGCGGAGGCGTTCGGCGAACTAGGCAGCTATCAAATCCGCCATCCGTCCGATCCCGACGACCGCCGCTATGATTTTCTCAGCCAGTTATTGCCGCGTCTGACGGTCATGCTGCGGACCTTGTTCGGGCAGTTGGAAATGACCTTCAAGCAGACGCTCGCCAGCCGCCAGCGCGCCTTGATGGCGGGCGCCACCGGCAGCAGTCCCGACGACTTTCTGTTCGAAGCCATCGAACCCCGGCAGGCGGTGGAGTTCTTCGAGCGCAAGGGCTACAGGCTTTCCTGGTCGTGGCGCGATACCTGGCAGGCCGAACACGCCCGCGCCTTTACCGTGGCTAAAATGATGGCGCTCGGCCTCTTAACCGATGTGCGCGAGCAGGTCCAGCGGGCGATCAAGGAAGGCATCGCCTTCGAGGATTTCCGCGACGCGCTTGAGCCGCTAATGAAAAGCGCGGGCTGGTGGGGCAGGCAGCCCATGACCGATCCCCTGACCGGCGAAACCAGGGAGGTGCAGCTCGGCAGCTATCCCCGCCTCGAACTCATCTACGACACCAATCTGCGCACTAGCTATGCCGCCGGCCAGTGGCAGGATATTCAGGAGGCCAAGGAGGAGTTACCCTTCCTACGCTATATCGATCCCGATCCCAATCCGCGCCCCGACCATTTGGACTGGAGCAACGCGCCGACCATCCTGCCGGTGGACGATGCGTGGTGGTCAACCCACTACCCGCCCAACGGCTTCAACTGCAAGTGCTACGTGGACCAGATGGCGCCGACTGACCTGGAGGATCGCGGCTACACGCCGAGCGAGAGTGCGCCGCCCGGAGCGGCCGACGAGGGCTGGAACTACAATGTCGGCATGGCGGGAGTGGAGTATTCGACCGAACTGGCCTGGCACAAGACCATGACCAGTGCCGACTCCGATATTGTGCACGCGCTCAACCGGCTCGAACCGCCCAAACGGAGACGGCCATGACCTACGACAGCTGTGAAATCTGCGGCCGGGAAATTGCCGAACTCCGCTGGTTCGCCCGCATCATGCGCCGCGCCGCCGTGGCCGACGGTCAGCCCGATCCGGGCACGGTCTGTCCGACCTGCCAGTGCCGCCGCGCGATCGTGCTGGACCAGGCCTGCTTCGTGCGTCTCCGTCAGGAGTCTGTGCTCGACGAGGACATTGCGGCGCGAGCCCTGCCCAACGGCAAGGTGTCCGCGCCGACCTAATCCTCCGTCCGCCGTCCGAACAACGACGCCTGCACCGCGGCCTCCTGCGGCAACCGGCCCGCCTCATCGCGCATCCCGACCCACGGATGGACCTCGACCTCCACCCGCGGCCGCTCATCGAACCACTTGTCCACCCACAGCCGCACGATCTGCCGGTCGTCGCGCAGCACGATGCCGGTCAGGCAGGCGTCATTGACCGCCTTGGCCAGATTGTCGCAGTCCTGGCGCAGCGGACGCTCGATCCCCGACAACATGCGCTCGCGGCGCTTCTTGGAGGCGCTCAGCGGCAGCGCACTGTAGACCCGGATGGACACCGTGACCGCGTCCTCCATCAGCGGCAGCTTGTGCTCATTAACGTAGGTCGCGGCCATCCCGCGGGCGTAGTCGCGCCACTTCCGGTAAGCCGGTTCATCGCGCACCCGAATAGCCATTCGTCCATTGCTCAGCGGCCGGTTGCTCAGCAGCTTGTGATAGGTGGCCGGTGTGCCTGGGATGACCAGACGCACCGACCACGCTGGCGCAGGAGTACTCGTTTGACCGGCTTTCTTCACAGCGGATCGAGACCGTAGACCAGACAGTCATTCAGCCATTGTCGAAGCGCGGCCGACGTCTTGATCTCCCCAATCGAAGTACGCAGCATAGCTAAGGCCGCGCGATCAGACTCGTCCATGAAAGGCTTGGCCTCCCAACACGGCGCCCGGACGTAGTATTCGCAGTAGCCGCGCACCAACTCGAAGTGCTCCGGAGTCAGCGGCCCGCCTTTGAAAAAGGCCAGCACCGCGTCCGTCAGTTTGCCGGAAATCTCGTCCGCCCAGTTGAGCGGTCCCGGCGGCATCGACGGAATCCTCAGCACCTTGTGATAGGGCACCTTGCTCCAATCGACCATGCTGCTTGCCTCACCAGTCGTATTGCCGGACTTGCTTGATGGAAGACAGCACCTCGGCTTCCCACGGCTCATAGCCCCGCCCCGCACTATCTATCCAGTAGGAATAACAGCAGACGCTATCGCCCTGGCGCAGAACCGCGCCGCACCAGTCGCAATACAACTGGGTCGGCTGACTCCGGTAAAGTTCAATACCAGTACTCAGGTCGGTTACGGTCACGTCGCCGGACGGCCGGGAAACCGCGAGCGTGCCCCATTTCCACAGGCTGTGGCCGCGGAGCTCCGCGGTCTCCGGTTTCAGTTCGCTGCACTTCTGACAGATCAAGTGGCGGATCATTTGCCGCGCATCCCTCCCAGGGTTTCGAAGAACAGGTCCAGTTCGCGCTGGTTCCTCAGGTCGCGCGGCGTGGTGTAGCCGGGGATCGCCACCATCAGCGCCTTGGTCTTGGTCGAGGACCGGCCCTTGGCGGTACGGAAATACTCGCTGGCCCGCTTGCGGTCGTCCTCCGTCAGCGGGGCGTTTTCGTCATTGGCCGCCTCCACGGCAGGCGTGGTCGGAGCTACGGCAGGAGCACTACCGCCCGCTTCCGGCTCGCTCGCGGTTTCCGCCTTGGCTGTGGTCGGTGACGGGGTGGACGAGACGTCAGCAGCACCAGTTGCCGCTCCGGCAGGAGAGGAAGATGGATTACTCTCCCGCGCGGAGTGCGTCTCGTCCGGGGAGGAGTCTACCGGCTTGGACTGATCCTCGGCTAGCTCGGTATCGTCCAGACCCGAGCGCATATCCCGCTTGACCTCCTCGTCGGTCTTTTCCTTGCCCTTGCGCCAGTCGGCCATGATGGTCGTCCAGGTAGTGCCGGACTGTTCGCGGATCGAACTGCGCATACCGGCCAGCAGATAGAGATCGTCGAGCGTCATGTCGGAGATACTCTTGCGCTCCAGAATATCGAGCATCTCTTCGAGGCTGGCGCCGACTTCCTTCATCCGTTCGATCATGCGGTCGCGGCGCGCGGCCAGGGTCAGCGCCTTGCCCAGGCTGACCTTCTTGATTTCCTCCAGGGGCCGTTTCAGCAGAGCGATGGGAATAACCTTGAAGATCGCGTTGCGCAGGGCAATCGCGATGGCCGCGTTGCTGGTGACGATGAGCATGTCGTCGCCATAGCGCCGCCCGAAGCGATCGGTGATGCGGCGCGGGGTTTCCATGCCGACCTTGTAGTTGCTCTCCAAGTCCCAGCACATGCCCTGGCCGATGACGTGCTG
>Ga0126381_100000248_pt1 | contig 61047 bp, 57 predicted proteins | sample PanSoiMetPlot_28_FD_96465 | JGI IMG/M metagenome (GOLD analysis project Ga0126381, IMG submission 96465) | Tropical forest soil microbial communities from Panama - MetaG Plot_28 | ecosystem: Environmental > Terrestrial > Soil > Tropical forest > Bulk soil | place: Panama | collected 2016-02-17 | reverse complement strand
TTTGGGAGCAGAGGGTCGCGTGTTCAAATCACGCCGCTCCGACCATGATCGTTAAGGAGTGACCGTGCGCGCGCGCATCTATAAACCGGCCAAGAACGCCATGCAGTCGGGCAGGGCCCGCACCAAATTATGGCTGTTGGAATATGAGCCAGAGACCGCGCGCGTGCCCGATCCCTTGATGGGCTGGACCAGTTCCAACGACATGCGCCAGCAATTGGCATTGGAGTTCGACACCTGCGAAGAAGCGGTGGCCTATGCGGAAAGGCACAATATTCCCTATCAGGTGTTCGAGCCGCATTTGCCCAGATCCAAGCCCAAATCCTATTCGGATAATTTCCGTTTCGACCGCAAGGTGCCTTGGTCGCACTGAGCGCCAGCGGTGCCCGCTTCGGAAGGCACCAAAGCGCGCAGTTTCCAATCACGGACCATAGAGGTCTGCGCCCAATTATTTTTGCACGGTTTTGGGATAGCCACGCTTTTAGCCTAAACTACAATCAAGACTCCGTAGCTCAGCTGGATAGAGCACCTGCCTTCTAAGCCGGTGGTCGTTGGTTCGAATCCAACCGGAGTCGCCATGTCAATATTAATAATAAAGTCAAATACTTATGTGCCTACTTATTGGGCAGGTGGGACGCTGTTTTCCATCGCGAAGAAGCCAACAAACAGGGTCGCCAAGCACAGGGTTTGAATAATCAAAAATTCTAAGGCGCACGAGCCATGAGAATGGTTGGTTTGTTTGCGGTTCTGATTTTTGCTGCTGGCTTTAGTCGCTTGGCGGCAGTTCTTCCCATTTCTGAACGAACAGTACGCAGTCGCACTATATGCCACGCACACGAAAGAGTTCGCCGCACTTACGAGGATGATCGAGAGTAATTGCGGTGCGCAGTTGGCACCGAGCGCGAAAGCGGTTGTCAACCGGTCCTATGTGGGACAAGGCGAAGTAACGGATCAGCATTGTTTTGTGAGGCTTTGAAACAGGTAAGGGCCCCGACTTCGACCTCAGTCGCACGCCCGTTTATTCAGCCGCCCTTTCCATCACCGGCTTTGCGGCGCGGCGGGCGAAGATCAAAGCGTGATGGATGGTTTCCTTGAGGCCGGTGGTGACGACATCGGCCTCAGTAGCCTCGACGCTGTCGAGATAGCGCGAATGATCGTCGCCAAGCCCCCAGAAAATTACCAGGATCGGCGTGTCGGGAATCTGCTTGCGCAAGCGTCGCACCTGGCCACGGGCATTCTTGTAGGTACCCGGCTCCAGATAGGAGACGCATGCGAGCTTGATGCCGCCGAAGTCTAGAGACTCGATCTGTCCCGGCGAGGCTTGATCGGCGGCAACAACTTGGCCGCCCACGCCATATTTGCCCAGCATGTCCAGAAGGAGCAGGGCGGCGGCTTCGTCCAATGGCCCGCGCCCGGCGATGCACAGCACGGGCCTGCCATGCTGCCAGGATGCCGGCAGGGCCACCTCTTGAACGCCTTCCTTGCGCCCCGAAAGATTCAATATCACGCCTTTGATGGCGTCGCGGATACGCGCCTGACGCATGGGATCAAGTGCGCCGCGATTGACATCTGCCTGCGCGAGCATCAAGGCGCGCGCCACCACTTCGTCGTAATAGGCGGCCAGGCTGTTGCGGCGCAGATACTCCTCGGCGTCTTCGCTGGCCTCGTCGGGATTTTCCGCAAGCATCCGCAGATAAAGGCTTTCCTCGATCTTAAGCGCGGGCGTGTCGCCCAGCATCACGTCCAGGAATTTCAGGCTCTCGATATGCCGGCCCAGCACCACCACGCACATCGTGAGCGGAGTGGAAAGAAGAAGCCCCACCGGTCCCCACAGCCAGGTCCAAAATACGGCCGCCACTACTACCGCCACCGCGGAAAGGCCCATGCTGCGGCCATAGACAAAGGGCTCGACCATTTGGCCGATCACAGCTTCTACGCCGGCATAAAGCGCCATCACCCAAATCAGCATGGACCAGCCGGGATCCACCGCCAGGGCCAGTGCGGCGGGAAACAGGAAGGCCAGCGGCACGCCCACATAGGGTACGAAGCGGAACATCATGCCCATCAGGCCCCAAAGGCCGGCATCGGGAATGCCTTCGAGCCAGAGGCCCACACCGATGATGAAGCCGAAGGAACCGTTGATGAGAGTCTGCAGCGCGAGATAACGGGAGAGTCGTGCCGCTGCTTCGTCCAACGCAACTGTGGTGCGTTGCATGTCCTTCGATCCCGCCAGCCTCACGAACCGATCCCTGAGATCGTCCTTCTGCAACATGATGAAGGCCACGAACACCAGAACCAGCGCCAGAGTGGCCAAGGGTTCGAGCAAGGGTCCTAGAACTGTCTGGGCCATCTCCCATGGCGCGATCGTCTGGCGGCGGATTTCCACCGGCACCGGCTTTTCCTCCGCCGGCAAATTGGCGGCGGGCTGGTTCTGCTGGTCGCGGTCGCCGGTGATCTGTTCCGCGAGATTCTCGATGGTCTGGTTGAGGCGCGCCAACTCGCCATGACCGGTCTGGCCGCGGACGGACTGAATTTTATGGGCGATATTGGTCTGATAGCGGGGCAGTTCGGCGACCAGGCCCGCGAATTGCGATCCCACGAATGTGCCCACCGCCGAGAGGATCACGAGCGCCAATGTGAGGCTCAACAGAACAGCCGGCACATGGCCCAGCCGCAAATGGCGCAAAATCTCGACCAGCGGCGCAATGGCGAAAGACATCACTACTGCCAGAGCCAAAGGCATCAGCACTGGCCGCCCGAAATAAAGCCCCGTCACCACGACCGCGGCGATCACCGCGGTCATGAATTTGGGCGTCAGAGTGTCGCTCGCGGGTGCGCGCGCAGCCATGGATCAGTGCTCCGGGGCCGAGAAAAGCGCGGCCCGATTCCACTATAGCGCATTGGGCGCGCCCTCGTTCAGGCCAGCTGGCGGTAGAAGCAGCTTGGCGCGCCGGTGTGGCAGGCCGGACCCAATTGATCCACCTTGAGCAACAGGACGTCCCCGTCGCAGTCCACCAGTGCCTCCACCAGCTTCTGGGAGTGGCCGCTGGTCTCGCCCTTTCGCCAAACCTTCTGCCGCGAGCGCGACCAGTATGTGATTTCCTTGGTGACAAGCGTGGTTTCCAGCGTTTCTCGCGTCATCCAAGCCATCATCAGCACCTGCCCGGTGGCTGCGGACTGAGCGATCGCCGGCACCAGCCCTTTCTCGTCGAAACGGACGGCGGCCAAAAAGGCGGCCGGGCTCAGGGTTTCGCTCATGTGTGGTCCTTCAGGCGGCCAAAGCCCTGTTCCAGGTCGGCGATCAGGTCCTCGGCATCCTCGAGTCCGGCATGGATGCGAATCACAGGGCCCCTAGCGTCGAATGCTTTCGCAGTGCGGTGGATATGACTTGGCAAGATCAGACTTTCAAACCCGCCCCAGGAATAGCCGATGCCGAAATGATGCAACCCCTCCACCAGCGCGGCGACGGCTCTTTCCGGAACCCGCTTCAGTTCGAAACCGAACAGGCCGGACGCGCCCTTGAAGTCGCGCTTCCACAATGCATGGCCGGGATCTGAGGGCAGGGCGGGGTAGATCACCCGCGCCACTTCGGGCTGCTGGGCCAACCAATCAGTGAGCCTGAGCGCAGTCTCCTGGTGACGCTTGAGACGTACGGCAAGGGTGCGCAATCCGCGCAGGGCCAGGAAACAATCGTCACCGCTTGCGGCAAGGCCCATATTGCCGTGGGTTTCTTTCAGCCGCGCGGCATGTGTTTCATTGGCACTCACCGTACCGATATTCACATCGGCATGTCCGCCAAGATATTTGGTGCCGGCCTGGATGGAGAGGTCCACGCCATGGCCGTGGGCATCGAATAGGAGCGGAGTCGCCCAGGTATTGTCCATCAGGACGCTGGCGCCATGAGCATGGGCCGCGCGCGCGATGGCCGGAATATCCTGGACTTCGAATGTGAGAGAGCCGGGGCTTTCGCAAAAGACCGCCTTGGTGTTCGGCTTGAGCAGCGGAGCGATGTCGGCGCCCGGCGCGTAATAGCTGGTCTCGACGCCCAAACGTTTCAAGGTCGTATCGCAGAAAAGCCGGGTCGGTCCGTAGACGCTGTCAGTAACCAAAAGGTGATCGCCGTGGCCTATCACGGAGAGGATCGCCGTCGTCACCGCGTTCAAACCGGATGGCGTCAGCACCACTTGCGCGCCGCCTTCCAGTTCAGCGATGGCGTCTTCGAGGCTTTTCGAGCCCGGCGTGCCGCGCCGGCCATAGGTATAAGCCTGCTTGCCCGGCTCCATGCTGGCGAGATCGGGAAAGAGAATGGTCGACGCGCGATAGACCGGTGTGTTGACCGCGCCGAAATGATCCTTGCTCATGCGCCCGGCGCTTACCACCTTGGTGTCGGGCTTGTCTTTGCTCATCACTTTTCCTGCAATAATTTCCTCAGCGGTCGTTCCATTGCCCAGATGATCAACCCGGCCACAGCAGAGACCGCGGCGATCATTACGAAGAAAGCGGGTTTGCTCATCGAGGTCCAATAGGTTCCCAGATATCCCTGCAGGAAGCCGCCGCCCAGGAAGTTGGGTATAAAGTTCACCGCCATCATCAGCGAGGCGATCTGTAGCGGCGCGACTTTGGAATAAAGGGACAGCGAGATGGGAGAGAGATAAAGCTCGCCCAAGGTGACGAAGACAAAATAGATTATCGACCACCACCAGCTCGCTTGGACTCCGCCTGTATACCAGGCGGCGAAAGCCAGGATCAGGCAGGCGAAAGTTTGCAGAAAGCTCCCATAGACCATCTTGGTCATGGAATTGGGCTCGCGTTTTTTCTTGGCTTGGCCGGTCCAGAGCGCCACCAGGAACGGCGTGAAGCTGAAAATCATCAAGGGATTGATCGATTGAAACCAGGTCGCGGGAATCTGCCAACTTACCAGGCCAGGGATTAGTGTGCGGTCAGTATTGTCCATAGCCCAGAGCGCAATGGTGTTGCCCTGTTGCTCATAACACGCCCACCAAAGCGTAATTGGCACTACCAGCAGGACCAACGCCCCCACCGATTTCCATTCCGCGCGGGTGAGCGGCTTCCGTTCCTGCTTATGAGCCTCGACCCGATGTTCGGCCGGCAAAGTGCGCCAACCATGGAGGTAATTGATCAGCGCCGCGACCATGCCTAGGCCCGCAACGGCGAAGCCCCAGCGCCAGCCATAGGCCTCGCCCAAAGTGCCCGCTACGAGGGGCGAGAGGAACGCCCCCAAATTGGTGCCCACATAAAAGACGGAATATGCGCGATCGCGGCGACTGTCGCCGGGCGCATAGAGCATGCCCACTTGCGTGGTAGTGTTGGTCTTGAAGAAGCCGGTCCCGAAAATTATGAGCAACAGGGAGGGAAACAGCAGCGCTTCCGAGGTCATCATGAACTGACCTATGCCCATCAAGAGAATACCGATGATCACAGTTTTGCGCTGTCCGATATAATTGTCGGCGATCCAGCCGCCCAGAAGAGGGGTGGCATATACAAGGCCCGTATAGGTGCCGTAAATCAATGAGCTCAATTGCTGGACGTTGAGCGGCCCACTCATCCATTCATAAAAGGCCTTTATTTGCGGATAAAAAAGGACGTGCTCCACGTGACCGGGCAAGAGCACTTCCATGGTGAGATAATAGATGAAGAGCGCGCGCATCCCGTAATAGGTAAAGCGCTCCCACATCTCGGTGCCGAAAAGGGTGGTGAGGCCACGCGGATGTCCAAAAAGATCACGGCTCATGATGCTGTCCGCACTTGGCGCTTAAGCCAGGTGTAAACAAGGACGGTCAGGCCGACAAATCCCAGCACGCCGACGGCGAAGGCCGGAAAGAGGGGTCCCACCACCGCCAAGGGCGCGTCCTTACTGAAGCCGACGATCAGGCCAGCATTGATCACGTTGAACAGGCTTTCCCCCACGATCATGCCTGAGGCGACCAGTACACCCAAGCGCTGGGCGCGCTCGCCTCTTACGCTGCGATTATAGATCCAGCCGATCAGCGCCCCCACCACCACCGGAAGGGTAGCCTCCATGGGAAGATAAATCCCTAAACCCACAGCCAAAGGAGGAATGCGCAACAGCTTGGTCATGCGCAGGATCTCGTCCAGAAGCACGATAGCTGCACCCACGACCGCGCCGATCTCGATCATATTCCAGTTGAGTTTGCCGCCGATCACCCCTTGCGCCAGCGCCGCCATAAGGTTGGCCTGGGGCGCCGCAAGTGGTTGAGACGCTATGGTATGGAGATTGGCCGCACCGGAAAATCCATAAGCCTCGGCCAAAAGATTGAGCACGACCGGCACGGTAATGGTGGCCGCCGCCACGCCTGCAAGTAAAGCCACTTGCTGCCGCCAAGGGGCTGCGCCCACCAGTTGGCCAGTCTTCAAGTCCTGTAGGTTGTTGTTGGAACTGCAGGCGACCGCAAACAGGATTGCTGTAATGAAAAGCGCGATCGCCACCAAGGCTTTGGGTTGGCCGCCAAACAGCAGTACCAAACCGAGCGCGGTGCCCACCACCGCCAGGATGCCCACGCCTGAGATCGGGCTGTTGGAGGAGCCGATCAGCCCCGCCATATAGCCGCAGATGGCCGAAACAAAAAAACCGCCGGCCAGGACCAAGGGCATCGAGAAGAGTGCGATCCAAAGCGAGGCGCCGGTCAAACCGGCCTCGCCGCTGAACCGCCACACCAACCAGGCGCAGAGGGCAGTTGAAGCCGCACCAAGCGCCAAGATGGTGCGAAACGGCATGTCGCGGTCGGTTTGATCGCCGACATCGAGCGCACCTCCTGGCGTTTGCATCGTGGCCTTGAGGCCGCTCACAATCGGGCCCATGGTGCGAAGCAAGGACCAGATGGCGGCTACCGCCATCGCGCCCGCGCCCATGAACCGCACGTCATTCCGCCAAATGCCGCCGACGAAGCTCGCCAGATCACCGTGCATCGGAGTGATCACCGTGAGCAGAGGCACGGCGCCTCCCCAGGCGATCAAAATGCCGACCAGCATGGCAAGACCCACTGACAAACCCACCAGATGGCCTGCACCCAGAAGCGCCAGCGAAAACGAGAAGCTGTAGCCGGTCGCGGCTATTGCGCCGGTGCGGAAGTAGCCTTGAGCGGTATCCGTGGCCAGCCGCATGGCAACCGCGATTGCCAAGCTTGCAGAAGCGAGCGCGCCAAAGATCACCGCAAGCAAACCCTCACGTGCTTCTGGATTTTCGGCGCGCGTGTCGGCGCCCACTTTGAGCACCTCGGCAGCCGCTACACCTTCCGGATAGGGAAGATCGGATTGCGTCACCAGAGCATGGCGCAGGGGAATGGTGAAAAGCACGCCCAGCACACCGCCCGCGGCGCAGACAAGAAACGAAGTCCAAAACGGAAAGCCGGTCCACCAGCCGATGATTACAAGGCTGGGCAATATGAAGATGACCGAGGCCATCGCGCCCGCCGCCGAACAGACGGTCTGGACGATATTGTTTTCACGGATATTGGAGCCGGAAAAAAGACCCAGAAAGGCCATTGAGATAACGGCGGCGGGGATCGAAGTGGCGATGGTGAGGCCCACTTTCAATCCCAGATACATATTGGCAGCGGTGAAGAGGAAAGTGAGCGACATGCCCAGGGCAATGCCGCGCCAGGTGAGTTCTTTTCCTTGGGTCATGCACCGCCTTGGACATGGAGCCGAACGCGAGGCGACTTTGCCTTTAAACCTCGGTCAGGGCAATTCCACGAAACGCTCTTCCCGTGAATAAGGCTTGAAGCCGATTCTCTGATAGAGCGGCAAGGCGCGCGGATGGTCCAGGGTGCAGGTATTGACCAGGAGTCTGGAAATCGACTGGGCCCAGGCGCTTATGCAGGCGTGATAGAGGAAGAAATATCCAAGCCGCCGCCCCACGGCCTCGGGCATCAAACCGAAATAGGCGATGTTCGCGACGCCGTTGGGGCGGAAATCCAGCTCGGCCATGCCAGCTGGGGTTCCTTCCGTATAAAGAACATAAAGCTGGGTGGAGGGCGCGTGGATGACCTCCGCCAGCTTGTCGTCAGATAGTTTCCGGCGGTCGACCCAGAAATATTTTCCGCCCACTGTTTCGTAGAGATAGCGGTAGAAATGGACCGGCGGGTGCTCGCTTCTCAGGAACGCTATCTTGCCCCTGGGCAGCGGCGGCGGGAGCGCCGAGGGTTTGGCCGTCATCTCCAGGAAGGTGACGGTCATGGGAATGCGCCGGGCGGAAGGGTTCACTGACATCAAGCGGTGCCCGTCGCGATGGGCGCGTCGTCGCGGCCACCCCACTCGGCCCAGGAGCCATCATATAGCGCAACATGGCGGGCGCCCAGTTTCTCCACCGCCAGCATCAGGATTGCGGCGGAAATGCCTGATCCGCAACTGGTGATGATCGGGGCCCTCAAATCAATGCCCTTTTCGGCCAAAAGCCTTTGCAGGGACGCATCATCTTTCAGCTTGAAGTCGGACGTGAGTACCGCGCGCCAGGGGATATTGGTGGCGCCGGGCATGTGCCCGGACTTGAGGCCGGGGCGCGGTTCGGCCTCGCTGCCTTCGAAACGCGGCGCGCTTCTGGCGTCCAGCACCTGTATCTGGCCGAGTGCGCTCTTCACCTGCTGGAAATCCCGAATGATCGCCTTCTCGGCACGCGCCGTGAAATGCGCGGGTTTGGGCTTGGCCGGGCCATTTTCGAGCGCGCCGCCGATCGCTTTCCAGGCAGGCAGGCCGCCATCCAGCACCGCAACCTGACCATGGCCGAACGCTTTGAACATCCACCACACGCGCGGAGCCGAAAAAATGCCCATCGAGTCATAGACCACCACCATGTCGCCGTCTCCGATCCCGAGGGCACCCACTCGCCGCGCGAATTGGTCGTCCGTCGGCAGCATATGGGGCAGCGGCGTGCCGTGATCGGAAATGCCGTCTATGTCGAAGAACACCGCGCCGGGAATGTGTCCCGCTTCTTCGAATTCCTTAGCCGTGTCGCGTTTGTCGTCGGGCATGTACCAGGACGCATCCACGGCGCGGATCTTGGACAGATTGTCCTTCAGCCATTCGGCGGAAACGATATCGCTCATTTTTGATACGGGATCTGAATGTCACGTGTTGCAGTCAACCAGCGTGGCACCGGTAATCCCTTTCCTTTCAAGAATTCCGGATTGAACAATTTGCTTTGATAGCGATTGCCGTAATCGCAAAGCATGGTGACGATAGTATGGCCCGGACCTAACTCTTGCGCCATATGGATGGCGCCCGCGATATTGATGCCCGACGAACCGCCGAGGCATAGGCCCTCATGCTCGAGTAGATCGAAGATCAGGGGAAGGGCCTCTTGATCCGCGATTTCGTAGGCGCTGTCGATCGGTGCGCCTTCGAGATTGGCGGTGACGCGGCCCTGGCCGATGCCTTCGGTAATAGAAGAGCCATGCGCTTCCAGCTTGCCTGTCTTGATCCAGGAATAGATCGCCGAACCTAAGGGGTCGGCCGCGGCGGTCCTTACAGACGGTTTTTTTGCTTTCAGGGCGATGGCCACGCCCGCGAGGCTGCCTCCGCTTCCCACCGCGCAGATGAAGCCGTCCACTTTTCCATCTGTCTGCCGCCAGATCTCCGGACCTGTCGTCTCGATATGGGCCTGGCGGTTGGCGACATTGTCGAACTGGTTCGCCCAGATCGCGCCGTTCTCTTCCGTCTTCGCCAACTCCTCTGCCAGCCTGCCTGACAACCGCACATAATTGTTCGGATCGCGATAGGGCACGGGCGGCACTTCGATCAATTCGGCGCCCATCAGCCTCAGAGAGTCTTTCTTTTCTTGACTCTGGCTGCTGGGGATGACGATCACGGTACGGAAACCCAGTGCATTCGCGACCATCGCGAGCCCGATGCCGGTGTTTCCGGCGGTGCCTTCCACGATGGTGCCGCCAGGACGAAGCTGTCCCTTGGTGATGGCGTCGCGAATGATGAAGAGGGCGGCGCGGTCCTTCACCGATTGTCCGGGATTGAGGAATTCAGCCTTGCCGAGAATTTCGCAGCCGGTAGCGTCAGACGCACGATTCAACCGGACCAGTGGCGTGTTGCCGATCGCCGCGATGACATCAGGAAGGATCATGACAGGAAAATTAAGGACCCCCGGCTCGTGCTTCAAGGCGGCTTTTCGCCAACTTTGCGCATTCCGCATGGCGGAAACAATGGGTGACATGGTCATTGACCATGCCTATTGCTTGGGCAAACGCGTAGGAGATCACCGGCCCGCAAAAATTGAAGCCCCGCCGCTTCAAGTCGCGGGACAATGCTTCGCTCATCTCGCTTTGAGCAGGAATCTGATCGCGATACTTGAACCTGTTGTCCACCGGCTTGCCGTCCACATGCTTCCATATGAAATCGCGAAAGCCACCGGGTTCCTTCTCGATTTCGAGCCATAATTTGGCGCCTTTGATTGCGGCTTCTATCTTGGCTCGGCTCCTGATGATGCCATCATTCTTGAGCAGGCGGTCAATATCGCGGGCGCCATAGCGCGCAATGCGACGGGGATCGAAATCGTGAAAAGCTTGGCGGAAATTTTCCCGCTTGCGCAAGATCGTAATCCAGGAAAGGCCAGCCTGGAAACCGTCCAGCACAAGCTTCTCGTAAAGCGCGCGGCTGTCATATTCCGGTACGCCCCATTCCCGGTCGTGATAGGCAACATAAAGCGCGTCTTCCCCCGGCCATGTGCAGCGTTGTTTATCCTTCATGGCCCCAACCATTCCGGCCTGAGAACGGTGATGGCCAGATTATTGGCGGTCAGCGGCACGGTTGCTTTCTCGAGACGGTCTAGCCGCACCAAGGCAAATCCGGCCGATCCATAGGAGGAAAGAATTTCGCCGATCTCGGCGGCGTTGCTCATGATTGCAGTGCCAGCTGGGGGCAGCGCGCTCCCGGCCTTGACGCCGAGAATACGCTTCCTCGCCGTGCCGCGATGCTTCATGCGCGCGGTCAATTCCTGGCCTACATAGCAACCTTTGGCGAAACTGACGCCATGAAGTTCTTCCAGGCCCGCGTCCAGCGCGAAGACTTTATCGCTGCCGAAATCGGTGCCTTCTGGAACCCCAAGAGCGACGCGCAAGGCATGATAAGGGGCAGGGCCTTCGAGGAAGTCGGGCATTTCCGCAACTGCTCCGATGCTGCGTGGTCCCAGCGCGGCGAGTCGGGGATCCGTGAAGGTGACGGCGCGCTCGCCGGGCCGGCCACTCAAACCCACAAAGACGGATAATTGCGGACGCAACTCGATTCCGATCCTGGCGCGAAGCCGGTACATGGTGAGGCGCTTGAGCAAGGCCTCCGTGTGATGCGCCGCGCAATCAACCAAGATCGCGCCGTCGCCTTCCACGACCAGGAAATCGAACAGGATCTTGCCCTGCGGCGTGAGCAAAGCGGCGTAAAGCCCGCGGCCGGGCGCAAGTGCGGCCAAATCGTTGGTGATCAGTCCCTGCAGGAAATCGCGCGCTTCGCCCCCTTCGACGGCAATAATGGCGCGATCCTTAAGGTGCAGGGCTTCCATCCCTGTGAGGTAATCCTCTCTGCAAAGGTTGCCAAGGTGGGTGCTAACGGCTAACCCAGATCCGGATGAGCCAAATATTTGACCTGTTGATCCGGAGCGGCACGGTGGCCACGCCCGGCGGTATTGTCCCCGCTGATGTGGGGGTTATCGCGGGCCGCGTCGCCGCCATTGGCAGTATCGCCAATGCCAAAGCGGAGGAGATTTTCGAGGCCAAGGGTCTTTTTGTGTTTCCTGGCGTGATCGACAGCCAGGTTCACTTCCGCGAACCCGGCAACGAGCATAAGGAGGATTTGGAAACGGGCAGCCGCGCCGCAATCCTGGGCGGCGTCACCGGCGTGTTCGAGATGCCGAATACCAATCCTCCCACGACTACGCACGCCGCGATCGAGGACAAGCTCTCCCGCGCCAAGGGCCGCATGCATTGCGATTACGCCTTCTATGTGGGCGCGACACCCACCAATGTCGGCGCGTTGGCGGCGTTGGAGCGGCTTCCCGGCGTGGCGGGCGTGAAAGCGTTTCTTGGTTCTTCGACGGGCTCGCTCCTTCTCAATCACTCAGACGATATTCTTGCAGCGCTGAAAGCGGGCAACCGGCGCATGGCTGTGCATTCGGAAGATGAAGAGCGGTTGGTCGAGCGCAAAAGTTTGGCCGAACGCGGCAAACCTGCGACACATCCTGTTTGGCGCGACACGGAGGTTGCGCGCGCCTCAACGGAGCGGGTGCTGAGGTTGGCGAAGGAAGCCGGCCGCCGCCTCCATGTGCTTCATATAACCGCCGCGGAGGAACTTCCCCTATTGGCGGCAGCCAAAGATTTCGCCACCGCCGAAACCACGCCGCAGCACCTCACTCTAAGCGCGCCGGAGTGCTATGAGCGGCTGGGCAGTTACGCACAGATGAATCCGCCTATTCGCGACGAAAGCCACCGCGAGGCACTGTGGCGGGCGGTGCAGGATGGCGTGATCGACGTGATCGGCTCGGATCACGCGCCGCACACGAGACAAGAAAAGGACAAGACATATCCCGAAACGCCGTCGGGCATGCCCGGCGTGCAGACCCTGGTCACGTTGTTGCTCGATCACGTCGACAAGGGCCGGATGAGTTTGGAGCGGTTCGTGGATCTCACCGCCCATGGTCCCCAGCGCATTTTTGGCTTGGCAGGGAAAGGCCGAATTGCGCTGGGTTATGACGCCGACTTCACCATTGCCGATCTCGGCCTCACCCGCAGGATCGAGAATAAATGGATTGCCTCCCGTTGCGGCTGGACGCCGTTCGATGGCATGACCACAAAGGGCTGGGCTGTCGCGGCGGTGCTTGGCGGACAAATTGTCATGCGCGATTTTGCCCTGACTGGCAAAGCCCGCGGCAAGCCGCTCCGATTCGTCGATACCCTCTCACCCTTAGACCAGCGGCCTTGACGGCCTGGCGCAAACGCGCCAATCCGGCTGCCATGGATTATATTGTGCTAGTATTGGCCGGCGTTGTCATGGGCCTGATCGCGGCCGTGCCGGTCGGTCCGGTCAATCTCATCTGCATCCGCAGAAGTTTCGCCTTCGGACCGCTCAACGGCTTCGTCTCGGGCCTGGGGGCAGCCCTGGGCGATGGTGTGTTCGCGGCCATCACTTTTTTCGGCCTAACCTGGATTGCGCAGTTGATCCAGAGTTACGATCCTGTGATTGAAGTGATCGGCGGCGCGCTCCTGGTCTGGTTCGGCGTCCATGCCGTGATGGCCCCGATCACCGCCAAAGTGTACGAGGGAGACAAGACCGATACCGGCGCTTCGACCCTGGTGCGGGCTATCGTTTCGACATTCGTCCTTACCATCACCAATCCGGCGACTTTGATTGCTTTCGCCTCGATGTTCGCGAGTTTCCGCGCGTTGGTGGGGGGCGCAGACAGCTTTGTAGATGCCGAATTTGTGGTTGCCGGGGTAGTTGGAGGCTCGGCTGGCTGGTGGCTGGCATTGACAACCGTGATTGGCTTGTTCCATGCCCGCATCACTGACAATGCGGTGCGGGTAATCAACAGGGTATCAGGCGGACTAGTGGCCGCTTTCGGCCTGGCCGTGCTGGTTCACGTGGCGATGAAAGTCTTGGGGATCCAGTTCTGACCCAAAACTGCCCGAATCCTTCCTTTCTTTAAGCGAATCCCTGTTTCGGCCGGACATTAGCCGCGCTAAATTCACGCCTGTTCTGGAGTTCCATAATGAAGGTTTCCGCGGCATTTTTGGCGGTGTCTATTCTGGCCTGGCCTTTGGCGGCAAGCGCGGCGATATCGCCAGGCGCGGCTTCCGCCGACCCGAATCTCAGCGAGGCGGCGAATGCCGCCTATCTCGCCGCCAATGCCAAGAAACCCGGCGTGATCATCCGGCCCGATGGGCTACAGTTCAAGATCATGCAGAATGGTTTTGGGAAGCGGCCGGCCCTGACCGACTCGGTGGAGGTCTATTACACGGGTGCCCTGATCAACGGCCATGTGTTCGACGGAACGTCGCCCGGTCTCCCAGCGTCCTTCAAGGTCAATCAAGTCATCCCGGGCTGGACCGAGGCGCTGCAATTGATGCGCGAGGGAGACCATTGGCAGTTGGTTATTCCATCAACCCTGGCTTACGGCCCGCGTGGAGCGGGCGATGCGATTCCCCCCGACCAGGTCTTGGTCTTCGACATGACCTTGGTTTCGACCACGCCAGCACCCAAGCGCGGCGAGCCAGGCTATATTCCTGATCCCAACGACCCATTGGACAAAGACAAATAGCGGAACGAGATTTGCGGCGGTTCGGGCAATTATTGCGCCAGCATGCCCTCATTGGCGGGCGTGTGCGCATTTTTATCGCGCTCATCATGGTGGTGGGCGCCACGGCTTTGTTCTGGGCTAGTCGCGACTACACCGTGATGGCCCCGGATTGGGACGGCCAGGTCCGCGGCATCGCATATAATCCCAGCCGCCTCTTTCGTTTCCGCGATCAGCTTCATATCACGCCGGAGCAGATCGACCGCGACCTCAGGCAACTTGCGCGCGTCACCGGCCACATTCGCACCTATACGGTGGATAACGGCATGGACAAGGTGCCGGAGATCGCGCGGCGCTACGGCATGACGGTGTCGCTGGGTATCTGGATCAGTCCTGATCTTGCCAAGAACGACCAGCAGATCGACCTTGCGATTAAGACTGTGCTGGCCAACCGCCGCGTGATCGACCGCGTAATCGTTGGCAATGAGACTCAGTTGTTCGGCTTTGTGTCCGAGGATCAACTCGAGGCTTATCTCGATCGTGTGCGCGCAGCCATACCTGCGCGCATCAAGGTGACGACAGCCGAGCCTTGGTCCACCTGGGTGGTGATCCCGGAAGTGGCCAGGCACGTCGACATAATATTTGTTCACCTCCTGCCTTACTGGGAGAACACCCATATCAGCAACGCGATCCGCTTTGTCGGTAAGGCATTCGACATCATGCAGCAAACCTTCCCAGGCAAGCCCATTATCGTCGGCGAAGCGGGCTGGCCATCGGAAGGCAATACGCACGGCCAAGCGCAGGCCTCGCTCGCCAACGAGGCCTTTTTCATCCGCAACTTCGTCCAATATGCCCAGGAGAAGGGTTACGATTATTACCTGTTTGAAGGTTTCGACGAGCCGTGGAAGGGCGGCACCATGGAAGGTGGGGTGGGTGCCTATTGGGGCCTGTTTGACGCTACCGGCCATCCCAAATTCAGTTTCACCGGCCTGTTGCGTACCTTCCCAGAGTGGCGCGGCTATGCGCTGCTCGCTGCGATTTTGAGCCTGTCGCTGGGGCTTTTGGTCCTGGGGCATATGCCAAAGGTGCGCCAGACTGGCTATCTGGTAATGGGCGGCTTGGTCGCTCTGGTCTCGACCGGTCTGCTGGCGCTGATCGACGCGACTGCGCTGGAATATATCGATCCCACCAACATCATCGCGATCATCGCGATGTCGCCTTTGGTATTGCTGGCCTGCGCCATCATTCTTACCGAAGGCATCGAATTGGCGGCGTCGCTCTGGCGCGAAGATCGCCGATATGTGCCCGCCGCCATTCCCGAGACGAGCCCGCGCGTCTCGATTCATGTTCCAACCTACAACGAACCGCCGCAGATGGTGATTGAAACTGTCAACGCGCTGGCGAGACTGGATTACGACAATTTCGAAGTCATCATCCTCGACAACAACACGCCGGACCCAGAGACATGGCGCCTGGTAGAAGCGCATTGTAAGACGCTGGGGCCACGCTTCCGCTTTTTCCATTTCGACGGGGTGCAGGGCTTCAAGGCGGGCGCGCTGAACCGCGCGCTGGCGCTTACCGATCCCCTGGCCACCCATATTGCTGTGATCGATAGCGATTATCAGGTCGAAACTTTCTGGCTCAGGCGTGCCATGCCGCTATTCGCGTCGCCCGCCATCGCCCTGGTGCAGGGGCCGCAGGATTACCGCGACGCCGGTGAGAACACCTTCAAGGCCATGGCCTATGAGGAATATCGCGGATTCTTCCATATCGGCATGGTCGAGCGAAACGAGCACAATGCCATCATCCAGCACGGTACGATGACCATCGTGACCAAGACTGCATTGGAAGAGGTGGGCGGCTGGAGCGAATGGTGCATCACCGAGGACGCCGAACTGGGCCTTAAATTGTTCGAGGCGGGCTATGAGGCCGCTTACATCCCACAGACGATGGGCGCGGGTCTGGAGCCCGACACGCTGGAAGCCTTCATGTCCCAGCGTTACCGCTGGGTCTATGGCGCCATGCAGATCATGAAGCGCCATGCGCGCGAAATTTTCCTCGGCGGCTCGGGCCTGTCCTGGGAGCAGCGCTATCAATTCCTGTCGGGCTGGCTGCCCTGGATATCCGACGGGTTGGGTATGATCGTGACCTGCACGGCGCTGGTCTGGACTCTCCTGATGTGGGTCGCGCCCAGCTATATCGACGTACCGATGCCGGCATTGTCGGCGGCGGCAATGGCGCTTTTCGCGACCAAGCTGATCAAGACGCTGCTGCTCTATCCGCCCAAAGTGCGATCGGGCGTCAAGGGCGCGCTGATGGCTTCTGTAGCGGGGCTTGCTCTTACCCACGCGGTAGGCAAAGCGGTATGGGCGGGCCTGCTTACCGCCAACCAGCCCTTCATGCGCACGCCCAAATGCGCAGATCCCGCACAATTCAGCCAGGCGCTGCGCGTCGTCTGGCAGGAGACAGTGCTGCTGGTGGGATTGCTGGCGGCGATGATTTCGATGGGTTTCGACCGGGGCTTCGAGGATCCGGCGGTGAGCCTTTGGATGGTGATGCTAGGCGTGCAAAGCCTTCCCTACGCCGCCACCTTCATCACCGCCTCGATTAGCGCGATTTCAAACAAGAAGATTCAGGCCGCTGCTCTCGTATCGGAGCCAGCTCTCTCTAAGGCCGCCTGATTTATTTGCCCCCTCCGCTCCACGCGGGTGAGGCGGCCAAGCCGCGCTTCTATAAGCTGCTAGAGCCTGCGCACCGCGGGGACCGTCTTTCCCGGATTCAAGATATTTTTGGGATCGAGCGCGTGCTTGATGGCGCGCATCACATCCAGCTCTTCGCTAGATTTGTAGCGCGGCAGAACCTCGCGCTTCATCTCGCCTATTCCGTGCTCGGCGCTGATCGAGCCGGAATAACGATGGACGATGTCATGCACGGTGAGCTGGATTTCGTTCCATTGCGCGGAAAACTCGGCGTCCTTGCCCGGCGGCGCGTTGAAATTGAAGTGCAGATTGCCGTCGCCCATATGGCCGAAGCAGACTGGCCGGGCGCCCGGAAATTTCTTCACCACCAACTCCGTTGCTTCCTCTATGAATCGGGGAATGGATGCCACCGGCACCGAGACGTCATGCTTCACGGATACGCCTTCGCGCTTTTCCGCTTCCGAGATGCTCTCACGCATATGCCAGAAGTTTCGCGCTTGGGCGTGGTTCTGCGCCAGCACGGCGTCGCTTACCAGCTCTTGGGCAATCGCGTCTTCCAGCGCCGATTGGGTCAACGCGTCGAGGCTCGCGCCTGCGCCGCCCGACACTTCCATAAGCACATACCAGGGGTAGGGTGCCGACAAAGGATCGCGCGAGTTGGGGATGTTCTTTAGCACCAATTCCAAGGTGGGCCGCGACACCAGCTCGAAAGACGAGAGCAGGCCGCCCGTCCGAGATTGCATATGGCCCAACAGGGTCAAGGCAGCGGAAGGCGAAGGGACGGCAGTGAAGGCGGTAGCCATTTGCGCCGGGCGCGTGAACAGCCGGAGGGAAGCCGCGGTAACTATGCCAAGGGTGCCTTCGGCGCCGATGAAAAGCTGCTTCAGGTCGTAACCGGTATTGTCCTTGTGCAGCGACCGCAGCATCGGCAGCACTCGTCCATCCGCGAGCACCACTTCCAGGCCCAGCACCAGCGCCCGCATCATGCCGTAACGAAGCACATGATTGCCGCCCGCATTGGTGGAGATATTGCCACCGATGGTGCAACTTCCTTCCGAGCCTAGGCTAAGCGGAAACAAAAGTCCTTCCTCGGTGGCCGCGTCCTGCGCCTGTTTGAGCGTGACGCCGGCCTCGGCAGTCAAGGTCATGCCGCGCGTGTCCACGTCACGGACGCGGGTCATCCGTTTCAGGCTCAACAAAACTTCTCCGTAAAGCGGAATCTGGCCGCCCACCAGTCCGGTATTGCCGCCCTGCGGAACGATATGCGTTCCGGTCTGCTGACAGATAGCCAGAATCGCCGAAACCTGTTCGGTGGTCTGAGGCTTGAGCAATAGCGTGCTTTTGCCATGGGTACGGCCACGCCATTCCTCAAGGTGGGGCGCAATCTCGTTTTTGTCTTCGCTGAAGCCGCCCGGGCCAGCCGCCGCCTTCAGCCGCTCGAATATCTCGGTCATTGTCACTCCGTTATTCCTGTGCGCGCTTTCCGGCCGCGGCGCGGCGCAAGCGGTCATTAATCGCTTCGCCCAGTCCCGTTTCGGGAATGGGCATCACGGCGATACGTCGCGCATTCTTGTCAAGCCTGCGCAACATGGCAAAGAGATTGGCGGCCGCTTCCTTGAGATCGGCCCCGGGGCTGAGATTCAGGGCCGCGTCCGCCGATGGTCCAAAACCAAGCAGAGATTCATCTTGCTCTGGCCTCAGTGCGTTCAACCGGAGCGCGGCGGAAGGCGCGTAATGACTTTCCAATTGACCGGGCGATTGAATGGCTGCTCCAGCTTTCTGCAAAGGGCCGATGATTGCCTCAATCTCGGCGCGTGTAATGGCGCCAGGACGAAGCAGCACGGGCTCGTCCCCCTCAAAACCGAGCACAGTGGATTCCAGTCCCAGCATGGCCGGTCCACCGTCGAGGATGAAATCCACATTTTCCTCCAATGACTCGGCAACGTGCAGGGCTGTGGTGGCGCTGACCCGGCCCGAAGGATTGGCGCTGGGCGCGGCGATGGGTAGTCCCGTTTCTTGCAACAGGCGCTGAGCGACGGGATGCGCGGGAACCCGCAACGCGACGGTGGCAAGACCAGCGCTCACCAACTCGGACAAGGAATTGGTGGCGCGCGGCAGGACCAGCGTCAGGGCGCCCGGCCAGAAACGTTTGGCCAATTCGCGCGCCCGATCGCAAAACCGGGCGTGACGTTCCGCTTCAGCTAAGTCCCGCACATGCACGATCAGGGGATTGAAGCGGGGGCGTCCCTTGGCAGCGAAAATGCCTGCCACTGCCTGGCCGTTGGTGGCGTCCGCGCCCAGGCCATAGACTGTCTCGGTGGGAAATGCGACCAGGCCTCCCTGGCGCAAAACTCGCGCAGCACGAGCGATGCCGGCGATATCCGCAGGCGCGATTTTCCTCACCAGACTGTCCATAGGGCTTTTTAGCGAGTTGCCTGGCCCAGGTCAGCTTTTCTTTCGTTCGCGCAAAGCGCCTGGTCGCGAGGGTGCTTTTTCTCCTATAGGGTCGGCGGAGTCGAGGTGGACCGATGTCGCTTCAAGGCAAGACGCTTTTCATAACCGGTGCGAGCCGGGGCATCGGCCTGGCCATCGCCCTCAGGGCCGCCAGAGATGGGGCCAACATCGCCATCGCCGCCAAGACCACCGAACCGCATCCAAAGTTGCCCGGCACTATCTTCTCCGCGGCCGAAGCGATCGAAAAAGCCGGGGGCAGGGCATTGCCTCTCGCCTGTGACATAAGGTTCGAAGATCAAGTGGCGGGCGCCGTGACGGCCGCCGCGGAAAAGTTTGGCGGGCTCGATATCTGCGTCAACAATGCCAGCGCGATTTCGCTCACCGGCACACTCGATACCGAAATGAAGCGCTTCGACCTTATGCAGCAGATCAATACAAGGGGCACATTCATGGTGACCCGCTATTGCCTGCCACATCTCCTCAAAGCGGCCAATCCCCATGTGCTCATGCTGTCTCCGCCGCTCGACATGCAGCCCAAATGGTTTGCCGGCCACACCGCCTATTCGTTAGCGAAATACGGGATGAGTTTGTGCGTGCTGGGTATGGCCGCAGAATTTTCCGGCAGGGTCGCCATCAATGCGCTCTGGCCAAGAACCGCCATTGCCACCGCCGCCATCCGCCTGGCCGCGGGCAGCGACGAGGCGGCCAAATCGTGCCGGACGCCCGAGATTCTCGCCGATGCGGCATACACGCTGTTCGCAAAGCCCAAAACCGTCACCGGCCAATTTCTGATTGACGATACATTCCTGGCCGATAATGGCGTCACTGAATTCGAACATTACCGAGTCGATTCTGCTCAAGAGTTGATTCAGGATTTCTTCGTGCCGGACAACATGCCGCCGCCCCAAGGCGTTTCTCTCAAGGCAATCCGCTAGCCGTGCGCCACTTCGCTATGCTCGTAATCGTGAGTGGAGGTTTCTGGCCGTTTCTGGCCCAAGCCATGCCGCTGCCGGACTGTGCTGGCGATATTGTCGTCTCTCGCGCCCATACCGTGCGTGTGGAAAAGGATGGAGCGCTGATACTTGCTGACGGGCGAGCCGCGGTTCTAGAAGGTATCCGCCTGCCTGCGGCCGATCTGCCCGCCATAACATTGGCTCGGGAAGCAATCGGGGCCTTGTGGCAACTGACCCTGGGAGCGCCGCTTGTCCTCACCTCAACGCCGCCCCGGCAAGATCGTTACGGCCGCATCCGAGTCCAGGCGTTTGACCGCGTCTGGCTGCAAACGGCGCTTCTCGAGCGCGGCCTGGCGCGGGTCGAAATTGGTCCGGACCGCTCGGAATGCGCGCCTGATCTGTACGAGGCCGAAGCCAAGGCGCGGGCTGCCGGCTTGGGCGTATGGGCTACGGCACGTTATGCCGTGAAACAAGCGAGTTCGCTCACGCCGGATTTGGCGGGCCGATTCGAGCTCGTCGAAGGCCAGGTCACCAATGCAAGCATCCATGGCGGCCGCGGCTTTCTCGATTTCTCGCAGAATTACCGGCAGGGTTTTTCCGCTACCGTCGCACCCGAAGACCGCAAGACCTTTCGCAAGGCGGGTTTTGCGCTGGAAGATCTTGTGGGCCGCCACGTGCGTCTGCGCGGTGTGATCGAGGCGTTTGGTGGCCGGCCGGAGATCGCACTCTCCAACCCCTATCAAATCGAAGTGCTGGACTAAGGCATGCTCGAAAACAGAAGCCCGGCGTTTGCGCCGGGCTTCTCGTGGTTCAAAACTAGAGACTTCATGCTGCCTTTTTTGTCAGCATGCCCTCTACGCGTTTGACTGCGGTCTGTTCATCGGTGCGCTCGACAGCCGCCACTTCGCGGGCCATGCGCGCCAACGCCTTCTCATAAAGCTGGCGCTCGGAATAGGACTGTTCGGGCTGGCCGCCGGCGCGATGCAGGTCCCGCACCACTTCGGCAATCGCCACCAGGTCACCTGAATCGATCTTGGCTTCATATTCTTGGGCTCGGCGCGACCACATGGTGCGCTTGATCCGGGCGCGGCCCTTGAGCGTGTTGAGCGCATTGCCCACCACCTCCGGAGAGGACAATTTGCGCATGCCCACGGCTTTGGCCTTGTTGACTGGGACACGCAAGGTCATCTTGTCTTTCTCGAACTCGATAATGAACAATTCCAGTTTAAGGCCGGCGACTTCCTGCTCTTCGATGCCGGCAACCTTACCCACGCCATGGGTAGGGTAGACGACATGGTCGTTGGCCTTGAATTCGTGCTTTTTGTTCGAATTCGCGGGAACTTTCTTGCCTGGCTGTGCGGCGGCCGACTTCGCGGCGGGGGCTTTAGGTGCGGTCATTTCCATTTCCGTTGGTGCTTGGCGCGGGGGCACGCAAAGCGGGATAATTTCACGTCAATATGGCCCAACCGCGCCAGAGGGACGCCAGCGCGCGTCGTTCACAAACGGGACCAGATTTGCCGGAAGGCTACCACAGCTTCACCCGAAATGGAAGGAAAATTGTCACAAACCGTTGAATCTGCGACGTTTTATTCAACGACGGCGATTTTCTCCTGAATTCAAGCGCTTGGATGGTTGTTCCTTATCCGGACTACACTTTAAAGTTGAGGTTATAATCGTGCGCAGCTTGGGATCCGACCCTGGCTTGGGGTAAGGGGTCTTCACGAATTTATCGGGCAAGCCTTCCCGCGTTGGCGTCAGTGGAATGACGGCCAAGCGAAGTGGTCGATAGCGACAGCGTACGCACCGGCCGTCGATCGCGCGAGCATCGAAAATAGGGCGGAGGCTAGGATCCCGACCCCGGCTTGGGGTCGAAGAATTTTTCGAATTTATCGGGGACGCCCTCCCACTCCTTGGCGTCGGCCGGAGCTTCGCCCTTCTGGCTGATATTGGGCCAAGTCTTGGAATATTCGGCGTTCACGGAAAGCCATTTCTCAAGTCCGGCTTCGGTGTCAGCTTTGATGGCCTCGGGAGGGCATTCCGGCTCGCACACACCGCAATCGATGCATTCGTCGGGGTTGATCACCAGCATATTCTCCCCCTCGTAAAAACAATCCACTGGGCAGACCTCGACGCAATCCATGAACTTGCATTTGATGCAGGCTTCGGTGACGACGTAGGTCATGAGGCAGGGCTCCAAAATCAGGGAGGTCTCTAGAACCGCGGGACCTCCAAGGCAAGCATTCAATCCGCGACGATTTCGTAGAGGCGTTGCGCCTCGGGGGCGGGTCCTCGCCGTTCCGCCAAGGCCAGCACGCGAAGGGCCACGATTTCGCTTCCCCTCCCCAAAGTAAGGATATCACCGGGTTTAAGCGGTTGCGCCGGTTTTTCCACCCTGATGCCGTTGAGCCGCACTTTGCCGGCGCTCGCGGCCGCGTGTGCCATTGCCCTTGTACGGTAGAAGCGAGCATGGAACAGCCATTTGTCGATACGCTCGGCGCTCATTTTGCGATCAATTCTTTCAATCCCGCGAAGGGTGAATTGTCCGGCGGCGGCTTTGACTTTTGAGGCCGCCGTTTTTCTTGGACTTTGCGCCATACCGGGAACGCGTCCGTCACATCCACTTGCCGCCAGCCCATTGCTGCCAAGACAAGCCGCCCTTCTTCGTTGCTGCTGCCCAGCAGCGAGACGAGCTTGGGCAATAAGGTGGCTGCAGCGGTTCCATTGACGGTGGCTTTGTCCAACTCTTCCTCCAACCGCTCCAGCATGTCGAAGCGGATGGCGCGCCCGCCGATAAGCTTGAAACCCGCCGCATGGAGAAAATCGTCTTTCTCGCCGTCATGGGCAAAAGAAGTAAGTCCGGGTGCCGGCGGACCCGTCAGTTGCGCCGCCTTGGTCCATACGCCCCAAAGGAGCGCCAACAGACCGGCTGCGTCAGGCCGCAGAAGGCGCGGAAGATAGACGGTACGCCGGCCGAACCAGATACCGAAAGGCTTCAGAGCGCGCAGGATCGGTCCCAATTTCGGAGGCAGGGCCAGGCCATGCCGGTCCAACGATCCGAAATTTTCTGCCAATTGATGGGCAAGACCCCGCGCCTGGGCAGGCAGTGCCAACTCGCTTCCGGCCCGCGCTTCGGCGGCGCGTGACAGGGCCAATAGCGGCTCGAGCTTTTTCTCCAGCTGCCGTGCGAGAAAGACTTCCAGCCGGGCCTCCACGGACGCGCGCGGCGCACCATTGAGCAAGTCATCAGCGGCCAGGCTGATCCTTGGCGCGAGCGGCGAAAGCCCGGCGGTAAGATGAGCGATAATCGCGCCATCCCACCACAATTTGCCATGTTCGCTAAGGGTGATTGCCGTATCCGGTGCAGACGCAAGCGCGCGGGCGCGGGCAAGAAATTCTCCTTCCAGGCCGCGCATTGCAGCAGCGCGCAACATACGGGCGTGAAATGCGCCGTTGCCGTCATTCTCGGAGCGCGGATCGGGTGTGAAGCGGAAGCCATCGAGCTTCCCGATCAACTCGCCTCCGATCAGAACGCCGCCATCTTCTTCCAGTTTCACCTCGGCAATTTCATCGTCGCTGAGATGCTTCATCAGGATGGAGGCGCGACGATCGATGAACCGCTGGGTTAATCTTTCATGCAAGGCGTCGGAAAGCCGGTCTTCCACCGCGCGGGTCTCGGCTTGCCAATGGCCGCCATCGCGGGTCCAACCCGGACGATGCGCGGCATAGGTAAAAGTGCGGATTTGCGCGAGCCGTCCCGACAGGGTCGCCACATCGCCTTCCGCCACGTCCAGCCGTGCGATTTGACGGGCCATCCAGTCGTCTGGAATCCGTCCGTTCATCAGAAAGAGGAAAAGTGTGCGCACGATCCTTGCATGATCGTCGGCCGACAATTTGCGGAAATCAGGAAGCTGGCAGACTTCCCAAAGGCGTTTGACGCCGTCCCGCGATGTGGCCAGCGCCTGAATGTCCCCTTCATTGGCAAGGTGGTGCAAGGCAATTGCGTCAGATGCAGGGCGCGCCCGCGCCAAACCGCGCTCGGGTGGCGGCGCATCCAGGCTTTGCAACAGCGCGTGCAAGGAGTGAAAATCGAGCGCCGCACTGCGCCACTGCAAAACCCTGATGGCGTCATAACGATGACTTTCGACACGGTTCACCAATTCATCCTCGAAAGGCTCGCATTCGCCGGTTACGCCGAATGTGCCGTCATTCATGTATCGTCCGGCGCGCCCAGCAATCTGGCCAACTTCCGCCGCCGCCAAAGGGCGAAAGCCAAGGCCATCGAATTTCTCCGCGCCGGCAAAGGCCACGTGATCCACATCCATGTTGAGGCCCATGCCGATAGCGTCGGTCGCGACCAGGAAATCCACGTCACCGGATTGATAGAGCGCGACTTGCGCGTTGCGGGTGCGCGGCGAGAGCGCGCCCAATACCACTGCGGCGCCGCCGCGCTGGCGCCGCACGATCTCGGCAATGCCATAGACGTCTTCGGCGCTGAAACCAACCACCGCCGACCGGCGGGGCAGGCGCATGAGTTTTTTCGCGCCAACATAGGCGAGATCGGAAAAACGCGGCCTTGTGATGAACCAGGCTTTAGGGATGAAGCGCTGAATGGCGCCTCGCATGCTCTCCGCGCCAAGAAACAACGTTTCTTCCAGGCCGCGGGCATGGAGGAGCCGGTCAGTGAAAATATGGCCGCGCTCGGAATCGGCGGCGAGTTGAATCTCGTCGACTACCAGGCAAGCGACGTCGATCTCCAGCGGCATGGCTTCGACAGTGCAAACATAAAATCGTGCGCCCTTGGGCACGATTTTCTCCTCTCCGGTGATCAGTGCGACGTCGTTGGCGCCTTTGAGTCGAGTGATGCGGTCATAAACTTCGCGCGCCAGAAGCCTGAGCGGCAGGCCGATCATGCCGGAGCGGTGCGCCAGCATGCGCTCGATGGCGAAGAAGGTCTTGCCGGTATTGGTGGGGCCGAGGACCGCACTCACACGGGCAGGCGCGGATCTTTGGGTCATGGTTTCAATATGGGGGGGCCGGGCCCGGGTGGAAAGCGTAGCCAAGGATCGAAAGGCACAAATAGCGCCTTTTTATCAAAGGTTTGAGTCAGTCCGCTGTGGATGTTCATGCATAGATTAGAACAATCGCAGAACGAAGCGTGTCCGAATCACTAACATGATAAATATCCGCCTTTGTTCTCATACATTTAGCTGACTGTCAAGGAGCGCAGACCACAACATCTTGTGGACATGACCAGCACTGGAGTCGGAGCCGGGTTGCGGGACTCGATCTTCCGTAGGCGGAGAGAAAGATGCGGAATTGCGCAGACCGGCGTCCCGAGGAAACATGGGCCATGAGCGATCAGCGTAAGGCATGGGAAGAGGCGGTGGAGCGGGAACTCAAAGCCCGCAACGTCCGGGATCTGGTCTGGGAGAGTCCTGAGGGGATCGCGGTTAAACCGCTGTACACGGAGCGAGATCTCGAAGGGTATGAAACCGGCTGGCCGGGAATTCCCCCATTTGCCCGGGGCCCTCGCGCCAGCATGTACGCGGGCCGGCCCTGGACCATCCGGCAATATGCCGGTTTCTCCACTGCCGAAGAATCCAATCTCTTCTATCGCCAGAATCTGAAAGCTGGACAGATGGGCCTGTCGGTGGCGTTCGATCTCGCCACGCATCGCGGCTACGACAGCGACCACCCCAGAGTTGAAGCCGATGTGGGCATGGCGGGCGTGGCGATCGACTCCGTCGAGGACATGAAAATTCTGTTCGACGGCATTCCGCTCGACCGCATGAGCGTGTCCATGACCATGAACGGCGCGGTGCTTCCAGTTCTCGCAAGTTTCATCGTTGCGGGAGAAGAGCAGGGGGTTCCGCCGGATCGTCTTTCGGGCACGATTCAGAACGACATCCTCAAGGAATTCATGGTGCGCAACACCTATGTCTATCCACCGGGACCTTCCATGCGTATCGTGGCGGATATCATAGCTTTCGCCGCCGAAAAGATGCCGCGCTTCAATTCCATTTCGATCAGCGGCTATCACATGCATGAGGCGGGCGCGACCGCCGTGCAGGAACTGGGCTTCACTCTCGCCGACGGCATCGCCTATGTTCGCGCCGCAAAAGAGCGGGGCTTGGACGTGGATAGCTTCGCACCGCGTCTAAGTTTCTTCTTCGGCATCGGCATGAACTTCTTCATGGAAGTGGCAAAGCTCCGTGCCGCACGGCTGCTTTGGGCGGACATTATGGAGAAATTTGGGGCGAAATTGCCCGAAAGTCGGATTTTGCGCACCCACTGCCAGACTAGTGGCGTCTCGCTCACCGAACAGGATCCGCTCAACAATGTCGTACGGACGACGTTGGAAGCATTTGCGGCGGTGTTGGGCGGCACTCAATCGCTCCACACCAACGCATATGACGAAGCCATCGCGCTTCCCACCGAGGCTTCGGCCAGGACCGCGCGAAATACCCAACTTATCCTCCAGCACGAGTCGCAGATCACCCGTGTGATCGATCCTTTGGGCGGTTCGTATTATGTCGAGTCGCTCACGCATTCGCTGGCCGAAGCGGCGCGCAGTTTGATCGCTCGCGTGGAAAAAGACGGCGGCATGACGAAAGCCGTTGACGCGGGCTGGCCCAAGCTCGAAATCGAAGCCGCTGCCGCGCGGCGCCAGTCGCGTATCGATCGTGGCGAGGATGTCATCGTGGGCGTGAACAAATTCCGCCGTGAGGACGAACCAGCGATTGAGGTCCGTACTATCGACAATGAACAAGTGCGTACCGCCCAGATCGAAAAACTCGGAAAGCTCAAAGCCACGCGTGATGCCGCCAAAGTGGTTGCGGCGCTGGGTGCGTTGAAAAAGGGCGCCAAGGGGGACGCCAATCTCCTGGCACTGGCGATCGATGCGGCGCGTGCGCGCGCGACGGTGGGCGAAATTTCCTTCGCCTTGGAAGAAATATTTGGGCGCCATCAAGCGACGATCCGGTTTCTTTCCGGCGTCTACGGCGAGGATTTTCCTGCGCTCGGTGAGATCGCCGAAGACGTGGAAAGCTTTGCCAAAGAGCAAGGTCGCAGGCCCAGGATTTTGGTCGCCAAGCTAGGGCAGGACGGCCATGACCGTGGCGCTAAGGTGGTCGCCACTGCGTTCGGCGATCTGGGCTTCGAAGTCGAAATCGGTTCGCTGTTCCGCACACCCGAGGAAGTCGTCCACGACGCGCTTGCCGCCAAAACCGACGCCATCGGCATTTCCAGCCTCGCCGGCGGACATCTCCATCTGGTGCCGCAATTGATGGAGCTACTCAAAGCCAGTGGCCGCGAGGATATTTTGGTGCTGGTGGGCGGCGTGATCCCGCCTCAGGACTATGATGCCTTGCGCGCCGCAGGTGTGGCCGCGATCTTCGGTCCCGGTACTCAAATCCCGGAGGCCGCGCGCTCGGTCTTGAGTCTCATCCGGGCCCGCCAGCGGCGCAATGAGCCCTGAGTTATTGTTTGGAGCCTGATTTGACACCACCCGACAGGACCATCGCGGAGACATTGAAATACATGGTGCCTGTCCGACCAGTCTTGACGTCGGTGATCGTGAATTTGTCAATCGGCCCGCGTTCGGTACTGAGCGTGGTCTGACCTTTGCCGTTGAGCCCGGCAACGGCAAATACGACGATCTCTTCATGACGCGTCACCACCCAAATCGCGGTCTTTGGCGTTCTGCCGTCGCCGCTGCCGAGAATGGATTTGAAAAGGCCCTGGGCAACGGCGTCTTCGCGCGCCTCGCCCTTCTTGTCGCCCGCCCGCTCCAGGCAATCGGCGCTCAGGGCGTGGGCGTCGGACAAGGTGAAGTTGAAAGCGATGGCCATCTTGAATTTGGCCAGGGCGGTCTTGCAATCTCCGGCAATATAGGCCGCCTGCGCATCCTGCATCAGCCCGTCGGTCTTTTTGCCGAACGGGTCATAATCGGGGGTCTGGGTATAAGCTTGGCGCATTACGGTGTAATCCACACCGGGATCGCCATCCTTGGCGGCCGCGACAAGCGCCTCATAATCACTTGTCGGGTCCGCCCAGGCCGCCAGCGGCATGAGCAACAGACCAAGCGCGAGAGCAGCTTTTTTCGCCATCAATTTGCCTTCGGCACCTGACCGTCGACTTTGACCCAGTTTGCAACCACCGAGACTACGCCATATTGCGTATCGGCCCAGATGCGGAGCGGCACGACATAATCGCTGCCTTTGATCGCACTGGGGTAAGTCGCGACCCAGGCATTGATGACCGGGAAATTCTCATTTTCCTTGATCACATGCGGCTTAAAGCCAGCGAGTTGGCGGTAGCGGATTTGGCAGAAAAGGGCGTGACCGGCGTAAAGCCCATTGTCCATCTTGATGTCCACATCCTTTATCTTGGTCATTTCGATATTGTAGCGGCGACGGCCGTCGAACACCGGAGCGGTAACGGCGCATGGATTGGCGCCGGCGCCCGCACCGGTGACGATGAACATGACCGCCGAGAGGGGATCGAAGGTAGCTTTCTGCTCCTCCGGTTTCACCTCGTAGCCGGTGGTGGAATAGGGCGGATCGGCATAGAGCCTGGGCGGGTTGCCGCTGTCGTAGGTAAGGGAGACTTCCTGCTTCTTGCCGGTTCGGTTGATATCGAAGGAATCATAAAGGGCGGGCGAGAAGCTTTTGGTGTCAACTTTTCCGGATGAGGTGGCCTGGATTTCGGCCTGCCAGAAGGCGTTCACCATACCCGAAGTCTCCAGATTTGAGACCACATGGTATTCGCCACCGCGCACCGTGGCGTCCATGTCCATCTTTCCCAAGGTGATGCCGCCCGCGTAGATGGTGAGTGCCGTCTGGAGCTGGGACGCGGGGACGGTAGAATCGCTTCCCGTGCCGCCCGCGGCTAGGGCCGATCCGGTCATAACCAGCGGAAAAAGAGCGGCAAGCAAAGGAAAACGCAATCTCATGGTCCCTCCGAACAAGCTCAACCGTCTGGTATTTATAGTGTTTCCCGGGCGAGGGGGGCAAATTGCTTGACCCAGCTTGCCTCTTTCCTTATGAGAGCCCCCTCCCGACGAGAAAATCCCCGGATTTTGAGAGAATAGCCCATGGCCCGCCGCTGCGAACTTACCGGAAAAGGTACCCTTGTTGGCCACCATGTGAGCCACGCCAACAACAAGACTAAACGCATCTACCGCCCCAATTTGCAAACCATATCGTTGGTCAGCGAAATCCTGGGCAACAGCTACAAACTGAAAATCTCCATGAACGCGCTGCGTTCCGTGGACCGCAACGGCGGATTGGACCCGTTCCTGCTCAAGGCCAAGGACAGCCTGCTCTCTCCCAAGGCGCTCAGGCTCAAACGCGCCATCGCGAAGAAGGCGGCCAAAAGCGCCGCCTGAGTATCGTACGGTCTAAGCCCGTTTGCGCGCGGCATGCAGCTCGCGCACATGGTCCTCTTCGAACAATGAGATCAACTGGGTTGTCATGGCGCCGCCTAGCTGCTCGGCGTCCACGATCGTGACTGCGCGCTTGTAATATCGGGTCACGTCATGGCCAATGCCGATCGCCGTAAGTTCGACGCTGGATTTTGTCTCGATATCGTCGATCACCCGGCGCAGATGCCGCTCGAGATAGTTTCCCGAATTCACGGACAAGGTTGAATCGTCCACCGGAGCACCGTCCGAGATCACCATCAGGACCTTGCGTTGCTCGGGTCGCGCCACCAGCCGGTGATGCGCCCACATCAAGGCCTCGCCGTCGATATTTTCCTTGAGCAAGCCTTCGCGCATCATCAGGCCAAGATTCTTTTTGGCGCGTCGCCAAGGCTCATCGGCTGATTTGTAGACGATATGGCGCAAGTCATTGAGGCGGCCTGGGTTGGTCGGTTTGCCGTCCAGAGTCCATTTTTCCCGCGACTGCCCTCCTTTCCAGGCCCGCGTCGTGAAACCCAATATCTCAGTCTTGACCGCACAGCGCTCCAGGGTGCGTCCCAGGATATCGGCGCACATCGCCGCCACCATGATGGGCCGTCCCCGCATCGAGCCGGAATTGTCCAACAGCAGAGTCACGACCGTGTCGCGGAAATCGGTGTCCTTCTCCCGCTTGAACGATAGGGGATACATGGGATCGATGATGATGCGAGGAAGTCGCGAGGTGTCGAGCAGTCCTTCTTCCAGATCGAACTCCCACTGGCGGCTCTGCTGGGCAAGTAACAGACGTTGCAGCTTGTTGGCCAGCCGCGACACCACGCCTTGCATCTGGGCAAGCTGCTGGTCCAGGAAAGTGCGCAAGCGCGACAATTCTTCATCGTCACAGAGATCGGAGGCGGATATCTCCTCGTCAAATTGGGGCGTGTAAATTTTGTAGCCCCAATTTTCCGCGCCGGCAAAAGCCTGCTGCGAACGATTAGGCCGCATTGCATCCTCGGCCTGTTCGGAATCGCTGAGGTCCTCCACCTGATCTCCGCTCTGTTCGGCGTCGGCATCCTCACCTTCCTCACCGTGATCCTCGGTAAACTCGGTCTCGCCGGCTTCGCTTTGTTCCTGGCTCTCCTGCTCTTCGCTTTGGCCTTGATTCTGCGAGTTTTCGCCTTCGGCGTCCTCTTCGCCCCCTTGGTCGGGTTCTTCGCCGTGTATGAGATCGTTGAGGATGGCGCGGGTGAGTCGCGCGAATGCTTTTTGATCCCGCATCACGCCTTCCAGCTTGGCGAGATCCCTGCCGGCGCGCTCATCGATGAAAGGCCGCCACAGATCCACGGCCCTCTTGAGCGGCGCCGGTGGCGCCTGGCCGGTCAATCTTTCGCGCACCATCAGGCCAACTGCATCGGCCAGCGGTGCTTCTTCGCGGGACGTTGCGCGGCTCAAACCCTTGGCGACCAGCCTGTGTTCCAATTGCGCGGCCAGATTCTGGCGCACGCCTTCCATCGCCAGCGCGCCGATCGCTTCTACCCGCGCGGTTTCGGCCGCTTCGAATATCGCGTTACTATCGGCGCCTGACGGGCGGAAGCGGGCGTGTATCTTTTCGTTGTGGTAGGCCTTCTTTAAGGCATAGGCGTCGCCCGTACCCCGCACGAAAGCCACTTCGTGGGGCGGCAGCGAGCGCGTGGGTGTGGGCAGGCGCGCTTTCAATCCTTTGAGGCTCGGCGGCTCGGAGGAGAAATTCACTTCCAATTCCGGTTCGCCCGCTAGCGAACGCACCGCGGTGGCGACGGCGCGCTTGAAGGGTTCGGAGGGGCTTTCGGGTTTTACCACGAACTTCCTGAGTTAAATGGATCCCCGCACAAGTCGGGGCATGTCGGTTGCCTACGCAACCAACACCTTGGCGGCGCTCTCTGGCAATTCCTGCCCGAAGGCGCGCTGATAAAATTCCGCTACGCTGGCGCGCTCCAGTTCATCGCATTTGTTGAGGAAGGTGAGACGGAACGCAAATCCGATATCTCCGAAGATTTCCGCATTCTGCGCCCAGGTCATCACCGTCCTGGGACTCATCACGGTGGAGAGATCGCCATTGATGAAGGCGTTGCGGGTCATGTCGGCTACGCGCACCATCGCCGCGATGGTCTTCTTGCCTTCAGGCGAGTTGTAGGAGGGCGGCGACTTCGCCAACACGATCTCCGCTTCAGCGTCATGGCTGAGATAGTTTAACGTGGTGACGATGCTCCAGCGGTCCATCTGTCCCTGATTGATCTGCTGGGTGCCATGATAAAGCCCTGTGGTATCGCCCAGGCCGATCGTATTCGTGGTGGAGAAAAGCCGGAAGGCCGGGTGTGGACGGATCACTTTGTTCTGGTCAAGCAAAGTGAGCTTGCCTTGAACCTCCAACACGCGCTGGATCACGAACATCACATCGGGGCGTCCCGCGTCATATTCGTCGAACACCAGCGCCACCGGCCGTTGCAGCGCCCAGGGGAGCAGGCCCTCGCGGAATTCAGTCACCTGCTGGCCGTCCCTGAGTACGATGGCGTCCTTGCCGATCAGATCAATTCTGCTGATATGGCTGTCCAGGTTAATGCGGATGCAAGGCCAGTTGAGCCTGGCGGCAACCTGTTCGATGTGGGTTGATTTGCCTGTGCCGTGATAGCCTTGGACCATCACCCGGCGATTGAAGGCGAACCCCGCCAGGATCGCCAGCGTGGTCTCGCGGTCGAAACGATAGGCGTCATCCCGGTCGGGTACATGTTCGCCGGCCTTGCTGAAGGCCGGCACGGTCATCTTGGTCTGGATATTGAAGACTTTCGCCGCATCGACTTCGATGTCGGGCTGCGCCGAGGGGTTCAGACCTGTTTCGGGAAGACTCATTGCTTTGTTCCGGATGGCAGCCACCCGCCTTCGGCCGGCGGGGACGATCAGGCCAGGCCCGAAGCGCGCAACACGCCATAGGCCTTGATCACCTGTTTCAGACGCTCTTCGGCGCCCCGGTCGCCGCCGTTCGCGTCAGGATGGAACCGTTTCACGAGTTCCTTATACCGCGCCTTGATCTCGTTCAAGGTGGCGTTGTGTGCCAGCTGCAATGTGTCCATCGCGGTAATCTGCAGTCGCGTCAATTGACGTTCGGGGCGCCGCGGCTGGCCGGTCTCGTCCTCTTCGCCAAACACCGCATGGCCGTCATGAAAATGCGGTGGAGCTTGGCCGGCGCGCGGACTGGCACCGCGCTTGCCCATCGGCCACGTTGGACGATGGCCGAACATCGCTTCCTCTCGGAACTTTTCGATGTCGTTGTCGTCCATGCCTTTGAAAAAATCCCATGCCTCATTGTGCGCCCGGGCATGTGCGATGCAGAGGAAGAGATAGTCGGAAAGATTTTCGCGCGACTTGGGTACCCGGCACTCCCCCGGCTCGGGGCAATTTTTCACCGCGCAGAGCCGCGCGTGGCTTTTGGCGGCGGGCGCGGGCGCATCCTTCTTGATGCGGATATCGCTTTTGAAACGCGGACGGGTTTGCGTCATGCGGCGATTATGGGTGTGAAACCGTAAAAAACAAGAAAAGGTATCGCTTGACTTTGCCCAAGACTTCGTCGCTTGGTCCAAATTATGGGCGTAGCCGACACGATCCGCGACAAACTTGTTACCGCATTCGCCCCAAGCGAAATTTCGGTGATTGATGACAGTGATCGTCACGCTGGGCATTCCGGCGCCACGCGCGCCGATGGCAGCCAGGGCGAAACCCATTTCACCGTGCGCATTGTCTCGGAGAAATTTGCCGGTCTGTCGCGGGTGGAGCGCCAGCGCTGTGTCTATGCGGCTTTATCCAAGGAATTGACAGGCGAAGTCCACGCTTTGTCCCTGACCGCTCTCAGCCCCGCAGAAACTTGATTGGTCAAGGCTTACTTCAGGCCAGTATCGCATTCCTTCACGGATTTGAGCCGGGCAAGAAGAGCTTGCTGCGCCAGAGGGCTGTCCGAGCCGGAAAATGCGATGGCGCCTCGTGCGCCACCTGGGAAGTCGCTTTTCAGCGCGGCTTGGAATTGCGCCTCGCTGGTGGGCCAGAAACCGCTTACTTTCACACCCGCGTGTGCCAGATAAATTCGGGACGGAGTCCAGCCTACGAACTGTGATTGATAATTGATGTATGCCCGGCCGGCCGGATTGTGCGATGTGAGCGAATAGCATTGGGTTTGAAGTTCGAGTTGCGGCTCGAGCAACAGTGCTGGATTGGCTCGTGCTTCGGTAGCCAATTGTGTTTCCTGCCGCGCAGCCTCGGCATAACTTGGTGATACCTCAATGCTCCGATTTGGCGGCACCATCGCCAGCCGCGAGGCAGCAGTGGCGCCAAAGATCACCAGGCCGCCCGGCATCACGCGCCGCTCCGAAGCGGCGACGAATAGATCGCTGGCGCACGGCCCTGCGCATAGTCCGTCCACCACTATGGCCGCATGGGCGCGCCGGATGTCGTAGGCCAACGCCAGGGCGGGTAGGTCGTCCCCTCCGGAGCTTTTGACGCGCAGGGTGTGCGACTTTCCATCCGTCAGAACGGTATGAAGCCTAGCAGCCATGGCGCCGTCTATGTGACCGCTCATGCTGATATCGTCAGCCAGGGCAGGCGTCACGAACGCTACGAATAGGACCAGCGGCAGGCGCATCTCAGCTTTTCGCGGGCTTTTGGGTCGGCGTAACCTTCAGCGCGGTGATCTGATTGCGCTGACGTTTGAGCACTTCGAATTTGTAGCCGAAGAAGGCGAAGCGTTGGCCCGGGTCGGGAATGGTCTGGGCTTCCTGGATGACCAGCCCGGCAATCGTCGTTGCCCCTTCATCGGGAAGATTCCAATCCAGCTCGCGGTTCAGGTCGCGCACTGTTACCGTGCCATCGACCAGATAAGAGCCGTCGGGGCGGCGGCGGACGTCGGGCCGTTCGACTCGTTGGTGCTCGTCGGGCAGCTCGCCGAAGATCTCGCCGAATATGTCTTCCAGCGTCACCAGGCCTTGCAGTGCGCCATATTCATCCACAACAAGGGCGAAATGCGTGCGGCGTTGTCGAAACGACTCCAGCAATTCCTCCAGCGTTGTCGTATCGGGCACGAACCAGGGCGGCATTGCCAAGTCCAATACATTGCAAGCTGCGAGATCGCCCTTGTGCTCGATCAGCGCCATCGCCAGATGCTTGGTGTGAAGCACGCCGATGATGTTCTCCGGTTCGTTCCGCCAAACCGGCACGCGGGTGTGCTGACTCTCGATCACCTGGGCAACAAATTCGTGGGGCGGCAGATCCGCATTCACGCTGATCATATGAGTGCGATGCATCATCACGTCGGTTACGTTGAGGTTGCGCATATCCAGAATGCCGCCGATCATGTCGCGATGCTCTCGCTCGACACTACCTTCCTGGTGGTGCAGCGCGACCGCGCCGCGGATCTCGTCGTGCGCAGCCTCGACACTTTCCTCCTCCTGAGCCCTGACCCCGAACAGGAACAGCAGTCTCCAGACCAGCCATTGGACCCCTGCTACAATGGGCGCCAGGACCGCCACCACCTTCCGAAGTGGTGCCGCCACCGCCAAGGCGAACTGGTCGGTACGGGCGATGGCAAGCGTCTTGGGCAAGACTTCCGCGAACATCAGGACGATTACAGTCATTACGGCGGTTGCGACGGCTACCGCATGTTGACCCAACCTTTCATTGAGCAGTTGGGTCGCCAGCGATGACACCAGTATGTTGATGAAAGTATTACCCAGCAGCATAGCGCCGATCATGCGTTCGCGATCGGCGACCAGCCGGTTCACGTCGCGGGCCGCATGACTTCCGTCCTTTTCCATCTGGTGCATGCGGCCGCGGCTCACCGCGGTAAGTGCGGTCTCCGAACCGGAAAAGAAGGCCGAGACGATCAACAGCAGCAAGATGGCGCTGAGCGCGGTAAATAGCATGAGCCTTGGTCCTGAAAACTTTGGCTCAGAATGACAGGTTTCAGGTGCTCAGAACATCTTTCACAGCTTCTAAAGGCACGTCGCTGGTGACAAAGGCCTGCCCAAGTCCCCGGACCAGAATAAAAGTGAGCTTGCCGTTCTTCACTTTCTTGTCGTGGCCCATGGCGGTTAGAAGCGCATCGGCCGCAGGACGGGGCGGGCCGACGTCGGCAATCGCCGATGGAAGGCCTACCGCCTTGAGATGGCGTACCAAACGGTCAGCGTCCTCCTTCGGGCAATGACCGAGTCGTACCGACAGATGGAACGCCAGCGCCATGCCGATTGCCACGCCTTCGCCGTGAATCAGGCGCGCGGAAAATCCAGTCGCCGCTTCCAGGGCATGGCCGAAAGTGTGGCCCAAATTGAGGAGCGCCCGTTCACCTGCTTCGCGCTCGTCGCGCGTGACGATGGAGGCCTTCATGCGGCAGGAATGAGCCACCATGCGAATCAGCGCGCTTCGATCTCCGGCGAGCGCTTTGCGGCCATTTCTCTCCAGCCACGAAAAGAAATCTGCATCGCCCAAGGCGCCATATTTAACCACCTCCGCATACCCCGCGAGCAATTCGCGGCGGGGTAGGGTAGACAAAAGGGCTGTATCGGCGATCACGATTCTAGGCTGATGAAAAAGGCCCAGCAGATTTTTTCCTTGGCGTGCATTGATGGCGGTCTTGCCGCCTACGGAGGAATCCACTTGAGCGAGGAGCGTGGTGGGAATTTGCGCAAACGCCACGCCCCGTTTGAGGATTCCGGCGGCAAATCCAGTTAGGTCGCCGATCACGCCGCCGCCAAGCGCGACAACCAAGCCGCCGCGGTCCACGCCGGTATCGAGCAATTCGCTGGATAATTCCGCCAACCCGGCGAAGCTCTTGGTTTCCTCGCCCGGCGGCATCACGACCGGATGCGCGTCCAACCCGGCCTTACCGCAGGACTCCAGAAAAACGGCAAGATGAATTTCACCCACGGTGAGGTCGGTCACCACCGGGAGCGGTCCATGCGTCAGGGGTTTCAGGAGCACGCCGGCCTTTTCAAGCAGCCCATGGCCGACATGGATGTCATAGCTGCGCGTTCCCAAACCGACTTTGATGACCTCGTTCATGCGTCCCCGTAGAGTCCGCGCTCGCGTAGCGCGTCGATGATGCGGTCGACCGCAACGCTATGTGGCTCGTCCACGCTGTCCAGCGTCATATCGGCTTTGGCATAGACCGGTTCGCGCGCGTTGAGCAACCGTTCCAGGGTGGCGCGCATGTCGCCATCTTTCAGAAGCGGCCTTGTCTCGCGCTTCTTTACGCGCAACAGAAGCAGATTCAGGGGAGCTTTCAACCAGATCGTAAAAGCGGCCCTGGCCATCGCTGCCCGCGTAGACTCGTCCATGAAGGCGCCGCCGCCGGTCGCCATCACATGGGGCGGTTCCTCCAGAAGGCGCGCGATCACTTTGCGCTCGCCTTCGCGAAAATAGCTTTCTCCGAAACGCTCGAAAATCTCAGTCACGGTAAGTCCCGCCGCTGCTTCGATTTCATGGTCGGCGTCGCGAAAGGGCACGCCCAGCCGCGCGGCCAAGCGCCGCCCGATCGAGGTCTTGCCGGCCCCCATCATTCCCACAAGCGCTATGGTGCGGTCCAATGCCATGCCGTTCCGATACACGAAAGTTCCGGAGGAACGAAGCGGCAGGCGAAAAAATGCTAAAACTAAGACATGAGTCGCCAAGACGGCCTGATCGAAGCCTTTCTGGAAATGATGAGCGCGGAGCGCGGCGCGGGCGCCAACACGCTTGCAGCCTATGCCCGCGATCTTGCCGATTTCGCCGCTTTTGCCGAACGCGGCATTGAAGCTGCCAGCCGAGACGACATTCGCGCCTATCTTGTTCATTTGTCCAAGGCGGGGTTGGCGCCTTCGTCCCAGGCGCGGCGCTTGTCGGCCTTACGCCAGTTTTACGGCTTCCTCTATGGCGAGGGTACCAGAAAGGATAATCCAACCGAGGCAGTCGATGCCCCAAAAATGTTGCGTCCGCTGCCCAAAATTCTTTCCACGGCCGACATGGACGCAATGATCGAGGCGGCGTCCGAGCAGGACAACGCCGAGGCCAAGCGTCTCGCCTGCATCGTCGAGATGCTTTACGCAGCCGGATTGCGCGTGTCGGAACTGGCAGGATTGCCGCTTCAAGCGGTGAAGAACCGCGAAAATTTCATCCTGGTCAGGGGCAAGGGGAACAAGGAAAGGCTGGCACCGCTCAACGCCAGCGCGCGCGCCGCAATCGAGACATATCTGGATGCGCGCGCAGCATTTCTGCCCAAAGGGCCGCGCAGGGCGCATGCCGAACGCTATCTTTTCTGCTCGCGGGCGGCGGAAGGCTATCTCACCCGCCAGCGGCTTTACCAACTTTTGAAAAGCCTTGCTCTGAAGGCCGGTCTCGATCCCGCAAAAGTTTCCCCACATGTGCTGCGTCACGCCTTCGCTACCCATCTGGTGGAAGGGGGCGCCGATCTCAGATCGGTGCAGACGCTACTCGGGCATGCCGATATCGCCACAACGGAGATTTACACCCATGTCGCGAAGGACCATCTGAAGAAAGTGATGCACAAGGCCCACCCGCTGGCGAAGACGCGTAAAGCCTGACCGGAAAGAGCGTCTTGGCGGTGCAAGATGTCTGCGTACGGGATTGCCTGCATGGGCAGACGAATTGGGGGGTTACAATGAAACACTTCTGTGCCATTTTCCGCCCGTTTCCGGACAAACATCATGCACTATTTGGATTTTGAACGTCCCATTGCTGAGCTAGAAGGCAAGATCGTCGAGCTGAAGAAGCTCGCCAATGACGATCCCACCATGGACATTGACGGCGACGTGGCGCGGCTCACCACTCGGGCGGAAGAACTTGTGCGCGACACCTATGCGCGGCTCACGCCCTGGCAAAAGGTACTGGTGGCGCGCCATCCCGAGCGGCCGCATTTTCTCGACTACGCCAAGCTTCTGCTTGACGATGTGACAACTCTGGCGGGAGACCGTTCCTTCGGCGAGGACCAGGCGGTCATGGCTGGCCTGGCGCGCTTCCGGGGACGGCCGGTTGCCTTTCTTGGCCAGGAAAAGGGCAACGATACAAAGACAAGACTTCAGCATAATTTCGGCATGGCGATGCCAGAAGGCTATCGTAAGGCCGTGCGCTTGTTCGAGTTAGCCGATCGATTCGGCCTGCCGGTGCTTTCGTTCTGCGATACGTCGGGCGCCTATCCGGGCGTGAGCGCCGAGGAGCGAGGCCAGGCAGAGGCCATAGCGCGCTCGATTGAAGCGGGACTCGCCGTCAAGGCGCCGTTCATCGCCACTATTATCGGCGAAGGCATGTCGGGCGGGGCGATCGCCATCGCGGCTGCGAATCGCGTGTATATGCTGGAACACGCCATTTATTCGGTGATCTCACCGGAGGGGGCCTCGTCGATACTTTGGCGATCGGCTGAAAAGGCGCAAGACGCGGCGACAGCCCTCAAGATCACGGCGGAAGATCTGCTGGCACTCAAATTGATAGATGCCGTTGTGCCTGAACCTGAAGGCGGAGCCCATCGCGCGCCGGCGGAAACCATCGAGGCGGTGAGCGATCAGATCGCGGCGGGGCTGGCGGAATTAGACGGCCAAAGCGGCGAGCAATTGGTGCGCGGCCGGCGGGAGAAATTCCTCGCCATGGGCCGCAATCTCTAGGCCCCGATCGGTCCTTCAGGCCAGTGCACCGTGGCAATGCTTGTACTTCCTGCCGGATCCGCACGGGCAGGGCGCGTTGCGCTGCACCTTGGTCCAGGTTTCAGGCCTGTTGGGATCGACTGGCCCAGTGGGCACGCGCGTGAAGGCAGCGGATTGTTGCGGCGCCATTTCATCTTCGCCGGTCAAGGGATCGATATGGCTTGCCTGCATCGCCGGAAGTGGCCTCGGCGCCATCTCGGGCGGCGGCTCGCCTGTCTGGATCTGCACATGCATCAACTGCTCGATAACTTCGCTGCGCAGCTTGGCGAGCAGAGCCTCGAACAATTCGAACGCTTCGCTCTTATATTCGTTGAGCGGGTCGCGCTGACCATAGCCGCGCAGGCCTACATACTGGCGCAGATGGTCGAGATTGACGATATGCTCGCGCCAATTGGTGTCGAGCGTCTGTAGCAGGATGGCTTTCTCGACATAACGAGTGACGTCGACACCGAAGTTGGCGGCTCGCTCGGCGGCGCGCGCTTCCACGGATTTCAGAATGCGCTCGCGCACTTCCTCATCGGCGATGCCTTCTTCCTTGGTCCAATCCACGATCGGCAGATCGACGGCGAAAATCTTGGCGATCTCCTCGTGGAGGCCTGCCGCGTCCCATTGCTCGGCATAGGCTTTCTCGGGGATATGGCGCGCGACTAGGGCTTCCACAACGTCCTCGCGGAAATCGGCAATCTGGTCGGAGACATCGTCCGATGACATGATCTCCTTGCGCTGATCGAAGATCACCTTGCGCTGGTCATTGAGCACATCGTCATATTTAAGGATGTTCTTGCGAATCTCGAAGTTGCGCGCTTCGACCTTTTGCTGGGCTTTCTCCAGCGCCTTGTTCACCCAGGGATGCGTTATGGCCTCACCCGGCTCGAGCCCGAGGCGGGTGAGGACCGCGTCCATGCGCTCGGAGCCGAAAATTCGCATCAGATCGTCCTGGAGCGACAGGAAGAATTTGGACGCGCCGGGGTCGCCCTGCCGGCCGGAACGGCCGCGCAGCTGATTGTCGATACGCCGGCTTTCATGGCGTTCGGTGCCGATCACATAGAGCCCGCCCGCCGCGAGGGCCTTCTCTTTATTGGCGGCGACTTCGCCGCGGATTTCTTTGATCTTGGTATCGCGCTCGGCCGGCTCTGTCACAGTGGCCATCTCGTGGTGGATGCGCATGTCCGCATTGCCGCCCAACTGGATGTCGGTGCCGCGGCCGGCCATGTTGGTGGCGATAGTGACGGCGCCCGCCACGCCCGCCTGGGCGACGATGAAGGCTTCCTGCTCGTGATAACGGGCGTTCAGCACATTGTGGGGCACACCCCGTTTCTTCAACAGCTCGGAGAGGTGCTCGGATTTCTCGATGGAGGTGGTGCCCACCAGTACGGGCTGGCCCTTCCCACGGCAAACTTCGATCAACTTGATGATGGCTTCGTTCTTTTCGTCGGCGGTTCGATAGACCTCGTCGTCATAGTCGGAGCGCGCGACCGCCACATTGGTCGGGACTTCGCGGACATCGAGCTTGTAAATGTCCATGAATTCCGCCGCCTCGGTCATGGCGGTGCCGGTCATGCCGGCCAGCTTGTCATAGAGGCGGAAGTAATTCTGGAAAGTGATGGAGGCCAGCGTGACATTCTCGGGCTGTACCGCCACCTGTTCCTTGGCTTCGAGCGCCTGGTGCAGGCCTTCGGAATAGCGGCGACCTTCCATCATGCGGCCAGTGAATTCATCGATGATGATCACCTGGCCATTCTTGACGATGTAGTCGCGGTCGCGCTGGAACAGGAAATGCGCCTTCAGCGCCTGGTTGACGTGATGGACGATCGAGATGTTCTCGGTGTCGTAAAGATCGCCATGCGAGAGAAGGCCGGCCGCGCGCAAGAGCTGGATCATGTGCTCGGCGCCGCTTTCGGTGAGCGTCACTTGGCGCTGTTTTTCGTCGAGTTCATAATCGTCTTTTTTGAGATGGACCATGGTGGCGTCCACCGCCTTGTACATTTCTGTAAGGTCCTGGGTGGGACCGGAAATGATAAGGGGCGTGCGGGCCTCGTCCACCAGGATAGAGTCCACTTCGTCCACGATGGCGTAAGTATGACCGCGCTGGGTCATGGTGTTCAGCGCATATTTCATGTTGTCGCGCAGGTAGTCGAAGCCGAATTCGTTGTTCGTGCCGTAAGTAACATCGGCGGCATAGGCCTCGCGCCGCTCCTCATCGGTGAGTCCATGGACGATGCAGCCCACCGTCAATCCCAGGAAGCGGTAGATCTGGCCCATCCACTCGCTGTCGCGCCGGGCCAGATAGTCGTTCACCGTCACCACATGCACGCCGTCGCCGGCGAGCGCATTGAGGTAGGTGGGGAGGGTGGCGACCAGCGTCTTGCCTTCACCGGTCTTCATTTCCGAGATATGGCCGTCGTGCAGCACCATTCCGCCCACCAGCTGGACGTCAAAATGGCGTTGGCCCAGCGTGCGCGTGGCCGCCTCGCGTACCACCGCGAACGCTTCAGGAAGGATATCTTCCAGTGTCTCGCCGGCCGCCAGCCGTGCACGAAAGCCCGGAGTCATGCCCTTAAGCTCGTCGTCGCCCATCGCCTTGAAGCGGGGTTCCAAGGCATTGATCCTGGCTACCACCGCCCAATAGGGCTTGATTTTGCGCTCGTTGGCAGAGCCGAAAAACTGTTTGGCAAGCGCGCTGAAGCCCAGCATGAAATCCCCTATAGGGTCGGCTTTAAGGATAAAACCGCCAATCCGGGATGGCGGTTCGAGGCCTGTGACATAAGAACGGCCTATCCCATTGTCAAATTTGACCTAAGCCAAATCAGGGCTTGTCAAAATTTTCGTTTTCCACACTATCCGCGGCCAAACCGCCGGGGGGCGGGTCGATTCCGGGGATGGGCATGGCCAAGGGGAAGAAAAAGCCGCAAGTCAAGCAATCCAAGCAAGCATCGCCGCTGGCGCCAAAGAGCTTCGCCCATTTGCCGCCTTTGGCGGGGGTAAGACTGGCCACCGGCGCGGCGGGAATCAAATACAAGAATCGCACCGATGTGCTGCTGGCTGTCCTAGCGCCGGGAACCGAAGTCGCGGGCGTCTTCACGCTGTCCAAGACGGCATCCGCGCCGGTCGAATGGTGCCGTAGCCAGCTGAAGGGCGGACAAGCGCGCGCCCTGGTGGTCAATAGCGGCAATGCCAACGCTTTCACCGGCCAGGCCGGCCAAGCCGGGACACGTGCCGTGGCCGAGGCCGCCGCTGCCGTTGTTGATTGCAGGGCATCGGATGTGTTTCTCGCCTCTACCGGGGTGATCGGCGAGCCGTTGCCGTCCGAAAAGATCACCAGGATACTGGCTAAGGTGGCCGACGATGCCTCCGCTTCGGGCTGGCGTGCCGCCGCGGAAGCGATCATGACCACCGACACCTATCCCAAACTCGCCAGCGCCAGTGCCCATATCGATGGGATCAAGGTGACCATCAACGGCATCGCCAAAGGTTCGGGCATGATCGCTCCTGACATGGCGACCATGCTCGCCTTCGTCTTCACCGACGCGAACCTTCCAGCCCCTGTGCTGCAGGAGTGTCTGAGCGCGGGCGTAGGACCCTCCTTCAATTCGATTACCGTCGATTCAGATACCTCCACCAGCGACACTTTGCTGCTGTTTGCCACGGGCAAAGGGGCAAAGCACGGAGCGGTCGCCAAAGCATCGGATAAACGGTTGCAAGGATTCCGTAAAAGCTTGGACGCGCTGTTGCTCGAGCTTGCGCTGGCGGTGGTCAAGGATGGCGAAGGCGCGCAGAAACTGATCCGTGTGGATGTGAGCGGCGCCGAGAATGATCTGGCAGCGCGGAGGATCGCGCTCGCGATTGCCAACTCGCCTTTGGTCAAGACCGCCATCGCGGGAAATGACGCCAATTGGGGCCGGGTCGTGATGGCGGTCGGCAAGGCTGGGGAAGTGGCTGACCGCGACAAGCTGAAAATCTCTTTTGGCGGCCATTTGGTTGCCGAGAATGGCGCGCGCGCGTCGAAATACGATGAGGCCGCAGCAACCAAAGCCGTGTCTGGGCGCGAGGTCACGATCGCGGTCGATCTGGGGCTTGGCAAAGGCGCCGCTCGCATTTGGACCTGCGATCTCACGCACGGCTATATCGATATTAATGGTTCCTACCGTAGTTAGCCCGTCAGGCGGCTGATATGGTTCCCGCATGAGCGAATCGACGGACCCTTCCTCAAGGGAAGGGCAGCGAAAACTGCCGACGCGCCGCGCGGCACTGGGAGCAGCGGCGCTTCTTATTTCCGCTCCGGCGCGCGCCCAAATCCATTATGCCGAGCCATCGCTTGCCTTGAAGGATCTGGAAGCGCGCACCGGTTCGCGCATTGGCGTGGCTGCGGTGGATAGCGGCTCGGGGAGGTTTGTCTCCTGGCGTGAAGGCGAGCGCTTCATCATGTGCAGCACCTTCAAATTCTCGCTCGCCGCGGCAGTCTTGAGCCGCGCGGATGCGGGCACGGAAAATCTGGGCCGGGTGATACATTACAGCCGGAGCGATCTGCTCGACGTCTCACCCGCGACCACGCGCAATCTGCAGACCGGCATGCGGGTCGTCGATCTTTGCGAAGCAGTGGTTCTCTACAGCGACAATACGGCAGCGAATCTGCTTCTGAGCACACTTAATGGGCCGCAAGGACTCACAAGCTGGTGGCGGCAGATCGGCGATACGGTCACACGGCTCGATCGGCGAGAACCGGCGCTCAACCTGCCCGATGGCATCAAGGACACGACGACGCCGGCCGCCATGCTCGGCAACCTCAAAGCCGTATTGCTGGGCAACCTGCTTTCCAACGCGTCTCGCGCGCGGCTGATGGGATGGATGGCCGACAGCACGACGGGCTCGGCGATGTTGCGCGCGGGCATTCCCTCCAACTGGGCGGTGGGGGACAAGACCGGGCGCTGGTCAAGCACCGATCCTTCCAACGGCGCCACCAACGACATCGCTATTCTGACGCCGCCCGGCGGCAGACCTATTCTTGTCGCCGCCTATACGACTGGCGGGCGCGGCGACCAGGCAGGGCGCGAGTCGGTGCTGGCCGATATCGGCCGGATCGTTGCCGATCGCTTTACCTAAGCCAGACTCGCGTCGAGTGTGATTTCGGCCTTGAGCAATTTGGAGACCGGGCAACCCGCCTTGGCTTTGCCGGCCAACTCTTCGAACTTGGCCATTTCGCAGCCCGGAATCTTGGCCTTAAGCGTGAGATGCACTTTTGTAATGGCGAATCCGTCGCCTTGTTTTTCAAGCGTGACGTCAGCTTTCGTATTCATCTCGTCGGCGGTGAAGCCGGCCTCGCCCAAAATAAGCGAGAGCGCCATGGTGAAGCAGCCAGCATGCGCGGCGCCAATCAGTTCCTCGGGATTGGTGCCGGGCTTGCCTTCGAAACGGCTAGCGAAGCCATAAGGATAGGCATTTAGAGCGCCGCTCTTGGTGGAAATCGCGCCCTTGCCATCTTTAAGGCCGCCATGCCAGACGGCGGTTCCGAACGTCGTCATCTCTCTCTCCCTGTTTTCGTGCTTGCCCTTTCGCCGCTTATTAATCGACATTTACCATGCCTTTTAACACATCATTAGCTTGGAACCTCCCATTATGGCCCACGAGGATGCAAAGCCTGTCACTCTTGTGGTGGCGGCCGCGCTAATCGATCCGGACGGCCGGGTACTGATCGCTGAACGGCCACCGGGCAAGGCGATGGTGGGACTATGGGAATTTCCAGGTGGAAAGATCGAGCCGGGCGAAACGCCGGAAGCGGCGTTGATCCGCGAATTGCGCGAGGAGTTGGGTATTTCGGTCAAACCGGACTGCCTGGCGCCCTTCACCTTTGCGTCGCACAGTTACCTGCAGGTCCATCTTTTGATGCCGCTCTACCTGTGCAGGCGCTGGGAAGGCATCCCGCGTCCCCTAGAACATTCCGCCATCAAATGGGTAAAGCCGCGCGACCTCATCGCCAACCCGGACGCGTATCCCATGCCGGCCGCCGACTTGCCGTTGCTGCCGATGTTGCGCGATCTGCTGTGAATCATTTTATCGCGGACGCTGCGGGCGCCACGGCGATAGAATATGGCCTGCTCGCCGCCCTGATTTCGTGCGTCATCCTCGCCGGGATAAGCACCCTGGGCGGCCAGATGCAGGCCATGTACGTCAGCATCTCCCAGGCGATGCCCTAAGACGTGAGTCTTTGGTTCCGGCGTCTGCAGGGTTCGCCGTATGAAAACTAAGCTTTCCGCTCGACTGTTCCGAGCGCATCGCTGAGGCGGGCCTTGGCGCTGCCGGGCTGGAGCGGCTGCTGTTGGCTTTCATGCGGGGACCATCCTGTCAGAAAAAGCATCTCGAAGGTGGCGACCAGTTTGCCGTCCTGAGCATGGTTCGCTGCATAGTGGGCGTTTAATGATTCGAGCGTGCGCCGCCCGATAAAGTTCTTTCGCCTCTTCGCTAACGTGTTGCTCTGGCCGTGGGCGCGCAAATCCCTGACGAGACCGGAGAGGCTGGAATAGCGCACCACCAGCCGTTCCACGTCGGCAACCGGCAGAGCGAACCCAGCGCGCTGCAGCAACGCGCCCATGTCGCGCACATCGGCGAAAGGAGCGACCCGGGGACTTGCTCCGCCCCAGATTTCGCTTTCGGCGGCAACAAAGCTTTGGCGCAACTCGTTCAAAGTCGCGCCGCCGAACAGGACTGCCAGGAAAAGTCCATCCGGTTTCAGCAGCCGGTGGATCTGTATCATCGCACCCGGCAAATCGTTGATGGCCTGAAGGGAAAAGAGGCTGACGGCGAGATCAAACGGGCCCTCGGCCTTGAGGAATTCCTGGTCGTCGAAATCAGCTCCGGCCCATTCCTGCGCAAAGGCCCGAATGCCGTTCGGCACATTGCCGCCCACCCATAGCCCGCGGCCAAAGCGCCGCGTGACGCTCTGAAGGCGGTGAACAATGCCGTCCAGTCCTGCCACGTCTAGAAAGCGGTCCCCGCCGATACGGGCGGCGCGCAAGCGGGCCGCGCCCGCGGCACGGAAGTCAAAAAGATGCGGGCGTTCAGAAGACATGGCGGCTAGATTAATGACAATGGAGCTGAATTGGAAAACCCGGCTTGCGGACTTCTTGTTTCCGCCAATCTGTTTCGCGTGCCGCGAGCCTCTGGGTCGGGGCCAGGGTTTTTGCGCGCCCTGCTGGAGTAAAATCACATTTCTCGATGGTCCGATGTGCGATTGCTGCGGCCTGCCCTTCGCGGTAGATGCCGGTCCGGGCATTCGCTGTGCAGCCTGTCTGGCCAAACCGCCATCCTATGATCGCGCTCGCGCCATCATCGCCTATGACCAGGCGAGCCGAGGCCCCATCCTGGCGCTCAAACACGCCGACCGGCTGGAGTTGGTACCAGGCTTTGCCGAATGGCTGGTGCGGACGGGCAAGACCCTGATCGAGGAAAGCGAGCTGATCCTGCCGGTTCCGCTTCACCGGACACGGCTTTGGCGCCGCCGCTACAACCAGGCGGCCGAACTGGCTCGCGCGCTGGGCCGCCGAGAGCAAAAACAGGTCGCCGTCTTGGCGCTGGTTCGAAGCCGCGCCACCCAAAGCCAGGGCGCCATGGCGTCCGCGCGCGCCCGCCGGCGCAATGTTTTAGGCGCGTTCAAAGTTTCTGAGCCCGCGCTGGTCCAGGGCCGCAGCATCCTTGTCGTGGACGATGTGCTCACCACTGGCGCTACCGCCGATGCCTGTGCCCGGGCGTTGAAGCGGGCTGGCGCGGCCAAGGTGCTGATTCTGGCGCTTGCGCGCGTTGTGAAAGGCTCTGAAGCATCTGTATAAAAGAATCATGGCGAAGTCCGTCACCATCTATACCACGCCTATCTGTCCTTTTTGCGCGCGGGCCAAATCGCTTCTTGGCAAGAAGGGCGTCGCCTACGCGGAAGTGGATGTGATGATGGATGAAAAGGCGCTGGAGGAAATGCTGTCCAAATCCGGCGGCGCCCGCAGTGTGCCGCAAATCTTCATCGGCGAAACCCATGTGGGCGGTTGCGACGAGCTTTATGCCCTTGAGCGCGAAGGCAAGCTCGACCCGCTTCTGACCTAGAGCACTCCGGATTCTATCCCGTTATGACATGCTCCAATCTGGACATTGCCGGGAAGGGCACCGAGAATGACGCCAACCGGGGAGAGGTTCCAATGACCAGACTGATGCTCACCGCCACGACTTTGCTGATCGCTATGCCCGCCCTGGCCCAAACAATCTTGCCCACGCCCACCCAGGAGGAGGGGCGCGCGCCCAGGCCGCCGCGCGCCCGCGGCATCCCGACAGCGCTGGCGGTTGAGGCGGACCAGACGGCTATCGCCACGTGCACCGCGCAGGGCCTGAAAGTCACTGCCTTGACCATCGATTCAGAAGGCGTGCCGATCGCGCTGATCTCGGGCGACGGCGCAGCGGCCATCACCCAGCGCATTGCCTCCGGCAAAGCGGAAACAGCGCTCAAGACTAAAATGACAAGCGGCGAAGCGGCCACCCGCGCCAAGACCGATCAGGCGTTCATGTCGCAATTGATGGCCGATCCATCCATGGGCACGCCACGGCAAGGCGGAATTCCCATCAGGGTGGATGGCACCGTAATTGGCGCCATCGCAGTTTCAGGCGCCCCGTCTGGCGCCCAGGACGAACCTTGTGCCAAAGCCGGACTCGATAAGATTCAGGAACGCATCCATTGAGCAAATTCCGCGCGGCTTGCGTTCAGCTCCGGTCCGGCGACGATGTCGCCGAGAATATCCGCGACGCCGCCAAATGGATTCGAGTGGCCGCCAAGGAGGGCGCGGATTTCATCGCCACGCCTGAGAACACCACCCTGATGGCGCCCGACGCCGGCGCAAAATTGGCGCTAAGCTACGACGAAGCACACGACCCGGCGCTGCCCGTGTTCGGCGACCTGGCCAAGGAACTTGGAATTTGGCTTTTGATTGGGTCTCTGGCGATCAAAGTAAGCGGCACCAAGACCGCCAACCGCTCCTTCCTCTTTTCGCCGGACGGCAGGATCGCAGCACGCTACAGCAAGATCCATCTGTTCGATGTCGATCTGCCTTCGGGCGAAACCTATCGTGAATCCAACACGGTCGCGGGCGGTGCAGAAGCGGTCGTGGCCGACACACCCTATGGCAAAATCGGCCTTTCAGTCTGCTACGACATGCGTTTCGCCAGTCTTTATCGTGTCCTGGCAAAAAAAGGCGCGTTCGCCTTCACCGCGCCTTCGGCCTTCACCGAGACGACGGGCAAGGCCCATTGGCATGTCCTTCTGCGGGCGCGCGCGATCGAGAATGGCGCCTTCATGATCGCACCTGCCCAAGGCGGTCTTCATGCCAACGGACGGCGCACCTATGGACACAGTTTGATTGTCAGTCCCTGGGGCGAGATTCTGGCAGAAGGTGGCACCGATCCCGGTGTTTTTGCCGCTGAAATCGATCCCCAATGGTCGAACGAGGCCCGGGCCGAGGTACCAAGTCTCAATCATGACCGTGAATTCAGCCTGCCGTGAGTTTCTTGCGCGCGCTTGCTTAAATCAATATTCGGAATAGTGTCTTTGGGCTTGGCCAGGGGGAAGGCCGTCGGAGTTGAAACGGCAGTGATCGTCTACAATCTGCGTTGCATGAACGGCCACGAATTCGAAGGCTGGTTTCGCGACAGCGCTGCTTTCGACGCTCAAGCGGAAGACAATAAATTGTGCTGCCCCAGCTGCGATACCCGCCGGGTCGAGAAAGCTATCATGGCGCCGGCTCTGGCAACCGGTGAACGGCCGACATTGTCGAATGACGAGTCGCGCAAGATTCGTCAATTCATGACGGGACTGCGCAAATATGTGCAGGAAAACGCCGAATATGTGGGCCCGAAATTCGCCGAGGAAGCACGGAAAATCCACTATGGAGAATCGGAGGACCGACACATCTATGGCGAGACAACCCTGGAAGAGGCCAAGGAGCTAGTCGAGGAAGGCGTGGACGTGGCTCCCCTGCCGCCGGACCTTGAAGGCGTGAATTGACTTGAGGTCAAAGGGCTCAAGTCATCCTCGGCGGGGCGTTCGCAAACCAAACGCCCTCGGACGAGGATCCCATTCAGCGGCCAGAAACCACCATGTAGTTCACGTCCACATCGCGGGACAGACGCCAATCCCAAGTTAGGGGATCAAAGAAAACACCCTGTGTTTTCATGATGGTTAACCCTGTTTCCTCAAGCGATTTTTGAAGTTCATCTGGAGAGAGAAAGCGGTTCCAGTCGTGGGTGCCTATAGGCATCCACCGCAATACATATTCGGCGGCGAACTTGGCCAGAAACAGAGATTTGAGGGTCCTGTTTATAGTGGCGACGATGGTGATCCCACCGGGCTTCACTAGCTGCGCGCAAGCCGAGAGATAAGCCTTTACGTCGGCGACATGCTCGACGACTTCCATATTCAGTACGAGGTCGAAGAGTTCGCCATCCTCCGCCAGACTTTCCGCTGTTGCCACCCTGTAATCTACTTGCGTGCCGGACCGTGCCGCGTGGGCGCGCGCCGTGCCAATATTTTTAGCCGAGGCGTCAACCCCCGTAACTGAAAAGCCCAGCCGCGCCATCGGTTCAGACAGGAGCCCACCGCCGCAGCCGATATCGAGCAGGGATAGACCTCCGAATGGCGTGAGCGACCGGCAGTCGCGCTGGAAATGAGCCAAGGCCTGCTCTCGGATGAAAGCCAGCCGTACAGGATTGAATTTATGCAATGGCGCGAATTTTCCCGCAGGGTCCCACCATTCGGCGGCCAGTCTGGAGAATTTTGCCACTTCGGCGGGATCGACGGATGGTCTGAGGCTTGTGGAAGTCATGCCGTTTCAAGGGTTGAGTGGGAAAGCGCTCACGTTTATGTAAGCCGCCGCAAAGGGCAGGGCAAACCGGGTTCCGGATGGCGACTATTGCAATGAAGTTCGGCGGCACGTCGGTGGCCGACCTGACGCGCATTCGCCATGTGGCTTCCCTGGTCAAGGGCGAGGTGGACCGCGGGCACAGGGTGGTGGTCGTAGTATCGGCCATGGCCGGCGAGACCAACAAGCTCGTGGCCTGGACCAACGAGGCGGCGGCGCGGCCCGACCGAAACAGCGATGTCCGCGCCATACCCGATCAGAGGGAGTATGACGTTGTGGTTGCGGCGGGCGAGCAGGTGACGGCCGGTCTCCTGGCTGTGACTTTGAACGCTTTGGGTGTTAAGGCCCGTTCCTGGATGGGCTGGCAGGTGCCAATCGAGACTTCGGCTGTGCATGGCGCCGCCCGCATCGAGGCAGTGCCGGCGTCAGAAATGTCCACTAGCCTGGCCAATGGCGAGGTGGCAGTGGTGGCGGGCTTTCAGGGAGTGGCACCGGGAAATCGCATTTCAACCTTGGGCCGCGGGGGCTCCGATACGTCGGCGGTGGCAGTGGCTGCCGGCATTAGGGCAGAGCGCTGCGACATCTACACGGACGTGGATGGAGTCTATACGACCGATCCTCGCATCGTGAGCAGGGCGCGCCGGCTTGATAAGATTGCCTACGAAGAGATGCTGGAGATGGCGTCGCTGGGCGCCAAGGTGCTCCAGACGCGTTCCGTGGAGATCGCCATGCTGCATCGCGTGCCGACGCGCGTGCTTTCCACTTTTGCCCCCGATCTTGGCGGCACATTGCTTTGCGACGAGGAAGATATCGTGGAAAAGAAACCGGTCACCGGCATCGCCTATAGCCGCGACGAAGCCAAGATCACTCTGCATAAGATTCCGGATCGCCCTGGCGTCGCCGCCACCATCTTCGGCACTTTAGCCGATGGGGGCGTCAATGTGGACATGATCGTGCAAAATGTCTCGGAGGATGGCAAACAGACCGACCTTACCTTCACCGTGGCCAGGGGTGAATTGCCGCGCGCGCTGGCAGCCATCGAAACCCATGCCAAGGAGATCGCCTATCGCGACGTCACCTATGACTCCAATGTCGCCAAAGTCTCCATCATCGGCATCGGCATGCGTGCCCATCCCGGCGTGGCCAAGACCATGTTCCGCACGCTTTCCGACAAGGGCATCAACATCCAGGTAATCTCGACGTCCGAGATCAAGGTGAGCGTGTTGATCGAGGAGGAATATGTGGAATTGGCGGTGAGGGCGCTGCATTCGGCCTATGGCCTGGACAGCGCATGAATGTTCCTGTCGCGGGCTAGTGTCCCGCTTCCCAAAACCACGACGCTAGGCCATGACATGCTAGGAATTCGTTGATGTCCTCCGCCGGTGGTCCCCGACTGCTTCTGCGCCGCCTGCGCGAAATTATGGCAGAGCAGACCAGCGCGCAGATGCGCCTGGACAAGCTGGTCGGGGTGATCGCCTCCAACATGGTGGCGGAAGTCTGCTCCATCTATTTGCGCCGTGCTGGCAAAATGCTGGAACTGTTCGCTACCGAAGGCCTCAACCGCGCGGCGGTTCACGCCACGCGGCTGAAGGAAGGCGAGGGCCTGGTGGGCCTGGTGGCCGAGACGGCGGAGGCGGTCAATCTGTCCGATGCGCCGGCCGATCCTCACTTTTCGTACCGCCCGGAAACTGGCGAAGACCCCTACCGCTCCTTCCTGGGCGTGCCCATCGTGCGCGGCGGCCAGGTGTTTGGTGTTCTCACCGTTCAGAACAAGGCCGAGAGGATATACGCCGAGGAAGAAGTCGAAGCGCTGCAGACCGTAGCGATGGTGCTGGCCGAAGTCGTAGCGCAGGGCGGGTTCTTCAATATCGCCGAGTTGGACGAACCCGAGCTTCGCATTGACCGGCCGCGCCGCTTCGCGGGCGAAGGTCTTTCGGAGGGCGTGGCGGTGGGCCGCGTCGTGCTGCACGAGCCGCGCGTGAAGGTCGAACGCATGATCGCCGACAATCCAGCCGAAGAGCTGAAGCGGCTTGAGGAAGCGATCGGCTCGTTGCGCGAGGGCGTGGACGAGATGCTGGCGTCATCGGAGCTCGATCTGACTGGCGAGGGCCGCGAAGTGATCGAAGCCTATCGTCTCTTCGCCTATGACCAAGGCTGGCGGCAGCGCATGCGTGACGCGGTGCGCACGGGTCTGACTGCGGAAGCGGCGGTGGAGCGCGTCCAGGATGAGACGCGGCTCAGGGTGCAGCGGCTCGGCGATCCGCTGCTGCGCGAGCGCGCGCATGATCTGGATGATTTGGCGCGCAGGCTCCTGCGCCATCTCACCGGTGATGCTGCGTCCGAGAATTTGCCCCGCGACGCCATTCTCGTGGGGCGCAATATGGGACCGGCGGAACTACTCGATTATGACCGCGACAAATTGCTGGGATTGGCACTGGAAGAGGCGGCTTCGACTTCCCATGTCGCCATTGTGGCGCGCTCGATGGGCCTGCCCCTGGTGTCATCCCTCGAAGGAATCGCCGACAGCGCACGCGCCGGCAATGTGATCGTGGTGGACGGAGAAAGCGGCGAAGTGCATCTGCGGCCGCCTCCCGAGATTGTCGCCGCGTTTGAGGAAAAGCAGGCGCTGAGGCGCCAAGTCCAAGCTCGCTTTGCGGCGGTGAGGGACTTGCCTGCTGTAACCAAGGACGGCGTCCCAATCAGGCTGATGATGAATGCGGGGCTGGAACTCGACATGCCCCATCTGGAGGAGTCCGGCGCTGACGGCATCGGCCTGTTCCGCACCGAGCTGCAATTTATGCTGGGCGAGACCATGCCAAGGCTCTCGGACCAGCGCGATTTCTACAAGGCAATTCTCGACTCGGCGGACGGCAAGCCGGTAGTGTTCCGCACCCTGGATCTAGGCGGCGACAAGGTTCTGCCCTACGCGCGCTGGGAGCGAGAGGAAAATCCCGCTCTGGGCTGGCGTGCCATCCGCATCGCGCTCGATCTTCCCGCATTATTGCGCTACCAGGTGCGCGCGCTGTTGATGGCGTCGGCCGGACGCACCTTGCGCATTCTGCTTCCCATGGTGAGCGACGTGGACGAATTCAATCGCGGCCGCGCGCTGATCGACCGCGAGTTGGAGCGGGCGCGGCTGATGAATCGTACCCGTCCGACCCAGGTGCTGGTGGGTGCTATGCTGGAAGTGCCCGCGCTGGCCTTCATGCTGCCCCAGTTGATGCGCTCGGCCGATTTCGTGTCGATCGGGTCCAATGATCTATTTTCGCTGGCCTTTGCCGTGGACCGCACCAATCCGCGCGTGTCGCGGCGGTACGACAACCTCAATCCCGCCTCGCTCACCATGATCCGGCTGATCGTGCAGAGCGCGGCGGAAAATTCCGGAGATCTCTCCTTGTGCGGCGAGATGGCGGGGCGCCCACTTGATGCCATGGCGGTGCTGGGCTTGGGGATTCGCACGCTCTCGATGCAGCCGGGTCAGATTGGACCCATCAAAATGATGATTCGCAGCCTCAATCTCGGAGAAGTGGCGGCCTTTGTGGACAGGCTCTGCGGGCGCACCGACCATTCCTTGCGCACCAGGCTTTCGGCTTTTGCGGCCGAGCGCGGCATATTGCTCAAGTAAGGACACAATGAGCCGGAACCGGCTGCGGAAGTCTGAATTTTTGACGAATTTTCCTGCCTATCCAGGCATTCTTGGGGGGCTCGGGTTGTCCGGTTGGGGATTTACGTTAGGATGGGCAAAGTTGCATTTTCGCTTTAGAAGCCCGGGTAAAGGAAACTTCCCGGCAAGACATCCAGATGACCAAGCACCCACAAATAAGCCTGGACGAAGAGAGCGGGCGGCGCCGGATACATTTGCGTGAAATTTCCGGTGACAGCGAAGCGCCTCTCGAAACTGTGGGACAGGATTTGCGAACCGCCAGGCTCAGGCGTGGCGAAGATCTGGCTACCGTTTCCCGGGCCCTCAAGATCCGCAAGGAGCATCTAGAAGCAGTCGAGGAAGACCGAATCGAGAAACTTCCCGGTAAGACCTACGCCATCGGCTTTGTGCGCAGCTATGCCACTTATCTCGGTCTCGACGTCATCGCTTTGGTCGAGCGGTTCAAGGAAGAGAATTCGGGATCACCCGACGCTCAAGGGCCCAGTGTTTCGCCTGTTCCTGACTTGGAGACGCGCCATCTGACGCACGGCTGGCGCATCGTCGCTGTCATCGTCGCGCTGCTCCTAGGCTACGGCGCCTGGCATCTGTTTTCCACCAGCTCGACACAAGTCACGGTGCCGCCACCGCCATCACTCAATCCGCCCAAGGCGACGGCCCCAAAACCAACACCCGCACCTTCGCAGACGGCGGCGGCGGATTCATCGCCTACCGATAGCGCCACGCCCGCACCCGCGCAAACGGCGTCAGCGGCTTCTTCCGGTCCGGCTAATCCCGCACCCGCGCCCTCAGAAAAGGCGTCGTCGGCTTCGTCCGCGCCGATCAACACCGCGTCTGTGCCCCCCGCGGCGCCGACGGACACACCGTCCGCCACGTCGCCGTCGCCGCCTCCTTCAGCGGCGCCAAAGCCGGATACAGGCGGCGACACTGTCGCCGCAATTGGCGGGATCGGCGGCACGGTCTATGGCGAGCAGAACAAGAATCCCCGCGTAATTTTGAAAGCCAAGGCAGACGGGCGCATTACGGTGCGCGGCGACGACGGTTCCCTCTACATCAATCGGGATCTCAAGGCTGGTGACTCCTTTATGGTGCCAAATCTGCCGGGGCTCTACCTTGCCACCAGCAATGCCGGCGCGGTCGAGGTGGATGTGGACGGTCGGCCTCTGGGTCCTGTGGGGCAGGACCAGGAAAAACTCGGGCGGGTCTCACTTGATCCTCGATCCCTTGTGGATCGCTTCAACGCGCATTAAGGACAAACCATGAGTATCCGCGCTTATCGCGACATTCACAGGCGCAAATCGCGCCAGATCATGGTGGGCAAAGTGCCCGTTGGCGGTGATACGCCGATCTCGGTGCAGACCATGACCAACACGATCACCGGCGACGCCCGGGCCACCATCGACCAGATTCGCCGCATCGAGGAAGCAGGCGCCGACATCGTGCGTGTTTCCTGTCCCGACGAGGATGCCACCAAGGCGATGAAGACCATCACTGCCGCGTCGCGCATTCCGGTGGTGGCGGATATTCATTTCCACTACAAGCGGGCGATCGAGGCTGCTGTGAACGGTGCGGCTTGCTTGCGCATAAATCCCGGCAATATCGGCAGCGCTCAGCGGGTGCGCGAGGTCGTGCAAGCGGCCAAGGATCATGGCTGTTCGATGCGGATCGGCGTCAATGCCGGTTCGCTCGAACCCGATCTTCTCGAACGCTATGGCGAGCCTTGTCCGGAGGCGATGGTGGAGTCCGCCCTCAATCACGCCAAGATTCTCGATGACCTCGATTTCCACGAATATAAGATTTCCGTGAAGGCATCGGATCCCTTCCTCGCAGTGGCGGCCTATCAGGGGCTGGCCGACGCCATCGACTGCCCCATCCATCTGGGCATTACCGAAGCCGGGGGCATGATCTCCGGCACGGTCAAATCCTCGATCGGAATGGGTATGCTCTTGTGGAGCGGTATTGGCGACACGATCCGCGTTTCTCTTTCCGCCGATCCGGTCGAAGAGGTGCGCGTTGGCTTCGACATACTGAAGTCGCTCAATTTGCGACATCGGGGCGTGAACATCATTTCCTGCCCCTCATGCGCGCGCCAGGGCTTTAACGTGATCGACACGGTAAAGGTCCTGGAAGAGCGCCTCAAGCACATCTCCACGCCCATGTCCCTTTCTATTATCGGCTGTGTGGTGAATGGTCCGGGCGAGGCTCGCGAGACCGATCTGGGATTCACTGGCGGCGGGGCCGGAAAGGGCCATGGCCAGATCTATCTGAACGGCAAGCCCAGCTATCGTCTCGACAATGTCAATCTGGTGGATCACATCGTGGAGCTTTGCGAGAAGAAAGCCGCCGAGATCGAGGCCGAGCGCAACGGCAATACCGAGCCGCTCGAAGCCGCGCAGTAGTCCATGGTCGCGTTCCTACGTTGCCGCTGCTCGCTGGCGGCTACCCAGGTCGTATCCATTTCACAATGTGTTATTGATGGCGAAGTCAAGCCCGGCCATGGTGAGTCCTTATGATTCCCGCCGCTAAGCTGGAGCGTCTGCTCGACCGCCATGCCGCGCTTGAAAGCGAGATGGCGTCGGGCGCTTCCGGCTCCCAATTCGTCAAACTGTCCCGCGAACATGCCGAGCTCGCGCCCGTGATCGAAGCTGTGCGCGGATATCGCTGGACGCAAAAGCAGATCGAAGACGCCGACGCACTGATCGCCGATCCGGATAGTGACAGCGAGATGCGCGGGCTGGCAGAGCAAGAACGCGCCGAACTCAGACAGAGATTGGAGACGCTGGATCGCGAATTGAAAATTCAGCTCCTGCCCAAGGATGCGATGGATTCGTCCTCGGCGATCGTAGAAGTTCGCGCCGGCACGGGCGGCGACGAAGCGGCCCTGTTCGCCGCCGATCTCTTGGGCATGTACCAGCGTTACGCATCACTCCAAGGCTGGAGGACCGAGCTTCTTTCGATGAGCGAAAGCGATCTCGGGGGAATCAAGGAAGCGACCCTGGAAGTGGAGGGACGCGGCGCTTATGCCAAACTCAAATTTGAATCCGGCGGCCATCGGGTCCAGCGCGTGCCAGTGACCGAAAGTCAAGGCCGCATCCATACGTCGGCGGCGACTGTGGCGGTCCTGCCCGAGCCGGAAGACGTGGATGTCGATGTGCAAGACAAGGATTTGCGTATTGATGTCTATCGTGCATCGGGCGCCGGCGGGCAGCATGTCAATAAAACCGAGAGCGCTGTGCGCATCACCCACATCCCCACCGGCATCGTGGTCGCGATGCAGGAGGAAAAATCCCAACACAAAAACAAAGCCAAGGCGATGAAGCTGCTGAAGGCCAAGCTGTTTGAAGCCGAACGGGCACGGGTCGAGGCGGCGCGAGCCAGCGAACGCAAGGGCCTGGTCGGGTCAGGCGACCGCAGCGAGCGCATCCGCACGTATAATTTTCCGCAAGGCCGGGTTACCGACCACCGCATCAATCTCACTCTCTACAAGCTCGATCGCATCGTCAGCGGTGACGAACTTTCCGACGTGATCGATGCTCTGGTCGCGCAGGACCAGGCCGACCGCCTGGCGGCATTTGAGGCCGAGGACGCTTGAGCATCCGCGATCTCGTCCATGGCGCGGCGGAGCGCCTAAAGGCAGCCGGCGTGGACAGCGCCCGGCTGGATGCGCGCATTCTCCTGGCGCATGCCATGGGTGTGGGCCATGAAGAACTGATTGCGGCGACCCATGAGCCTTCAGCGGAACAGGCAGCTCTGTTCGACTATTTCGTCGTGCGCCGCGCCGCCCGCGAGCCGATCGCCTACATCCGGGGCAAGCGAGAATTCTGGAGCCTGGATTTCAAGGTCGGCCCGGGGGTCCTGGTACCACGGCCTGAGACCGAAACTTTGATCGAGGTGGCGCTTGACCTAGTGCCTGATCGCAACGCCGGTTTTTCCCTTGCCGATCTCGGTGCCGGCTCTGGCGCTTTGTTGATTGCGGCGCTGAAAGAATTTCCTCAGGCGCAAGGTATTGGATTCGAGCGTTCGCCCGAGGCCTTAGTTTATGCCTATGCCAATTTGGCGCGTCACGACCTCACAGGAAGGGCTGAAATCATCGCCGCCGATTGGCATGACGCAGTTGGCGCATTTGACTTGATCCTCTCCAATCCGCCCTACATCCCCACCGCTGACATTCAAACCCTCGATCCCGAGGTCCGCTCCCATGAACCTTTGACGGCGTTGGATGGGGGTGCCGACGGTCTTAATGCTTATCGCGGCTTGGCGGCGCTTCTCCCCGCCTTGCTCAAGCCTGGCGGGTGGGCCCTGCTCGAACTGGGTCAGGGTCAGGCGGCGGACGTGGAACCTTTGTTTCAGCGCCTCGAGGTCGTCCGTGTCGCACCCGATTTGGCCGGAATTCCTAGGGTTTTAGTATTGAAATCGCCAAAATAGGGCTTGGAAAGCCACCGTCTGGCGACTATTTTTACGGGAGAAGGGATCCGAAGATTCCCCTTGCGGCGCGAGGTAAATGGGGACCGCAAGGAGGCTCACGGTAACGTGAGGCCGGGCAGGGGACTCAAACGCGAACAAGACGCGCCGCGAGTGGGCAGGGGTGCTCCGTGCGGGCTACGCGGTAACAGTATTCAACAGGCAAAGGGGTTCAATGAAGCGCTCACGCAGAGGCGGCCGCAGGCCGCAACATAATAATGGCGGCGGCCATAATAATGGCGGCGGTTTCAACCCGAACCGGACGTTCGATTCGTCTGGCCCCGAGATCAAAATCCGCGGTTCCGCCAGCCATGTTTATGAGAAATATCTGCAACTCGCCCGCGACGCCAATTCCGGCGGAGACCGGGTGATGGCCGAGAATTATCTTCAGCATGCGGAGCATTATTACCGCATAATGGCAGCTCAGCAGGCTCAAATGGCCCAATATCAGGCGCAGCAGGCTGCCCAGAACGCCAACCGCCAGCCGGGTACGGGCGGCGACGGTCAGCCTCAGGCGCAAGCTCAGGCCCAGCAGGGCAGCACCCCCTCGTTCTCTCTTGCCGAAGGCGGTGCGGACGAGGAAGAGGGTGAGGATGCAGAAGCGAACTGATTACTGTCCCCGATCGGTCTCTTTCGCGCGAGCGCTCGGAGCCACCTTTCTACCCACCAGTGGCTCCGCGCGAGCGCCAGGCGGATAAAACTTTCAGTCGCCGAAAATTCCGTGTTCACGCCTTACGGCATTGCTTGGGCAGAGGAAGAAAATCCTGACCAAGCTACGCGGGCCCCTTGCCGCGCGGGTTCCCATTTCCCATATCTGCCTGGAACGGTGCTCTACGGAGGCCGTATCTTGAATTGCTTGCGCCCGGACGGGGCAGGCCGGAGGCATTATGGATATTGAAAAGTTCACCGAGCGGTCGCGCGGCTTCATTCAGTCGGCTCAAGGTTTGGCGCTCCGCTCCGGCAATCAGCAATTCACGCCGGAACATCTTTTGAAAGTCCTGCTCGACGATGAGGAGGGCCTGGCTGCGCGGCTGATCCGCGCGGCAGGCGGCAACGACTCTGCTGTGCGTGACGCCAATGATCGCGCGCTGGCGAAACTTCCCAAGGTCGAAGGCGGCTCCGGCCAAGTTTATTTGTCCGGCGAACTCGCGCGCATTCTGGATGCCGCCGAACAGGCAGCCAAGAAAGCAGGCGATTCCTTCGTCACCGCGGAATATCTCCTTTTGTCGCTCTCCATGACGGGCGAAACCGGCCGCATCTTGAAGAATGCCGGCGTCACGCCCCAGGGCCTCAACAAGGCTATCGCCGATCTTCGGCAAGGGCGTAGTGCCGACAGCGCCACGGCCGAAAACGCGTATGACGCGCTCAAGAAATATGCTCGCGACCTCACCGAAGCCGCTCGCACCGGCAAGCTAGACCCCGTGATCGGGCGCGACGAGGAAATCCGTCGTACTATCCAGGTGCTGTCCCGCCGCACCAAGAACAATCCCGTGCTGATCGGCGAGCCTGGCGTAGGCAAGACCGCTATTGCCGAAGGCCTGGCGCTACGCATCGTCAATGGAGATGTGCCGGAATCCTTGCGCGACCAGCGCCTAATGGCCCTGGACATGGGCGCCTTGATCGCTGGCGCCAAATTCCGCGGCGAGTTCGAGGAAAGGCTGAAGGCCGTCCTCACTGAAGTCACTTCCGCGGCCGGCAAAATCATCCTCTTCATCGACGAGTTGCACACTTTGGTTGGTGCGGGCAAGGCGGAAGGCGCGATGGATGCATCCAATCTGCTCAAACCCGCGTTGGCGCGCGGCGAACTACATTGCGTCGGGGCAACGACTCTGGACGAATACCGCAAATACATCGAGAAGGACGCCGCTCTGGCGCGGCGCTTCCAGCCCGTCTTCGTCAACGAGCCGACGGTGGAAGACACCATCTCCATTCTCCGGGGCCTGAAGGAAAAGTACGAGGTCCATCATGGCGTCCGCATCACGGACGCGGCAATCGTGGCGGCCGCCACTTTGTCGAACCGTTACATCGCCGACCGTTTCCTGCCCGACAAGGCCATCGACCTGATGGACGAGGCCGCGTCGCGCTTGCGCATGCAGGTGGACTCCAAACCGGAAGAGTTGGACGAGCTCGACCGTCGCATCATGCAAATGAAAATCGAGCGCGAGGCATTGAAGAAGGAGAGCGACCGCGCCTCGAAGGATCGGCTAGCAGCTCTGGAGCATGATCTGGGCGAACTTGAGGAACGTTCCACGACGCTTACCGCCAAATGGCAGGAAGAAAAGAAATCCGTTGCCGATGTTCAGAGCCTTAAGGAGAGGCTGGATGCCGCACGCCAGGAGGTCGAGATCGCGCAACGCCGCGGTGACTTCGCTCGTGCCGGTGAACTCACTTACGGCGAGATACCCACGCTCGAGAAGCGCATCCGCGAGATCGATGAAAAGAATATTGCCGCCCTGGTCAACGAAGCCGTGACGGCCGAGAATATCGCCCAGGTGGTGTCGCGCTGGACCGGCATTCCGGTGGACAAGATGCTGGAAGGCGAGCGCGAGAAGCTGCTCCACATGGA